>Ga0137412_10000363_pt1 | contig 31403 bp, 28 predicted proteins | sample CZODoug2_1_16fun_FD_122160 | JGI IMG/M metagenome (GOLD analysis project Ga0137412, IMG submission 122160) | Vadose zone soil fungal communities from Angelo Coast Range Reserve, California, USA - CZODoug2_1_16fungal (Hybrid Assembly) | ecosystem: Environmental > Terrestrial > Soil > Vadose zone...
GCTCCGGTCGAAGAACCGGAAAAGCTCGGCGGCGCCACGGAATGGAAGGTGCCGCCCCGGCTGGAAGGGCTGGTCCGGTGGGTGGCCGCCATGGTCGGCGCCTTCGTCATCTTCGGCGCGGTGCTGGCCAGTCGGGGCTCGGACCCGATCAGCGTGCTGCACCACGCCTGGGTGTCCACCTTCCAGGAATCCGCGAGCATCCAGCAGATCCTCATCAAGGCCACCCCGTTCGGGTTGGCCGCGCTCGCCGTGGTGGTACCCGCCCGGGCCGGCCTGGTCAACGTCGGTGGGGAAGGGCAGGTCCTCGTCGGGGCCATCGCCGCCGCCGGGGTGGGACTGGCCTGCGACCAACGGGTGCACGGCATCCCGGTGATGATCCTGATGTTCCTCGCCGCGGCCGCCGCGGGCGCGGCGTGGGCCGGGATCGCCGCGCTGCTGCGCCAGGTGGTCAAGGTCAACGAGGCGATCAGCACGCTACTGCTGAACTACGTGGCGCTGGATCTGTTGCTCTACCTGATTTATCAGCCATGGAAGGACCCACACGGCTCCGGGCAACCGGCCACCAGACCGCTGGCGCACCGGGCGCGCCTGCCCGTCTACGCGCACAGCGTGGTGAACATCGGCCTGACCATCGCGGTGATCGCCGCGGTCGTGGTGTGGCTGCTGCTCAACAAGACGTCCTGGGGTTTCCGGCTCTCGGTGGTCGGCGGCAACCCGGAGGCGGCCCGTCGGGCCGGCATGCCGGTGGGGGCGTTGGTGTGCAGCGCGATGCTGGTCGGCGGGGCGCTGGCCGGGATTGCGGGGATGGTGCATTTCTCCGGCGTCGAATACGAATTGCGCCCGGGGCTGACCACGAACATCGGCTACATCGGCTTTCTGGCCAGCTGGCTGGCCCGGCACCGCCCGGTGCCGGTCTTGCTGGCCTCGCTGACTTTCGCGGCGATCACCGTGGCCGGGGACAGCTTCCAGATCGACTCGGGGCTGCCCTCGGCCACCGTCAACATCCTCACCGGCCTGATCCTGGTCGCCGTTCTCGGCTGGACCGGCTCCCCGCGGAAGGCACGCGCATGACGTCGTTGCTTGTGGATGTGGCCGCCGGGGCGGTCGCCGGTGGTACGTCGATCATGTACGCCGGACTCGGCGAGACGATCAGTGAACGCGCCGGAATCATCAACCTGGGCACCGAGGGCTGCATGCTCGCCGGCGCGCTGGGTGGCTACGCGATTGCCGCGCGCACGGGGACGCCCTGGGCGGGGGTGGTGGCCGGCGGGCTGGCCGGTGCCGCGTTGGCCCTGGTGCACGGGGTTCTGGTCATCAACCGCAAGGCCAACCAGTTCGCCAGCGGGTTCACTGTGCTGTTTCTGGCCCTGGGGCTCACCTCGCTGTGGGGCGTGCACTACGTGGGCGCCACCATCCACGCCCTGCACCCGTGGCGGGTGCCTGGCCTCGGCTCGATCCCCGGCCTGGGTCCAGTGTTCTTCCGGCACGACCCGCTGACCTACGCCTCGTTCGTGGCCGCCCCGGTCATCTGGTGGGTGCTGGACCGTACCCGCGTCGGCCTGCTGTTGCGCACCGCCGGGGAACGACCAGAGGCCCTGGAGGTCAACGGCTATCGCGTGGCGCCGGTGCAGTACGCGGCGGTGGCCGCCGGTGGCGCGCTGGCCGGGTTGGGCGGGGCGCAGTTGTCGTTGGCGGTGGCCAATGCGTGGTTCGAGAACATGGTCGCCGGGCGCGGCTTCATTGCCGTCGCTTTGGTCATCTTCGCCGCCTGGCACCCCATGCGGGTGATGGCCGGCTCGTATCTGTTCGGCGCCGCCCTCGCGCTCGGCCCCGCCCTGCAGGCGCGCGGGCACGGGGTCAACCAGTTCGCGCTGGACGTCATCCCGTACGTGCTCACTCTCCTCGTGCTTGCCGCGCTGGGTCGGCGCACCCTGCAGGCCGCACCGGACGGGCTCAAACGGGTCTTCGACAGTGCTCGCGTCGCCTGATCTGTCGTCAGTTCGACTCCCCGGGAAGGGGTTCACCATGCAGCTCAAGCTCGCCGGTATCACGTTGGCCGCGGTATCCGTGCTCGCCGCCTGTGCCAGCGCGCCAGGTGGGTGCGCGGCCACCGGCACGGTGGCGATTGCCGCCCCGGTGGGCGGGGGCACGGTGGTGGACGCCGCCGGCAAGGCCGGCACCGGCGGCAGCGCGGTCGGCTTCATCATGGTCGGGCCCAAGGACGACTACGGCTACAACCAGGCGGTCTACGCGGGCAGCCAGGCGGTGAAGGCGGCGTTCCCGGACCTGCAGGTGTTGACCGCGGAGAACGTGCCGGAGGATGACAATGCCGCCCGGGTCATGGAGGACATGATCCGCAAGGGCGCGAAGGTCCTGTTCGCCACCAGCTACGGGCATCTGGACGCAGCGAAGAAGGTCGCCGCCGCGCATCCGGACGTGGTCGTGGTGGAGCAAGGCAACTCCGTCACCGGGGCGATGCCGCCGAATCTGGGCACCTACTTCGGCACCGTTTACGAGCCGATGTACCTGGCCGGCATTGCGGCCGGGAAGGCGACCACGTCGCACAAACTCGGCTACGTCTATGCCTTCCCCATCACCCAGACCATCGACAACATCGACGCCTTCGAGCTCGGCGCGCGCTCCGTCGATCCGCAGGCGACCACCTATGTCGTCAACACCTCATCGTGGTGCGACCCGGCCAAGCAGGCTCAGGCCACCAAGAGCCTGTTGTCCGAGGGCGTGGACGTGATCACTCAACACCAGGACTGCACCGCCACGGTGATCAAGACGGCCGAGGCGGCCGGGGCCCACGTGGTCGGCTACCACTCGGATGCCTCGGCGCTGGCGCCGAACGGCTGGCTGACCGGCGCGGTGTGGGACTGGGCGCCGCTCTACACCGACATCGTGCGCACCGCGACCGCCGGGCAGTTCACCGGCAGCAAGTACAACGCCAACTACCGGGTCGGCTACAAGACCGGCACCAACCCGTTCGTCATGGCCCCCTACGGCTCGTCGGTCAGCCAGGAGACCAAGGACCTGATCGCGGCCGCGCAGTTGCGGCTGGCCACCCCCGACGGGTCGCCGTTCCTCGGGCCGGTGACCGATCAGGACGGAACTGTGCGCATCTCTGCGGGGACCGTGCCGGACTACGCGACCATCGAGGCGATCACGTACTTCGTGCAGGGTGTGGTCGGCAAGCTGCCGTCCTCGTGAGGCCGATCAGGCCAGTCGCACACCGCGCGGTAGCCGCTTCACCGGAGCGCGCAGTCGGCGGGTGGTGATGGTCACCCCGGCCTGCGCGGACCCGCTGTATCGACGGTCCGTCAGAACCTCGATGGGCACGGTGTTTCAGGTGCCCTGGACCCGACTCGATGACTGGCCCGGCGACCTCACGCTGCTGCACGACGCCGGGTTCGTCACCGTCGCGCTCACCCCGGACGAGGCCGCGACGGACATCGCCGAGTTCGCCGCGGCCGGGCACGAGCGGATCGCGTTGGTGCTGGGCACCGAGGGCGAGGGCCTGGCCGAGTCCACCGTGGCCGCGGCCGCAGCCGTGGCGTGCTACGCGTTGCGCTAGGCCACCGCGTCGTCGGCCATCTCTGCCATGACCCAGGCGATTGTCTTCTCCACCAACTCCGGACCGGCCTTCTCCGGCGAGCCCGCGTCGAACGGGGGTGCCGGGTCGTACTCGATGATCAGTTGAGCCATTTTGGCCGCCTCCTCGCCGCGCAACGCCGCGGCGATGGTGAGCCCGAAGTCGATCCCCGCGGTCACTCCTCCGCCGGTCATCCGGTTGCGGTCGACCACGACCCGGCCCGCGGTCACCGAGGCACCCAGCTCGGCAAGCTGGTCGTGCATCGCCCAGTGGGTGGTCGCCCGATATCCCTCGAGCAGCCCTGCCTTGGCGAGCATCACCGACCCGCCGCACACGGAGGTGACGTACTGCGCGGTGGCGCCCTGCTTCGCCAGGAAGTCAAGCAGTTCCGGGTCGTCCTGGATCGCCCCCTGCTTGGTACCGCCGCCGATGCACACCACGTCCAGAGGTGGGCAGTTGGCAAACGTGGTGTCCGGCACGACGGTCATGCCGTCGTCGGACTGAATCGGGTCCAGCGTCTTCCAGATCCGATGAATCGTGACGTCAGCCAGCACGCTGAACACGGCTTGCGGGCCTACGACGTCCAGCGCGGTCATGCCGGGATAGAAGACGAGTCCGACCGCAGTCGGTCGCGTATTCACCATGAGAAAGCCCTCCTTGTTGCGAGTCGTCCGGGAGCCAGACTGGCGCCGGACGGGACTCGAAACCAGATGGCTTCTTGTCAATGTTCGTGGGAAAACAGACAGGGCCGCCCTAGGCCAAGCGAACCCCGCGCGGGATGCGCTTCACCGGAGCGCGCAGTCGCCGGGTGGTGATGGTCACCGCGCCCAGGCCGAGCAGGGCGTCGAAGGCCAGGCCCCACGGCCACACCGGGCTCTGTGACTGACGAGCGCCCAACGGGTCCACGGTGTGGTTCGGATCGCGGACGTCACGCACCGCGCCGGCGATACCGCCCAGTGGGTCGAAGGTGAACTCGGCGTCACCGTTGGACTGCAGGTTGACGCTGAGCTTGTGCTTCTGTGGCGCGGCATCGGCCAGGATCACGAACGGGTTCGGCGCGAGTAGCCACCAGACCTTTTCCGGCCGGACATCGTCGGTGGTGCGGGTCTCCGTGCGGGTTGGGATTTGATCGGTGCTGGTGATCTGACCGTTGACGATGGCGTCGTAGTCGGGCACCTGCTCGGTCACCGTGTGCGTGCCCCGGGTGGAGGTCAGCGCCAGGCCGAAGACCACCAGCGTGCCGATGGTGAGCGCGAACACCGACAGGTAGGACACCATCGACGAGGTGCTGGTCCGGGACAACAGCCCCGACCAGCACTGGGCGATCGCGCTGATCACGCCCATGAGCACCGCGACCACCAGCACGGTGATGACCAAACGGCCCACGCCGACGCCGCCCATGAACAAGGTGGACGCGGCGATCGGGACGGCGAGGCCGAGGAACACCAGTGCCACGCCCCAGGCCGCGAACAACTTGCCCAGCGCGATCTCCGCCGGGGTGAGCAGGGTGACCTGCAGCACCGCGAGCACGCCGCGTTCCCGGTCCCCGTTGATGGATTGCGCGGCCAGGGTGGGCACGATCAGCAGGGACAACGCGAGCAGCATCAGCATGAGCCCGCCGAACACCGGCACCCCGCGTTGGTGCAGCCCGTTCACGTCGTGCACGGTGCGCCACAGCACCGTGGTCAGCGCGCCCAGGCCCAGCACCCAGACGGCCAGCAGTAACCGCACGCGGCCGGTGCGCAGTCGCACCCGGATCTCGTGCTTGGCGACCGCGGCGATGCCTGCGGCGGTGCTCTTCATCGCTCGTACCTCGCGACGGTGTTGTTCACGAGCTCGCTGCGCTCGCTCATCGGCGCTCCTCGGTCAGCCGCAGGTACGCCGATTCCAACGCACCGCCGGCCGGCGCGATCGTCGCCACCGGCACCCCGTCCCGCATCAGCGCGGTGAGCAGTTGTGCCGCGTCCGCGTCGCCGCGCAGCATTACCTGCACACCGGAGGCGTCCCGGGCATCGAAGTCCACGCCGTAGTGGCGCAGAGCGGTCAGCAGGCGGTCGGTGTCCAACGCCCGGATGCGCCACGGCACGAGCACGTCCGCGCTGCGCAACTCCGTCAGGGTCTGCTCGGCGGTGGTGTGGCCACCGGCCACGAACACCGCCCGGTCGGCCATCTCCTCCAACTCGGCGAGGATGTGGCTGGACACCAGCACGGCAGCGCCGGCGCCGGCCAGCGTGCGCAGCAGCACCCGCAGGTCCACCCGGCTGCGCGGGTCCAACCCGGACGCGGGCTCGTCGAGCAACAGCACGTCGGGGGAATGCACGATCGCCCGGGCCAGGCCCAGGCGCTGTTTCTGACCCCGGGAGAGCACGTGCACCGGGGCGTCGGCGAATTCCTCCAGGTGCACCAGGGCGAGCAGTTCGCGGGCCCGGGCCGCGCGCGCGGCCCGCGGCATCCGGTGCGCGGCGGCGAAGAACTCCAGCACTTCACGGGCCGTCAGGTTGTCGTAGCTGCCGAAGGTGTCCGGCATCCAGCCCAGCCGGCGGCGTACCTCGGACGGGGCGGCCACCGGGTCGTGCCCGGCCACCCGGAGCTGCCCGAGGTCCGGGCGCAACAGCGAGGCGAGCATCAGCATCACCGTGGTCTTGCCCGATCCGTTCGGGCCGACCAGCGCGGTCACTGACCCCGGCGGGGCGGTGAACGTCATCTGATCGACCGCCACCACCGGACCGAAGGTGCGCCGCACCCCGGCCACGCTCACGCCACCGCTCACACCGTGATGATCGGGGCGTGTCGCCGGGCCGTCGATCCTCCGTTCGGCCCATGATCACGCCGACACGCGCATCCTCGGGTCGCGTAGACACGTATCCGGAGCAGGCGATGCGTTGCTACCCGGCCCGAAGTTGCGTGTCGGGGGGTCACCCGAAGAGCGTGTCGCCCCAGAAGCGGCCGGGGCCGGGCACGCCGGGCGGGCAGGCCCACAGGCCGGAGCCGGTGTGCCGGATGTACTCGTTCATGGCATCGGAGGCCAGGTTGTGCTGCACCGGGATGAACCCGGTGCGGGGGTCGCGTTGGTAGCCGATGAAGAACAGCCCGGCGTCCAGTCGACCCAGGCCGTCCGACCCGTCCACGAACGAATACCCGCGGCGCAGGATCCGCTTGCCGTCGTTGGACAGTGGCGAGGCCAACCGCACGTGGGAGTCCTCGGGCAGCGCCTGGATATTCACCTGATCGCGCTCCAGCGTTGCCCCGGCGGGCGCGCCCTCGCGCTTGTCCCGGCCGATGATCGTCTGCTGCTCGGCCAGCGAGGTGCGGTCCCAGATCTCGATCAGCATCCGGATGCGCCGGGCCACCACGTAAGACCCGCCGACCATCCAGTCCGGGCCATCGCTCTCGTCCACCCAGACGTGCTTGGTCAATTCCTCGATCTCGTCGCCCGCGATGTTGTTGGTGCCGTCCTTGAACCCGAACAGGTTGCGCGGGGTCTGCTCGGCTGGGGTGGTCGAGGAGGTCTTGCCGAAGCCCAGTTGCGACCAGCGCACCGAGACCGTGCCGAACCCGATACGGGCCAGGTTGCGGATCGCGTGCACGGCCACCTGGGGGTCGTCCGAACACGCCTGGACGGCGATGTCGCCGTCGCAGCGCAGTGGGTCGAGGGTGTCGCCGCGGAAGTGCGGCAGCGTGACCAGCGCCTCGGGGCGGCGGCCAGTCAACCCGAAGCGCGGCGTCTTCTTCCGGGTGAACAGGCTGGGCCCGAACCCGATGGTCAGCGTGAGGCGGGACGGCGGGAGCCCGATGGCCTCGCCGGTGTCGCCGGGTGGGGCCTGCACGATCGACGGGAATGCGCCGGGGTCCAGCGCGTCCGTGCCGGAGGTCATCCGGGCCGCGGCCAGCGTCCACGCCTTGAGCATGGCGACCAGTTGGGCGCGGTCCTCGGTGCGCACGTCGAAGGTGGTGAAGTGCAACCGGTCCTGCACTGGGGTGGAGATGCCCGCCTGGTGCGGCCCGTGGAACGGCAGCGCCAGATTCAGCGGGTCCGCGGCGCCTGCGTTGGCGAAACCGGCGTCGTTGTGTCGGGCGGCCGCGGCCCAACCCAGGCTGCCGACCCCGCCCAACGCGGCGACACCGATCCCGGCCATGCCCAGCACCCGACGGCGCGAGGGGCCGGAAGGCGGCGCTGCTGCCTGCGACCGCGGGTCCGTCGGCGGGTGCGTCATGTCGACACGACCGCCGCGGCAAGCTTGCTCAACGGCTCGGCCAACGCGTTCACCGCGTCGGACAGCGCCTTGCGACCGGCGTCGTCGACCTTGCTGTAGTCCTGCCAGCCGCTGCCGTCCTTGTACTTGTCCAACGCCTTGTCCGCGTCCGCGAACTCGGTGGCCAGCGTGGTGGCCAGCGCGGAGTCCTTCACCAGCGGCTTGAGCAGCTCGTAGACCTTCTTCGCACCGTCCAGGTTGGACTTGAAGTCCCACAGGTCGGTGTGGCTGAACGTGTCTTCCTCACCGGTGATCTTGCCGGTGGCCACTTCGTCCAGCAGTTCCTTGGCGCCGTTGGCCATGCTGGTCGGGGTGATTTCCGCGTCCGGCACCCGACTCTGCAGGATGTGCAACTCGGCGAGCAGGTCGTCGCCCTGCGTGCCCATGTCCTTGGTGGTGCCGTCCACCCACAGCACCTTCTCGATCTTGTGCCACCCGGTCCAGGTCTGCCCGGACTCCAGGTCGGCCTCGCGGGTGTCCACCTTCGGGTCGATGTCACCGAAGGCCTCGGCGACCGGCTCGATGGCCTCCCAGCCGGCCCGGGAGGTCGCGAACAACGACTTGGCCTTCGCCAGGTCGCCGGCCTTCAACGCGGCCACGAAATCTTCGGTCGCCTCGATCGTGTGGTGAACCTGCTGGGCCACGTATGCCCGGTAGCCGGCGACCGCCGAGGCCGCGGAGGCCGAGGTGGGGGCGGCGGAGGCGCCGTCGCCGGTCACGGTCAGGCCGGTGTTGATGCGTGTGGAGTCCTGGGGTCGGCACGAGATCTGGTAGGACCCGGCGGCCAGTTCGGAGATCACGTCCGCGTCCGTGTTGGGGCCGATGTTCTCCCGCTCGGTGACGATGCCGCTGGTGCCGTCGGCGCCCTTGAGGATGTACACCTCGGTCACCTTGGTGCCGCCGTTGTGCACCTTCAGGGTGACCGGGCCGGAGGAGATCGCGGACTTGTCCAGCGTGCAGGCGGTGTCCGAGGCACTCACCGCGATGGTGTTGCCGCCGGCCGCGGACGGCGTCGGCGACGGGGCGCCGGCGGGGACCGGGGTCACGGTCTGCGCTTCGTCCTTACTGCCGCAAGCGCTGAGCACGGCCGCGACGGCGGCCATCGTCGCGAGCTGGGCAGCAGTGCGGAGCAGACGCATGAAGACACTCCAAATGTTTGGCAAGCCTTACCTACCTTAGGCCCGCCTACATTACGGCGTGTTGTCAGGGGGTCAAAAGTGACTTCTGCACCTTTCCGAGAGCATTTCTCGGCAACGAGTCGAGGAACACGATGCGTCGGGGACGCTTGTGCACCGACAGAGCCGTCGCCACGAAGGCCTCCAGGTCTGCGGCGACGGCGTCTGCGGCCACCACGTACGCAACGATCCGCTGCCCGAGATCGGGGTCCGGCTCCCCGACCACCGCGGCTTCGGTGACCGCCGGGTGGGCGAGCAGCGCCGCCTCCACCTCACCGGCGCCGATCCGGTACCCGCCGGACTTGATCAGGTCCACCGAGGCCCGGCCCAGGATCCGGTGCCAGCCGTCCACGCCCAGCGTGGCCACGTCCCCGGTGCGGAACCAGCCATCCGCCGTCCAGCAAGCGGTGGTGGCCTCCGGGCGGCCGAGGTACCCGTCGAACATGGTCGCGGTGCGTACCTGCAGCTCACCGGGGGTGTCCTCGCCGGGCGGGATCGGGGTGCCGTCCTCGGCGACCACCCGGGTGGTGACGCCGGGCAGCGCCAGGCCGACCTGGCCGGGGCGCCGGTCCCCGTCGGCCCGCGCGGAGAGGGTGATCAGCGTCTCGGTCATGCCGTAGCGCTCCACCGGGCGGTGCCCGGTGAGCGCGACCAGCCCCTCGAACACCGGCGGCGTGAGTCCGGCGCTGCCGGAGACCAACAATCGCGCCGAGCGCAACGCGGCCGCCGCACCGGGCTCGTCCACCATCCGGGACCAGACCGTGGGCACCCCGAAGTACAGGGTGCCGCCGGCCGCGGCGTAGGCCTGCGGCGTGGGCCGACCGGTGTGCACCACCCGGCAGCCCACGCGCAGCGCGCCGAGCAGGCCGAGGATCAGGCCGTGCACGTGGAACAGCGGCAGACCGTGCACCACGGTGTCCTCGGGCGTCCAGGCCCAGGCCGCGGCCAGCGCGTCCAGGTCCGCGCCGATGGCGGCGTTGGACAGCACCACGCCCTTGGGCGGGCCGGTGGTGCCACTGGTGTAGAGCACCATCCCGCCCGGTGCGGCCGCGGGGAGCGTGCTCGGCGCTGCGGCGCCCGGCGCCGGGATCGGTATCCGCGGGTGCTCGCTGGTCCAGGCCGGGTCGCCGAGCACCACGTCCACGCCGCTGTCCTGCAGCACGTGGTTGCGTTCCAGGGGCCCGGCATCCGGGGCCAGGGGCACCACCGCGACGCCGGCGCGCAACGCGCCGAGCACCCCCACCAGGGTGGCCATCTCCGGGCCGGCCTCGAGCACGACGCTGCGCACGCCGACCAGGCGGGCGGCACACGCCTGCGCGGCGGCCAGCAGGTCCTCGCGGGAGGTGGCCACCTCCCCGATGCGGACGGCGTCGGGTCCGTCGCCGGGGGCCCACAGGCCGGGCAGCAGCGATTCGAGCGGGTCGGTCACCCGCACTATCCTTCACCTGCCCGTACCCGCCGCCTCGGGGAGACAGCCGTGACGCACCTGTTGCTCGAGTACCGCCTGTCCGCGGCCTACCTGGAGCGCCGCCCGGAGTTCCGCGCCGAGCACCTGGCCCTGTTGGAGGCCTGTGCCCAGCGCGGGGAGCTGATCCTGGCCGGCCCGTTGCCGGATCCGTTCGACCGCGCGGTGTTCGTGTGGCGCGAGGACGCCGTCGAGGACATCGAGAGGTTCGTGTCCGCCGATCCGTACGTGCGCCACGGGTTGGTCGAGTCCTGGCAGGTGCGCACCTGGAACACGGTGGTCGGTAGCGCCATGGCTCCGGCCTGACGCGGCATCAGATGGATTCCTCCACCGGGGAGCGGTACGCCGCCCGGCTGGCCGCGCTGGCCTCCGACGGCCGCGACATGCATGGCGAGGCGCGGTTCTGCGCGGCGCTGCTGGAGCCGGGCGCCCGGGTGCTGGACGCCGGTTGTGGCACCGGGCGGGTGGCCGCTCGGCTGGCCGAGTTGGGCTTTGACTGCGTCGGGGTCGACCTCGACGAGAGCATGCTCGCCGTGGCCCGGCGCACGCCCGGCGTCGAATGGGTGCGGGATGACCTGGCGACCTGGACCTCAGCCGGTGACTTCGACCTGGTGGTGGCCGCGGGCAACGTGATCCCGCTGGTCGCTGACCCGGCCGCGGTGCTGACCCGGCTGGCCGGGCACGTGCGTCCGGGCGGTCTGCTGGTCACCGGGTTCGGGCTCACCGAGCAGCAGCTGCCACCGGGCGGGCGTCAACTGTCCCTGGCCGAATACGACGCTTGGTGCGTCGCGGTGGACCTGCAGTTGCAGGCCCGCTATGGCAGCTGGGACGCCACCCCGTTCGACGGTGGTTACGCGCTCAGCATGCTTCGCGCCGGTGGCCCGGACAGCCCGCGTCCCGCGGGGTGAACGCCGGGCAAGCTTCCGTGTTGTCGTAGTAGCGGTGGAACACCGGGGTCTGGGCGCCGGACAGCGGCGGCACCAACCAGGACCAGTCCCCGGACACCTCGCGGCCGGCCCGTTCCTCGCGGTCCAGGTGAGTCATGAACCGGGCCGCCTCGGTGTGATGGTCCGTCATGGTCACGCCGGCCTCCGCGAAGGAGTGCAGCACCGCGACGTTGAGTTCGATCAGCGCGCGGTCCCGCCACAGCGTTCGGTCGCTGGAGGTGTCCAGGCCCATCATGTGCGCGATCGTCGGGAGCAGGTTGTACCGGTCGACATCGGCGAGGTTGCGCGCGCCGATCTCGGTGCCCATGTACCACCCGTTGAACGGCGCGGCGCCGTAGGTGATCCCGCCGATGTGCATGTCCATGTTGGAGATCGCCGGCACCGCGTGCCACCGCAGCCGCAGGGTCGGAAACCAGTACAGCGTGGGGTGGGTGAGCGGCACTTCCAGGACGGCATCCTTGGGGAGTTCCTGCCAGTACGTCGGCCCGACGGGCGAGTCGATCATCAGCGGGAGTACGTCGAAGTAGGTGCCCAAGCCTCGCCAGCCCAGCTTTTCCGCGTCCCCGGTCATGGAGATCTGCGCCGGGTCGCCGAAGGCCGGCCCGTCCGGCATGCGGTACCCGGCATAGCGGATCAACTGGTCGTTGCGGATCCGTAGACCCGGCCGGCCCGGTGCGTCCGGGGCGAACATGGTGATGATCGGGCGGATCTTGCCGCCGTTGGTGGCCAACCGCAGATGCTCGACGCACTCGTCGACAACGCCTTGTGCGGTGTCCACCTCTCGGCAGTCCCGCACGATCAGGCTGCGCCAGTACAACCGCCCGATGCATCGGTTGTTGTTGCGCCAGGCCATCCGGGCGCCCCACTCGAGTTCGGTGCCGGTGTGCCGGTAGGTACCCGTCGCCTGAATCTCCGCCCACACGGCGCGCAGCCGCGGCTCGGGGTCACCCAGCCGCGGGTCCTCGACGTGCACAGCCCGAATGAACGCGTCGGCCTCGGCGATGTCGGCGTCGTTCACAGCGTCAGGCTAAGGCTGTGAGGACTCCCTCCGTCCGAGATTCGGCCCAACAGGTGGTCACGGCCGGATCAGGATGTCCACATAATCCTGCGGCAGCACCAATGTCCCGTCTCCGGAGAGATTGTTCCGGTGTGCGAAGGCCTTCAGGTCGGCCTCCAGCGCGGGTGCGCCCTGCGGACCGACCGCCTCGAAGGCCTTGATGGTCGGGCCGAAGTGCTGCCGGAAGTAGTCCGACCAGAAGTCGACCGAGGGCATCACCACGCGCAACCTGCGGCGGATCAATTCGACCTTGGCGCCGGGGAACAACGTGGAAAGGTGCGCTTCACCGGACCAGGCCACCGGCGGGGTGACGCCCGGCGGCGGCGGCACGTGCTTGACGAAGGTTCGGAACATCTCACCGACCACGCCGTCGGGTACCCACACGGACAGCCCGATCCGCCCGCCCGGTCGCAGCACCCGAACCAATTCGCCGGCGGCTTTGGCTTGGTCGGGCGCGAACATGACACCGAACGTGGACAGCACCACGTCGAAGGAATCGTCCGGGAACGGCAGTTCCTCCGCATCGCCCTCGACGTAGGTGACGTCCAGGCCCTCCGCGGTGGCGCGCTGCCGGCCGCGTTCCAGCAGTGCCGGCACGAAGTCCAATCCGGTCACCCGGGCGAACCGCCGGGCTGCGGCGATTGCGGTGTTCCCGCTGCCGGTGGCCACGTCGAGCACGTCCTCCTCGGCGCGCAGATCGACGTACTCGCAGAGGTTTTCGCTGACGATGGGCAGCATGGTGCCGACGACGGCGAAGTCGCCGGCGGACCAGGTGGCGCGGGCCCGAGCCCGCAGAGCGGCGTAGTCAACGGCATCAGTCATGCCGGTGACGTTACACACGAGTGAGGCGAGCGGAGCCAGAGCACGCTTTTCGCTCTGGCTCCCGAGCCGATCGAAGTGTGTTGATGAGCGAAGCGAGGAACAGTGGCCGTCAGTTCAGCGCTGATAGTTCTGAACCATTACGGGCTTGCTCTGCGCAGTCGTGCCGCCGTCGCCCAGTTCCCCGTCGGCGTTGTTACCCCAGCACTCCGGGCCGCCGGCCGCGGTGATCGCGCAGGTGTGCATGCCGTTGACGGCAGTCGCGGGGTTGGCGCCATCGGCGCCCACGTCGCCCGCGCTGATCGCCAGCACCCCGCCCGCCAGTCCGGTGGGAACGACCGGCGTCACCGAAAACGTGGTGCTGCCGTTGCCCAACTGGCCCTTGTTGCTCCAACCCCAGCAAACCGCGGCGCCCGCCTGGGAAACCGCGCAGGTGTGCAGGTAACCCGCACTGATCGTGGCGATCGGGACCGTGCTCAATCCACTGACCGCGACGGGGGACGTGGGGGCGGGCGCCGCGGTGCCCACCTGTCCGCCGGCGTTGTATCCCCAGCACAGCGCGGCCCCCGCGGTGGTCACCGCGCAGGTGTGCGCGTAGCCGGCGCTGATCGAGGACACCCCGCTGCTCAGCCCGCTGACCGACACCGGCGCCGTGGCCGCCGTGCTGCTGGTGGCGCCGTTACCCAACTGGCCAACGTTGTTCAGGCCCCAGCACTTGGCCGCGCCCGCGGTGGTGACCGCGCAGGTGTGCACGCCGCCCGCGGCGATGCTCGCCAGGCCTGACGGGAAGGCCTGCACCATCGTCGGGCCGGTCGGGGTGGCGCTGGTGGTGCCGTTGCCCAGCTGGCCGGAACTGTTGGAGCCCCAACACCAGCCCGCACCCGTCGTGGTCACTACGCAGCTGTGCCCGAGCCCGGAACTGACCGAGACCGCTGCCGGCACCGTCGGCACCGCGATCGGAGTGGCGGTGAAGGTACCCGCGACGCCGTCGCCCAACTGGCCCAGGTTGTCCAGGCCCCAGCACAGGACCGCGCCGGCCCGGGTCACCGCGCAGGTGTGGTACGACCCCGCGCTGATCGCCACCACGCCCGAGTCCAGACCGGTGACCGGCACCGGCACCGAGGAGCGGGTCGTGACGGAGGTGTTGCCGAGCTCGCCAATGGTGTTGTCCCCCCAGCAGAGCACGCCGCCGGTGGCGGTCAACGCGCAGCTGTGCTGAGCGCCGGCGCTGATCATCGGGCGGACCAGGCCGGGACCGACCGGACCCTGCGCACCCGCCGGACCTGCCGGACCTGCCGGGCCTGCCGGGCCCGCCGGGCCCGCCGGACCTGCCGGGCCTCCTGGCCCCGCCGGACCTGCCGGACCGGGCGGGCCCTTCAGGTCGTCGCACAGGGCGGGCAGGATGCTGCACAGCGGTCCCAGCAGCTGGGTGTCGTTGGGGTTGGCAGACGCGGGCGTGCCGGCGAGCAGCACGGCGGCGCCCACCCCGCCGATCAGGACCAGGCTGCGCAGTCGACGTCCAACCATGGGGTGCCTCCGCTCGGTGCGCGCGGGCACGAAGCCGGCCCCCGCCTTTGCCAAGTGATGGTGGAACCACAACCGATGCGGTGGGGCGGGAATCCCGCGAATGGGGCCATATGGGCGACACCTGCCGGCGTACCGTCGGGTGATGAACCCTGCGCGGGTGACCGCCGCGATCGCCGTGCTGGTCGCCACGGTGCTGCCCGGCCCGCGCGCCGATGCCGCGCCCCCGGCGCACTACGTCGCGCTCGGCGACTCCTACACCTCCGCGCCCCTGGTGCCCCCGGTGGCGCCGGGCTCACCGCCGCAGTGTGGCCGCTCCGCCTCGAACTACCCGCACGTGCTGGCCGGCGCGCTCCGCGTAGCGCTGACCGACGTCTCGTGCGGCGGAGCCACCGTCGGGCATTTCAGCAAGGCGCAGTACAACGACCTGCCGCCGCAGTTCGACGCGCTGAGCGCAGACACCACGCTGGTCAGCGTCGGCATCGGCGGCAACGACAACAACCTGTTCGCCTCGGTGGTGGCCGGCTGCGGCCCCGCGACGCTGCTGCTGCTCACCGGGTCGCTGGCGCCGTGCCGGGACACCTTCGGGGACAAATTCGCGAAGGGCATAGCCGCCGACGAGGTCAACCTGCGCGCCGCGCTGCGGGAGATCCACCGGCGGGCCGCACACGCCCGGGTGCTGGTGGTCGGCTACCCCAACATCCTGCCCACCGACGCGTTCGGCCGGGCCGGCTGCGTGCTGGCCGGGGTGCCGTTCACCCCCGGCGACATGGCCTACGTGGACGCCATCGAGAGGGCACTGAACGCGATGCTGGCGCGCGCCGCCAAGGCCGAGCACGCCGTGTTCGTGGACACCTACACCCCCAGCGTCGGGCACGACATGTGCCGGCTGCCGGGCACCCGGTGGATCGAGCCACTGCTGCCGCTGTCCCCGGCCGCGCAGTTCCACCCCAATGCGGCCGGCGAAGCGGCCACCGCCGCTGATCTGCACCGCGCGTTGGGGCACGCCTAGTCTGAGGGCGTGCAGCCGGCCGTGCGAACCGCGCCCTATCGGGTGCTCGTCGTGGACGACGACGAGCAGGTGCGCACGCTGGTGACCTGGCAGTTGGAGGCCGAGGGCTTCAGCGTGGCCGGCGCCGCGGACGGGGCCACCGCGCTGGGTGCGGTGGAGGCCGACCCGCCGGACCTGATCGTGCTGGACCTCTCGCTGCCCCGGGTGGACGGGCTGGACGTGCTCACCCGGTTGCGCCGGACCAGCGCGATCCCGGTGATTGTGGTGACCGGCCGCGGCGGGGAGACCGACCGCATCGTCGGATTGGACCTGGGTGCGGACGACTACCTGGTCAAGCCGTTCTCGCCGGGGGAGTTGGCCGCCCGGGTGCGCTCCGTGCTGCGCCGGTGCGGTCCCGAGGTGCCCAGCGGACGATTCGAGTTCGGGTCGCTGCAGGTGGACGTGACCACCCGCGAGGTCCGGGTGGACGGCGACCCGGTGGAGTTGACCGCCAAGGAGTTCGACCTGCTGGTGTTCCTGGCCCGCTCGCCGCGTCAGGTGTTCAGCCGCGCCCAGTTGCTCAAACGGGTCTGGGGCTCGGCCACCGAGTGGCAGGACGCGGCGACGGTGACCCAACACGTGCACCGGCTGCGCCACAAACTGGAACCCGACCCGGCCGAGCCGCGCTGGTTGCGCACGGTGCGCGGCGTGGGTTATCGGTTCGAGCCATGAGCAAGCGATGAGCGAGCCGCAGCACGCGGCGCCCCGGCCGGTCAGCGCGATCTGGACGGTCGGGCCGTTCGACGAGTTCGACCCGGTGCACACCGGGGTCGACCACGGGCAGAGTCTGGCCCTGCTCTCCCAGCAGACCACGATCCTGGAGTTGCTCGCGGCCGGCGCGGCACTGGCCGACGTGCTGACCGCGGTCACCCTCGCGTTGGAGAGTCACATGCCGGGCACCCGGTGCTCGGTGCTGCTGTTCGACCGGCCCGCGGGCCGGCTCCGGCACGGCGCCGCGCCCAGCCTGCCCGCTGCCTACAACGAGGCCATCGACGGTCTGGTGGTCGGTCCGCGCTCGGGGTCCTGCGGCACCGCCGCGCACCTGGGGGAGCAGGTGGTGGCCCGAGACATCCCCTCCGACCCACGCTGGGCGGATTACCGCGACCTGGCCGCCGACCACAGCCTGGCCGCCTGCTGGTCCAGCCCGATCCACGGCCGCAACGGGGAGGTGCTGGGCACCTTCGCGGTCTACCACGACGTGCAACACGTGCCGACCCGCCGCGAGTCCCGGCTGGTGGACCGCTATCGGCACCTGGCCGCGATCGCCATCTCGCACAGCCGGTTGTGGGGGGCGCTGGCGCAGAGCGAGGAGCAGTTCCGCCGGGCGTTCGTGGACAACGCGGTGGGCATGGCGTTACTGGATCTGCACGGCCGGTTCATCCGGGTCAACCAGGCGATCTGCGACCTGTTGGACCGCCCCGAGGAAGATCTGCTGGGTCGTCACTTCGTGGAGGTGACCCACCCGGAGGACGCCGCACGCAGCGTCGCGTCGTTCGCCCCGCTGGCCGCGGGCGAGGTGGCCAGCGGGCATCAGGAGAAGCGCTACCTGCGCCGCGACGGCAGCGCGGTCTGGGTGGAGATGACCGCCTCGGTGGTGCGCGGTCGGGACGGTAGCCCGCTGCACATCAGCACCAACGTGCAGGATCTGACGGCCCGTAATGCCGCCGAGATCGAGCGGCAGGCCCGCCGTGACGCGGAACTGGCCGCAGCAGCCGCGGAGACCGCGAGCCGGGCCAAGTCGGATTTCCTGTCCACGATGAGCCATGAGCTGCGCACGCCGCTGTCCGCGATCGTCGGGTTCACCGAGTTGCTGCACACCCTGGAGCTGACCGGGGAGCGGCGCACCACCGCGTTGGAGAGCATCGGCCGCGCGGCCCGGCACATCATGGCGATCCTGGACGACGTGCTGGACCTGGCCAAGATCGAGGCCGGTGCGGTGACCATCGAACGATCCCCGGTGCGCGTCGCCCCGTTGGTGCACCAGGCCGTGGAACTGCTGGAGCCGTTGGCCGCCCAACGTGGCCTGCGGGTGTGTGCCGAGGACCTGGACGAGCACGCGGTGGTGCTGGCCGACCCTCGACGGCTGCGCCAGGTGTTGCTCAACGTGGTGTCCAATGCGATCAAGTACAACCGACCCGACGGCGAGGTAGAGATCATCGCCTACGTCGTCGGGGCCGAGCTGAACATTCGGGTGCGCGACACCGGCGAGGGCATCGGAGAAGAACTCATCGCCCGACTGTTCACGCCATTCGACCGCCTCGGCGCGCAGGCCGGTGGGGAATCCGGCGCCGGACTGGGTCTGGTGGTCACCCAACGGTTGGTGAACGCGATGGGCGGTGGCTTGACCGTCCGGTCCCGTCCCGGCGCGGGCACCACGGTGAGCCTTACGCTGCCGGTGTTCGACGGTCCGGCGGTAACGCCTGCCGGCGCCCTGACGGAGGGATTGAACGATGGAGTTCAAAGAAGCTGTTGGGACGCGTCGCACCATCCGTTACTTCCAACCGGACCTGCCGGTGGAGAAGGAGAAAGTGCAGAAGATCCTGGAGGCCGCACGCCTGCAGAGCCAACACGGCAACGCCCAGTTGGTGCGCAAGGCGGTGGTGATCACCAAGGGCGAGACGCCGGATGACATTCGCGACGGGCTGATCGACGCCCTGTACAACCAGCCGCAGGCCGCCCAGGCCCCGGTCGCCATCGTGTGGGTGCAGGACATGGCCGGCTGGAAGCCGGTCAAGGAAAACCTCATGCGGATGATGAGGGCCCGGGCGCTGCCCACCGGTGAGGGCTGGTCCGAGGAGTCCATCGGCGACACCGTGCTCACCGCTGATGACGTCGAGGCTCACGAGACCCCCGGCTTCGCCGAGTGGTTGACCTCGTTCGAGTGCGGCCTTGCCGTCGGTTCGGCCCTGCTCGCCGCGGTGGATGAGGGCCTGGGTACCGGCCTGATCACCGGCCGGCGGGAGGAGATCAGCAAGCTGTTCAACATGCCGAAGAGCTGCACGCCGACGCAGGTCCAGCTGGTCGGCTATGTGGCGGCGGACCACGACGCCGGCGGTGCTCGTCCCCGCCCGGATTTCGGTGACCTGTATTTCCAGGACAGCTGGGGCAACCCGATGCCCCGGGACCCGAAGGTCGTGGCCGAACTCCAGGTCGCCAAGCTGCTCCAGCCGGAGGCGCCGCACCCGGGGCGTAACGCCGAGGTGCGCACGCTGGCCGGAATCTTCGACCTGCCGGAGTAGATCGTGATCGTCGGGATCGGCGGGGGCATCGGTGCGGCCAGGCTCTGGCGTGCGCTGCTGACCCGCGTCGAGGCCACCGAGCTGACCATCGTCGCCAATACCGGCGATGACCTCTGGTGGTACGGGCTGCGGGTCTGCCCGGACCTGGACACGGTGCTCTACACGCTGACGGATCGTCAGGACACCGAGCGGGGCTGGGGCCTGCGTGGCGAGACCTGGCGGACCCGTGACGCGTTACGCGACCTCGGCGAGGAACCTTGGTTCAACCTGGGGGACACCGACCTGGCCACTCACCTGTATCGGACGGGGGCGCTGCGCGCCGGGCGCCCGCTGTCGGCGGTCACCGCGGAGCTTGCCGAGGCGTCAGGCCTGGGCCCGACGCTGCTGCCGATGAGCGACGATGAGGTGGAGACCCACGTCCGGCTGGACTGCGGCACCGTGCACTACCAGGAGTTCTACGTCCGGCGCCGGGCCGAGGACCGCGTGCTTGACGTCGAGTACCGCGGGGCGGAGGCCGCCAAGCCCGCGCCGGGCGTGCTCGACGCCATAGCCGGGGCCGACCGGATCCTGATCGCGCCGAGCAACCCCATCGCCAGCCTCGGGCCGATCCTGGCAGTGCCCGGCATCCGGGAGGCGATCAGATCCGCGGCTGCCCCGGTGATCGCGGTGACCCCGATCGTCTGCAACATCGAGATCACTGACCCCGGCGAGGCGCGGCGAGCCGCCAGCCGGGCGGCGCTGATGGCGACGCAGGCTCAGCCGCACACCGCACGCGCGGCGGCGGACTTGCTGGGCGACGTCATTGACGCCTTCGTGATCGACCACGCGGACGCGAACGAGAGGGCCCTGAAGCCGCTGGGTGCGGATCTGCTCTACGCGCATACGCTGGTCGACGAACACGGACGGTTCCCGACCGATCCCCACCGGGAAGGAAACCTGGTGGACCTGCTGTTGCGTTACTGGCAGCCCGAAGACGAGCCCTGGAGATGCGATGACGCTGACGCACCCTGAAGCGCCGCCGAACTCCACCGAAATCCGGCGCGCCCTGCGCCGCGCTCGGGACGGCGCGACGATCTCCGTCGACGAGGCCCGCGCCCTGCTGGCGGCCCGCGGGGACGACCTCACCGACCTGATGACCACGGCCGCGCGGGTGCGCGACGCGGGCCTGGTCGCGGCCGGTCGGCCGGGCGTGGTGACCTTCTCGCCCAAGGTTTTTGTGCCGGTGACCAAGCTCTGCCGGGACCGCTGCCACTACTGCACGTTCGTGGTGACCCCCGGCGAGCTGCGCACGCAGGGGTTGACCCCGTATCTCTCCCCGGATGAGGTGCTGGAGATCTGCCGGGCCGGGGCGGCCGCGGGCTGCAAGGAAGCCCTGTTCACCCTGGGTGATCGCCCGGAGGATCGCTGGGAGGTGGCTCGGCAGTGGCTGGATGAGGCCGGGTACGACTCCACGTTGGACTATGTGCGCGCGCTGGCCATTCGGGTGCTGGAGGAGACCGGCCTGCTGCCGCACCTCAACCCCGGCGTGATGACCTGGTCGGAGCTCGCTCGGCTCAAGCCGGTCGCCCCGTCCATGGGCATGATGTTGGAGACCACCTCCACCCGGCTGTTCACGGAGAAGGGCGGCGCGCACTTCGGCTCCCCGGACAAGGACCCCGCGGTGCGGCTGCGGGTGCTGGAGGACGCGGGCCGGCACAACGTCCCGTTCACCACCGGGATCCTGGTCGGCATCGGCGAGACGCTCACCGACCGCGCCGAGTCGCTGTTCGCGATCCGCAAGGTGGCCCGGGCCTACGGGCACATCCAGGAAACGATCATCCAGAACTTCCGGGCCAAGCCGGATACCGCGATGCGCACCTGGCCGGACGCGGAGGTCGACGAGTACCTCGCCGCAGTCGCCACTGCCCGGGTGGTGCTCGGCCCGAAGGCCCGGGTGCAGGCCCCGCCGAACCTGTCCGCGCCGGAGGATCTGGCGCCGCTGCTCGGAGCCGGCGTGGACGACTGGGGTGGCGTGTCCCCGCTGACCCCGGACCACGTGAACCCCGAGCGGCCGTGGCCCGCCATCGAGACGTTGCGCGCCGCCACCGAGGCCGCCGGCTTCACCCTGGCCGAGCGGTTGACCGTGCACCCGGAGTACGTCCGGGCCGGCGAACCGTGGATCGACCCGCGGGTGCTGCCGCACGTGCGCGCGTTGACCGACCCGGACACGCACCTATCCCGCGGCGGCCCGGTCGCGGTCGGGCTGCCCTGGCAGGAGCCCGACCCGGACTGGGGCGGTGCGGGTAGTGGGCGCACCGACCTGCACACCGCGATCGACGACGAGGGTCGGCTCACCGAGACCCGTTCGGACTTCGACGCCGCCTACGGGGACTGGGACAGCGTCCGCGAGGAGGCCACCCGCATCCTGGCCGCCCCGGAGCGGCTGCCCGGCGATGTGCGTGAGGCACTACGCGCCGCCGAGGACAACCCGGCGGATCTGACGGATGATCAGGCGCTGGCGCTGATGACCAGCGACGGCCCGGCACTGACCGCGCTGCTGGACCTGGCCGACCGGATCCGCCACGACGTGGTCGGCGACGACGTCACCTACGTGGTGAACCGGAACATCAACTTCACCAACGTCTGCTACACCGGCTGCCGGTTCTGCGCCTTCGCCCAGCGGCGCACCGACGCCGACGCGTACTCGCTGTCGCTGTCTCAGGTGGCCGACCGCGCCGAGGAAGCCTGGTCCTACGGGGCCACCGAGGTGTGCATGCAGGGCGGTATCGACCCCGACCTGCCGGGCACCGCGTACTTCGACATCGCCCGCGCGGTGAAGGAACGCGTGCCGGGCATGCACGTGCACGCGTTCAGTCCGATGGAGGTGGTCAACGGGGCCACCCGCACCGGCCTGTCCATCAAGGAATGGCTGACGGGGGCTCAGGAAGCCGGCCTGGACACGATTCCGGGCACCGCGGCGGAGATCCTCGACGACGAGGTGCGCTGGGTGCTGACCAAGGGCAAGCTGCCCACCTCGGCGTGGATCGAGGTGGTCACCACCGCGCACTCGCTGGGCATCCGCTCGTCCTCGACGATGATGTACGGCCATGTGGACACCCCGGCGCACTGGGTCGCGCACCTGAAACTGCTGGCCAAGTTGCAGGGCGAAACCGGCGGGTTCACCGAGTTCGTTCCGCTGCCGTTCGTCCACCACAGTGCACCGATCTACCTGGCCGGGGTGGCCCGTCCGGGTCCGACGCAGCGGGACAACCTGGCCGTGCACGCGATGGCCCGCCTGCTGCTGCACGGGCGCATCGACAACATCCAGACGTCCTGGGTGAAGCTGGGCACCGACGGCACCCGGGCGATGCTGCGGGCCGGCGTCAACGACCTGGGCGGGACGTTGATGGAGGAGACCATCTCGCGGATGGCCGGCTCCGAGTACGGGTCGGTGAAGACCCCCGCCGAGATCGAGGAGATCGCCACCGGCATCGGTCGTCCGGTCCGTCAGCGCACCACCAAGTACGGGCCGGTGGACGCCGAACGCGTCGCGCTCTCGCACGCCGCCTTCACCGCTCCGCCCAAGCTCCTACCGCTGACCACCGCCTGAGCCGGTGGACGCCGCCGCGCTGTTGGACGTAGAGGAGACCGAGACCCGGGAACGCATCGACGGGCTGGCGGGCGACCTCGACCTCTACGACGCGGCGATCGGTGCCACCACCGACGACGAGCACGACCCGGAGGGCACCACCGCCTACGACCGGGCGCGGACCAGTGCCCTGCTCGACGCCGGGTGGGCGCATCTCGGGGAGATCCAGGCCGCGCGGGAACGCCTGGCCGCCGGCCGTTACGGGACCTGCGAATCCTGCCGGAAGCCGATCGCCTCGGCCCGGCTGCAGGCGCGTCCCGTCGCCCGGACGTGCATCGGCTGCGCCTGAGGGCAGGATGGGCGGGTGGAGGAGCCACCGCGGCCCATGCTGGCGACCGCCGGGCCATTGCCCGGACCGGCGGTGGAGGAGCGCTACGCCTTCGAGATGAAATGGGACGGGCTGCGCACGCCGGTGAGCGTGCGGGCCGGTCGGGCTCGGCTCTGGTCGCGCACCGGACGGGATACCACCGCGGGCTTCCCGGAACTGGCCGGCCTGTCCTCGGCGGTGCCCGACGATTCCGTGCTGGACGGGGAGATCGTGGCGTTCGACCCGGCCGGTCGGGTCAGCTTCGGCGCCCTGCAGCGGCGCGGGCTGGGCCAGCGGGCGCCGATCGCCTGGTTCGGCTTCGACGTGCTCCGCCTGGGCGGGCAGGACCTGATCGGGCTGCCCTGGACCGAGCGCCGCGCGGCGCTGGAGGACCTCGGCCTGGACGCGCCGGGCTGGCAGGTCCCGCCGTATCTGCCCGGCGTCGGCGCCGAGGCCATGGAGCTGAGCCGAAGCGCGCGCCTGGAAGGTGTCGTGGCCAAGCTTCTGACGTCGCGTTATGAGCCGGGACGTCGCTCGTCGGCGTGGATCAAGGTCAAGCACGTGGCGACGCAGGCCGTGGTGATCGGCGGATGGCGGGCCGGGCGTGGGGGGTTGTCCGGGGGACTGGGCTCGGTGTTGGTCGGGCTGCCCGCCGGCGACGGGACGCTGGTCTACGCCGGGCGGGTGGGCACCGGGCTCACCATCGATGGGCGGCGCGCTCTGCTCGCGCAGTTGCAGGGGTTGGCGAGCGACGTGAATCCGTTCGGCGACACGGTGCCGCGGGCGGATACCCGAGATGCAGCGTGGGTGCGCCCGGAGTTGGTGGGCGAGGTTGGGTTCACCGAGTGGACGCACGACGGGCGGTTGCGGGCCCCGGTGTGGCGGGGGTTGCGAACCGATGTCAACGTCGCGGACGTGGTGCAGGAATACCCCTGACGTTGTGGCGCGTTCCACCCGCGGGCGAGCAGCACTGCCCCGATCTGGTCCAGGAACGGCTCCGGATCGGTGCGGAAGGCGAAGTTGGGAATGCGCAGGACGATCCGCCCGGTGAGCGCCGACGCGTTCTGCTTCAACGTGTCCCGGGCGGCTTCGGTTGCGTCGAGGTGTTGGGCCCCGTCAATCTCGACCTCGAGGTCGTAGTCCTCCCACACGACGTCGTAAACGAACCGGCCCGACGGAGTCTGTCGCGCCACCTGTCGCGTTGGCCTCGGAAAGCCGCGACGACGGCACGCGACAGCGAAGTCGCCCTCGCCGAGTGATTCGACCCCGTCACTCACATCCGCCAACAAACCGTGCAGGAGCCCACGGCGTTTGTCCCGCCTGACCAGGGCTATTGCGTCTGCCAGATCCAGCACCGGCACCAACCGTTGCTGCACCGGGGCGACGACAAGCAGCGCTGCTTCGCGACGGGTACGTGCCCACAATGCGCCATGCACCGCCGCCGTCGCGGCCTTCGTCCGCGGGATCCCGTCCCGGATAACGTCTTCCTCGCGGAAACGGCGGGTCTCGTGCACCTGGACGCCTCGGCATCGGCGAAACCAAGCGCCTTGGGGAACAGCGACATGGACCTGGTCCTCGGTCACGGTGCGGAGTCCCACCGCGACCAGGGCACTGACGCCATCAAGTACGGCGGCGGGCCCGACCTCGATCAGTGCGTGCCACCAGGGGGTCGTCTCGTCCGGGTCTCCGACCTGCACCGTCTGGTGGCCGCGCCGTCGCCACCGGCCGGCCCGGATCTCGGCGCGCACCTCGCTGCGGGTGCAGCCAAGTGCATACAGCTGCCGGCGACCGAGCACGTTGCCCTGCATTGCCGCGGCCTGCTCCACCCCACCACGTCGGCGAGGGCGCTCGAGTTTTGTGCCGGACACCGCTAGATAGTGGACGCCGGAGCGTCGCCCCCGCGCGACCCCTGTGGACAACGCCTAACGTCAGCGAAAGCGAGCGCTATAGCGCTCGCTTTCGCTGACGTTGGCTCAGAGGTAGACGGGCTTAGCTGGTGGCCTGCACGGTGACCGTGGCGCTGGAGGCCGCGGGATGGCGCTGGTCGGGCATGGCGCGGGTGCGGAAGTCCGTGCTCACCGGGATCGACGAGACGAACACGGCACGGCCCTTGCTGTCGGTGACCGCGTGGCCGGCCTCGCTCCACGTCTCGGTGCCCGCGGCACGGTGATCCAGCACGATCGTGATCCCACCGACCGGGTCTCCGTCCTGCACCTCGTGCACCGCGGTACCCACCGACGCGGTGTCCTCGGGCGGCACCTGTGTCGGAGCGGAGATGGACACCATCACTTGGTTGTCGCTCGGCGCCGGGGGCACCGTGTCCCCGGCGGCGGGCAGTGCGGCGGGGCGAAGAATCAGAAATGACCCCACGGCCGCGCCCACCAGCGCCGACCTGGTCACCAACCCCCGCGTGGCAGCAAACATCGCGTCCATCATCGTCCCCCCTTGGACGGCACGAGCGTAGACCGGGGTGGGGTCGCGGCCCGGTAATGAGGACATGTCGGGTTTGCGGTGTCGTTGGAATGCCCGAGAGGATCCGGTTCACCCGGCAAGCGAGCGAGGTGGACATGACGGCGGCGCACTGGGACCAGACCTACGCACAGGGCGAGGCCACGCGCAGTTGGTACCAGAGCCGCGCGGCGGTCTCGCTGCGGTTGTTCGACGAGCTCGGCGTGCACGCGGAGCACAGCGTCATCGACGTGGGCGGGGGCGCCTCGCCGTTGGTGGACGAGCTGGTGGCTCGCGGCCACGGCCGGCTGTGCGTGCTGGACGTCTCGGGCGCCGGCCTGCGCATCGCTCGCGACCGGCTCGGCGCGGCGGCCGAACGTGTGGAGTGGGTGACCGCTGACGTGTTGGCCTGGCGGCCCACCGGCCCGTTCGACGTCTGGCACGACCGGGCCGCGTTCCACTTCCTCACCGAGGCCGGCGACCGGGCCCGCTACCGGCGGGTGCTGGCCGCGGCCACCAAGCCGGATGCCGTCGCGGTGCTGGCCACCTTCGCCCCGGACGGGCCGAGCACGTGCTCGGGCCTGCCGGTGGCCCGGTGGGACGCCGCGGGACTGGCCGCCGAGCTCGGACCGGAGTGGACGCTGGTGTCGCAGGCGCAGGTCGAACACACCACCCCGTCCGCGGCCGTCCAGCCGTTCACCTGGGCGGCCTTCCGGCGCGTTTGACCCGGGTCAGGCGGCTCGCGCCGCCACCTGGCCGTACAGCGCGAGGTGTGCCCGGGCCGCCGCGGCCCAGGTGTGCCGTGCGGCCAACGCCCGACCAGCGGCGATGCGTTCGTTCCGGACGGCCAGGCTGTCCAGCAGCGCCGCAGCGAAGTCCTCCGGTGTCGCCGCGAGGCGCACCGCGCCGCCGAAGACCTCACGCAACACCGGCAGGTCGGAGGTCACCACCGGCACCCCGGCGGCCAGCGCCTCCATCGCGGCAAGGCCGAATCCCTCCTTGGTGGAGGGGAACGCAAACGTGTTCGCCGCAGCCACCAGCCAGGGCAGCTCCTCGTGCGCGACGGGCCCGAGCACCACCGGGGAGAGGGCCAGGCGTTGTGCGGTGCGCTCCCACTCGGCGCGATAGTCCCGGTAGTCGAACAGCGTCTCCCCGCCCGCGATCACCAACTGCACATCGGGGCGCTGTACCCGCACTCTGGCCATCGATTCCAGCAGTTCGATGGAGCCTTTTCGGGGCTCGATGCCGCCGATGCTGAGGACGTAAGGGCCCAAGCGGCGGCGCCATACGGTGCGTCGTTCCACTGCCACCGGACCGGGGGCAGCGGCCCGGGCGAAGCGCTCGGCCTCGACCCCGTTGCCGATCACCGTGGCCCGGATGCCCCAGCCGGCCGCGAGTTCGCCCGCCACCGCGGCCGAGACACACACGTGGGTGTGCGGCGCGACGATGGCGTGTTCGTGGCAGGCGGCGAGTTCCGGGGTGGTGAAGTGGTCGAGATGGTGCACGGTGCGGATGCACGGGCCGGCCGCGTTGGCCGTGATGCAGTCCTGCGCGTGCACGACGTCGTAGCGGTCCGGGGTGAACGCCGCGGACAGCTCGTCGATGGAGCGACGCACCCGCGGCCCCAACGGCTCGTCGGGGATGTCGATCACCGGCACGAGTTCCACCCGCACCCGCGGGTCGACCGGCCGGAAGAAGGCGGTGTCGCCGCCGCGGGCCAGGCTCCAGACGGTGACCTGCTGCCCGGTGGCGGCCAGCGCCTCGGCCAGCGCCAGGGTGTGCACCACACCGCCGCGCGGGCGGGTGGAGTAGGTGAGCAGGGCGATGGACAAGCCTGACTGACGGTCGGTCATATCAGCTTGCCGTAGCTGTCGGGACGCCGTTCGTCGAGGTGGTGCAGCATGCGGCGGGCCTGCGCGATCTCCGACGCGACATCCACCACCGCCAGAGCGATGCCGGCCTTGGCCCAGGTGCGGGCGATGATCTCGCCGGCCGGGTTCACCACCTTGGCCTGGCCCAGGAAGCGCAGGCCGCCCAGCGATCCGGTCTGGTTCGAGGAGGCCAGCACCACTTGGTTCTCCGCGGCCCGGGCGCGGTCGTAGAGGTCGAACAGCCGCGCCTGACGGTCATCGGCCATCCGGGGCGCGCGATTGGTGATGCTGGTCGGCCACGCGGACAGGCAGGCGATGATCTCGGCCCCGTCCAGCGCCAACGCCCGCGCGGATTCCGGGAACGTCTTGTCGTAGTCGATGAGCATGCCCAGCCGCCCGACCGGGGTGTCGAACGCCCGGAAGTCCACGCCGGGCGTGTAGACCGCACCCTCACCGGCCGGCAGGTGCACCTTGCGGTGGCGCCCGAGTATGCCGTCACCGGACAGGCACACCGCGGCGTTGTGCCGCAGGCCCTCCGCGGCCTCGCAGTACCCGACACAGACCACGGTCTGCCGGGCCATCGCGATGACCCGTCGCAGCGCCGGGTGGTCAGCGTCCAGCGCCGGGGGAAGCGCGGCCGGATCCGGATGGGCGAGGTCGGCGAGGTAACCGCCGAGCGCGTCGGCGGGCAGTACGACGAGTTGTGCGCCGCCCGCCCGGGAGTGCTCGATCAGCGTGCCGATCCGGGCCAGCGCGGCCTCCAGGTCCCGGCCGAACGCCGCCGAGACAGCGGCGATCCCGATCAGGCCCACGCGGGCGCGGCCCGGGTGGTGTCGGTGCTCACCGCCGGGGCCACCGGACGGTAGGCGTGCGGTCGGCGGTCGTCCAGGTGTGCCATGGACCGGCGGGCGTTGGTCAGCGCGGTGGCGACGTCGACCTCGGCGATGGCCAACCCGGCACCGATGCCGGTGTCGGCGAGGATCTCCCCGCCCGGGTCGACGATCTTTGCGCTGCTCACGAACCGCAGTGACCCGAACTCACCTGACTGGTTCGCAGAAACCCACACGACCTGATTCTCCAGCGCACGGGCGCAGTCGAACAGGTCGAAACGCCGCTTCCATCGGTCGTTCGCCAGATCGGGTGCGGCATTGGTGCTCGAGCCCGGCCAGGCCGACATGCAGACGATGATCTCCGCGCCGTCCAGCGCCAGCGTGCGCGCGGCCTCCGGGAATGCCTTGTCGTAACAGATCATCATGCCGATCCGACCGACCGGAGTATCGAAGGCGGCGAAGCCCTCGCCGGCGGTATAGGACGCGTCCTCGCGCAAGGGCTGGTGCACCTTGCGGTGCAGGCCGAGGACCTGCCCACCGCACACCGCGACCGCGCTGTTGTAGCGCCGCGCGCCGTCCTGCTCGCAGAAGCCGACGGTGACCACCATGTCCCCGGCGGCCTGTGCGATGCGGCGGATCTCGGGGGAGTTCACCGGGAATGAGGGCGGCGACGGCTGCTCCCCGTCCAGCGCGGCCAGGTACCCGCCCAGCGCCGCCTCCGGCAGCGCCAGCAGGCCGACGCCGAGAGCGCGGGCCCGCGCGATCAGGGCCTCGATCTTGCTCAGACAGCCGGCCAGGTCGCGGTCGAAGTTCTCCGCCGCGGCGGCGATGGTCAACGTGGTCACGAGGCCGCCCCGTCGACGTCCTGACGACCCGTCAGGGCCGTGCCGAGCCCGGTGGCGTGACCGTCCAGCACGGGCGTGCAGACGCCGTCCGGCCAGCGCAGCGTCACCCCGAACCCGGGGCGCAGCACGCCGCACTCGGCGGAAACCGCCGGCCCGGCGGACAATGCCGGAGAGCCCGCCGGGCCGGTGGTCAACATGGCGAAGCCGGGGAAGCAGGTGAACCAATCCCCGACGCTCGCCCCGGTCGGACGCGGCACGGCGGCCACGTCCAATTCGGCAGCTACCCCACTGGCCTCGGCCAGCATGGCGAGGGTGCCGACCAGACCGGCCATGGACACGTCCTTGGCCGCGGCCGGGCGGGCAGCGGCCACCGCCCCGATCATGGCCCGCAGGTCGCCCGGATCGCGGCGACTGGTGGAGTCCCATTGCCGGGTGCCGTAACCCGGGCGCCAGTCGCCGGCCAGGTCCGCGGTCAACCGCACCGCGTGACCGACCTGCCCGCCGCCACCGGGCACCGGGGCGTCGCTGCGCCCCAGTGCGGTCACGGCGAGGAACGCCGGGCCACCCAAGGTGGTGTGTCCACCCAGCACCGGAACGCCGTACGCCGCAGCGGCGGCGGTGATGCCGGCCAACACCGCGGCGGCCGCGGACTCATCCGCTGCGCCGACCGCATCCAGCAGGCCGACTGGGTGGGCGCCCATCGCGGCCAGGTCGTTGATGTTCACCAACACCGAACACCACCCGGCCCACCACGGGTCGCGCTCGACCATGAGGGGCAGGATCGCGTCGCAGGCGGCGATCAGGTCGCTGCCCGGGACCGGTGCGCCGTCGTCGCCGACGAACCCGGCCCCGCCGGGAGCCAGGTGCGCCAGCAGCGCACCCAACGGTGCCTTGGTGGCCCGGACCAGCGCCGGGATGCGGTCGATGTCGTAGCGCATCCGGACGTGCTCGGGCAGCGGCGCAGCCGGTGGTTCGACGGCGGCCCAGCCCAGGCGGGCGAAAAAGCGTTCGTTGCGGGCCTGTACGTCGGCCTCGAAGCGGAGCACCCCCGCGGCCACCGCGTGCCGGCAGGCGGCGCGGACCAGCTCGGCACCGAGTCCCAACGGCGCACCCGGACGCACCACCAGCCGGCCACCATGCCACCAGCCCAGGTCGGGATCGGTGACCGGGCCCAGTCGGACCCCGCCGGCAACCTCACCGTTGGGGTCACGGGCCACCAGCACCACGGTGCGCGGATCCGCGTCGATCTCATCACGGTCGTCGTCGGTGAACAGGCCCTGCGCCTCGACGAATACCGCGTGCCGCAGCCGGTGATAGGCCTCGCGCTCGGCGAGGTCGGCGGCCGGCTCCACCGTCCACGACGGGGTCGCGTCGGGCACCGAGCGCAGGTGTCGGACACCGGCAATGATGCTGCCGTCCCCGTCGACCGGCGCGGGCCGATAGGACACCTGATACATCGTCAGCCCCCCGCCGCGGACAGTGCCGAACACGCGCCGCAGGCCGCGCAGCCGGCGCCCTGATCGGTACCGATCATGCCCGCCGCGCGGAGCAGGCGAGCCACCTCGGTGGTCACCCGATGCACCACCTCGGCAGGTGCCGGGCGGGCGCCATCGCGGTGGGCGAGGGTGCCCACCATCGGGCGCATCGGCACCACGAAGGGGTACACCCCGCGCTCGATCAGCCGGGCCGCGCCCGCGATCAACTCGTCCGGGTCCTCGCCCAGACCGAGCAACAGGTAGGTGGAGACCTTGTTGCGGCCGAACACCCGCACCGCCTCGTCCCAGGCCGCCTCGTACTCGGCCATCGGCACGCTGCCCTTGCCCGGCATCCACGCCAACCGGGCCGCCTCGTCCAATGACTCCACGTGGACGCCGATGGAGGTCGCGCCGGCCGCATGCAGGTCGGCGATCACCGACAGGTCGCCGGGCGGTTCGATCTGCACCTGGATGGGCAGGCCCGGCACCGCCTCCAGCACCGCCCGCACACAGCGCACCAGGTTGCGCGCGCCGCGGTCCGGGCCGGTGGTGGTGCCGGTGGTCATCACCATCTGCTTGATGCCGTCCAGCCGGACGGCGGCCTCGGCCACCTCCGCCAACTGTGCGGGGGTCTTCGCCGCGATGGTGTTGCCCGCCTTGAGCGACTCCTCGATAGCGCAGAACCGGCAGCGCTGGTCCTCGGCGTAACGGATGCAGGTCTGCACCACGGTGGTGGCCAGTACGTCGCGGCCGTGCAGCAGGGCGATCTTGTTGTACGGGATGCCCTCGGCGGTGCTCAGGTCGTAGAACTGCGGCCGGCGCACCGGCTCCAGACGCAGACCGGTGTCCCGCAAGAGGTTCGGCCCGCGTTCCA
>Ga0137412_10000364_pt1 | contig 31395 bp, 25 predicted proteins | sample CZODoug2_1_16fun_FD_122160 | JGI IMG/M metagenome (GOLD analysis project Ga0137412, IMG submission 122160) | Vadose zone soil fungal communities from Angelo Coast Range Reserve, California, USA - CZODoug2_1_16fungal (Hybrid Assembly) | ecosystem: Environmental > Terrestrial > Soil > Vadose zone...
GCGATCTGCCAGAGGATTTCGCGCTCGATCAGCGCTTCGCGGACCAGCCGGAACTCGTAATATTCGAGATAGCGCAGGCCGCCATGCACGAGCTTGGTCGACCAGGACGACGTCCCGCTCGCCAAGTCATTCATTTCACAAAGGAAAACAGTGTTTCCGCGCCCGGCCGCGTCGCGCGCGATGCCGCAGCCATTAACGCCGCCGCCAACGATTGCGAGGTCGAAAATCCGATCCACCAGACGCTTCCCCCGGCGCTCGCCTTCACTTCGGCGATTTCGCTTTCGCTTTTGGTCTAATCACAAACCAAAACGAAAGCAACGGGAAATGGGGACAGGGGGATGAGACTTCAGGATGAGGGGGATGATGAAGCCATTTCTCGTCATGCCCCGCTTCAGGCGGGGCATCCAGTACGCTGCGCCTCTCGGTTCAAGCACCACCGCCTCTGGGATACTGGGTCGCCCGGTCGAGCGGGGCGATGACGAGCGGTGATCGAAGCTACACGCGGCGCAAGGGAATTGGCGCCGGCTCCGCATCCGCCTCGTCGATATCGCCCGCCGCCTTCGGCATCGCCTCGATCACCTCGATGCCGCGGCTGTGGCAGATGTTGGCGAGCCCCGCCGGCAGCGCCGCGTCGGTCACAAAAGTCTGGATCTGGCTCATATGTGCAATGCGCACCGGGGCGCTGCGATCGAATTTGGAGTAATCGGCGACCAGCATCACGCTGCGCGCGTTCGCAATGATCGCCTGCGCCACCTGCACCTCGCGATAGTCGAAATCGAGCAGCGCGCCCTCCTCGTCGATCGCCGAGGCGCCGATGATGGCGTAGTCGACCTTGAACTGGCCGATCAACTGCGTCGCGGTCGAGCCGACCACCGCGCCATCGGCGCGGCGCACCGTGCCGCCCGCCACCACCACCTCGATGCGGGGATGGCGATACAGCAGCATCGCGACATTGAGGTTGTTGGTGATGACCAAGAGGTCCTCATGCGAGGTCAGCGCGCTCGCAACCTCCTCGGTGGTGGTGCCGATATTGATGAACAGCGAGCAGCCGTTCGGAATTTTCGCAGCGGCCGCGGCGCCAATCGCCTTCTTCTCCTCGGCCGCGACGAAGCGACGCGCCTCATAGGCCAGGTTCTCGACGCCCGACGCAATGATGCCGCCGCCGTGAATGCGGGTCAGCACGCGCTGCTCGCAGAGATCGTTGAGGTCTTTCCGGATGGTCTGCGCCGACACCTCGAACCGCCGCGCCAGATCCTCCACCATCACCCGGCCGGAGGCGCGGGCGATGCTGAGGATTTCAGTCTGGCGATGGGACAGTCCGGCCACGAGGCACCCTTGCGCAAAGCGCGCCCATGGTGCGGCGGTTCGGGCCGACGGTCAACGCAGGAGATGGGCGTTCAGGCCGCGGAAATGCCAAACAGAGTTAAGATCAAGCGCTCCTCTGGCCATGACGGCGCGACGCGGCGACTAAGCCGCGGCGAGCACTTCGCCCTTGGCGAGGCGCAGCGCGGCGCGCTCGGCTTCGTCCGCGCTGCGGAACAGCTGTCCTTCCATCGCATTGAAGCGGTGGGATGCGGCGAAAAAGCGATAGCCGTCGTCATCACGCACGACGATGCCCGCGGCCTGCGAGCTGATTTCGATGATGAAGTTGTCCGACATTGCAGCCTCTGTTGAAGTCCGGGCAGACAACGGCGGCTGTGCCGAAAGGTTCCTCACAGTGTCGCGAGCGGCGCGGAGCTGTCATGCCCCCGGGCTGACGAGGGAAAGGTGCCGTCATCACCGGGCTTGTCCCGGTGATCCACGTCCTTGCCTTGTGGCGGCGAAGCACGTGGATGGCCGGGACAAGCCCGGCCATGACGAAAACATGTCGTGTGGATGGCGAAAACGGCCCGCTCAGGTCACGATTGTGCCGTCCTGCCGGATCGCCTGTGGCTGGCCGTGGTCGTCGATCGAGACGTAGGTGAAATTGCCGTCGGTGACGAGGATCGAGCACTGCTCCCTGCGGCGCAGCACCCACGCTTCGAGATGAACCGTGATCGAGGTGCGGCCGATCTTCACGAGATTGGCATGGACCGAGACGAGATCGCCGACATAGACGGGTTTCCGGAAATTCATCGCCTCGATCGCGACCGTGACGGTGCGCGATTTGGCCGTCTTCGAGGCGAACACGCCGCCGCCGACGTCCATCTGGCTCAAGAGCCAGCCGCCGAAAATGTCGCCATTGGCGTTGGTGTCGGCCGGCATCGCCAACGTGCGGATGCAGAGATCGCCTTCCGGCTCGCTGCCCAGCGTCGCCTGTCGAGGGAGGTTGTCGTTCACTTGCGGATCGTTCACTTGAAAGTCTCCCAGCCGGCGTCGGCTGCAAAACGGTCGCCGAATTTCTGCGCCAGCGCGCGCAAGGCCGAGACCACATTCTCGACGCCGCGCGTGCGCGCATAATTCAGCGGACCGCCGCGGAACGGGGCGTAACCCGTGCCGAAGATCATGGCGCCATCGACCACATCGGCATTGTCGACGATGCCTTCGCGCAGGCAGGCGACACAGACATTGGACATCGGCAGAATCAGTCGGTCAGTCATCTCGTCGGTCGGCTCGGTTGTCGGGACCGGTCCTACCGTCTTGTCGGCCATCGTCTTGTCAGCCTTGCCGTCCTTCCAGGTGTAGAAGCCCCGGCCGGTCTTGCGGCCGAGTTCGCCCCTGCTCACCTTGTCGCGCAGCCAGGCCGGTGTCGGCGGCAGCGCGTCACCGAATTTCGAGCGCAGCATGTCGCCGACATCGAGGCAGATATCGAGCCCGACCTGGTCGGCCAGTTCGATCGGCCCCATCGGCATGCCGAACTTCTTCGCGGCGGCGTCGATCACGGTCTTGTCGATCTTCTCGTCCAGCATCACCATCGCCTCCAGCATGTAGGGCGTCAGCGCGCGGTTGACGAGAAAGCCCGGCGAGCTCTTCACCGGCAGCGGCAGCCGGTCGATGGCGCCGACAAAGGCGAGCGCCTGTTTCAACAATTGCGCATCCGTGCCGTCATGGCTGACGACCTCGACGAGCTGCAGGCGCGACACCGGGTTGAAGAAGTGCAGGCCGACCAGCCGCTCGGGCTTGGCCAAGGTGGTGCGCAGATCCTGCAGCGGAATGCTGGAGGTGTTGGTCGCGAGAATTGCGCTTTGCTTCATCTTCGGTTCGAGCGAGGCGTAGACCTTCTGCTTCAATTCGAGCTTTTCCGGCACCGCCTCGATGATCAGATCGGCGTTGCGGACGCCCTCGCCGTCCATGTCCGGAATCAGGCGATCCAGCGCATCGCGCACGCCGATCGGCTTGCGGATGAGCTTGCCGTAAAGCTCGGCCGCGCGCTTGATCGCGCCCGCGATCGGCTCCGGCTTCATGTCGGCCAAGGTGACCCGCATGCCTTCATTGGCGCACCATGCCGCGATGTCGCCGCCCATCGCGCCGGCACCGATGACATGGACGTGCGCGACCTCGTTGCCGCTGCCGGCGAGCTTCTTCATCTGCTCGCGCAGGAAGAACACCCGGATCAGGTTCTGCGCCGTCGGCGTGATCATCAGCTTGGCGAACGAGACCCGCTCGGCGGTCAGCATCGCGATCTTGTCGCCGCCGTGCTTTTCCCAGAGATCGATCAGTGCGTAAGGCGCGGGATAATACTCATGGGGTGCTGCCTTCTCGGCCTCGCGGCGCATCCGCGAGGCCAGAAAACCGCGCGCGGGTCCGGAATTGAGGATCGTGTTCAACAGCCCGGGTTGCGCGCGCTTGAGCCGGCCGAACACGGCGTCCTTGACGGCGTTGCGGACATGCCGCTCCTGCCCCACCGCGTCGACCAGGCCGAGCGACTTGGCGCGACGCGCGTCGATGGTGCGCCCCGTCAGCATCAGGGTCATCGCCTGCATGGGGTTCACAAGACGCGTGAAGCGCACGGTGCCGCCGAGGCCGGGATGCAGGCCCAGCATCACCTCGGGAAAGCCGAAGCGCGCGCCATCGATCGCGATGCGCGACTGGCACGCCAGCGCGACTTCGAGGCCGCCGCCGAGGCAGAAGCCATGGATCACGGCGACGCTCGGCACCCGCAGCGCCTCCAATCGATCGATCACCGCATGAGCGCGGCCGATTCTCGCTTCGACCGCGCTCGCATCGGCGGCACCGCGGAATTCGTTGACATCGGCGCCGGCGATGAAGCCGGACGGTTTCGCCGAGCGGATGACCAGCCCGGCCGGCCGATGAGTTTCCAACTCGGCCAGCACGGCATCGAGCTCCTCCACGAGGTCGGCCGACAGCGTGTTGGCGCTTGAACCTTCGCGGTCGAACAGCAGCCAGGCGATGCCGTCGGCATCGCGGGTCAGCTTGAAATTCTTGTAGGGGCCCGCGGCTTCCGGCTTCGGCCCGAGTTCGAGCACGCGGTCGCCGAGCAAATCCAGGACCTTCGATTGCATGATCTTCGATTCCATCACACCGCCTCGATCAACATGGCGCCGCCCTGCCCGCCGCCGATGCATTCGGTGGCGATGCCGCGCTTTGTGCCCAGGCGCTTCATCGCGTTGATGAGATGCAGCACGATGCGGTTGCCGGAGCAGCCGACGGGATGGCCGAGGCTGATCGCGCCGCCATCGACATTGAGCTTGGCGCGGTCGATCTCGCCCGCAGGCCCATCGAGGCCGAGAATCTCGCGGCAGAATGTGTCGTCGTTCCAGGCGGCAAGACAGCCCAGCACCTGGGTCGCGAACGCCTCGTTCAGCTCCCAGGTCTCGATATCCTGAAGAGTCAGATTGTTGCGCTTCAGCAGCGCGCTGGCCGACAGCACGGGGCCAAGCCCCATGATGGAGGGATCAAGCGCGGACCATTGGCTGTCGAGGATGACGGCCTTCGGCGTCAACTGATGCTTGGCGACGGCTTCTTCGGAGGCGAGGATCACCCAGGACGCGCCGTCGGTGATCTGCGACGAATTGCCGGCGGTGACCTGGCCCCAGGGCCGCTCGAACACCGGCCGCAATTTCGCCAGCGACTCCGGCGTCGAGTCCGGCCGCACGCCGTCATCGTGATCGTAGAACCTGCCGTCGCGGGAGAACGAGGTTTCGACCTCGCCCTTCAGCCAGCCCTGGCTCTGCGCGTTGGCGAGCCGCCGATGGCTCTCGGCCGCATAGGCATCCGATTGCGCGCGCGTAATGCCGAAGAGATGGCCGACCACCTCGGCGGTCTGGCCCATGTTCAATTCGGTGATGGGATCGGTCAGGCCGCGTTCGAGGCCGATGATCGGCTTGAGATAACTCGGCCGCACCTTCAGGGCGGCAAGAATCTTCGCGCCGATGCCTTTCGCGGCCGCAAGGCCGGCGAACCAGCGCACGCCCTGTTGCGGCCAGACCAAAGGCGCGTAGCTCAGCGCTTCCGCGCCGCCAGCCAGGATCAGATCGGAGACGCCTTCGCGGATGTAGCGATACCCGGTGTCGATCGACTGCATGCCGGAGCCGCAATTGATCTGCACCGTGAAGGCGACCATGGCTTCGCCCATGCCGAGCCGCAACGCGGCGACGCGCGCGGGGTTCATCTCGTCGGCGATCACATTGACGCAGCCGAGGATCACCTGGTCGAACGCGGTCGGCGCGAAGGGCTGCCGCGCCAAGAGCGGCCGGCCGCATTGCACGGCGAGATCGACCGGGGTGAACGGCCCCGGACCGGAGCGCGCCTTCAGGAACGGCGTCCGGCTGCCGTCGACGATAAAGACTGGTCGCGCCATCAGCTCGCCGCCCTCTGCTCACCCAAATCCTGGAAGAACTGATGCACGTCGGCGGATTTCTTGTAAATCGGCGACAGCGCTTCCGGCGCGAAATCATCGACCTCGATGACTTTCGCGGCGGCCTCGCGGGCAGCCGCAAGCCGCTCACCCTCGCTTTGGGTGATGACGCCCCTCTTCACCGCCTCGTTCCAATCGTGCAGCCGCGCGGCGCGCATTTTCTTGGCGGCCTCCTCGCTGCCCGTGACCAGCAGGAAGGCCTTTTCGAGCCGCGCCAGGCCGCGGTCATCATCCACATGGGCGATATCCGGCGTCAGGCGCTCGCGTGCCGCAGACGGTTCCAGCACGAGTTGCGCGCATTGGTGCACGACCTTGTCGGACGGCCCGAGCACGCGGGCGCCGAACGGCTGCACCACGAATTTCAAGAGCACCCCGACGAACCGGTTGGGCAGATTGGCGCAGATCTCGGCGAGACGGTTCTCGATGGTCCTGAACCCGCTCGCCATGCACCATTCAAGCGCGGCGAAATCGGCGGGCTGGCGGCCCTCCTCCTCCCAGCGCTTCAGCGCGGCTGACAAGAGATAAAGCTCGGAGAGGATGTCGCCGAACCGTGCCGACAACATCTCCTTCCGCTTCAGCGCGCCGCCGAGCGTCAGCAGCGCCATGTCGGCGCAGAGCGCGAACGCCGAGGAATAGCGCGAGAGCTGGCGGTAGAAACCCGTCGCATCGCCCGCATCCGGCGCGGGCGCGAACGCGCCGCCGGTCCAGCTTCGGCCCCAGGCGCGGAACAAGGTCGCGAAGCTGTGTCCGACATGCTTCCAAAATGCGCTGTCGAAGGCGTCGAGGCCCTTGGCGCGATCGGTTTCGCCGAGCGCATTCATCTCGGAAAGCAGATAAGGATGCGCGCGGATCGCCCCCTGCCCGAACACGATCAGGTTGCGAGTCAGGATGTTAGCGCCCTCCACCGTGATGCCGACCGGCACCGAACGATAGAGACTGCCGAGGTAGTTTTGCGGGCCGTCGATCACGGCCTTGCCGGCGTGGATGTCCATGGCGTCGTCGATCGCGATCCGCATCCGTTCGGTGGCCTGCAATTTCATGATGCCGGAAATCACCGCGGGATGCTGGCCCGCATTGAGCGCGGCGCAGGTCAAGCGCCGCGCGGCGTCGAGCAGATAGGCTGTCGCCGCGATGCGCGCCAACGGTTCCTCGATGCCCTCGAACTTGCCGATGGAAATGTTGAACTGCTCGCGGATGCGGGCATAGGCGCCGGTGGTGCGCGCGGCGAAGGCGGCGCCGGCCGCCGACAATGACGGCAGCGAAATGCCGCGGCCGGCGGCGAGCGCCGTCATCAGCATCTTCCAGCCCTGGCCGAGCCGCTCCTGGCCGCCGATGATATAATCCATGGGAATGAAGACGTCGCGGCCCCAGTTCGGGCCGTTCTGGAACACCTGCATCGCCGGCAGATGGCGATGGCCGATCTCGACACCCGGAAGATTCGTCGGGATCAGCGCCACGGTGATGCCGAGGTCTTCGGTATTGCCCACGAGGTGGTCGGGATCGTAGGCCTTGAAGGCCAGACCCAACAAGGTCGCCACGGGACCGAGCGTGATATAGCGCTTGTGCCAGTTGAGACGCAGGCCCAGCACCTCGCGGCCTTCGAAATCGCCCTTGCAGATGATGCCGCTGTCGACCATCGACGCCGCATCCGAGCCCGCCTCCGGGCTGGTCAGGCCGAAGCAGGGAATGTCGCGGCCTTCGGCCAAACGCGGCAGCCATTGCTGCTGCTGTTCCTTGGTGCCGAACCGCATCAGCAATTCGCCGGGCCCGAGCGAATTGGGCACCATCACGGTGACGGCCGCGGTGAGCGAGCGGGTGGAAATCTTGCGCACCACTTCGGAATGCGCGTAGGGCGAGAAGCCGAGCCCGCCGAATTCCTTCGGGATGATCATGCCGAAGAATTTTTCGCGCTTGATGAAATCCCAGGCTTCCTGCGGCAGGTCGCGCCATTCCCAGTTGATCTTCCAGTCGTCAAGCATCGCGCAGAGCTCGTCGACCGGGCCTTTGAGGAAAGCCTTCTCCTCGTCGGTCAAGGTCGCCGGGGCGAAGGCCAAGAGCTTGGTCCAGTCGGGATCGCCGGTGAAGAGATCGGCATCCCACCAGACGTCGCCGGCTTCAAGGGCCTCGCGCTCGGTGTCCGACATCGAGGGCAGCACGCCGCGCGCCCAGGAGAAGATCGGCTTGGTGATGAAGTCGCGGCGGAAGCTCATGGCGATGTCCTCAATGGTCTGGGGAATTGCGCGATGCAGGCGGTCTGGAAGACAAAGACGGCCCTATTGTAGTGCAAAGCGTGAACATTCCGATGACACTTCGCATTGAAAATAAGGCGAAATTGATCGGTCAAGCATAACGAGGAAACAGGGGTTGGGTTCCGGCGGGTGCGGGCGTCTTCCCCTTCTCCCCGCTCGTGGGGAGAAGGTCGGGATGAGGGGCTGTCTCGGCAAACTCGGAAGCAGTGTGTACGCGGAGAGTCCCCCTCACCCGAAATTCGCTGCCGCGAATTTCGACCTCTCCCCGCAAGCGGGGCGAGGTGAACAGAGAGGAGAAGCTAGACTAGTCCGGGCGGATCATTTCGAACATGTTTTCGGGCTTGATCTCGAAATAGTCGCCCTTGCGGCCGGCGCGCACGATTGGGTGGGCCAGGCCGGTCTGGTAGACGCCGTCCTTGATCATGGCCTTGTCGATGTGGACGGCGACGACTTCGCCCAGCGTCAGCCAGGCGTTGGCCTTGTTGCCGGCAGAGTCCTGCAACTGGATGATCTGCGTCAGCTTGCATTCGAACGACACCGGGCTTTCGGCGACGCGCGGGACGTCGACGATTCGGCTGGGTGCCGCGGTGAGGCCTGCGATCTTGAACTCGCTGACGTCATGGGCGACATGGGCCGCAGTCGCATTCATCTGCTTGGCGAGATCCATGGTGGCGAGATTCCAGACGAACTCGCCACTCTCCTGGACATTCTGCACGGTGTCCTTCCAGGAGGTGGAGGAAAAGCCGATGATCGGCGGCACGTAGCAGAAGCCGTTGAAGAAGCTGTAGGGCGCGAGGTTGATGTTGCCGTTGGCGTCGCGCGAGGAAATCCAGCCGATCGGCCGCGGGGCGACGATGGCGTTGAAGGGATCGTGCCGGAGGCCGTGGCCGTTCTTCGGTTCGTAGAAATGCAGGTCTTTTTCGGTCACGCGAATGATTTCCTGTTGCAAGCCGTCCTTCGCAACCGCCGTCATTCCGGGATGGTGCGTTAGCACCAGACCCGGAATCTCGAGATTCCGGGTTCGATGCTCCGCATCGCCCCGGAATGACGGGATACGTCTGGAATGACGGAGTAACTGACTTAAGGCTTACTTTGCAGCGCGTGGCGAGAGGCCTGCAAGCACAAAATCGATCATCTGATCGATCGTCGGCCCCGGCTTGGTGGCGCATTGGGCGATCATCTGGGGATGGAAGAAGCGCATCATGGCGGTGCAGGCGCACATCGCCGCGAGCGGCAGGTCGGGCGCCTCGAATTCGCCGGTAGCCACCCCTTGCGCGATCACGCTGCCGATGGTCTGCGTGACCTGCTCCATATGGGCGACGCAGACCTCCCAGCTTTCCTCCATCGCGATTTCGACCATCTCGTGCAATTTGGAATCGCCGACATAGCGTTCCGAGTTCATGCGGTGGATGGTCGTCATCAACTCGCGCAGGCGGACCGCCGCCGGGCCCGGCGCCACCGCGATCCGTTGCGCCTCCACCTCGACCTCGCCCATCAGGCCGCGCGCGACGCCCTCGTGGATCGCCTTCTTCGAATCGAAGAAGCGATAGACGTTCGCCGGCGACATCCGAAGTTCCTTGGCGATGTCGGCGACGGTGGTCTTCTGGTAGCCGATTTGCCGGAACAGACGCTCCGCCACCACGAGAATCCGTTCGCGGGTGTCCGGCTCGACATGTTCCGAAATCAGCGTCATCGATGGGTACTCAATAGTTCACTTGTTAACTTATTCTGCGGCTTCAGCAAGCGGAAATGCACGCTGGGGTTGATCATGATGCTGCGGCGCGAGATCAGCCTGTTCGTCAGAGCCTGATTCTTCAAGGCTTTTACGGAACCAAAGGGCGTAGAGACCGGGCAAGTATAGCAAGGTCAGGAAGGTTGCAACAAACAATCCACCCATGATGGTGATGGCCATCGGGCCCCAGAACGCGGAGCGCGACAGCGGGATCATGGCGAGAATCGCGGCGAGCGCGGTCAAAACCACCGGACGGGCGCGACGGACGGTGGCTTCCACGATCGCCTCCTTCCGCGTCATGCCATGGGCCACATCGCTTTCGATCTGGTCGACCAGGATCACGGCGTTGCGCATGATCATGCCGGCGAGCGCGATCAGGCCGAGCAGCGCCACGAAGCCGAACGGCTGGTGCGCGACATTCAGCCCCAGCGAGGCGCCGACGATGCCAAGCGGCGCGGTCAGGAACACCAGCAGCAGCCGCGAGAAGTTCTGCAACTGGATCATCAAAAGCGTCAGCATCACGATGACCATCAGCGGAAACAGCACGAAGATCGAGCTATTGCCCTTGGCGGATTCCTCGAACGCGCCGCCCGCCTCGATCCGGTAGGCCGGTTCGAGATGGTCGCGGACTTCCTGCAGTTTCGGCCAGATCTGGTTGGTCACGTCGGGTGCCTGTACGCCGTCCTTGACGTCGGACCGCACCGTGATCGCCATGTCACGGTTGCGCCGCCAAAGGATCGGCTCTTCATGTGAGTATTCGATTTTCGCGATTTGCTGCAGCGGCACTGCGACACCATTGCGTGAGGTCACCGTGAGGTCGCCCACCCGGGCGAGGTCCAGCCGCTCCGAGGGCACGGCGCGGGCGATCACGCCGACCTTCTCGATGCCGTCGCGCACGGTCGTGACCTGGGCGCCGGAGATCAGCATGGCGAGCGCCTGCGAGACGTCCTGCGGAGTCAGGCCGAGCGCTCGGGCGCGGTCCTGATCGACAACCAGCTTCAGGTAGGGCGACTGCTCGTTCCAGTCGAGCTGCGGCTCCGTGACGTTGGGATTCTGCTTCATGATGTCGCGCACCTTGTAGGCGATCTCGCGCACCGTATTGGTGTCGGGACCGATGACGCGGAACTGCACCGGGAAGCCGACCGGCGGGCCGAAATTGAAGCGGTCGACGCGCACCCGGGCTTCGCTCAGGGCGCCGTCGGTGACCGCGTTCTCGAGCTTCGCCTTGATGCGTTCGCGCGCCTCGACGTCCTTGGCGACGATCACGATCTCGGCGAAGGCCTCGTTCGGCAGTTGCGGATTGAGGCCGAGCCAGAAGCGCGGCGAGCCCTGCCCGACATAGGCGGTGTAGGTGGCGATATCCTTGTCGTCCTTGAGCAGCTTCTCGGCCTTCTCGACCGACTTTTCGGTGACGTTGAACGCCGTGCCTTCGGGCAGCCGCAACTGCAGGAACAGTTCGGGCCGTTCCGACAGCGGGAAGAACTGCTGCTGCACATGGCCGAACGCCACGATCGACAGCGCGAAGATGCCGACGGTCGCCAGCACCGTCTTGACGCGGTGCTCGACGCACCACTGGATCACGGCGCGCAAGGTCCGATACATCCGGGTCTCATAGACCGCATGCGGATCATGGTTGTGCCCGACCTTGATGTTCGGCAGCAAAACGACGCCGATATAGGGCGTGAAGATCACCGCGACGAACCAGGACGCGACCAGCGCGATCGCCACGATCCAGAAAATGCCGCCGGCATATTCGCCGACCGCCGAATTGGCGAAGCCGATCGGGAGGAAGCCGGCCGCGGTGACCAGCGTGCCGGTCAGCATCGGAAACGCGGTGGATTCCCAGGCAAAGGAGGCCGCCTTCATGCGGTCCCAGCCCTGTTCCATCTTCACCACCATCATCTCGACCGCGATGATGGCGTCATCGACCAGCAGGCCGAGCGCAATGATCAGGGCGCCGAGCGTAATACGATGCAGGTCGATCGACATCGCATTCATGACGATGAACACGATCGACAGCACCAGCGGCACCGAGAGCGCGACCACGATGCCGGTGCGCCAGCCCAGCGCCAGGAACGACACGAACAGCACGATCGCCAGCGCCTCGATGAAGGAGTCCACGAACTCGCCGACGGCGCGTTCAACCACCTTCGGCTGGTCGGCGATCAGTTCGACATTGACGCCCTGCGGCACCGCCTTCATGAACTCGTCGGTGGCCTTCGCGACGTCCTTGCCTAGTTCCAGGATATTGGCCCCCTTGGCCGTGACCACGCCAATGCCGAGCGCGGGCTTGCCCTCCTGGCGCACGACGAAGCTCGGCGGATCGACAAACCCATGCGTGACGGTTGCGATATCGCCGAGACGAAACACGCGGCCGTTGCTTTCAACGGGGGTCTCGGCGACCGCCTTGGCGCCATCGAGCGCGCCGGTGACGCGCAGCGGTACGCGTTGCGAGGAGGTCTCGACGGTGCCGGCGGGAGTGACATTGTTCTGCTTGGCGAGCGAATCGAACAGCGCCTGCGGGGTGATGCCGAGCGTTGCGAGCTTGGCATGCGAGAACTCGACATAGATGCGCTCGTCCTGGGTGCCGTAGAGATCGACCTTGGTCACGCCCGGCACTTTGAGAAGCCGCTGGCGCAGGCCTTCGGCGGCCTTCTTGAGCTGGGCGTAGTCGGCGCCGGCGCCGGTCATCATGTACAGGATCGAATCGACATCGGAGAATTCGTCGTTGACGACGGGACCGAGCAGGCCTGCGGGCAACTGGCCCTGCACGTCCGCGATCTTCTTGCGCAGCAGGTAGAAGAGATACGGCACATCCTTGGGCGAGGTGGAGTCCTTGAAGGTGACCTGCATCGCGGTGAAGGCCGGTTTCGAATAGGTCTGCACCTTCTCGAAGCCCGGCAATTCCTGCAGCTTCTTCTCGATGGGATCGGCGACCTGGGTCTGCATTTCGGCGGCGGTCGCGCCCGGCCAGATCGCCGAGACGTTGACGACCTTCACCGTGAAGAAGGGATCCTCGGCGCGGCCGAGCTTCTGATAGGAGACGAACCCGGCGACGCCGAGCGCCACTACCAGGAACAGCACCAGCGCGGGATGGCTGACCGCCCAGGCCGAAAGGTTGAAGCGCTTCATCGCACCCTCCAAGTCGAAAATCGGTACCAATGTTGATCGTCATTGCGAGCGAAGCGAAGCAATCCAGAGTTTGACTCTCGGTCCTGGATTGCTTCGTCGCTTCGCTCCTCGCAATGACGGGGATTTGTGTTCACGGTGAATTAAAACGACAGCGACGACACCACGCGAACCTTCTGGCTCGGGTCGAGCTTCTGCACGCCGAGCGCGACCACTTTCGCGCCCTCCGCCACGCCGCCGCTGATGACGACGTCGTTGCTCTCATAGGCCTTGACCGTGACCGGCTTCAGCGTGATCTCGCCCGCGTCGTCGACGACATAGAAGGACGGCTTGTCGCCTTCGTTGAACAGAGCCGACAGCGGCAGCCGCGCCACCCGCGTGGTCGCCTTGTCGCAGAGCGTCAAGGTCGCAGTCATGCCGAGCGAGACGGTGTCGCCGGCCTCAGGCAACGAGAATTTGGCGAGATAAGTACGCGTGGCGGAATCGGCGGTCGGCGCGATCTCGCGCAGCTTGGCGGTGTATTTCTTGCCGGGCTCCGACCACAAGGTCACGCTGGCGCTGCCATCCTTGGCGCGTCCGACCAGCGTCTCCGGGATAGCGACCACGGCTTCCTTCTCGCCAAAGCGCGCGACACGGATCGCGGTCTGGCCGGAGGTCACGACCTGGCCGGGCTCGATCAGGGTCGCGGTGACGACGCCACGGGCGTCCGCCGGCAGCGTCGCATAAGAGAGCGAGTTCTTGGTCAGATCGACCGAGCGTTCGGCGCGATTGAGGCGCGCACGGGCTTCATCGGCGGCCGCGCGGGCCGTATCCAGTTGCGCGTCGGTGGTCCAGCCCTTGACCTTCAGATCCTTGGCGCGCTGCTCGGCGGCGGCGGCCTGCGCCAGCACGCCGGTCGCGGCGGTGAACTCGGCTACCGCCTGCTCGGCCTGCAGCTTCAGGTCGATCTCATCGAGGGTCGCGAGCGGCTGGCCGATATCGACGGTCTGGCCGACTTCCACGAGGCGCTTGGCGACCTTGCCCGGCACCCGGAAGCCCATGTCGGACTCGATCCGGGGACGGACGGTGCCGACAAAGCTGCGCTCGGGGGTCTCGGCCTCGTAATGGGCGGTTGCAACCAGGACCGGCCGCGACGGGGCTGGCTTTTCCGCGACCTTGTCGTTGCAACCGGCGAGCGCAACCGCGACAAATGCCAGCGACACGCCCACTAAAAGCTTCGAATGATTGGATAAAATCGACCGCACCGACATCGGGCGCTCCTCTGCTGCGACTGCTGAGGAATGTCGAATATTTACTGACGAATGTCAACAATCGTCATAGATCATCATTTCGTGAGCGTTAATTAATGGTCCGGTCCGACAAACCGGTACGATTCTCCAGCTGATGGGTAGGCAAAGGAGCATTTCCGGTCACCGTTGAGGCGGACCGAAAAAAAGGTGGGCACGCTGCGCTTTGCCCACCCTACCGCATCGCCGCCTGCGATTGGCGATTGCGTCCATACAGGCGCAGATCTGCAGGGCGGGCAAAGGCGCGCTTGCGCCGTGCCCACCATTTGGCGGGATCGGAATGACGGAGACGATGACGCGCTATCCGCCCGTCACTTCGCCTCTTGCCCGAGGCCTTCGAATTCCACCTTGGTCTCGTGGCCACCGAGAAACACCAACAGCGCGCCGATCAGCGGCAGCACGGCGAGCGCCAGCAGGCCGTTGGCGGTCGAGCCGGTGGAGTCCTTGATCCAGCCGATCAGATACGGCCCGCCGAAGCCCGCGAGGTTGCCGATCGAATTGATCAGCGCGATCGCGCCGGCCGCGGCCGTTCCCGAGAGCCAGGCGGTCGGCAAGGTCCAGAACACAGCGAAGATGCAGAAGATGCCGATCGCCGCCACCGTCAGCACCACCATGGTCATGGTGGGATCGCTGATGTAGCTCGACGCCCCGAGCGCGACCGCCGTCAACACGAACGGCAGGCCCACATGCATGACGCGCTCGCGCGTGGCGTCGGAATGCCGCGCCCACAGGATCATCGCGATGGTGCCGAACAGATAGGGGATCGCGGTGACGAAGCCGGTCTGCGCGTTGCTCAGCCCGAACGCCTTGACGATCTGCGGCAGCCAGAACTGCATGCCATAGAGTGCGGCGACGAAGCAGAAATAGATCAGGCTCAGCATGATCACCTTGGACGAGGCGAGCGCCTCGCCGAGCGTCAGATGCGACGCGGCCTGCTTGGCCGCGGTCTCGGCCTTGAGCCTGGCGGCGAGCCACGCCTTCTGCTCCGGCGTCAGCCAAGCGGCATGTTCGGGCCGGTCGGTGAGATAGAACCAGGTGACGATGCCGAGCAGCACCGAGGGCACGCCCTCGATGATGAACAGCCACTGCCAGCCCTTCAGCCCCATCGCGCCGTCGAGCCCGAGCAGCAGACCCGAGACCGGCGCGCCGATCACGGTGGAAACGGGCACGGCGATCGCGAAGGCCGCGAGGAAGCGGGCGCGATATTCCGCCGGATACCAATAGGTGAGATAGAGGATGATGCCGGGAAAGAAGCCGGCTTCCGCGACGCCGAGCAGGAAGCGCAGGCCGTAAAAGCTCCATTCGCCGCTGACGGTCGCCATCAGCGCCGAGATGATGCCCCAGGTCACCATGATGCGGGCGATCCATTTGCTGGCGCCGAACTTCTCCAGCGCGAGGTTGCTCGGCACCTCGAAGAGGAAATAGCCGATGAAGAAGATGCCGGCGCCCCAGGCGAAGATCAGCGGGCTGAATTTCAATTCCGCGTTCATAGTCAGCGCGGCGAAGCCGAGATTGACCCGGTCGAGATAGGAGAAGAAATAGGCCAGCACCAGAAACGGGATCAGCCGCACCGAGATCGCGCGGATGGTGGAGGTTTCGATGTCGCTCTTCACGCCAGGGGCGGATGCGACGGTGGCGGACTGGCTCATGGAAATCTCCCCCTAGCCATTTCTTCATTGCTCGGCTGCGCGGGGGTTTTTAACATCGCGCGAACAGAGTCAATCGGATTCGTGCCAGCACGGCGCGGGCAAACGCCGGGTTGAGCAAGGGACATGTCGGCTTCAGTTTCAAATGTAACGACGCCGATCCGATCCGCCGTCCGCGCCGGCCTCGCGGTACTCGTCATCATCGCCGGCCTCGCACTGCGGCATTACGGGTTCGGCGTCGGGCTTCCTGCGCCCATCGTGAAATACGGCGGCTCTCTGCTGTGGGGCACCATGGTGTTCGTGCTGGTCGGGGCTATCGCACCGGCCCTGCGGCGCCGAGACGCCGGCCTGATCGCGGCCGCGATCGCGGTCGGCGTCGAACTGATCCGGCTGGCGCATACGCCCTGGCTCGACGCGTTTCGCCTGACCACAGCCGGCGCGCTGCTACTCGGCCGCATCTTCTCGCCCTGGAATATCGTCGCCTATGGCGGCGGGATCGTCGTGGGGATATTGCTGGATCGGCTGGTGATGACGGCGGTCGCGCGCGGTGGCCGGTCTTCCGTGACGGCCGGCAGCAGGCGTCCATGACTGCTCATCGGAGCACTTACATCATTCCCGGCGATGCTCGTCGCTTTGCGTGGAAGGCTCATCTCGTGGGCGGACTGGAATCCCGCACACATCGAGACCGGGCAAACCAAGGACGCGAGATCTACTCCGCCAATTGAAACTGCGCGAAGCGGTGCAGCTCCTGCTCGATGGTGCGTTTCAGCGCCTTGCGCGCCTCGCCTTTTGCGGCCTTGCCGTTGCCAACCCAAGTCCATTTCTGCATCAGGAGCTTCCTGTTCTGGCGATCGGTCTTGAGATCGAGCGCGGCGACGATGTCGGAGCCGACCAGCACCGGCAGCGCGAAATAGCCGAACTGGCGTTTTTCCTTCGGCACATAGGCCTCGAAGCGGTGCTCGTAATCGAAGAACAGATGCGTCCGCTTGCGCTGGATGATCAGCGGATCGAACGGCGAGAGGATGTGGACCAGCGCCGGGCCCTCGCGGTTGTCATTCTGATTGAGCTGCAGCGTCTCCGGCGCGGCCCAATGGGCGGCCTTGCCCGCGCCTTCGAGCGCGACCGGCACCAATTCTCCGCGCCGCACCCGCCGCTCGATCAGGCGATGGACCAAAGGCTTGCTCGGCGCGTCGAGATGGCAGATCGAATCCAGGCTGACGATGCCCTGTGCGCGCAAGGCCCGGTCGAGCAGATAGGCGGTCTCTTCCGACGCGCTCGCCGCCTTCGGCAGGCGGTCCCAGCCGAAATGCCGCGTCGTCAACTCATAGGTCTTCAGCATGCCGTTGCGCTCGCTGACCGTGACCGCGCCGGTATAGAACGCAAGCTGCAGCGCGCGCTTCGACGGCTTGCGGCTTGACCATAGATGTACCTTTTCGGTCAGCACGTCGTCGTCGATGTCGCGGATGGTGAGCGCACCCTGCCGGAGCAGCCGCATCACCTTGCGCGTGTCCTCCGGCTTGACCGATTTGAACCAGACGTGGCCCTCGCGCTTGTGCAATTTCATCGCGGGCAGGAAGAAACGGAAATCCTTCGAGGGCACATAGGACAGCGCATGCGTCCAGTATTCGAACACACTTCTGTCGGCGCTCTGGGCCTGCCGCAGGTCGGCGCGACGATAGTTGGGAATGCGCGTGTAGAGAATGTGGTGATGGCTGCGCTCGATGACGTTGATGGTGTCGATCTGCACATAGCCGAGATGGGCGACCGCATCGGCCACCGCCTGCGCGCCCTCGCCGAACGGCGCCGATGTATCAAGCCGCTGCGCGCGCAGCCAGATGCGGCGGGCGTCATGCCTGGTGAGGGGATGAAGAGGGACGGCGCGGGACATCGGCGGTAGTTTAACCGGATTCGCGCGCCTGACGAGATGTCGCGAAAAGGCCGCGCCGGCAAATCCGGCGCGGCCCTGATAACCAAGAGCCGCGGCGGCCTTACTTCATCATCGCGGCCTTCTGCGCCTTCATATAGTGCATGCAGGCGCTCTTCATCTTGCCGTTGCTCATATCCGTGTTGGCCATGCCGATTTCCTTGTTGGCGGCCATCTTGCCGGGCGATTCCGGCATGCTTGTCATCATGGTGGTGGACTTCATCATGTTATCCCCCGTGCAGGCCATCATGGCGGCCGAAGCCGGCGACAACGCAAAGGCAGAGAACATCGCGGCAGAAATCAAAAGCTTCATGTGAGCCTCCCTGGAAATTAGCCGACGGAACGCCGGCCAACGTGATACGTATGTTCTCCGCGGATCGTTTCGGGAAGAGGACATTTTTCTGTGCTGCGGCGCAGCGAACGTGCCTCCCGCGAGATCGACCGGCGCAATCGAGCGCGGCTTGGACGCTGACGACGATCCGGCCGCGGCGCGGACGATGCCCGCAACCAGGCGGAGGCGACCGGATTATTTCGTGTGTTCGGCGACGCTGCTCGCCGAGATCTCGGTCTCGCACGACGCCTTGCCGCGCACAGAGGCCTGACAGCGATAGACGCTGCCGGTCAGGCGATCGATCAGCCAGGCGGTATCCTCGGTCGGTCCGTCGATGCCGACGTAGCGGGTGCCGAGCGCATTGATCAGTGTCGAGAGCAGGATCGCCGCGGCAATCATGGCCGCTCCGATCAAGACCGGAATCGAGCTGATATAGACGGTGCGGTCCGGCGCGCCGTTGCGATACCCCGGATAGTCATTTTGGCGTTTCGCTGACGAAATCACGGCCTCTGCTTTGCTTGGCGCAACGCTTCTTGATTGTTTGTTGGCATTTCGTGTTCGATCTTACCTTGATTGGGGCTGATACGCCGCCATCTGGCCGATTTGTTGTCCACAGATCGACGCTGTCGCGACTGCTTTGAGACTGGCATCTGAGGAGGGAACGACGCAAGGGCGACCGCGAGGTTCCTATGTTTGATAGCGGGTATAGGTTTGCGGGTTACTCGCTCCGTGACGTCCGAACAACCCGCCCACATTCCCTTCTCATAGGCTCTCATAGGCGGCATTTGCCGACCACGAAGGCCATGCAGGCGCCGTTGGTATCCGAGCCGGGTTGCTCGCCGATGCGACGCGACCGAAACTCCGCGCCAGAGGCGCTTTCGGCCGCGTGACCTGCGTCACATCGATCCCTTCATAGCAGTCCTATCGTCTCGGTATCAAAGCGCCGAGCAGGTCGATTTTTTTGCAGGCGTCACAACTTTGCAGGCGTCACAACGAGGATACGACCATGACCTCTTTCAGATTTTCCGGACTTAAGGCGATTACCGTCTGCGCCGCATTGTCGATGACCGCGGGCTTTGCATTCGCGGGCGACGGCAACGTGTCGGCGGCTCAGATCCTCAACGCGTTGCAGCCCAAGCCCGTCATGCGTGGCCTCTCGACCGATCCGAAGGCCGCGCAGGCCGATCCCGCCGCCAAGGCCAAGGAGACGAGCTTTCTGCAGGGCCTGCGCAACCGCAAGACGCGATCGCTCTCGCTCAGCGAGCGCGAACAGATCGCGGAGATCGCAACCACCAAGCCGAACATCGATCTCGAGATCAACTTCGACTACAACTCGGCCTCGATCAGCACGGCTTCGATGCCTTCGGTGAAGGCGCTCGGCGAAGCGCTCTCGGATGCGAAACTGAAGGGCTCGACCTTCGTGGTCGCGGGCCATACCGACGGCATCGGCGGCGACGCCTACAACCAGAATCTCAGCGAGCGCCGCGCAGAGACGATCAAGCGCTATCTGGTCGAAAAATACGCTCTCGCCAATGGCGACCTCGTCGCGGTTGGCTACGGCAAGACCAAGCTGAAGGATGCGAGCAATCCGGCCGACCCGCTCAACCGCCGCGTTCAGGTGGTCAACATGGAAGCCAAGACCGCGTCGAAGTAATCAAACGTCGTCACGATCCGCCTGCCGCTCTCACGGCAGGCGGATTTTCCCAAGCGGATTTTCCTATGTGCGATTGCCGCTGAAGCTATTCAGGTTCGGCGCTACGGGCGCCGTTTCCACAACCGCATCGTCTTGGGGCTGCTACCCTGGATCAGCTTCTGACGGCGGCCTGGCCGCTCGCGCCTATCGGCTTGTCGAGAAGCTCTCTGATCTTCGCGGCCAGCATGGCCTGGGTGAGCGGCTTCTGTAGCAGCGAGACGCCGGCATCGAGCCGGCCCTGGTGAACGACCGCGTTCCGCGAATAGCCGGTGATGAACAGGACCTTGAGTTCGGGCTGCCGGCGATTGAGGGCGTCTGCGAGCTGGCGGCCGTTCATCCCCGGCATCACGATGTCGGTCAGGAGAAGATCGATGCGGAACGGCTCGGCCTCCAGTAGCGCCAGCGCCGCCGCGCCCTCCGCCGCCTCGCGGACGCGATAATTCAGGTCGCGCAGCGTTTCCACCAGGTAGGCGCGAACGTCGGCTTCGTCCTCGACCACCAAAATGGTTTCGCTGCCGAGACCGCCGACCACAGGCTGTTCGCTCTCCTTCACCGCGCTCGATACGACATCCGCGCGCGGCAGATAGATCTTGATCGTCGTGCCCTCGCCCGGCTCGCTGTAGATCTTGACGTGACCGCCCGACTGCTTGACGAAGCCGTAGACTTGGCTCAGCCCGAGGCCGGTGCCCTGCCCTGGCTCCTTGGTGGTGAAGAACGGATCGAACGCCTTCGCCTGCACCTCGCGCGACATGCCGGTGCCGGTGTCGCTCACCGATATCTGGACATAGTGTCCGACCGCGATATCGGCATTGTGCAGCGAGTAGCTCTCGTCGATGAAGGCGCTGCCGGTCTCGATCGTCAACTTGCCCTTGCCGTCCGTGACGGCGTCGCTCATGGCATCCTTGGCGTTGACCACGAGGTTGAGAATCGCTGCCTCCATCTGGCTCGGGTCGACCTCAACCTGCCAAAGTCCGGCACCGTCGACAATTTTGAGATCGATGTTCTCGCCAACCGTGCGCCGGAAGAACTCCGACATTCCGCCGATCAGCTGATTGACGTTGATCGAGCGGGGATCGAGCGGCTGGCGCCTTGCAAATGCAAGCAGCCGCTGCGTCAACGTGGTCGCCCGTTGCGCGCCGCTCGCGGCATTGGCGATGGCGCGCGTCATGCGGTCGCGTGACGCCTCGCTCCAGAAATTGAGGCTGCGCTGGGCGATCTCGATATTGCCGCTGATGATCGTGAGCAGATTGTTGAAATCATGCGCGACGCCGCCGGTCAGTTGCCCGATCGCTTCCATCTTTTGCGCATGCCGCAGCATGTCCTCCGCCTCGCGCCGATGCCTGCCTTCCTGCGCCAGCGCGGCTTCGGCGAGACGAAGCTGGGCCGGCGACGGCAGGGCCAGCAGCTTCGGCACCAGCGGCCACAGGATCACCGCGGTGACGATCGAGGCCAATGCCGTCAGCGCCTTGATGAGGCCCTCGATGCCATAGACCGGCACCCAGAGCGTCACGATCGACAGTACATGGGTGAAACCGCACGCCGTGATGAAAAGCGCGAATGCCCAGAAGATGAAACCGAAGTCCAGGTCGCGCCGTTTCGATACGAAAATGGACAGCGCCACCGGAATGGAGAAATAGGACAGGGCGATTACCGCATCCGACAGCACGTGCAGCCAGATCAGCTCGGGTTCCCACAACAGGCAAATGCCATGCGGGGACAGCGTTGAGGAATCGAGCAACCGTTCAAAGAAGGCCCACATGCCCGTCGTCCCCGATGTTCAAGGTGGCTGTCGAATCGGCAGTGCGGGCGCACCGTGGCGAGCGGCGCAAACAACGTCAAGCGAGACGACGGGCGGAACGCGAGGGAACTCGCGCGCCATCAGGAAGCCCCGATCGAAAGGCGCCGGCTCAAATCCAGTTCTGGAAAATCATCAGGCGGTTGAAGGTCGCCATCGTGGTCTCGATAAACGCGGCCGAGATCGGCAGCATCGCCGCGAAGCCCGCCGCCGCGACAACCACATACGCCCATAGCAGCCAGCGCCGCAGGCTTTCCCGCCACAGCATATACACCAGCGCCACGCTCGCGAAGGTCGCCGCCGGCAGATAATAATAAAGAAAGCCGAGCGCGCGCGGCAGCAGCGCCCAGGAGAGATAGAGCCCGAAGTAAAACGCCAGGATCAGGAATGCGTCCGCGCGCCGCCTCACGATGAAGTCGCGAAGTGCGATGGCGAGCGCCGCAAGCGCCGGCCACAACACCAGCGGATTGCCCAGAAACACCACCGCCGCGACCCGGCCGTCGGCGAGCTTGTCGAACAGGAACCAGACCGGACGTACCAGAAACGGCCAGGACGGCCACGAGCTCATATAGGTGTGGCCCGCGATCGCGGTCGTGGTGTTGTCGCTGAAGATGCGGCGCTGCGCCTGCCAGAACTCCGACACCGACAGGCCATCGAGCGGGATGAACGTTGCGAAATAGACCACCGCCGGAACCAGCACGAAACAGGCGAGGACATGATACCACCTGAAATCGGGCCAGAGGTCCGGGCGATACCAGTCGGTGTCGCCGGCGTCTTCGAACCGGGTGCGCCAGCCCCGCATCAGGCGGAGTACCGCGACGATGACGATTGAAACCGCGAGCGGAAACAGCCCGCTCCATTTGCAGGCCGCCGACAGACCAAAACCCAAACCGGCCAGCGCGAACCACAGATGAGGCCGCCGCTGCCTGAAGCCGTGCAGGAAGGACGCGATCGCGAACAGCTCGAAGGCGAGCGCGAACACGTCCAGCATCGCGGTGCGCGCCATCACGAACAGCATCTGGTTGAAGAAGGCGATCAGCGCGCAGGCGATCGCGGGAGCCTGGGCGGCAAACAGCGCCAGCCCGCAAAGATAGATCGCGACGACCGCCAGCGCGCCGAACAGCACGCTGGGGTAGCGCCAGCCCAGCGCGTGGTCGCCGAATGTGCGAATCGATACGGCGATCAGTTGCTTCGCAAGCGGCGGATGCATCGGATTGAGCATCGGTTGAGGCATGACCGGTTCGAGCATCTGCCGTGCGGCCGGCACATAGTGAACTTCGTCGAAGACGAACTTGTCCGGCGTGGTGATGCCGATCAGCAGCACGGCATGCGCGAGGAGAAACATGACGATGGCGATGATGCTGCTTGTCGCGACAGAGACATTGCCTCGAACGACAGAACCACTCGCACTAGACGATTCACGCACGGATTTCACTTGATCAATCCCAGTACCAAACGGGTCAATTCCCGTGCCATTTAGACCAAGCAAAGAATTGAGTTCGACGCATTGAACGCATTTCGATGTCGCTGTCACCAATGATCGGAGTGATGGGCCGCGCTTGTGATAAATTTACAATATCGTGATTACGCGTGATCCGGTACGCTGCTCGGGTAAAATCGGTCGGTATTGAAATGCAGTTGCGTAACCAGATTTCCCAGTGCTTGCTCGTTCCGCTTTCCACGCTTTTTCTGACAACTATCATCGCGGCGCCTCCTGCGCAGGCACAGGCGCCATCGCGTGTCGGCGAAGCGGTCGTCGTCCAGAAAGAAGTCCTCCGCGTCTCGACGGAGGCGACCAGCCAGGTCAGCGTCGGCGACGGCCTGCTGCGCGACGAAACCGTGCGCACCGGCCTCGACAGCGCCGCGCGGCTCGTCATGGCGGACAGCACCAATCTTTCGCTCGGCGCCAACGCCTCGATCACGCTCGATCGCACCGTGTTCGACGATGAACACAGATATCGCGACATCGCCGTCAAGATGACCTCGGGCGCGTTTCGCTTCGTCACCGGGCATTCGGAAAAGGCCGCCTACAAGATCTCGACGCCGCTGGCGACGATCGGCGTGCGCGGCACCATCCTCGATATCCTGTCGGAGCGCGGCAAGACGACCGTGGTGCTGCAGGAAGGCGGCTCGTCGGTCTGCACGCTCACTTCGCAATGCATCCAGCTCGAGAAACCGGGCGACACCGCGATCATCACATCCTCCGCCAATGGCCGGCGCAGCACCATCAAGAAGTCCAACACGCCGCCCTGGACCTTCGCCGCCGCCTGCGCGTCATCGGCCGGATTGTGCAGCGTGACCGATCTCACCCAGGCCAGCATGCAGCCCCCCGCCGATGATCCCGGCATGCTGTGCGGGCGCTGACGATGATCAAGATCGTACGCAGCCTTGTCATCGCGTTCGCGGTCGCCGCGGTGTGCGCTTTTGCCCTGAAGGCGCCGCAGGCGCATGCGCAGTCAGGTGGCGCCGAAAGCGAGTGCTTCGAGAATTGCCCTTCGTCGCAGCCGACAACGCCACCCACGCAGGCGCCGCCGACGCAGCAAGCGCCCGTCGAGTGCAACCCATATGAAGGGGGGACCTGCCCGCCGCCGGTATCGACACCCCCGCCACCGGTGACGGGCGCGGACTCCAGCGGCGCCTCGATCGGCGGCCTTGCCGGCCAGCGCTTCAACCAGATGATCACCAACCGCGTGCTCGGCAACGTGCTGCTCGGGGTCAACGAGCAGGTCAATTGCAGCGACTGCGTGAGTGCGTTCGGCTCGGCGGGATCGTTCTCGGCCGGCCTTCACGGCCGCAAGGAACTGACCAGCAACCTGTCGCTGCTCGCCGGCCTCGCCTATACCCAATACAGCGAGGGCGGATACCACGTCACCAGCGCGCCGATCGGCGCCTTCGCGCTGCGCTACGACTTCACCGACTGGGGATCGTCGCGGCCGTTCTTCGATATCGGCACCATCCTGACGCCGTATGAGAAGGTCCGCTACAGCCGCAACTATACGACAAGCCTCGGTCCGGTGTCGCTGGAGAGCTCAACCAACAGCTCGAACTATGCCGTGTACGGTCGGGCCGGCTATATGAACCGCCTGTCGCAGCGCGATGAAGTCGCGGCCTCCATCGAGGTCTGGCAGTTGTGGCAACGCGTCGCCGGCTACGCGGACCCGGCGACGGCGTTCAATCCGTTCGACGCCACGGTTTCCAGCGGCACCGATCGCACCAATCTGGTCAAGATCGGCGGCCAGTGGACGCATCTGTTCGGCTCCAGCGTCGAGGGCAATATCAACGGCGGCTATGTGCACTCGTTTGCGACGCATTCGGGCATCGTCGCCGCTGTCACCGGCGACGGCGTCGTGACGCCGACCATGGGCGACCAGGGCTGGTTCGAATATGGCGGCCGGCTCGGCTTCCGCATCACGCAGGGCTGGGTCGCCGACCTCTTCGTCAACGGCACGCTGGGTCCGCAACCGGTCGGCAATACGATCCATGGCGGCCTCGGACTGCGGGTCAACTACTAGCGTCTGACCACGGCCGACCCGCATCCGCAGGGAATGCGCGGGCGGGTAGTGGTTTTCGCCTTGCGGGAATGCGACGCGCCGGCACAATCGGATCGCGTGCGACGATTGTCCGTTTGACCCCTTTGCCATGGCAGGTAAGACTACCGTTCTACCGCAAGGGAGAACTGCCAAAGGGAGGGCTGCGATGGCAAAGCCGCGGGTCCGGGTCTACAGCGACTACAAGAGTCCCTACGCCTTCGTGGCCAGCGCAGCGCTGTTCGCACTGGAGGAAAAAGAGGGCGTCGAGCTGGAATGGCTGCCCTACACGCTGCGGATTCCCGAGTTCATGGGGACGGTGGAGGAACGTACGCCGCATTTCTGGCGCAAGGCCCGCTACCTCTATATGGATGCCAGGCGCTTCGCCAACGCCCAGGGACTGACGCTCAAAGGCACCAAGCGCATCTATGACGCGTTCCATTCCAGCGCCGGCATGCTGTTCGCGCAGCGCCACGGCTTTTTCCGCCTCTATCACGACACGGTTTTCAAGCGCTTCTGGAATCACGAGCTGGAGCTCGACGAGCTTTCGGAGATCGGCGCGATCATCGAGAGCTGTGGCGGCTCTGCGAGCGAATTCGAGGCCTATGCGAATGGTCCGGCGCGCGCCGAGCACGATCGCATCATCGACGAGGCGGAATCGCTCGGCGTGTTCGGCGTGCCCACGATGGTCTTCAACGGCGAATTGTTCTGGGGTGGCGACCGCATCCCCATGCTGATCGAGCGCATCCGCGCGCCGGAAACCGCCGAGGTCGCGCTCGGGCGGCACCGCCGCTGATCCTGCATTAAGCGGAACCGGCCAGCGCGAGCGCGGCGGTGACCCCGCTCTCGAGAATTTCATCGGACAGTCGCCTGTCGTTGACGGCGCGCGCCAATTGCAGCGTGCCGATCATCACGCCGTAGACCGCGATCGCCGTCTTGCGCCGCGCGCCGGGCGAGCCCTCGCCGATCTGCGCGGCAATCAGTTCGACGAAGGCGCTGATCTTGCCGGTGAAGGCATCGCGGGTTTTCTTCGGATGGCGCGCGATCTCCGCCACCATCGCCGCCGTCGGACAGCCATGGCCGGGATCGTCGCGATGGCGCGGCGACAGGTAATCGCGGATCAGGCCTTCCAGCCCCTTGCCGCCTTCGGCCGCGGCGCGGAGCGTCTGCTCGCGCTTGCTCAACGCATCGCCAAGCACGGCCTGAACGAGATCCTCCTTCGATTTGAAGTGAGCGTAGAAGGCCCCGTTGGTCAGCCCCGCCTCGCTCATGATGCCGGCAACGCCCGCCGCGGCGACGCCGTGCGTGCGGAACTGTTCCGACGCAACATCCAAGATATGTTGCCGGGTGAGGTCCTTGTGCCCCTTTTCGTAGCGCATCGCGATTTTCCAGCCGTTACATCACCGCTGCCATATTGCATTACGATCATAATAATGCATTATGATTATAATTCAATGGAAAAATACCGCCGGGCGGCGAACCACGACAGGATGCAGGGCAGGAAACATAGAATGGCACTTCAAAGCGCAATCAAGCCGCTCGACGAGCCCGACGCGCAGCCGCCGTCTGGAAATACCGTCGCAGCGACCGCGCCGCGCGAGGCGCGCACCCTGCCGCGCAGCGATGCCACCCGGGCAACGCTGTTGACCGGTCCCATCCTGCCGACGCTCTTGCGGCTCGCACTGCCAACCATGGTCGTGCTGGTGGCGCAGACCGCGGTCAACATCGCGGAAGCCTATTATGTCGGCTTTCTCGGCACCGACGCGCTCGCCGGCGTCGCAATGGTATTCCCGGTCTTCATGCTGATGACCATGATGTCGAATGGCGGGCTGGGCAGCGGGGTTTCGTCGGCGGTCGCGCGCGCGATCGGCGCCGGACGAAAGCAGGATGCCGACGCGCTGGTGTTCCACGCGCTGGTGCTCGCCGTCATCTTCGGCGCGCTTTTCACGGCGGGCACGATCGCAGGCGGGCCGGCGCTGTACCGCGCACTCGGCGGCAAGGCCGGGGCGCTCGACGCCGCGCTGAAATATTCCAACTACCTGTTTGCCGGCGCGATACCTGTGTGGATCGTCACCCGGCAGGCCGCCGCGTTGCGCGGCTCCGGCAATGTCCGGGGGCCGGCCGCGGTGAGATTGAGCGGCGCGCTGGTGATGATCCCGGCCTCGCCGATCCTGATCTTCGGGTTCGGCCCGGTGCCGCGCCTGGGCATCGGCGGCGCCGGCATCGCCTTCGGCCTGTATTATGGCGCGGCGATGCTGTTCCTGACGCGCTACATGGCCTCTGGCCGCGCTGGCCTCACCTTTCGGTTAGTGCCCCTGAAGCGGCAGCTATTCGCCGACATTCTCAGGGTCGGCGTCCCGACCGCGGTGAACACGGTGCTGACCAACCTCACCGTCATCCTGGTGACCGGCGCGGTCGGGCTGTTCGGCACCACCGCGCTTGCGGCCTATGGCATCGCCTCGCGGCTCGACTACGTGATGATCCCGATCCTGTTCGGCCTCTGCACGGCGACCCTGACCATGGTCGGCGTCAACATTGGCGCGGGCGAGACCGCGCGCGCCCGCAGGATCGCCTGGACCAGTGCGTTCGTCGGGCTGGCGCTGACCGGCACGATCGGCCTCTCCGTCGCGCTCGATCCGCCGCTCTGGCTGCATCTGTTCAGCCACGATGCCGAGGTGCTGCGCGACGGCACGATTTATCTCCGCATCGTGGCGCCGGCTTATGCCGCGCTCGGCTTCGGCTTCGTCATTGCCTTCGCCGCACAGGGCGCCGGCCATGTGCTGTGGCCGTTCATCGCCTCGCTTGCGCGCATCCTGGTCGCGGCCGGCTGCGGCTGGATCGCCGTCGGCCGGTTTGGCGCGGGCATGGTGGGCCTTGCGTCGATGGTGGCGGCCTCGCTGGTCGCCTACGCCGCGATCTGCGCCATCGTCATGCTCTCGCCCGCGATCTGGACGCGCGGCAGACGGTAATCCTACTGCGTCATAACCAACTTTATCCCCTCATCCTGAGGAGCGGCGTCTTCGCCGCGTCTCGAAGGATGAGGCCACAGTCGGGCCTCGTGGTTCGAGACGGCGCTGACGCGCCTCCTCACCACGAGGGACTACTGGCGCAGCAGGACTAAGCGTCGCCGCGTCAGGCGCCTTCATAAGCCTTTTTGAGTTCCGCGATGTCGAGCTTGACCATCTGCATCATCGCGGCCATCGCGCGCTTGGCGCCTTCGCGGTCCGCGCCGCCGAGATATTTCATCATCACGCCCGGCACGACCTGCCATGAAATCCCATAACGGTCCTTCAGCCAGCCGCAGCGCACGGCCTGCCCGCCCCCGGCCAACAGCCCGTCCCAGAGCCGGTCGACCTCGGCCTGGTCGGCGCAATCGATCTTGAACGAGATCGCCTGGGTATATTCCAAGTGCGTGCCGCCGTTCAGCGCCATGAAGCCCTGGCCGGCCAGCGTGAATTCCACCACCAGCACCGTGCCGGCCTTGCCGCTCGGGCTATCGACGGGGTTGCGCTGCACGGTTTCGATTTTGGAGCCGGGCAGCAGCGACACATAGAAATTCGCGGCCTCCTCGGCCTCGCCGTTGAACCACAGGCAGGGGGAGATTTTGGACATGCGGGTGGGCTCCTTCTCGTTGCGTCTGGTCCGAGGACGAACGGGGGAGCGGCGGGCCGACAAAGGATTTTAATTTTTTCGCCGTCATTCCGGGGCGCTCGTGTAACGAGCGAGCCCGGAATCTCGAGATTCCGGGTTCGATGCTTTGCATCGCCCCGGAATGACGGAGGATGAAATCCGCCTCAGGTCGCGATCGGCGCCGGCATGTTGAGGAAGGCGCGGGTCACGTGCCAGAACAATTGCCGGTTGGTCGCAATCGTCACCGAATGGGCGGTTCCCGGCAGGATGATGAACTGGCGGTCGCCGTTCGGCAGCTTGTTGAAGAACTCCTCGAGATCGGCGACCGTGGCGATGCCGTCATATTCGCCGCGCACCAAAAGCACCGGCGCCAAGACCTTCTCCGGATGCACCACCGGCAGGTTGGCGGTCATGTCGAGATAGGTGCCGGTCGGGATCTGGTCGCCGAATGGCATCTCGGCGTCGGCCAGGGCCTCGACGGCGGCGATGTCGCTGGTGCCGGGCTTGTCGCGGGTGGCGATCGAGCGGATCATGTCGCGGTCGCGCTTGCGCATGTTGTGCGTGCGATAATATTCGACCTGTTCGGCGCGCTTGGTCAGCGTCGGCGAGCCCTCGCCCTTGTAGGTGAAGGCGGCGAACACCAGCCGGTTGACATGATCGGGCGCGGCCATCGCATAGGCGCCGGCGCGAAGCGCGCCTGAGGATTCGCCGACAAAGTGGAATTTCGTCTGGCCGGTCTCGCGGGTCACGACCTCGACGGCAGCCTTCAGATCCTCGACGCCGCTGGCGATATCGGCATTGCCGGAGGTGCGCCCCGATTTGCCGTAATTCTCATGATCCATGGTCCAGCAATCGAAGCCGTAGCGGGCGAATTCGTTCATCGCCGAATATTCGCCCTTGCCGGGCACCGTGAGATCGAACACCCGCGAGGTCACGGATGAGCCGTGCACGAAAAACACCACCGGCCGCGCCGGCTCGCCGGGCTTGGGCGCCCCGACCCGCTTGCGAAACATCCACAGCGGGATATCGCCCTTCTTGGCCCAATATTCGCCGCTCCAGATCTCGCTGCCCTCGACCGGGCCTTCGCTTCGCGCCGGGACCGCCTCCGCCAGCGCTCCCGCGACCAGACCAAGGCCGGCGCCCTTGATGACGGACCGCCGTGCCAGCGGATGCTTGAATTCAGTCATGGCCTCTTCCTGACAAATTGAAGTTTCTTGATTGCGATCCCAAGCCCAAGTCCAACACAAGTCTAACAGCCGCCACGTTGCTTTGAAAGCATGCGTGCGCCGCACGGGTACGAAGATCGTCGCGCAATCGTGGATCGAACAGGCTGACTCCGCGCCTGATCGGGTTTATCTTCGTGCCACCCAAGCCAGAAGAGCCGGGAGGAAACCATGACCAGCAACCTGACCGAAGCCGAACTCGCGGCGCTGATGCCGTCGGAATTTTGCCAGCACCAGACGCCGATCCCGACCCAGATCGTCGCCAGCGACGAATTCTATCCCGACCCGCAGAACGAACGGCAGCGCGAGGTCGAGACCCGGCTGCTCGCGATGGCCGACGATTTCGGCGGCAAACAGGGCCAGAGCCGCCGCAAATTCTTCCAGACCGCGGCCGGCATGGCCGCCTCCTTCGTGGCCATGAACGAGGTCTATGGCCCGCTGTTCGACGTCAGCCGCGCCGAGGCCGCCACACCCGCGATGGCCCAGGAGCGCGCCAACGGGTTCAAGGACCAGTTCATCATGGACATGCACACGCATTTCCTGCGCGACGACACCCGCATCATGACGTTCGTGGAAATGCGCAAGGCGGTCGGCAAGGCCGGCTGGAACAAGGAGCTCAGCGACCACGAGCAGACCATCGAGGACCTCAAATTCAACAACTACAAGAAGGAGATGTTTCTCGATTCCGACACCAAGATCGCGCTGATCTCGTCTGCCCCCTCCGACATCGAGCAGGACTGGTTTTTGACCAATGAGCAGATGGCGGACGCCCGCAAGAAGATGAACGAAGAGGCCGGCTCGCGGCGGCTGTTCTGTCATGCGATCTTCACACCCGGGCAGCCCGGCTGGCTCGACAAGCTCGATGCCGCGCTGGCGCTGAAGCCGGAATCCTGCAAGGGCTACACGATCGGCGACAACACGCACAAGGACATCAGCCGCTATCCCTGGCGGCTCGACGACGAGAAGACGGCCTATAAAGGCTATGAGAAGATGGTGGCGGCGGGCATCAAGAATGTCTGCATCCACAAGGGGCTGTTCCCGCCGGGAATCGAGAAGCAATATCCGAACCTGCGCGGCTTCGCCGACGTCGCCGATGTCGGACAGGCCGCGAAGGACTGGCCGCAGCTCAACTTCATCATCTACCACTCGGCCTATCGCCATGTCGGCGGCGATCCAAGGGTCGCGCTGGCGGAATTCGAGCGCACCGGCCGCGTCTCCTGGACCTCCGATCTCGCCGACATTCCCGCGCAATATGGCGTCAGCAACGTCTATGGCGATGTCGGGCAGTTGTTCGCGACCACGCTGGTGGCGGAGCCGAATGTCTGCGCGGCACTGATGGGCACGCTGATCAAGGGGCTCGGCGTCGATCACGTCTGCTGGGGCACCGACGCGCTGTGGACCGGCGCGCCGCAATGGCAGATCGAGGGCCTGCG
>Ga0137412_10000216_pt1 | contig 31382 bp, 27 predicted proteins | sample CZODoug2_1_16fun_FD_122160 | JGI IMG/M metagenome (GOLD analysis project Ga0137412, IMG submission 122160) | Vadose zone soil fungal communities from Angelo Coast Range Reserve, California, USA - CZODoug2_1_16fungal (Hybrid Assembly) | ecosystem: Environmental > Terrestrial > Soil > Vadose zone...
GACGAATACGACGTCCCCGACTACCCCGGCCGCATCAGCGACACCTACAGCGAAACCGCCGCCCGAGGCTTTTACACACGGTGGAAAGACCTGATGCTCGGTCGGAGCTGGGATGAGATCGCGGCCTTGGACTTCGAGCGTGCTGCGCAGCTCCGGCAGGAGGTGCGGTCGGTATGACCACGGTGTCAGCTGCTTTGGCGAGCCCAACCGCCAACGATCTTCAGCACCGCGTCGAGCAGTTCCTCTACGCCGAAGCGCAATTGCTCGACGATCATCAATTCACCGACTGGATTGAACTATTCACCGAGGACGCGCACTACTGGATGCCGACGCGCAACACTCGAACCAACCGGGAACGAGCCAACGAGATCTCAGCTCGCGGCGAAGGCGCGCACGTCGACGACGACATGGTGCGCCTACGTGGCCGGATCCGTCGCTCGACCTCCGGCCTGGCGTGGTCGGAAGAACCGCCCTCGCGCACCCGCCGGTTGCTGAGCAACATCCGAATCCAGCAACGCGATGGCGGCCTGCTCGACGTGCGGCTGAACTTCTGGGTCTACCGCAGTCGACTTGAGCGCCACCAGGATTGGTTCGTCGGGGAGCGATTCGACGTGCTAGTTCCAGATAGCGGCTCATACGGCTACCTCATCGCTGATCGGAAGATCGTGCTGGAACAGGCCACCATTCTCGCCCCGAACATCAGTGTGTTCCTGTGAGTGATCCATTCCCAAGGAGCCGCTGGGTGCGGGTGTGTGAGTTGGCTGACTTGATGCCCGATCAGGGCCTTCGACTCAACACCGCACCACCGGTGACGATCTTCCTCAGCGAGGGCGAGATGTATTGCCTCGATGACACCTGCACTCACGAGACCTATTCGCTTGCCGACGGATGGGTCGACAAGTGCATCGTCGAGTGCCCACTGCATTTCGCAAAGTTCGACTTACGCACGGGTGCCGTCGTGTCGCCGCCGGCCCACGGACCAATTTCGAAACACGAACTGCGAGTTGAGGGCGATGACATACACGTACTGCTCCCGTCCCACTACGTCGTCAACGACGCAGACCAACGAGCCGTTCTCTCGGAAGGATGACGTGATGGGTTGGTTGGAAGGTAAATCGGCGCTGGTCACGGGGGCCGGTTCGGGACTTGGGAGGGCGATCACCGAGCGGTTCGTCCACGAGGGTGCTCAAGTGACGGCGATGGACCGATCGCGCGACAAGCTTGAGCAGCTCCGCGCTGATCTCGGTGCAGCGGTCACCATCGTCACCGGTGACGTCACTTCGCCCGGCGACAACGTTGCCGCCGTTGCCGCTGCATCGCTCGCCTACGGCAAGCTCGACGTGTTCGTCGGCAATGCCGGCCTTTGGGATTTCAACCGGCCTTTGCTCGGCAGCTCGATCGACGACATCGCGCACGGCTTCGACGAACTCTTCGCCGTCAACGTCAAGGGCTATCTGCTCGGTGCGCGCGCGTCAGCCGAGGCGTTGCGCGCCACGCGGGGCAGCATGATCTTCACCCTCTCGAACGCCGCGTTCTTCCCCGCGGGAGGCGGTCCGCTCTATACCGCCTCCAAGCACGCTGGCTTGGGTTTGGTCCGCCAACTCGCGTACGAATTGTCGCCAGAAATCCGCGTCAACGGCGTAGCCCCCGGCGGCATGGCAACTGATCTGCGAGGCCCGACTTCGCTAGGCCTAGACGAGCAGTCGATCAGCCAAGCGATGCCGGTCCAGGAGCTGCTCCGCGAGCACATGGCACTCGAGATCTACATCGAACCGTCGGACTACGCCGGCGCATACGTCCTGCTTGCGTCGCCGGAGAATTCGATCACCGTGACCGGCTCGGTGTTCGACATCAGCTCGTTTGGAACGCCCAAACGACAGACCACGGAAGGACTTGTCGTCTTATGACATCTTCGAACACGGCCGCCGTCACGGCCGAGAACACGAGCCGATTCGCGCAGACCGACCGATACCGAGTCCACTACCACGACGTCGGTACCGGACATCCGATTGTCCTGTTACATGGAAGCGGTCCCGGAGCGACCGGCTGGAGCAACTTCTGGCCGAACATCGAATACCTCGCAAAGGACCACCGAGTCATCGCCGTAGACATGCCCGGCTGGGGCCAAAGCGATACCCCGAATACGACGGTTGGCTGGGACCCCGTCCTGGATCTGGTCGGGCTCCTCGACTCTCTTGAGATCGGCAAGGCGGCGCTCGTCGGGAATTCGATGGGCGGAATGACCACCATCGGAACCGCGGTCCGCTTCCCGGAACGGGTCAGCCACGCAATCACGCTGGGAGCGCCGTGTCCGGGACCCAACATCTTCTCGCCGGGTGGGGTATCGGAGGGGATGAAAGTACTTCTCCACGCGACCAACGAACCTTCGCCAGAGAGCCTCAAGCAGCTGGTGCAGATCATGTGCTACGACCAGAGCATGGCCACCGACGAGTTGGCCGAATTGCGCTACCAGGCCGCGATCTCGAACCGAGACCACCTCAAGAGCTTCTTCTCGATGTTCACCAATCCCAACGTGCCGCCGTTCGGCGAGTACTTCCAACTCGCCCCCCGTATCGCAGAGGTCAGTGCGCCGAGTCTGTTCATCCATGGGCGGGACGATCGTGTGCTGAGCTACGAACACAGCCTGCGGTTCGTCTCAACGATCGCCAACTCCCGGCTCGTGGTTCTGAACCGATGCGGGCACTGGGCACAGATCGAACACGCCGACGAGTTCAACCGCATCGTCGCCGACTTCGTCGACCACTGACCGCGCCACTGCTCGGGAGGGCACGCGTCGGACGCACGTAAACGTAAAGGAGTCATCCATGACCGACGGCGTTGTGAACACAGCTGAGCTCATGCCGCACCACGCCATCGCTCTTGCCGCTGAGCGGTTGATCGCCGCCGGTCGTTCGGGGGTGGCGACGGGACCGGTGCGTGATGTGTTGGGTGCTGCGGATCTGGGTTTGGCGTACGAGGTGCAGCGGGTGGTGTCGGAGGCTCGGCGTGCCGAGGGTGGCCGGGTGGTGGGGCGGAAGGTGGGTTTGACGTCACCGGTGGGGCAGCGTCAGTTCGGGGTGGATCAACCCGATTTTGGGGTGTTGTTCGAGGACATGTTGGTGCCCAGTGGTGGTGAGGTCGTTCGGGGTCGGCTCATTGCGCCGATGGCCGAGGCGGAGATCGCGTTTGTGCTGAGAGTCGACTTGGACGGTTTCGGGGTCGGCGTGAATCCGGCTGCACCGGTTGGCGGGGCGGATCGTGCCGCGGCTGCGGCTGCGGTGGAGTACGCGGTTGCTGCGTTGGAGATCGTCGACTCGCGGGTGGCGGATTGGGATATCACGATCGCGGACACGGTCGCCGACAACGCCTCGAGCGGGTTGTTCGTGCTGGGGGACAGGCGGGTTCCGTTGAGTGAGTTCGCCCCCGTCGAGGTGACGATGACGATGGCGAAGGACGGACAGTTGGTCTCGAGTGGTGACGGGGCGGCGTGTCTGGGTGACCCGTTGAACGCGTTGGTGTGGGTAGCGCGTATGGCGGCGTCGTTGAAGGCGCCGTTGCGTGCTGGTGACGTTGTTTTGTCCGGTGCGTTGGGAGCGATGGTGACAGCTGAGCCAGGCAGTGCGATCACCGCGGAACTGTCGGTCCTGGGCGGCGTCAGCGTGACGTTTTCTAAGTAGGGACAGGGACATGCGTCGTATGAAGGTTGCCGTCATTGGGTCGGGCAATATCGGGACCGATCTGATGATCAAGGTGATGCGGACCTCGCAGAACCTGGAGATGCGTGCGATGGTCGGCATCGATGTGGCCTCGGAGGGGTTGGCGCGGGCCGCGCGACTGAAGGTGCCCACCACTGCTGAAGGTGTCGGCGGATTGATCGCCCTGCCGGGTTTTGGGGAGATCGGCATCGTGTTCGATGCCACCTCTGCCAAGGCGCACGTTGCCAATGCCGCCAGGCTCGCTCCGTTCGGTAAGCGGCTGATAGATCTCACTCCGGCCGCGATCGGGCCATTCGTGGTGCCGGCTGTCAATCTGAGCGAACACCTGGATGCCCCAAACATCAACATGGTCACCTGCGGCGGTCAGGCGACCATCCCGATGGTGGCCGCGGTCTCGCGGGTCACCGAGGTGTTCTATGCCGAGATCGTGGCCTCGATCGCGTCCAAGTCGGCCGGACCGGGCACGCGAGCGAACATCGATGAGTTCACCGAGACGACCTCGCACGCCATCGAGACCGTCGGCGGTGCCCGCCGGGGCAAGGCGATCATCATCCTCAATCCGGCTGTGCCGCCGCTGATCATGCGTGACACCGTGTTCTGTCTGATCGGGGACTCTGACCGGGCCGCCGTCGAGTCCTCGATCGCGGACATGGCTGCGTCCGTCAGCACGTACGTGCCAGGTTATCGGCTCAAGCAGAAGGTTCAGTTCACCACGATCGGTGACGACGAACCGGTCCACACGCTGCTGCCTGCTGACGCACCGCGCCCGACGACCAAGGTGTCGGTGTTCCTCGAGGTAGAGGGCGCCGCACACTATCTGCCCGCCTACGCCGGAAACCTGGACATCATGACCTCCGCCGCGGTGCAAGTCGCCGAGCAGATTGCCGCGAGCACTAGTGAGCACGCGGTGTCCGCGTGACCGGTGAGAACCTGTTCATCCAGGACGTGACCCTCCGCGATGGGATGCATGCCTTGCGGCACCGCATCACCCCCGAGCGGGTGCGCGTCGTCGTCAGCGCGCTCGACGCCGCCGGAGTCGACGCGATCGAGGTCGCCCACGGCGACGGCCTGGCAGGCGGAAGCGTCAACTACGGCCCGGGCAGCAATACCGACTGGGAGTGGATCGAGGCCGCAGCGGACAGCATCCACACCGCCCGTCTGACCACGCTGCTGCTGCCCGGCGTCGGCACCATCGCCGAATTGAAACAGGCCTACGCCCTTGGGGTTCGGTCGGTCCGCATCGCCACACACTGCACCGAGGCCGACGTCTCCGCCCAGCACATCGCGACCGCCCGCGAGATCGGCATGGACGTCTCAGGCTTCCTCATGATGAGTCACATGGCACCGCCCTCCGAGCTCGCCCATCAGGCCAAGCTCATGGAGTCCTACGGAGCGCACTGTGTCTATGTCACCGATTCCGGCGGGCGACTCACCATGGACGGCGTCCGCGAACGCTTCCGCGCCTACCGAGACGTGCTCGAACCGACCACCGAACTAGGCATTCACGCCCACCAAAACCTCTCACTGTCGGTCGCCAACTCCGTCGTCGCCGTCGAAGAAGGAGTGACCCGCGTCGACGCCTCGCTAGCCGGACACGGTGCAGGCGCCGGCAACTGCCCCATCGAACCGTTCATCGCCGTCGCCAACCTCAACGGCTGGACCCACCGCTGCGACCTGTTCGCCCTTCAAGACGCCGCCGACGATCTGATCCGTCCGCTATGGGACCGCCCCGTCCAAGTCGACCGCGAAACACTGACACTCGGCTTCGCCGGCGTCTACTCGTCCTTCCTGCGCCACGCCGAACGCGCATCCCAGGAGTACGGGATCGACGTCCGGTCGCTACTGCTGGAAGCCGGGCGTCGCCACCTCGTCGGTGGACAGGAAGACCTCATCATTGACATCGCGCTCGACCTCACCACCACCCACGAACCACGAGTCACGACCACGGCCTGATCTCACTCAGACGCAGGGGCGGCGCCCCCTGTCACCTTCTACTTGCGGAGCCCGACATGCCCAAGCCGACGATCGTTCTGGTACACGGCGCGTGGACCGACGGGTCGAGTTGGAATGCTGTCGCATACGCGTTACGCGACAAAGGATTCCGCGTCTTCGCTCCGACGAATCTGCTGCGCGGGGCGGCTGATGCCGCATACGTCTCTTCGTTCATTGCACAGCGAACGAGCGGGCCGGTGGTCCTCGTAGGGCACTGCTACGGCGGTTTCGTCACCACCAACGTCGTGACGCCCGGCAGCGATATCAAGGCATTGGTATACGTGAACGCGTTCATTCCGGACGAAGGGGACACTCTGTCGCAGATCCTGGGCGGATCGGGTTCGGTGTTTGGTGTCGCTGACCCGACCACTGTCCTCGACCTGGTCGGTTACCCGGGGGGACCGGACGGTGATACGGAGGCGTTTCTGACGCCCTATGCGGTGCACGAGGTTCTCGCGCACGACCTGTCCGAAGCCGACCGCTGGATGATCGTCGAAAGCCAACGGCCCATCACGGGGATAGCTGGTCTCATACCGTCGGGACCTGCGGCGTGGAAATCCCTACCGAGTTGGGCGGTCATAGGCACTGAGGATCGCGTGGTTCCACCCGACGTCCAACGCACCATGGCCAAGCGTGCTGGAGCCACGATCAGCGAGGCAGTCGGCTCTCACCTTTCGATCATCTCGAACCCGCAACCGACGATCGACGCGGTACTGGCCGCGGCTGCCTTCGTTGAGACCTGACACTGGAAAGTCCATGTCCGCTGAACCACGGATCGGCCCGTTGCCGCGCACGCAATGGGATCCCGGTACTTCCGCGATCCTCGAACAGATGCCCTTGCGAAGCGGTGATCAACCCCTGGGCATCTTCACCACATTGGCCCATCATCCGCCGTTGATGCGTGCGTTCATGGAGTTGGGCGACTTCTTGATGACCAAGGGCGCGCTCCCCCCGCGGACTCGTGAAATCTTGATCCTGCGAACTGCCTGGAACTGCGGTTCGTCGTACGAGTGGGGCCACCACGTGAATTTCGGCCGTACCGCTGGTCTCAGCGATACCGAGATCGCCACGATCACCACCACTCACCCCATGCCGAACGGGGCGGCTCACGAGCAGCCGCTCTGTGCGGCAGCGGACGAGCTGCACTCGAACAGTCAGCTATCCGACCAGACCTGGACGGCCTTGCGGGGGGTGCTCAGCGACGAACAGTTGGTCGAGTTGCCGATGCTCGTCGGCAACTACGTAATGATGTCGTATCTACTCAACGCCCTTCGGGTGGCCAACGACTCCGGGATCGAACTGCCCAACCAGCCCGGTCGACGTGGGCCGTGACCCGGCGGGCCCACAACAAGGTCAACGCTGCGCTCGATGACATTTGGTTGTTCGACACATTGTGAGCGCACGTCGACGCCCCTGAACTCGTCGAACTGAATCCACATTGTCGCGTTGGGAACCTGGCGTTTCCGGGCAGCCTCGCGCCGGTACACGAGGGCTGCCGGCTTCAGCGACGGGATCAATCGTTCATTCGATTCCTGAAGCGACCCGATCGGGCACCACCGGCCGGCGAGGATGAGCGCTCTTGCGGGTCGCCGCCGAATCGAATTACAGATCCTGCGACCGCTTCGGGAGGTGCCTCTAGCAGGATCCTTGGTGAGTTTTGCAGGGTCACCATTGACACGGTGGTCGTCGCCAGTGGACTATGTAAATGGTCATTTACTTGGTTGAAATCGTTGAAGCGAGGCAACCGTGACATTGCTCAACGTCGAGCTTCTTCAGGGCCGCAGCGACCCTCGCGCGTCTCCGGCCTCCGTCGCGCTCGTGTCCGACAGCCACCACGTCGACAGTTCGGCGGCAAAGACTCTGCGACTGTTGGACGCGTTCGCAACTGGTCAGCAGACTGTCCTGGGGGTGACCGAACTGGCACAACTGGCACAGGTGCCGAAATCGACCGCTCATCGCCTGCTCAGCACGCTGCTCGACCAGCACTACGTTCGCCGGGTCGGCGACCGCTACTGCCTGACGAACCGGGCATTCGAATTGGGAAACCGTGTCGGTATCTGCCGTCCGAACGGTCTGCGGGAGAGCGCAATGCCGTTTCTTGCCGACCTGTACGCCGACACCCGCGAGACCGTCCACCTCGCCGTTCTGCAAGGGACCGACGTGTTGTACCTGGAGAAGCTGTTCGGTCCCAACTCGGTGCGCTCCGGCACGGCCGTGGGCGGACGCAAGAAGGCTCACGCCACCGCCTTGGGTAAGGCAATGCTGGCAAACTCAGCCGCCGATGTCTGCGACAGCGCCCTCGGGCAGAAGTTGAGGAGGTACACGCCCTACACGCAGGTAAATCGGGGGAGTCTTGAACGGACTCTGCAGCACATTCGGGAACGCGGTTTCGCCACCGACCAGCAGGAAATGCTGTTGGGAATGGTGTGTGTGGCAGCGCCCATTTGTGATCCGTACTCGGGCCGGGTGCTGGCCGCCGTTTCGGTCAGCGCGCGTGCGTCGACGGAGGCGGTCCGCAAATTGAGGCCCAAAGTCGTCAACACCGCGGCCGCCATTTCTCAACAGCTTGGTTCCGCGGTGTTCGCTGTGTGACGACCCACTCGATCAACCGGCGAACCTCTGGACTCCGTGATTGCTCTGCGAGGCAAGTACTCCGGGACCATCGGACGAATTCGGAAGGCAGCGACCGTGACCTTGATCCGTGTTTGCGCGATCGACGAACTTCCACCCGGTGAGGCCAGGCGGGTTCCCACCACGCCCTCCATCGCGGTATTCAACGTCGATGGTGAGTTCTACGCGACGGCAGACAGCTGCAGTCACGACGAGTCGTCGCTTGCCGACGGCTACATCGAAGGGGACCAGGTCGAGTGTGCATTCCACTTTGCCAAGTTCTGTGTGCGGACCGGTCAGGTGCTGAGCCCGCCGGCCACACGCGACATTGCGACCTATCCCATTGAGGTCAACGGAGGGATTGTTTACGTTGAGACCGGCTAAACAGCACCGTCGCCGGCGATAGATATGGAGCCTCAACGGGGAGACCGCACACTGAGCTCGACGACTCACCAAAAATGCGGAACGCGGTGCATGGCACCGTTATGACCACAATTGGGACAGCTCGCCTGTCAGAAATTGGGAATCTCGTGTCATCCGACCCAGTGCAATACCCGGACGTGGAGCCACACCAGCGCCGCAAGCGCGACTCGGCGCGGACCCGGCGGGAAATTCTGACTGCGGCCGGGCGTCATTTCGCCCGGCGCGGCTACTCGATGGTTCCGCTGCAGCAGATCGCCACCGAGGCCGGTATTACCCCAGCATTGATCGTGCGGATGTTCGGGTCCAAGATGGGCCTATTCCGCGAAGTCGCGCGCGATGAATGGCGCCTCTCGGATAGGCCCGATAGGACCTTCCCGACACTCATCGATCCCGCCGCCGACCTCGCCAGGGCTATCATCGATTACTGGAATGATCGGGACGCAAGATCGCCATCATTGGCGCTCGTACGATCGCTCGACATCGACGAGAGTGCCGAATTGTTCCGCCTCGAAATTCAGCGCAGGTTCCTGTCGCCATTGCTGCCGCACGTCCAAGGCGACCGTGCCGATGAGCGCTCTCGCCTGATCGTCGGATTGGCAATGGGGTTTGGCTACTTCACGACCGGCGCGCTCCTCGATCCAGACGCGCCTCCGCTCGACGCGGAGCAGATCCCGGTAATGGAGAAATACCTCACCGACATCCTGTCGGTGATTTTGCGCTCAACCTAGATTGCGCAGTCCGTGAGCGGTGGCAGCCCGCCGGTTCCGTACGGCGGCTCGTCGATGCGAAGGCCTTGTCTGACCCGGACTGGACTTGCGCGCTCTGAGCTCAGCGCGCGCCTCATGACCACTCCCGCGTCCGCAAAGTGATTTTCCGCCACGTGGAACACGCAGCTGGGTGGTATCCGCGGGGGGTCCTAACGTTTCTGACAGATCAGGAAACTGGCGTTCGCCATGGAAGGTTCGGCCGCGGTGTCTATCGACCTGCAAGACGTGCAAGGACTCGTTTCGGTTCAGACGGGCGAAATCAATCGCCGCATCTTCACCGATGAGGAGATTTTCGAACGAGAGATGCGGCAGATCTTCGGTCGAGCGTGGCTGTTCCTTTGCCATGAGTCCCAGATACCAAAGCCGGGCGACTTTTTCGAAGCACCGATGGGCCGGGACAACGTTCTCGTAGTACGGCAGAAGGACGGAACACTTCGAGCGTTGCTCAATACGTGCACCCATCGCGGCAACTCGATCTGCCGCGCCGAGGAGGGCAATGCGCGGAACTTCATGTGCACCTACCACGGATGGACGTTCGACATCTCCGGCGACCTGATCGGCGTCCCGGGCATGGAGAAGTTCTACAACAACGCACTCGATCGCTCCAAGCTCGGACTTCGCCAAGTCGCTCAGCTCGACACCTACAAGGGTTTCGTCTTCGCCACCCTCGACGGATCGGCACCACCGCTGCATGACTTTTTGGGAACCGCCGGGCGGCTCGGGTTGAATCTGATCGCCGAACTCGGCGACATCGAGATCGTCCCGGGAGTCCAGAAGTTCCTCATCGATGCGAATTGGAAGCTCACCGTCGACAACGTCTTCGACTGGTATCACCCGCAGATCACCCACATGTCGGCCGCGGCCGCCAAAATGTTGCCCGAGGACGCCTACGACGGCCTTCTCGAAACGGCAGTTGACGGCGGCGGCGCCCAAACGCCCGACGGAGGGCAGATCAACTTCACGCGCGGCTACATGGAATTCATTGATTCGATCACCGTTCTGGGGGAGTACGGACACGGGATCAGTGGTCCGCCAACAGCATTGGATAACCCGCTGTTGTCGTGGCGCAAGCGCCCCGAAGTGGCAGCTGCCCTCGGTCCGGTCGGCATGAAGGTCGGAGGACACCCGAACATATTCCCCACGATGTGGATCACGACGTTCGGTCAGGTGTCGCTGCGCGTGCCGAGGACCCCGACGAGCACCGAAGTCTGGTGGTTCAGCTTCGTCCCCAAGGAAATGCCCCCGGAGGCACGAGCCCATCTCATCGAACTGCAAAATCACACCTTCGGCGCGGCGGGAATCCTGGAGCAGGATGACGGCGAGAACTGGAGTCAGAGCACCCGGCAGGCCTTCGGCGCGGAGAGCTCATTGATTCCGCATCAGCTCAAGATGAACCTGGGTCGCGGACACATCATCCATGAGGATGGGATTGCGCGAATCGAAAGCCGCACGAGCGAGCACGGCCAGTTTTGGATGTACCTCGCATGGGCTCAATGGATGACCGGAAGCAGCTGGGATGTGTTGCGGGCAAACACTATTCCCGGTGAGCTCATCTGAGTTTTGGATCGACTGGGAGACCAATGATGACTGCTAGTGCTGAAGTAATGACTGCTAATGCTGAAGTCGATTCCGCGACCTTCGCTCAGATGCAGCGACAGTACGAGGTCGAGCAGTTCTACTACAGGGAAGCAGCGCTGCTCGACGCGCACGAGTACGAGCAATGGGTCGAGTTATTCACCGACGATGCTCGGTACTTCATGCCGATCCGGCGTACACGTACCCGCCGTGAACTCCATAAGGAGTTCACCAAACCAGGAGAAATGGCGTGGTTCGACGACTCGAAGGCCGTTCTTCAAGGCCGCGTGGCGAAGCTCGCCTCGGGTACGTCTTGGGCCGAGGATCCGCCATCGCGAACCCGGCACATCGTCACGAATGTCCGCATTACGTCAGTCGAGGATTCGGAGATGATGGTGCATTCCGCGTTCCTGTTGTACCGGACCCGCTTGAAGTCCGAGGAGGACCAGTGGATCGGATCGCGAGAGGATACGCTGCGGCGGGTTGATGGCTTACTGATGATCGCCGGCCGCACGATTTACCTCGAACAGACACTGCTGCTGTCCCGGAACCTCAGCAACTTCTTCTGATCTCGATTGAGTGTCGCAGGGAGGGTGAACTTTTCGAGCCTGGATGAGGGGATCAAGGCGCCAGAGACAACGACGCGAGACGAGGAGGAGCTGCAATGGAATGTCCAGCGCTCAGTGATGCACAGCGGGAGCGGCGCGATGAACGCAAACCGGCGACGGCATTGTCGGACGATCAACTCGCACCAGACCGGCGCCGATCCGACCGCGCGTCACCGCCGGACAGACGACGACTCGGCAACGGCCACCATCTCGCTCGCCCGGCAGGAAGGGACGCCACGGTGACGACGGTCGCCGATGTCGAGGCTGAGTTCGACCGGTTCGTCGCGGCGTTGATCCCGGCTGCAAACCCAGCCGATAGGCGCAGCAGGGCCACTACTGGCGGGCCTCGTGGCCGGAATCCGTCAATCGTCGCGGAGACGATCTATCGACGCGCCCTTGAAATCGTCGACGGAGAGGGATTGCAGGCTTTGACCTTTCGACGTCTTGCGGCGGATCTCAAGATTTCGACGCGGACGCTTTACAAGCGGATCCACAACCGGGACAGCTTGATCCGGAAGATCGTCGAACTTCACTTCTCCGCGCTGAACCTGGTTGTCCGTGAGTCCGACTCATGGGAGTCGACTGCATTGGGCTGGTGTGTTGGTCTACACACGGCATTGTGTGCCCATCCGCACCTCACCGACCTGATGACCGATGACGACGTGGCGGTCCTCAACGACTACGCCGATCGCCTCGTCGATTACGCAGTCAGGGAAGGATTTTCACGAAAGGCGGCCGCCGTGTTCTGTCGGGCGTTGGCGAGCGTCACAATCAACGACGCGATCAGGGAAGTACGTGCGAAACGCCACTTCGGATATCCGACGCTGAGTGGCTCGAGGGCGCCGGCGTCTTCGCCCAGTTTCGGTGAAACTGTCAGGTTGATCCTCGTGGGCGTCCGGGCAGAGTCACCAGACCTGCGCGCCCGGTGATGTGCTCGGGAGCGGCGGCCCCGCGGACCTGACCTGTAAGGATTCGTCCTTGCGGGAAGGATCAAACCCCTGTGTCGAAGCATTTCCTGCCGACTTCTAACGACAGTGATACGTCGCCCGTCGAGACGCCGAAATGTCCAGAATCTCTGCTATCGACAAGTTATCACTGCGAGTTGGACTGTTGCACATCACATTTCACCGTCTAGGCAAAGGGAGTGTCTGCGAGATCTACTGTGGGCAGGCCTCTTCCGGTCCGACAGTCTATGCAGCGTAGGCGACGACGCAGGTCAGCTGATCGGGTCGACCGCCGCCAGGATGTCGGGCACCTCGCTGCGGGTCGTGTAGTTGGGGTGCACATCGATCCAGCGGATCACCCCCGCGGCATCGACGACCACCGTCGTGGGCATCGGCAACGTCACACCGCCATCGGCGTTGTGCTCGGCCAGATCCAGTCCGACCTGCTGCTGTGCTGTCGCCGCCTCCGCGGAGGGCTCGGTCAGAATGCCCAGCGCCGAGGCGAGCTGGTTGCCGGGGTCGGACACCACCGCGTAGGTCAACTGGTTGGTTTCCGCGGCGCTCAGCGACCCGTCGGGCTTCTGCGGGCTGACCGCGATCATGGCGAAACCCCGATCGGCAAGGACGGGCGCCAATTCGGCCTCATACGTGCGCAACGCGATATTGCAGAACGGGCACCACGCACCGCGATAGAACACCACCACCGCGGGCCGCCCGGCGCGCACCTGCGCCAAGGACGTCGCGTCGCCGCGGACGTCGAGCAGCTCACCGTCGGGCATCGGCGCACCCGGTGCGCTCACCCCCGCGGGCACACCTCCCTCGTCCAGCTCGGCCTGTTCGGCGGCGAACGCGTTCATCGCCTCCGCAGGCATTGCGGTTGCGGGTCCCGCCAGGAACGCCTGCGCCTGCTCCCCGATGCTGGATATCCGAGTCGTCATGGGACCGCCTTCACAAAGAGATTGGATTGATCACTCCATAAAAGCATTGAGATTTTGGATTGTCCACTCCAGAATCTTGTAGGGTTGCTGGATGGTCACCGCGAAAGGGCGTGCCACCCAGGATCGGATCGTGGCCGCCGCCGCCACCCTCATGTGCACCCGTGGGGTCGCCGCCACCAGCACCGAAGACGTCCGGGCCGCGGCGAACGTCAGCTCATCGCAGATCTATCACTACTTCGCCGACAAACGGTCGCTGACCCGCGCCGTCATCGAACACCAGACCGATGCCATCGTCGGGACCCAGGAAACGATGCTCGCCCGCCTCGACACCCTGGACGCATTGCGCGCATGGGCCGAGTTCATCGTCACGTTGCAGCGGAACGGCGGTTACCGCGGCGGCTGCCCACTCGGCACGCTGGCCAGCGAACTCGCCGAGAACGACACCGATGCGCGCGAAGACCTCGCCGCGAGCTACCGGCGCTGGCAACGGGCGATCCGCGCCGGCCTGGCCGCCATGGCAGATCGCGGCGAGTTCGTGGCAGGCACCGATGTCGACGGACTGGCGACCGCACTGCTGACGACACTGCAGGGCGGTCTTCTGCTGTGCAAGACGCTACGCGACGGCGAGCCCCTCGAAAAAGGGCTCAGCACCATGATCGATCACATCGAATCGTTCACGGTCGCTTAGGTTCTGACCCGGGTGACCCTGTGCAACAACCACGCCAGAGGAATCGTCACGAGCAGCGTGACCACGAACAACCACCACATCGACCCCGTGTAGATCGGGTAGTGGAGTACCTCGACCATCACCAACTCCATCGTGACCAGATGGATCAGGAAGATCTCGTAGGAGATCTCGCCGAGGAACACCATCGGCCGGCTCGCCATGAACTGGGCGTACCAACCCCGGTTGCCAAGCGCCAGCGGTGCGACGGTCAGCGTGGCGATGACGGCGTAGAACGCGGCCTTCGCCAATCCCTCGCGCAGTTCGGACGGCGACGTGGTCGGCGCACCGGCGATCGGCGTCGAGGCGATCAGGTAGCAGACGATCGACAGCGGCACGCACACCAGTGCGTAGGCCGCAGCACCCGTCTCCCGCAACACCGCAAGCATCATGCCGCCGATGAACCACGCCAGATACGTCGGCAGCCACAGCCGCGCACCGTCGGGCAGCCAATGAGTGGTGTGCACCAGCACCAGCCACGCAGGCGTGATGCACGCCAGCGCCGTCAGCCCCACCATCAAGCGCATCGGGCGAAACTGCCTGCGGCACAGCACCCCCAGAAGAAGCCAGGCGAGCACAGGCAACGCCACGTAGAAGGAGACCTCAACCGCCAGGCTCCACATCTGGGTCAGGCCCTGATGCAGGTAGGAGAACAGGTAGTCGTCGGTGTAGATCTGCGTGAGGGTGAGGTTGCGGAACAGGCCGAGCCAGGTGTGACCGGGATTCGGTCCGGCAGTGCGGAAGTGGTACAGCGCGTAGGCCGCAAGCACCGTGATGACGTAGGCGGGCATGATGCGCCGCACCCGGTGCCAGGCGTATCGCCGCACCGACGGCCCGTCCCTGCCCTGTACCGAAGCACGCACCCACGGGCTGAACAACAGGAAACCGGACAACACGAAGAAGATCGGCACCCCGATCTCCATGCGGGAGTAGATCAGTCCGGCGTAGCCGAGGTTGTACTTACCGGTGGTGTAGGCCGCATGCGTGAGCATCACCAGGATTGCGGCAACCGCACGGATGCCGGTGAGCGAATCCACTCGACCGGCTGACACCGATTCGAGTCCGCCCCGTGCGTCGAGTTCCTGGCGCAACGTCACTTCGGCTTATGGCGCGCCTTGGACCCACGTTCGGGTTCCAGTTTGATCGGGACACCCTGGATGCGGGTGTGCTCAAGGGCTTTCAACGTCTGGTGCGACAGCTTCGCAGGCAGCTCGACGAGCGAGTAGTCCAGCTTGATGGAGATGTGGCCGAAATCGCTGCGGTGCAGCCCGCCCTCGTTGGCGATCGCGCCGACGATGGCGCCGGGAGCGACCTTGTGCTTCTTGCCGACCGCGATGCGGTACGTCGACAGATCGCTGCGGCGCTCGCGTTGCTTGCGCGGACCCTCGTCGCGTGCGGGACGGTCCTCGCGGCGGCGCGGGTCCGGCGGCGGTTCGCTCATGAGGAACTCTTCGCCGTTGCGGCTCTGCACGGCTAGCGCAGCGGCGATATCGGTCAACGGCACGTCGTTGTCGCGCTCGTAGTCCTGAATGAGCTTGCGGAACAACTCGATTCCCGGCGAGGTGAGCATCTCGGTGATCGAGTCGCGGAACTTCTCGACGCGCTGGGCGTTGACGTCGTCGACCGTCGGGAGTCTGGACTCGACGAGCTTCTGGCGAGTGACCCGCTCGATCGAATTGAGCAGGTGCCGCTCCCTTGGCGTGACGAACAGCAGCGCGGCGCCGGAGCGCCCGGCGCGGCCGGTGCGCCCGATGCGGTGCACGTAGGACTCGGGGTCGTGCGGGATGTCGTAGTTCAGCACGTGCGAGATGCGATCCACGTCGAGCCCGCGAGCGGCGACGTCGGTGGCGATCAGGATGTCGAGCTTGCCGTCCTTGAGGTTGGCGATGGTGCGCTCGCGCACGGCCTGCGGAATGTCACCGTTGATGGCCATCGCGGAAAACCCACGCGCCCTCAGCTTTTCGGCGACTTCCTCGGTGGCCTGCTTGGTCCTGACGAAGACGATCATCGCCTCGAACGGCTCGACCTCGAGCAGTCGGGTCAGCGCGTCCATCTTCCGCGGCCCGGCCACCTGGATGTAACGCTGCGTGATGTTGTCGGCGGTCGCGGTCTTGGACTCGACCCTCACCTGGACGGGGTCGTGCAGGTACTTGCTGGTGATCTTGCGGATCGCCGGCGGCATGGTCGCCGAGAACAGGGCGACCTGCTTGTACTCGGGAGTGCCCTCGAGGATCCGCTCGACGTCCTCGGCGAAGCCCATCTGCAGCATCTCGTCGGCTTCGTCGAGCACCAGGTAGTCGAGATGGGACAGATCCAGGCTGCCCTTCTCCAGGTGATCGATGACACGACCAGGAGTGCCGACCACCACTTGGGCGCCGCGCTTGAGCCCGGCGAGCTGCGGGCCGTAGGCGGAGCCGCCGTAGATCGGCAGCACGTTCACCGGCAGGTGCGCGCCGTAGCGGCTGAACGCCTCGGCGACCTGCAGCGCCAACTCGCGCGTGGGGGCCAGCACCAGCGCCTGCGTGATGCGGCTGGACGTGTCGATCTTCGAGAGGATCGGGATCGCGAACGCCGCCGTCTTGCCGGTTCCGGTCTGTGCGAGCCCGACGACGTCGGAACCCGCCAGCATCGGCGGGATGGTGGCGGCCTGGATGGCCGACGGGGACTCATATCCGACGTCGGCGACGGCCTGCAGCACAGCTGGGTGAATCTGCAGGTCGGCAAAGGTGGGCGCGGCGTCGTGCGCGTCGGTGTCAGGCGAGGTCATCGAGGTAGGAGTCTACGGGTAGATCGCGGCCTCATCTGCCGAGCGCCGGGCCTACGGGTACCGTGCCCTGTTGTGAAGTGGGTCGCGATCCTGGCGGCGGCGTTCGTGCTAGCCGGATGCGGGTCCAGCGACTCCACCGTCTCCAAGACGCCAGAGCCCTCGGTGATCGAGACCGCGACCTCCTCGAAAACGCGGGCCCCAGAACCGACCGTGGCCGCAGGCCCGAACCCGACCCCCGCACCAGCCGACCCGTGCGCGGTGAACCTCGCCGCACCCGAGATCGCCAAGGCGGTATCCGACCTTCCGCGTGACCCGCGCAGCAATCAGCCGTGGAACTCCGAACCGTTGGCCGGTAACTACAACGAGTGCGCGCCCTTGTCGGTCGTGATCGTGAAGGCCAACACCAACGCCGAGAACGCGAACACCCGCGCGGTGATGTTCCACCAGGGCAAGTTCATCCCGACCGGTGTACCCGACACCTACGGCTTCAACGGCATCGACCTGACGGTCACCACCGGCGACACCGTGGCGCTGATGTACGCCAGCGGCACCAGCGGGCTGAAGAGCGTGGTGCGGTTCCACTGGAACGGCAACGGCGTGGAGCTGATCGGCAACACGGGCTGAGGCACGCCCGGGTCCGTCGGCCCTCTGACCTACAGTGGCGGACGTGTTCCTGACATCCGAGGGAGCCGACGGCAAGGTCATCTACAGCGCCTCGGATCTCGCCGCCGCGGCACGGTGCGAGTACGCACTGTTGCGGGCGTTCGACGCCAAGCTCGGCCGCGGTCCGAAGGTGTCGGTGGAGGACGAACTGCTCGCCCGCACTGCGACTCTCGGCGACGAGCACGAACGGCGTCAGCTCGACGATCTGCGGGCCGAGTTCGGCGGCGACGTGACGATCATCGGCCGCCCGCCCTACACCGACGCGGGTCTGCGCGCGGCCTTCGACCAGACCATGCGGGCCGTCGAAGCCCGCTCGCCGGTCATCTACCAGGCCGCGATGTTCGACGGCCGGTTCGCCGGTTTCGCGGACTTCCTGGTGCTGGACGGCGACCGGTACCGGCTGCGGGACACCAAGCTCGCGCGCTCGGTGAAGGTCGAGGCGCTGCTGCAACTCGCCGCCTACGCCGACACCCTCGCCAGGCATGGCGTGCCGGTGGCCGACGAGGTGGATCTCGTCCTCGGTGACGGCGCGGTCGCGAGTTATCGGGTCGACGAGCTGCTCCCGGTCTACCTGCCGCGGCGGGCCGCGCTGCAGCGGCTGCTGGACGGCCACCTCGCCGGCGGCACCGCGGTGTCGTGGGAGGACCAGCAGGTGCGGGCCTGCTTCCGCTGCCCCGAGTGCGACGTCCGGGTCCGCGAGCACGACGACCTGCTACTGGTCGCGGGCATGCGGGTGAGCCAGCGCGCACGGCTGATCGACGCGGGGGTCAGCACGCTGCACGACCTGGCCGGCCACGTCGGCCCGGTTCCTGAACTGTCCGCGCGCACGGTGAAGACGCTCACCGCGCAGGCCCGGCTTCAGGTCGCCGACCGGGTGGACGGCAAGCCGCCCTACGAAGTGCTCGACGCCCAGCCGCTGATGGTGCTGCTGGACGCGAACAAGGGCGATCTGTTCTTCGACTTCGAGGGCGACCCGTTGTGGACGGTCGACGGCCGCGAGTGGGGTCTGGAGTACCTGTGGGGCGTGCTGACCACCAGTGACGAGTTCACCCCGTACTGGGCGCACGACCGGGCCAGTGAGCGGCAGGCCCTCGTCGACTTCCTCGCCATGGTGCGCAAGCGGCGCAAGCGCTACCCGGACATGCACGTCTACCACTACGCGGCATACGAGAAGAGCACGCTACTGCGACTGGCCGGCCGCTACGGCGTCGGCGAGCACGATGTCGACGAGATGCTGCGCAACGGTGTCCTCGTCGACCTGTACCCGTTGGTGCGCAAGAGCATTCAGGTCGGTACCGAGAGCTACAGCATCAAGTACCTCGAACCGCTCTACATGGGCAACGAGCTGCGCAGCGGCGAGGTGACCACGGCCGCCGACTCGATCACGCAGTACGCCCGGTTCTGCGAGCTGCGCGACGAAGGACGCGCCGACGACGCGGCGATCGTGCTCAAGGAGATCGAGGACTACAACCGCTACGACTGCCGATCTACGCGCAGGCTGCGCGACTGGCTGGTCGCACGGGCCATCGAGTCAGGGGTCCCGCCGCGCGGCCCGCTGCCGGTGACGGACGGCGCGGACGCCGAACCACCGGACGAACTCGAACGCCGACTGCTCAAGTTCGCAGGCGACGCCGTCGAGGAGCGCACGCCCGAGCAGACGGCCGTCGCGATGGTGGCCGCCGCACGTGGATTTCACAAGCGCGAGGACAAGCCGTTCTGGTGGGCCCACTTCGACCGGGTCAACAATCCCGTCGACGAATGGGCCGACAACAGCGACGTCTTCATCGCCGACCGGACCGAGATCGTCGCCGACTGGCACCAACCGCCACGGGCGCGCAAGCCTCAGCGGCACGTCCGGTTGATCGGTGAACTCGCGAATGGCGACCTCGACCGAGAGATGTACGCGCTGTATGACCCGCCCGCGCCCGCCGGCCTTGCCGACGACCCCGACCGGCGGGCCTTCGGCTCGGTGACGGTGCTTGAGTGTGACAATCCCGAAGCGCCTACCGAGGTACTGGTCTGCGAGCGCCAACCCAAGGACGGCGACGTCTTCGAGCAGTTGCCGTTCGCCCTGACGCCGGGCCCGCCCATCAACACCAAGCCATTGCAGGAGTCCATCGCGACCACCGCTGCCGCCGTCGCAGCGGGGCTGCCCGCGCTGCCGCCCGACGCCGTCACCGACGTCCTGCTGCGCCGCGCACCCCGGACGATCAGCGGTGACCCGCTCCCCCGTGGCGACGACGTGGCTGATGACATCAAGAAGGCACTCCTCGACCTGGACTCGTCCTATCTCGCGGTGCACGGGCCGCCCGGCACCGGCAAGACGTTCACCACGGCCAAGGTCATCGAACGCCTCGTCAACGCGCACGGGTGGCGAGTCGGAGTGGTCGCACAGTCGCACGCGGTGGTCGAGAACCTGTTCGCCGACGTCATCCGCGCAGGCGTGGACGGGGCGCTGGTGGCCAAGAAGCTCAACTCCGAATGCCGGGGCTGGACCGAGATCACCAACCCGGAGTTCGCCGGCTTCATCGCCGGGCACGACGGCTGCGTCGTCGGTGGCACCGCGTGGGACTTCGCCAACGACAACAAGATTCCGCGCCTTGCACTGGATCTGCTGGTCGTCGAGGAGGCCGGTCAGTTCAGCCTGGCCAACACCATCGCGGTGGCGCCGTCGGCGAGGAATCTGATGCTGCTCGGCGACCCGCAGCAGCTGCCGCAGGTGAGTCAGGGCACCCACCCGGAGCCGGTGAATGAGTCCGCCCTCGGCTGGCTGGTGGAGGACCACCACATCCTGCCTACCGACCGCGGCTACTTCCTCGACCTGTCCTACCGCATGCACCCCGCGGTGTGCGGCCCGGTGTCCCGGCTGTCCTACGACGGGCAGCTGCACTCCCGCGAGGACGTCAGCGCCGCCCGCCGGCTGGAAGGCGTGACGCCGGGCGTGAGCGTGCTGAGCGTCGACCACGACGGCAACTCGACCGACAGCCCCGAGGAGGCCGACGCGATCGTCGCGGAGATCGGCCGCCTGCTCGGCACCCCGTGGACCGACGAGGGGGGCACCCGGCCGTCGGAGCAGAAGGACGTCCTGATCGTCACGCCGTACAACGCACAGGTGGTGACGCTGCGGCGCAGGCTCGACGCCGCCGATCTGCCAGACGTCGAGGTGGGCACCGTCGACAAGTTTCAGGGCAGGCAGGCGGCGGTCGTGTTCGTCTCGATGACGGCCTCGTCGGCGGACGACGTGCCACGCGGAATCTCGTTCCTGCTCAACCGCAATCGGCTCAACGTCGCCGTCAGCAGAGCCAAGTACGCGGCGGTGATCGTGCGCTCGACGCTGCTGACCGAGTACCTGCCGTCCACGCCGCAGGGCCTGATCGACCTCGGTGCGTTCCTGGCGCTCACGCCCCCGTGTGATACACCCACGGAGTGACTCCAACCCTGACCGACCAGCTCGCCGCGATCGTCGGAGCCAGCCACGTCAGCACCGACCCCGACGTGCTCGACGGCCGCAGCGTCGACCACACCGGCCGCTACCGGGGCCACGCGGGTGCACTGGTGCGGCCAGGCTCCGACGAGGACGTCGCCGCGGTCCTGCGGGTCTGCCGTGACGCCGGCGTCTACGTGACGGTGCAGGGTGGCCGGACGTCGCTGGTGGCGGGCACGGTGCCCGAACACGACGACGTGCTGCTGTCCACCGAACGGCTCGCGGGCATCGACGAGGTCGACACCGTCGAGCGCCGCGTGCATGTCGGGGCCGGGGCCACGCTGGCCGCGGTGCAACGCGCGGCGACCGCCGCAGGCCTGGTGTTCGGCGTCGACCTGGCCGCAAGGGATTCGGCGACCGTCGGCGGGATGGCGTCGACCAACGCAGGCGGCCTGCGGACAGTGCGCTACGGCAACATGGGCGAACAGGTGCTCGGGCTGGACGTCGCGCTGCCGGACGGCTCCCTGGTCCGCAGGCACAGCGAGGTCCGCAGTGACAACACCGGCTACGACCTGGCGTCGCTGTTCGTCGGCGCCGAGGGCACGCTCGGCGTGATCACCGGACTGGATCTGCGGCTGCATCCCACCCCCGCCCACCGGGTCACCGCCGTCGTCGGGTTCGCCGACCTCGGCGCGCTGATCGAGGTGGGCCGCGAGTTCCGCGACGCCGACGGCATCGCCGCCCTCGAGCTGATCGACGCGCGGGCCAGCGCGTTGACCGCCGAGCACCTTGGCATCAACGCGCCGGTCGAAGGCGCATGGCAGCTGCTGATCGAATTGGCAGGCGACACCGACCAGACCGAGCGGCTGGCCGACGCGCTCGAGCACGCCGACATGGCAGGCGAGCCCGCGGTCGGCATCGACGTCAACGCGCAGCAGCGTCTCTGGCAGGTGCGCGAGGCGGTGGCGGAGGTGCTTGGCCGCTACGGCCCGCCGCTCAAGTTCGACGTCTCCCTTCCGCTGTCGAGGATCGAGGGCTTCGCGGCGGCGGCCACCGAACTCGTCGCCGAGCACGCGCCGGACGCGATCCCGGTGTTGTTCGGTCACGTCGGCGAGGGAAATCTGCACCTCAACCTGGTGCGCTGCACGCTCGACGGCGATCGCGAGAAGGCGCTGTACTCGGCGATGATGGCGCTGATCGCGACCTTCTCCGGCAACGTCAGCTCCGAGCACGGCGTCGGCAGCCGCAAGCGCGACTACCTGTCGATGTCCCGCACGGACGCCGACATCGCCGCCATGCGCGCCGTGAAGGCGGCGTTCGATCCTGGCGGCTACCTCAACCCCGCGGTGCTGTTCGGCTGACTCAGTCGCGGAACCGCATCGAGTGCCTGCCGTAGGTGCCTGCGTCGTCGTCGGTGCCACGGGCGTGCCTGCCGCCGCGGCTTGGCTCGGGCACCGGTGGCGGTACCTGGAAGTGCTGGCCGTGGTCGACGTGAAAACCGTTGTGGGCGAATCCGATCGGCTCGGGGGCCGGTTGGGGCGCGGCGGGCCTGTCGTCGAACAGATCGTCGAGGATGCTCCGCCACGGCGCATCCTCCGGCTCGACGGGAGCCTCGGCGGGCTCGTCGTCCAGCAGGCTGTGCCAGGTCTCGACGGGACCGCCGTGCCAGGTGTCGGCGGGCGCGTGCAGCGGATGCTCGACGTGTACGTGCAGAACCTCGGTGTCGCTCTCGTCTGCGGGGATCACCTCGGCGACGGGCCGCGCAGGAATGCGGGTGGCCACCGTTTCTGCAACTCTGGATACAACGGGGTGGCTCGTCGCGGGATGCGGTTCGTCCCAGTCGATCGTGTACTCGACGTAGTCGTCGTCGTCCGGGAAGTAGTCGGGCGGCAGAGTATCGACCCGGGAACGGGCAGGCGCGGCCCGGAACGGAACCCGAAGCGCTGCGGTGAACGACTCGAGTTCGTCGCGGCCGTAGCCGGCCCGATCCTGCACGCGAGGCGGGCGGTCGCCGAATCCGCGCAGGAACACTGCGGCGACGACGCCGAACAACGCGACGAACGCGGGTAGCAGCAGCGCCTGCGACAGAGCAGCCGAGAAGGGCTCGTGCAGGTACGGGGGCAGCTTGGTGACCGATCCCTCGGCAGCCGGTCGCTCGCCACCGCCGGGCATCTCGGCGCTGATCCGCGACGTCATGAACGCGGCCATGCTTGCGCTGCCCAGCACGCCGCCGACCTGCCGGGTGGCGTTGTAGACGCCCGAGCCTGCGCCAGCGAGTGCGGCCGGAAGGTGGCGGGTGGCGGTGGCCGCCAACGGCGACCAGATGAAGGCCATCCCGATGCCCATCGCGATGAAGGGCAGCACCAGCCGCCAGATCGGCGTCGTCGGCGTCATCTCGATCGACAGCCAGGTCAGCGCGATCGCCAGCAGCGAGAAGCCGAACCCGACGATCGGCGTCGGATGCTCGCGGTCGACGAGCTTGCCGACGAACGGAGCAAGCAGACCCGTCGCGACCGCCATCGGCGCCATCAACAGTGCGGCCCGGGTCGGCGTCAACCCGCACACCGCCTGCGCGTAGAACATGACGGGCACCACCATCGCCGTCACCGCGAAGCCGATCACCGCGATGCCGACATTGGAGAGGCTGAAGTCGTTGTCGCGGAAGATGTTCAGCGGAATGAGGGGCTCGCGGGGATTGACGACCTGCCAGTAGATGAAGCCCGCTGTGCACGCCGCGCCTGCGGCGATCATGCCCCAGATCCACAGCGCCCAGTCGTGTGACTGACCCTCCTGGAGCGCGAACACCACTAGGAACATTCCGACGCCGGACAGCACCACCCCGATGACGTCGAAGCTGTGCTTCTCGGTGGGCAGGACGGGAACCAGGAAGTAGGCCAGCGCGATGCCAACGATGCCGATCGGCACGTTGACGATGAAGATCCACTGCCAGCCAAGCGCGTCGACGAGGACGCCGCCTGCCAGCGGTCCGACGAGGGTCGCCACGCCTGCGGTGGCGCCCCAGATGCTCAGCGCGACGCCGCGGCGCTCTGGCGGGAAGATGCGGGTGATCGTCGACAGCGTCTGTGGGGTGAGCAGCGCCGCGCCGATACCCTGCACGACGCGTGCCGCGATGAGCATCTCGATGCTGCCCGACAGGCCACACCACAGCGAGGCGGCGGTGAACACGGCCAGCCCGACGATGTAGAGGTTCTTCGGCCCGAACCGGTCACCGAGCCTGCCAGCCAACAGCAGCGGCACCGCGTAGGCCAGCAGGTAGGCGCTGGTCACCCAGATCACGGCGTCGAAGTCGGCGTCGAGGTGATCCATGATCGACGGATTGGCCACCGACACGATCGTGGCGTCGACCAGGATCATGAAGAAGCCGACAAGAAGCGCCCACAACGCGTGCCACGGATCGGGCGTCGCAGCGTTTGGATGGACCGGTGGGCCCAACGCGCCGGGCTCAACCATTCCCCGTCGCTTCGCTCCCCCCGAGGTCATCACCGCACCCGGGTCGGCGCGCGACCCAGCACGACCCGCGCCGTGGCGATGCGGGCCGCGTGCGGAGGAACCAGTTGGGGAAGCACTGTCTGCAATATCCACTCGGCCATGCGTAACGAAGGTGTCTAGCCGACGCTACGGACCGACCCGAATCCCGACAAGTTCAACGCCCCGTCGCTTCGCTCGCCCCAGCGGTCACGCAGGGTCGGCGATAATCCCGACCGCGACGGCATCGTCGTCGCCCGGATCGCGCACACCGACCGCGAGCAGCGCCAACAGTGCAACCACGACACCCACCGTCATCACTACGGCAAGGGCCAACTCGTCGTTGCCCAGCACGCCGACCAGCGGCGCCACCGCGGCCCCGAGGCCGAACTGCCCGGCACCCAGCAACGCCGCCGACGTACCAGCGGCCTCCTTGTGCCGCGACAGCGCAAGGGCGGGCGCATTGGGAATCACCAGGCCCATTGCCGCCAGGATCGCCCACACCGGCACCACGAACGCGGGCAGCCCGCCAACACTTGTCGCGGCGAGTCCGACGAACGTGGCCCCGAGCAACGCGGAGGCCGTCAACGCCCACACCACGATGGTCGCCGGGGTGAACCGTCGCAGCAGGACCACGTTGAGCTGCGTCGTGCCGATCAGCGCCACTGCGCCCGCGCCGAAGACCAACGCGAACTCCTGCTGATCCAGGCCGTAGCGGCCCTGCAGCACGAACGACGCCCCTGCGACGTAGGCGAAGAGGCCCGACATGCCAAGCGCGGCGACCAGCACCAGGACGACGAACCGCTTGTCGCGGAACAGGCTGCCGTAGGTCGCGAGGATGCCCTTCACCTTCAGCGGCCTGCGGTGCGACTTGGGCAGCGTCTCCGGCAGCGCCAGCGCGGCGAGCAGCAGCAGCAGGCCTGCCAGCACCACCAGCACCGCGAACACCCAGTGCCAGGACGCCTTCAGCAGCACTGCCGCGCCCAGCGACGGTGCCACCACCGGTGCCACCCCGAGGACGAGCATCAGCCGCGACATCACGGTGGCCGCCGCCGTATCGGTGAACAGGTCGCCGACGATCGCGATGGCCACCACCATCGCGGCGGCCGCACCAACGCCCTGCAGGCTCCTTGCCACGCCGAGCACGACGATGTTCGGCGCGACGAGGCATATCACCGAGGCCAGCATGTGCAGCACGATTCCCGCCATCAGCGGACGGCGGCGGCCCAACGAATCCGACAGCGGACCGACGATCAGCTGCCCAAGCGCCAGCCCGGCCAACGTGCCGGTCAACGTCAGCTGAGCCACCGACGACGACACCGACAGCTCGTCGGCGATGCGCGGAAGTGCGGGCAGGTACATGTCGATCGTCAGCGGCCCCAACGCGACCAGCAGACCCAGCACGACGATCATCCGGGTCCTACTTGGTGAGGGGCGCGTATCTACTGCCACGGTTTCGGCGCTCCTGAGGTCCACGTTGGGCGATGATGCCATGAAAATGATTAGCACCGCGTATCAATATTTTCTTCCCGAGAGCCGTGAGAGCCACCGAACGTGACCGCCGTCACCGTCGGGCACCCCGGGGCCACCGGCGATCGTTGTGCAACCAAGTAGCCTGGCAATCAGCAGGTACGCCACAGGGAGGCCCAACGAATGAGCGCTCGTTCCAGCGCCAAGAGCCGAGTTCCAGCGGTCGGCAAGGATTCGGACGACCACCCGAGCGTGGCTGCCCGGGCGCTGTCGCAAATCATCGAGCGCGGGGCGCGCGTGCAGGCTCCCGCCGTCAAGGCCTACGTCGAACGACTCCGTGAGCACGATCCGGAAGCGACGCCTGCCGAGATCGTCGGCAAGCTCGAAAAGCACTACCTCGCCGCGGTGATGGCCAGCGGTGCTGCCGTCGGCTCCGCAGCTGCGTTCCCCGGTATCGGCACGCTCGTCGCGCTGTCCGCCGTGGCCGGTGAGACGGTGGTGTTCCTCGAGGCAACGGCCGTGTTCGTGCTCGCCACCGCAGAGGTGTACGGCATCCCGGCCGACCACAGGGAGCGCCGCCGCGCACTGGTGCTGGCGGTGCTGGTCGGCGATGACGGCAAGCACGCCGTCGCCGACCTGATCGGACCGGGCCGCACCAGCGGTGCGTGGATCTCCGACGGCGCGGCATCGCTGCCGTTGCCCGCCGTGTCCCAGCTCAACTCGCGGCTGCTGAAGTACTTCGTCAAGCGCTACACCCTCAAACGGGGCGCGATCGCGTTCGGCAAGCTGCTGCCCGTGGGGATCGGCGCCGTCGTCGGCGGTGTCGGCAACCGGATGATGGGCCGCAAGATCATCGCCAACTCCCGGCAGGCGTTCGGCAACCCGCCGCCGCGCTGGCCGTCGACGTTGCACGTGCTTCCCGTGGCGCCGCAGCAGTAGCCACTGTGGCAGCCCGCTCTGGAGCCCGATACGGCGAACACAAGGATCACAAGCCCGTTGCCGTGGTCTGCTCCGGTCGCGAGGGATAGCCTTTATTCGGCAAGCGTGCGGGATAACCGCAAAGAAGAAGTCAGCGAGCGAACACCACGCTCGCCGGGGCAGAAGGAAACGAGGCGAGTAGCTGCCGTGAGCAGTTCACCTTCACCATTCGGACAGAACGAGTGGCTGGTCGAGGAGATGTACCGCAAGTTCCGCGAGGATCCCTCGTCGGTTGATCCGAGTTGGCACGAGTTCCTCGTCGACTACTCCCCCGAACCGACTACGGACGCAACGGCTTCGAACGGCAACGGACAGCCGTCCGCACCGTCGACGCCCACCCCGGCCCCGGCAGCGGCGCCGCCCGCCCCGAAGGCAGCGGCGCCTGCAGCAGCCGCGCCCGCCAAGCCGGCACCCGAGCCTGCCAAGGCCGAGCCCGACAAGGCCAAACCGCCAGCTGCGCCGCCCGCCGAGGGCGACGAGGTGGCCGTGCTGCGCGGCGCCGCCGCGGCCGTCGTCAAGAACATGAACGCCTCGCTGGACGTGCCGACGGCCACCAGCGTGCGTGCCATTCCCGCGAAGCTGATGGTCGACAACCGCGTCGTCATCAACAATCACCTCAAGCGCACCCGCGGCGGCAAGATCTCGTTCACCCACCTGCTGGGCTACGCGATCGTGCAGGCGGTCAAGGCGTTCCCGAACATGAACCGCCACTTCGCCGAGCTGGACGGCAAGCCGAACGTGGTCACGCCGGCTCACACCAACCTCGGGCTGGCCATCGACCTTCAGGGCAAGGACGGCAAGCGCCAGCTCGTCGTCGCCGCCATCAAGCGTTGCGACACAATGCGTTTCGGCCAGTTCATCGCCGCCTACGAGGACATCGTGCGACGGGCGCGCGACGGCAAGCTGACGGCAGAGGACTTCGCAGGCGTCACGATCTCGCTGACCAACCCCGGCACCATCGGCACCGTGCACTCGGTGCCACGCCTGATGAGCGGCCAGGGCGCGATCGTCGGCGCGGGCGCCATGGAGTACCCGGCCGAGTTCCAGGGGGCCAGCGACGAGCGGATCGCCGAGATGGGCCTCGGCAAGCTCATCACGCTCACGTCGACCTACGACCATCGCATCATCCAGGGCGCGGAGTCTGGCGACTTCCTGCGCACCATCCACCAGCTGCTGCTGTCCGACGACTTCTTCGACGAGATCTTCCGGGAACTCGGCATCCCGTACGAGCCGGTGCGGTGGCGGACCGACAACCCCGACTCGATCTTCGACAAGAACGCCCGCATCATCGAGTTGATCGCGGCGTACCGCAACCGTGGCCACCTGATGGCCGACATCGACCCGCTGCGGCTGGACAAGACCCGGTTCCGCAGCCACCCGGACCTGGACGTGAACACCCACGGGCTCACGCTGTGGGACCTGGACCGGGTGTTCAAGGTCGACGGGTTCGCCGGCGCCGAGTACAAGAAGCTGCGCGACGTGCTCGGGCTGCTGCGGGATGCGTACTGCAGGCACGTGGGTGTCGAGTACACGCACATCCTCGAACCCGAGCAGCAGAAATGGATGCGCGAGCGCGTCGAGATCAAGCACGAGAAGCCGACCGTCGCCGAGCAGAAGTACATCCTGTCCAAGCTCAATGCGGCTGAGGCCTTCGAGACGTTCCTGCAGACCAAATACGTTGGCCAGAAGCGGTTCTCGCTGGAGGGCGCCGAAACCGTCATCCCGATGATGGACGCGGTGCTCGACCAGGCCGCCGAACACGGCCTCGACGAGGTCGTCATCGGCATGCCGCACCGCGGACGGCTCAACGTGCTTGCCAACATCGTCGGCAAGCCCTACTCGCAGATCTTCAGCGAGTTCGAGGGCAACCTGAACCCCTCGCAGGCACACGGCTCCGGTGACGTGAAGTATCACCTCGGCGCGACCGGCAATTACCTGCAGATGTTCGGCGACAACGACATCGACGTGTCACTGGTGGCCAACCCGAGCCACCTCGAGGCCGTCGACCCGGTGCTCGAGGGCATCGTGCGCGCCAAGCAGGACCTCGTCGACAAGGGCGACGGCCCGGATGGCTTCACCATCGTGCCGGTGATGATGCACGGCGACGCCGCGTTCGCGGGCCAGGGCGTGGTGGCCGAGACGTTGAACCTCGCGCTACTGCGCGGGTACCGCACCGGCGGCACCATCCACATCATCGTCAACAACCAGATCGGCTTCACCACCTCACCGCAGGACTCCCGCTCCTCGGAGTACTGCACCGACGTCGCGAAGATGGTCGGCGCGCCGATCTTCCACGTCAACGGCGACGACCCCGAGGCGGCGTCGTGGGTGGCCAGGTTGGCAGTCGACTTCCGTCAGCAGTTCAAGAAGGACGTCATCATCGACATGTTGTGCTACCGCCGCCGCGGGCACAACGAGGGCGACGACCCGTCGATGACCCAGCCAGGCATGTACGACGTCATCGACACCAAGCGAGGCGTTCGCAAGACCTACACCGAAGCGCTGATCGGCCGCGGCGACATCTCGATCAAGGAGGCCGAGGACGCCCTTCGCGATTACCAGGGTCAACTCGAGCGGGTGTTCAACGAGGTCCGCGAACTCGAGAAGCACGAGATCGAGCCAAGCGAATCCGTCGAAGCGGACCAACAACTACCCGCGAAGTTGAGCACCGCAGTGGACAAGTCACTGCTCGCGCGGATCGGCGATGCACACCTGGACGTACCCGAGGGCTTCACCGTGCATCCCCGCGTCAAGCCCGTGCTCGACAAGCGGCGCGAGATGGCCTACGAGGGCAAGGTCGACTGGGCCTTCGGCGAGCTGCTCGCGCTTGGCACCCTGGTATCGGAGGGCAAGCTGGTTCGGCTGTCCGGCCAGGACGTCCGACGCGGCACGTTCACCCAGCGCCACGCGGTGATCATCGACCGCAAGACCGGCGCCGAGTTCACCCCCCTGGAATTGCTCACCATGAAGGAGGACGGCACCCCCACGGGCGGCAGGTTCATGGTCTACGACTCGGCACTCTCCGAGTACGCGGCGGTGGGCTTCGAGTACGGCTACTCCGTGGGCAACCAGGACGCAATGGTGTTGTGGGAGGCGCAGTTCGGCGACTTCGTCAACGGCGCCCAGTCCATCATCGACGAGTTCATCAGCTCCGGTGAGGCCAAGTGGGGCCAGCTGTCGGACGTCGTGCTGCTACTCCCGCACGGCCACGAAGGCCAGGGCCCCGACCACACGTCGGGCCGCATCGAACGGTTCCTGCAGGTCTGCGCCGAGGGCTCGATGACCGTCGCGATGCCGTCGACGCCTGCGAACTACTTCCACCTGTTGCGACGGCACGGCATGGACGGGATCCACCGCCCGCTGATCGTCTTCACCCCGAAGTCGATGCTGCGCCGGAAGGAGGCCGTCAGCGACATCCGCGACTTCACCGAGCAGAAGTTCCGCTCGATCCTCGAGGAGCCGACCTACGAGGACGGCGACGGCGACCGCTCGAAGGTGAAGCGGATCCTGCTGACCAGCGGCAAGATCTACTACGACCTGATCGCCCGCAAGCACAAGGACAACCGCGACGACGTCGCGATCGTCCGGGTCGAGCAGCTCTACCCGCTGCCGAGGCGACGCCTTGGCGCGATGCTCGACGAGTATCCGAACGCCGAGCAGTTCCGGTGGGTACAGGAAGAGCCGGCCAACCAGGGCGCATGGCCGACGTTCGGGCTCTCGATGCCCGAGCTGCTGCCGGACAAGCTGACCGGCATCAAGCGGATCTCCCGGCGGGCCATGTCGGCGCCGTCGTCGGGCAGCTCGAAGGTGCACGCCGTCGAGCAGCAGGAGATCCTCGACGAGGCCTTCGCTCCCCTGTAGGCCAGCCCCTCCCCTTCCGCGAGCGTGCGTGTCTGTCCCTCGAAACGCCGCCGCGCGACGGCATTCCGCGCACGCTCGCGGGCGGTGTATGCGGGACCGGCGGTATCGGCTAGCCTGACACTCACTCAACACGCGTCAAACAACAGGGAGTGCACATGCAGGGCTTCGCCGGCAAGGTCGTGGTCGTGACGGGCGCAGGGTCGGGCATCGGCCAGGCGCTGGCGGTCGAACTGGGCCGCTCGGGCGCCAAGGTGGCGATCAGCGACGTCGACACCGAAGGCCTCGCCGTCACCGAGGAGCGCCTGAAGGCGATCGGCGCGCCCGTCAAGGTCGACCGACTGGACGTCACCGAACGCGAGGCGTTCGAGCTCTACGCCGACGCGGTCAAGGCGCACTTCGGCAAGGTCAACCAGATCTACAACAACGCGGGCATCGC
>Ga0137412_10000365_pt1 | contig 31382 bp, 25 predicted proteins | sample CZODoug2_1_16fun_FD_122160 | JGI IMG/M metagenome (GOLD analysis project Ga0137412, IMG submission 122160) | Vadose zone soil fungal communities from Angelo Coast Range Reserve, California, USA - CZODoug2_1_16fungal (Hybrid Assembly) | ecosystem: Environmental > Terrestrial > Soil > Vadose zone...
CGACGCGCAGGCCACCGTCGACGTGTTGCACGGGTTGCTGGAGCGGATCGGCAACGTCGGCGTGCAGACGCTCGACGAGCTGCAGACCTTCACCCAGCAGGTTTCCGAGGCGCAGCGGCGCAAACGGCATCTGGCCGACACGATGCCCGACGGCCCCGGTGTGTACGTCTTCCGCGACGCCCACGACCGCGCAACGGGTGCGCATGACGAGGTAGTGCTGTGTCTGCGTGGGTTGACGGCCTATCAACCCAAGGTCGGTCAGCTGAACCTGCTCTGGCTGATCTCCCACCCGGAACTGTTCGGTCGGGAGGAGGCTGCCGCCTATGACGGGGTGTTCGCCGCCTCAATCTCCTGGGCCGCGCAGACCTCGCACCGGTGGGGCATTGAGGTACGCCCCCTGCTCCAGGCCACCGACCCGAGTCTGTTCCATCCCGACCGCGCCCTGCCCGACCAGGGCGACCCCGTCCTGTTCGTCGGCAACTCACGCAAGGTGTTGCGCCCCATGGTCGCCGCGGCGATCGCGGCGGACCTCCCGCTATCGGTCTATGGAGCGGAATGGGACGATCTGATACCCCGTCAGTACATCCGTTCTGCGTCACTCCCGCACGAGCTGTTGGGCTCGGCCTACCGATCCGCCGGCGTGGTGCTCAACGACCACTGGGAAGACATGCGGGCCACCGGATTCGTCTCCAACCGGCTGTTCGATGCCGCCGCCTGCGGCGCCCGGGTGATCACCGATGGAGTACTCGGCATCGAGGGCTTGTTCGGCCGGTCGGTCCAGGTCGCGGGCTCGGCCGCGGAGCTGGCGCGGTTGGCCGGCGCACCGGACCTCGACGCCGTGTTCGGGGACGACGCCGAGCGCCGCGCCGTGGCGGCGCGGATGGCAGCGGAGCACTCGTTCGACGTGCGCGCCCGACAGCTACTGGACACCGCACTGCGACTGCGCGCTGCCCGCGGATTGTCCTGATCCGCGCCCATCCGCCAAAACTCCCGGGATCACACCTCGGCCGCGGAACGTCGAAAGAACATCCGGCGACCGGGCCCGCCCTTATCGTGGCGGACGAGATCTTGACCATGGGAGGGTCGCACAGTGACGTTGAAATGGGTGGGGGCCGCGACAGCGGTGGCCGTCGGTGTCGGTGCGGTAACGCTGGTGGCCGCGCGGCCGGACGGGGCCACGGCCGCCAGCAGCACCGCGTCGAGCAGCTATCACGTGGTGTGGCACGACGACTTCGACGGCAACGCGCTGTCCTCGGCCAAATGGCTGCTGCACCCGACCAGCGCGGCCGCCGGCCGCGGCTGCGCCACGGTGTCGCCGAAGATGACCACCGTGAAGGGCGGCGTGGCCTCCTTCGCCGCCGTGGTGGACAAGTCGAAGACGAAGACCACGGCCTGCCCGACGTCCTACCTGAACAGCCAGGTCGTGTCGCCCCAGTCATTCCTGTACGGCAAGTTCGAGGCCCGGATCAAAATGCAGAGCCCGCAGGGCATGCACGCGGCGTTCTGGATGCTCCCCGGCGGCAGCGTCCCGTCGGGCGTGTCGTCGAGCGACCTGCCCGGCTACCGCGGCACGGAGGTCGATGTCGCCGAGTTCTTCGGTGACGCCTTCACCAAGAAGGGCAATCCGAAGGGCGCGTTGTACAGCTACGTCTACTGGCCGAAGAAGTCGGGCCCGGCGGTGAAGACCGAGGGCAATACGGCCAAGGCGAGCAAGGCCATCGGCAAGAAGAAGTTCTCCGCCGGCTACCACACCTACGCGGTGGAGTGGACGCCGTCGGCCTACATCTTCTCGGTGGACGGCAAGCAGACCGCGAAGATCACCGTGGGCATCTCGCACCGCCCGGAATCGCTGCTGCTGAGCATTCTTACCTCGGACTGGGAGCTGCCCAAGATGAAGAGCAGCAGCCTGCCCGCGTCCATGAAGGTCGACTGGGTGCGCGTGTCCCAGAAGTAGTCCGCGACATGATGTGAAGGGGGTGGGCAATGCGCTCGGTACGAATCGCAGCACCGGCACTGGCGGCTCTGACGTTGGCGGGCCTGACGGCCTGTGGCGGCAACACCGTGGCCGCCGGGCCGGTCGCACCGCCGCAGGCCTCCCCCGCCTCCACCGTCCCGCCGGAGGCCAGCGCGGATCCGAGTGCGGGTGCGACCGCGGATCCCAGCACGGCGTGGAAGCTCGTCTGGAGCGACGAGTTCAACGGCACCACGTTGGATGCCGCCTGGGCCTCCCGCCCCACCAGCGCGGCGGCCGGGCGCACTTGCGCCACCACGGTGCCCGCCATGGCCACCGTGGCGGACGGCTACGCGCGCTTCTCCATCGCGCCGGATCCGTCCGGCCCGGCCGTCGATCCGAAGATCTGTCCGACCGGGCGGTACTACAACGCCCAGTTCGGCACCCAGGGCTCCAAGTCGTTCACCTACGGCAAGTTCGAGGCCCGGATCAAGTACCAGCACGCCGAGGGTATGCACGGCTCGTTCTGGATGCTGCCCGGTGGCGTCGGCCCGGCGAACCCCGCCCCGGACAACCCTGCGCAGACCGGCGTGGAGGTCGATGTCAGCGAGTACTTCGGCGACGACTTCGGCGCCGGGGAGGGCAACGGCGACTACCACGCCTTCGTGTACTGGCCGCAGAAGCAGGCCGACGGCACGATCAAGCCCGTCAAGACCGGCGGCGCGCAGTCCTTCACCAAGTACCACTCGGGGTCCCTGCCCTCGGACGGGTACCACGTCTACTCGGTGGAGTGGACACCCACCGAGTACATCTTCCGGCTGGACGGCGTGGAGACCTCACGGTTGACCGTGGGGGTATCCCAGCGGCCGGAGTTCCTGTTACTCAGCGTGCTGACCTCGAACTGGGAGATCCCGAAGCTGAAGACGGAGAACGCGCACGCCGGTGTGTCCGTGGACTGGGTGCGCGTCTACCAGCACTGATGAGACGTCAGGGCCGGTGCTGCCACGCCTCCCAGGCGTCGGCAATCATCTCGCGCAGGTCCAACTCGGCCCGCCAGCCCAGTTCGGCGGCGATCCGGTGCACGGCGCCGACCACGCTGGCCGGATCTCCCGGACGGCGCTCGACGATGTCCCAGCCAACCTGAGTGCCCGTCACTTCGGCGACAGTGTCGAGCACCTCGCGCACCGTGACGCCCTCGCCCCGGCCCACGTTGAACACCCGGCCATAGCGATCCGGTCCGGTCAACCGATCCACGGCGGCCACGTGGGCCCGGGCCAGGTCCACCACGTGGATGTAGTCGCGTACGCAGGTGCCGTCCCGGGTGGGCCAGTCCCCGCCGAATACCCGGGCCCGTTCCCCGGCGCTCAGCGCGGCGAGCACCGCGGGGATCAGGTTGGTGCCACCGCGGTCGCCGAGGTCCGGGGCACCCGCCCCGGCCACGTTGAAGTAGCGCAGGCTGATCCACTGCCACGCCTCGGCCGCCGCGGCATCGGCCAGCATCCACTCACAGATCAGCTTGGAGCGACCGTACGGATTCTCCGGGCGCGTCGGGGCTTCCTCGTCCACCGGTTCGGTCACCGGAGTGCCGAGCACCGAGGCCGAGGAGGACAGCACCAGGCGGCGCACGTTCGCGGTGCTCATCGCGGACAGCAGCGCACCGAACCCGCCGACGTTCTCCCGGTAGTAGGACAACGGGTGCGCCACCGACTCCGGCACCGACTTCTTCGCCGCCACGTGCACCACACCGGCCACCTCGTGCTCGGCCAGCAGGGAGCGCACCGCGTCGGCGTCGGCAACGTCAGCCTGCAGGAACGGCACGTCGGCGGGCACCCGGTCGCGCACGCCGGTGGACAGGTCGTCGAGCACCACCACCCGGTGCCCGGCGTCGCGCAACGCCAGCACCACGTGTGCCCCGATATACCCGGCCCCGCCGGTCACCAGCCAGGTCACCGTCAGACCCTAGGGTGTGCTGCGGAGGCCGGCCGGACGGGGAGGGCGAACGGGCACGCATGCCGACACAACGGACCATGTCTGACACCGTGGCCGGGCTGCGCCGCCAGGCGCGGCGGTTGGCCGAGCAGCGCATCCACCACCCGCTGCCCTCCCCCAGCAAGCCCACCGAGGGGACCGGCGGCGAAGGCTTGCTGGTGCTGGTCTCGGTAAGCGAGTCCGACGCGAGGGCAGCGGTCGGCCAGGGACCCTGGACCATCAGCCGGGTCGGCCAACTACGCGGTGAGGACGGCAGCAAGGAATGGGCCGAGGTCGCCGTGGTCGCCGGGTCCGTGGCCGAGCTGCGCCGCATCCGGCCGTGGTTGGTGCGGGCCGGGCGAGCGCCGCAGCTGACCCTCGTCGCCCTGCACACCGACCGGGCGCACGTCCTGGACGCGCCCACCTCGCTGTACCGGCACGCCGTCGCCCTGAGCGTCCTCTCCATGCACCCCGACGGCCTGCTGAAGGCGGTCCTGCGGGTGGCCGAATCCACCAAGGTGCACGATCTGGCTCGCGCGATGCTGAACCCCTACCGGCCGGGCACGGTCGCCGCCGCGGGCCTACGGCTGGGCCTGACCTCGGCCGACGCACTGGCCTGGGCAGCCGGCGACGCGGCCGCGATCCTGGTCGGGCGCAAGACCAAGATCCGGCACCCGATAGAGGGCCCGCTCCTCGATGTGCTGGTCGGGCCGGAGCTCGACCCGGAGCACGCTGACATTGTGCGGATCGACATCGACGAAGGCCTGCAGTTGCCGCCGGTGGACACGGCGGTCATCTCCCCGGCCGGTTTCGACCGCACCGCGGGTGCGGGCGTGGCCCGCCTGGAAACCACCGCGGCGGACGGTTCGTTCCGCATCACCGGCGCGGGTGCGCCGATCACCGGCGACCTGCGCATCGGGCTGACCGAGAACCACATCGCCGCACTGCGCCCGGTGCGCGCCGTTGAGGTCATCGCCGACCATGCCGGCGACCACGTGGGCCAGGGTCGGGTGCTCAGCCAACTGGCCTGCGCCGGGGTCCCAACGCTCTGCGCCACGCTGCCCGATGCCGTGGCCGACGCACTCGGCGGCGAATTGGCGCAGCGCCTGCGGGCCCTCGACCCCGCGACGCTCACCGATCCGATCGAGCGCGAGGACTGGTCGATCACCACCCGTCGGCTGGGCCTGGCCCGGTTCGCGCCGCAGAACTTCTGGGCGGCGCAGGGCCACCGGTTGGGCAAGCCGACCACCGGGGCGCCCAGCGTCAGCGCGCTGCTCACCACCCGCCGGGCGGCGAACCTGCCGTTCGCGCTCGCCCAGTTGGCCCGGCAGGACTGGCCGGAGCTGGAGACGGTGTTGGTGCTGCACGGGATCACCCGCGCGACGCCGGGGGTGACCGAGGCTCTCGCCGGGTTCGACCGTCCGCTCACGGTGGTGGAGATCGGCGGCGAGGTGTTGTTCGGCCTCGCCCTGGACACCGGGATGAGGCGGTGTACCGGTCGGCTGATCACCAAGTGGGACGACGACGACTGGTACGGCCCGCACCACGTCACCGACCTGGTCCAGGCCCACACCTACTCCGGTGCCGCACTGGTGGGGATCTCCGGTTATTTCGCCTACCTGCAGAGCACCGACGTCACCATCCGCTGGACGAATGCCCCGAGCGGCACCCGGGTGCGCTGGGTGCACGGCGGCACGATCCTGATGAGTCGCGAGGACATGGTCTCGATCGGCGGCTGGCACGCCGTGCCCCGGTCGGTGGACGCGCACCTGCTCAAGACCGCGCTCGCCCACGGGGCGCCGATGTACTCGATCCACGACCTCGGATTCCTGTACTACCGCGGCCAGGACCACACCTGGACCCCCGACGAGGGCGACCAGCGCTGGCTCTCCCACGACCCCGAACAATGGACGGGCTTCCGCCCGCCGCCCCAGCTCGACCCCCTGCCGCACCCGAACCTGACACCGTCGGTCTAGACGCGGCGGAACAACTCCTTGCGGGACAACTGCCGGGTCAGGCCGCGCACCGCCAGGTAGACGCGTTCACAGCACCCGGTGCCACGCTCACCGAATACCTCCACCGCGCGCTGCGCATAGGTGGTCTCCGGCACCCCACCACGATCCAGCGCGGCGTGCACCGCGGCCATCGCCCCGTCCGCATCGGTGGTCACCGGGCCGAGCCCGAGATCGCGGTAGGCCCAGCCGGCCGCGGACACCTCACCGGGCTGCAGGTGGACCACCGCTCGACCCAGCCAGGCCGCGTCCAGGGTCAACGCAGCCTCGTCGGTGAGCACCACGGTGGCCTCAGCCAGCAACGCGGCGGTGTCCGAGCGGTGCAGGTCGTAGACCTCCACCCCGCGCGGCAACACCTCCGCGCTCAGCGCCGCGGCCCGCTCCACGGTGGTGAGCAGCACGGTGCGCAGGTCGGTGGTGTGCAGATCCTCGCGAGCCAGCAGCGCCCGCCATTCGTCCAGGCCCGTCTCCCCGACCGGGACCACCAACACCGTCGGACCGCTCGGCGCGAGGCCCCGGCCGGCCTCCAGCAGTCGGTCGAATCGCGGTGCGCCGGCGACCTGCACGTCGTGGTCGGTGAGCAGGGATGAGGATCCGTCAGAAACCAGCGCCTGCTGTTCGGCGACGGTCGGGGTGAGCACCAGGTCCAGGCTCTCCAACGCCCGGGCGGGCTCCGCGGTGGCCGGGCCGGGCGCCAGGTAGGTACGCCGCGCATCGGCGGGCAACTCGACCTGCTCCGGGCAGAAAGCCCGCAGGTCCGGGGTGGAGCCGATCAGGTGCCGACAGTGCGACAGGGCCATCTGATGGTCCCGGCTGCCGTACGCGATCAGCCGGAAGCCCTCGGCGCTCAGCCGCTCCCAGTCCGCACTCTCCCGGCCGAGCAGGAACCAGGTGTTCACCCCGGTCTGCTGCGCCCGCAGATAGCGGTACAGGTGTTCGGCGTCACCGCGCGCGGCGGCCGCGCCGTCGGTGAGCAGCCAGGCATCGGTGTAGCGGCGCCGCGACCACCCGCTGCGCGAGGCCACCCGCCCCAGTGCGTTGTCCATCAGCTCCCTCGGCACCGGTCGGTCCCACTGCCCCACGGCCTCACGCAGCACCGCGAACGTGCCGGTCTCCCCGCCCGTCGGATCATCGGTCGGGGGTTCCCGCTCGGCCAGGCCGCGCCAGATCGCGCCGGCACCCAACGCATACCGACCCAGTGCGGGCGCTCCGATCTGCGTCCGGCACGGTTCGCCGTCCACCCACACCGCCACCGTGCCGACCGCGGGCAACCAGGCGATCCGCTCCGACACCAACGGATGGCCGAACCAGGACAGCTCGCGCACCTTGCCGTAGACCGGCTGCACGGCCTTGCCGCGCACCCGGAACTCCTCACCCTTGGCGTCGCGGAAGTGCCGCACCCGGACCAGCCGTCGGTCGGTGTCCAGCCGGTCGAACCAGCACTGCGCAACCGGGGGGCCGGGTGACTTCAGCCCGTAGAGCAGCGCCCGGCGCAGGTCCGCGGACACCGGGGTGATCTTGTATTCCTCGATTGAGCGCACGTCGATCAGCGTGAGCACCTCGCGGAACAGTGCGAGGAATTCGTCCTTCCACTCCTGCGGGATCTGCGAGGTGGGCGAACCTCGACGGCGTTCCCGACGGAAGTAGCGCAGCGCGTCGTAGAGCACCAGGTTCTGCGTCCAGGTCGGCACCGTGCCGCGTTGCTCCGCCACGCGGCGCAGGAGGTCCAGCCAGCCGTACCGCGGGATGTCGCAGTACTTGGGCCGCACACTCCACCCGGACTGCACCGCGGAGCTCTCGTCGGCCCGCTTGCGGTACAGATAGACCGCGTCCTCCAGCAGGGCCAGGCGCGGGTGCTCGTAGGCGGCGAGGTGAAGTCCCGTCAGATGTGCGTCCTCGAAGGTGGGCCGGATCCGTCCGTCGAAGCTGAGCCCCTGCGCGAGCAACTCGGCCCGCCGGTAGCACCCGCTGGCCGCGGACAGATGCACGAACTTCGGGTGGGTCGCCAGATCCACCACCCGGTGATGCGCCTCGGCGAACTTGAACCGCAACGGATGGCTGTCGTCGCGTTCTCCGGTGGCCTCCTGCAGGAACACCAGGTTGGTGGCGACCAGGTGCACGTCGTCGCATTGCGGTGAGGCGAGGAACTCGCGCACCACCTGCAGGTAGCTCGGCGTCAGAATGTCGTCGGGGTCCGGGAACGTCACCCAGGCACCGCTCGCCGCGGCCAAGCCGGCGTTGCGGGCCGAGGCCAACCCACCGTTCTCCTTGGTCAGCACCTGCCCGCGCACCCCCGGCCGGGCGGCCAGCCAATCGGCGGCGATCTGCCCGGACGCGTCGGTGGACCCGTCGTCGACGAAGAGCACCTCGAGGTCGCCCAGACCCCCATCGGCGGCGTCCAACGAGGCAAGGAAGTCGGGCAGGTAGCCCGCCACCCCATACATCGGGACAACCAGCGACAACAGCACGTCAGGCACCGGGCCCTCCCCGCTCACCCGCGATTCCGCGCAGACTACTCGCCCGCAACTGAGCGTTCGGCAAGAACGCGACGCCCGGACGGCGAACTGCGGATTGCCGGCTCAGTGTCGCGCCAGCCCGGGATGGGACAACGGGACCAGCTGAGGTGGCGGTCGGAAGCCGGCCACCCGCGGATAGTCCGCGCGGGCCAGCCACTCCTGATCACCCGCGGCCACCACGTAGGTGTGGTCATGGCCGCGGTAGTAGAGAAAGCCCAGCCCGTGGATGCTGTAGAACTCGGCGCCCGCCGCCAGCAGGGACCGCTGCAGCTGTAGGTCCTCGCCGACGCCCACCGCCTGCCAACCACCCACCGCACGCAGGTCGTCGGCCGCGAGCAGCGTGGTACCGCCGTGCACCCAACCCACTCGGGCCTCGCCGTCGCCGACCCGCCACAGCGTGGTGTCGGAGTCCCCCAGGTACATCCAGAACCCGCCCAGGCCGGTCAGGGTGACCCCGCTGTACATCCGCGCCTGGACCAGATCGGTGAGGTGATGCGGGCCGTACCAGTCGTCGTCATCCATCTTGGTGATCAAGTGACCCGCACAACGAGCCAGGCCGCGGTTCAGCGCTTCGCCGAACACCACATCGGCGGGGACCTCGACGACCTCCAAGGGACGCGGGTACGCGGCGATGGCGGCCGCCACTCCGGGTTCGTCCGCCGGGACCCCGTGCAGCACCAGGACGGCTTGCACCTCCGCCCAGTCCTGTCGAGCCACCTGAGCCAGCGCAAACGCCACGAAGCCCGGCCGGCAGGACGGCAGGATCACGCTGACCGACGGTGGGTGGGCGGCGGACCCGCCCGGCGCCCAGGGCCCGAACCGGGCCAACGCGATCCGCCGGGTGCCCACCGACCAGTCCTCGCGCGCGGTTGGGTCCGCCAGGATCGCCGGGTCCCCGGCCAGGCGTGCCACCAGATCGTCGCCCAGGGCCTGCCGGGCACCGGCGGGCAGGTCGGAGGCATGGGTCGGCATTCCCGCGCAGGCCAGCTGGCTGAGCAGTCGAGCCCCCGGTGCAGCGACGGTCTCGTCGAGGTCCAGCTGGAGCCGCCCGAATACCCGCAGGTCCGCAATATGTCTTTCCGTCAGACCAACGGCACTGTCGCCGGTTAGCAGGGTCGAACCGGTGCCGTCCTGCACGTTGAACGTGGGGCCGTCGATCGTCAGTCGGGCTTCGTCCCGGTCCCAATCCACCCGGAACCCGGCCGGGCAGATCAAGGCGGTGTCCACCGGGGGCACGTGGGTGCTGCCGATCAGCAAGACCGGTGCCGGACAGGGGCCGACCGCAGCAGGCAGCGACCCCCCGAGCACCGCCCGCGCGATCACCGATACCGGCGCGGGCTGCGTCGTACGGACGGTCACCAGAATTGAGCCCCGCCTGGTGTGGGCTATCCGGGCCTCACGCAGCATCAGGTCCGGCAGCCGGTGCGGCACCCGCATCAGGTGGGCGCAGTCGGTGTCCAGCACCGCGATGCTCACCCGGACGGCCCGGCCGGCACCGTCCAGGAGGGGCAGCGCCCGGCGCAATTCGGCCAACGACCCCGCCACCACCGCAACGTCATCGTGTCGGTGTAGTGCATGCGACGGGTCCAGGGCGGCCAGCCCGACCGCACGTCGGAGCCCGACGGCCAACTTCGGGAACGTCGTCTGCACGGCAGCCGGATCCACACCGACGGTGACCAGCACCATGTCGAGCGGCTCTTTCGGCTCCGGCGAGGACGCCTTGGTCGACCCAGAGGCGGCCGGGCGCCGCAGGTTCGCGATGCGTTGGCGCCGACTCAGGGCTGCCACACGCGAACCCAATCCACATTCATCAGGGCGGGCTGACCCGAGCGCAGGGCCGGCAATTCCCAGTCCGAGGTCAACAAGCTCATGATCACGTACTCGGGTTGACGCGAGATGCCGTAAGCCGTGCGGAACGTTTCGAACCCGTCGGTGCGGAAAATGTACTGCGTGGGTGTCCACTCGACCGAGAACACGTGATATCCGCTCGCCGGAGTTCGCCCCGCGCCAAGAATCTTGGGGACCGACGGCTGGATGGCACCGCAATGGTTGAGGACGTCATTGCCGCCCACATCCTTGGCCGGCCAGTAATTGTTCATCGAGGTGCCGCCGTCTCGGTACGTGTCACCGAAATACTCGATGATGTCGATCTCGGCGCCGTCATTCTCGGGGTGCCCGTAGGTGGCCGGGGTCAACGGACCGCAACTGTTCTGCGCCACCGCCGACGGCCGGGTCATGTCGGCCGGCACGGCAGGCCAACTCGCCGAACGACCGTCCCGAGCGCTGGTGGACGAGGAGGACGACAACGGCGGCAGAGGGCCACCGTCGTCATTGCCTCCGGTGGGTTTGCGGGTCAGATCCAGCCCTACATGCTGCATCCAGATCGAGCCGTGCATGCCTCGCTCGGACTCCATGCGGACCCGCGCCGCGATGATCCCGTAGAGAAAGCCGTGCGAGTACTGCGTGCCAACCATCGCATTGAGGTACTGCCCGTTCGGACAATCGGCAGTCTTGTTCGGGATGCGGCTCCCGTCTCGGAGCACAGCCAGGTTCGCTGATTCCCCGTTGACCGACACCTGAGTAAGACCCGTCGAGGAACAGGGCCGCATTGTGCCCGCACCACCAACCGGCCGCACGATCCAATCCGGGCTGAGCACGAATGTGTTGAACTCCTCCGACCATTTCAACGGGTACAACGCCGGTCGCACGGTCGGCGAGTAGATCACCTTGCCCGCCACCGTGGACTTCACCCGATAGCTGTAGGGCGGCCCGGCCGGGGCGGCGAAAACATATTTCCCCGCGCTGCTCTGCTTGCCGGTCAGCACTGGGCGCCAGGTCTTGCCGTCGAGTCGCTGCACCTCGACCACCGCGTTCTTCTGGGCGGGAGTGAACGTGGCGGTGGCCGACGTGAGGTCCTGCATCCCGGCTTGGTCTTGCGCGATCGGGGCGTGCGCGAAGAACAGGGTGGCGGTCGGCTTCACCGCGACCGCGACCGCGACCGCCGGTTGACCGGTCGCCACCGACTGGCCGGCAATACCGATCAGGGCGAGCGCAGCCCCCGCCAGCGCGCCACGGCGCCAGGACGCGGCCCGCGAGCGGCGCATATCAGTCACTCCCGTTCTGGTGGACCCAGCTTCGGCACCGTCCATTCATCGAATGACGATACGTTGGGTCAACGATCCAAACGGGGGTCAGTTACCCCGGGCTCAGCGGGCGCGAACCAACTCCGCGCCCTCGATGTGCGGCAGCGCGGGCAGCGCGATCGGCTCCGGCACCCAGACCGCGGATTCCGGGTCGACCGCCGGCGCGGTGTCGTTCGCCTCGGAGATCGTCGGCCCGGCGGACAGCCCGCCGCCGACCGAGGCGTGGCGGACCGCATGCGAGTGCGCGGTGGGGCCGGTGGCCAGTACTGCGGAGCCAACAGTCAGGGCGGCCACCCCGGCCACCCCGGCGGCGAGCAGGTGCGCGCCGGGCAGCCGGCGGCGGTGCGCCGGAGTGTGGATCGGGAAGGCCTTGTCCGCTCCCGGCATCAAGTGTGACGGCCCATCAGCGGACGGGATGGACAGCAGCGAGCTCAGCAGCGAGTCCGACGGGGCCGGGGCATCGTGGTCGCGCAGGCCGGCCTTGGTGTGCGAATCCTTCACCGCAGCGACCCGACAGGTGGAGCACAACGCGAGGTGCGCGGAGACCAGTTGCCTGGTCCCGCGCGGCAACTCACCATCCAGGTAACCGGTCAGCCGATGGCCCAGGTGGTGACGAAGCTCCTCGCTCACGCCTCTACCTCATTCGCTACTTGGACGGGCCGGCGCGCGCGGTGCTCCAACGACGCCCGCAGTCGGGTGCGGCCGCGGTGCACGCGACTGCGCACGGTCCCGAGCTTGATGTCCAGGGTGGCGGCGATCTCCTCGTAGGACAGACCCTCGATGTCGCACAGCACGACCGCAACCCGGAACTCCGGCGGCAGGTCGTCCAGCGCGCGCTGGATGTCGGCGTCCAGGTGACGGTCGTCGAAGACCTGCGCCGGGGAGGGCTCGCGGCCGGGCAGGCGCTCGTGAGCGTCGTCCTCGAAGCCCTCGAAACGGATGCGGCGCTTGCGCCGGATCTGGTCGAGGAACAGGTTGGTGGTGATGCGGTGCAACCAGCCCTCGAAGGTGCCGGGCGTGTAGCTGGACAGCGAGCGGAACACGCGGACGAAGACCTCCTGGGTGAGGTCCTCGGCGTCGTGTTGGTCGCCGGTCAGCCGGTAGGCGAGTCGGTAGACCCGGGCGGAATGGGTGCGAACGATTTCCTCCCACGAGGGAGGCGTCCATTCGGCGGCATCCGGCAGCGAGGCCTGATCCGCCTGCAGTGTCCTCATGTATCCCAACCTTGTGCCGCAACCTGTGGTCCGGCTTTGCCCACTGTCTCAACCTGCTGTGGGAAACGCCCGGCGGGTCGGCAAAGTTCCCGGTGTTACGCCCATAGGCTTGCTGCCGGAGGCCACAGATGAGCGTGTTCGACACCCTTATGCCGATGCAGACCACCGACAGCGACGGCTTCGTCCCCGAGGACGAGGTGTTGCGCGCGGCCCGAGCGCGGGCCGACGTGCTGGGCGTCGCCGTGCCGAGTCCGAGTGCCGGTGCTGCGCTGCGATTCCTGGCCGCCCTGCTCGATGCCCACTCGGTGATCGAGATCGGCACCGGCGCCGGGGTATCCGCGGTGTGGATGGTGCGCGGCATGCGCCCGGACGGCGTGCTGACCTCGGTGGACGCCGATCCGGAACACCAGCGCGCGGCCAAGCAAACCTTCGCCGACGCGGGGCTGCCCGCCAACCGCACCCGGCTGATCGCCGGCCACGCGGGCGACGTGCTGCCCCGGCTCACCGACGGCGGCTACGACCTGATGTGGGTCAGCGGCGATCCGACCGACTACGCCGAGCACCTGCGCGAGGCCCCGCGTCTGCTGCGCGTTGGCGGCGTGGTGGCCTTCGCCGACGGCCAGCGAGCCACCAGCCGCGATGGCGACCCGCGTTCCGCTGCCGTCCGCGACATCGGCCGCGCGCTGCTGGACAGCGAACAGTTCGCTGCCGTTCTGCTCCCCATCGGCACCGGCATCCTCGCCGGCACCAAGCGCCCCGCGCGCTAACTCAAACCCCGGGGCTGGGCCGAGCGCAACGCCCGGCCCACCACGTCGGCGAGGTTGTAACCGAGCAGCAGCGCGACGTCGGACAACCCGGGCTGCGACAACACCTCGTTCACCTCGCCGGCGTCCAGGCTGTGCCACCACCGGCTGTCCTCCCGGGGGACGCCGTCCTGCCAGTACGCCCGGGCGTGCTGCACGAAGATCTCGGCCTCCCGCCGCCCCTCCTCGTCGGGGATCTGCGCGATGTACCGGTTCACCTGATCCCGACCGAGGTAGGGCACCAACGAACTCCAGTTGCCACCGACGTCGTGGCACTGGTTGAGCAACGGGGTGATCCGCACCGATTGGTGCAAGAAGGCGGCTACCTTGGCCCGCACCGACACCGGGTCGGCCATGAAGTCCTCATAGCGCACGACCATCGACGGCAGACCCCACCCGTTGGCCGTACGCAGCGCATCAACGTAGGTATCGCGCCAGATCACGCCGGCCTCCCAGAGCGGCACGGCGTGGCGGTGACGGAAACTGAGCGCGAAGGCGATCGGGTTACGCGTGGCAATCAGCACCGCTGGGCGCAATGCCGAGTTCCGCCCCACGACCTGCGCCATCGCAACCTGCAGCCAGGCAACGTGCTTGCTGCCGTCGATGACCACCGAGGCGCCCAGCGAGGCGCCCAGCGAGGCGTGCAGCGCGGCAATGTCGGCGAACGAGTTGGCCTTGACCAGTTCGTCGGTGAAATACGGGCAGTCCTGATGCAGGACTTCGCACGGGTGGCATCCCCGCTCGGAGGTGCGGTGGTGCAGGCCCGGGTACTGGGTCAGGTTGTTCATCTCGCCGATGTAGTGGGTGTCCGCCAGATACGAGGTGAGGTCGCGGCCGAGCAGCGTAGAACCGCAAAAGGCCGTGCCCACCAGGAAGACCGAGGCGACGCTCACGGGCGGCCCGCGGGCACCGCCGTGGCCTCGGCCAGCAGCGCGTGCAGCCGGTCGATCTCGTGCCGTTGCGCGGCGATCTGTTCGGCCAGTCGGTCGTGGTTGTCGGCGTTGCGGACGGCCTCGTATTGCAGTTCCAGCACTCGGGTGTAGAGGGCGATGCGGTTGTTCTCCAGAGCGGCCAGCAACCCCGACGAGGTCCAGGGACCCAGTGCCTCCAGCAGTCGCGCATCGGCCTGCGAACGGGCGCGCAGCAGCACGCCCAGACCGAACACCGCCGGGATCACCGCCAGGCGCAGTTTCGCGTCGCCGTCCTCGGCGATCGCGTCCTCCACCGCGGTCAGCACACCGTTGCGTTCACCCCCGGCGTGCTCGGCGACCCGGTAGGCGTCCCGGCCGACGAAGCCGGCCGGGGTCAACGCGTCGTGCCACACCGTGGGCCCGTCGGCGCTGTCGGGGTGTCGATCCTCCGGCGCCAACACCGACGGCTGGTAGTACTCGTCACGGCGCGCGCACGGCCACAACAGGTCGTGGTAGACGACCACTGCGTCCGGGGCATGCCGCAGCAGCCACTGGGTCTCCGCTGCCACCACCGCGTAGTTGTGGTCGCCGTCGATCACGTACAGATCCGCAATCGGCAACTCGGCCAGGACCCCCGGCGAGTAGCCCTCGACCAACCGCAGCGGCGGCGACATCGCCTGCCGCAACGCGTCGGACGGGGCAGGCTCTACGCAGTGGACGGTCTGCGCACCCAGCTCGGCATAGACCCGGCTGACCGCGCCGGACTCCACGCCGACCTCGACCACCGTGCGGATCGCTCGGTGCTCGAACAGCACCGCGAAGATCTCCCGGAACAGCGCGACCGAGTGCAGCAGCAACGGTTGCGCCCGGGCGGCCCGGGCCTGCGCGTGCGGATCGTGGCGGGAGCCCGCGAACGACGCGAGGTCGAACGGTTCGATCACGTCTTGGTCCCGGTGCGCCGGTCCACGAACCGCGCCATCTCCACGGCCAGGCCGCTCACCCCGCGCTGATTCAGCACCCGCTTGGCCCGCCGGGCGCGCCGGGCCAGCGGCGACGCGGTCGAGGCCGGGGCGGGCGGCGCCGGCGGCCTGCCGAGTTTGCCCGCCTCGTGGGGCAGCATCGCGAACCCGGCGGTGACCCGTACCTCCACCACGCCACGGCCGGACCAGGCCTCCAACGGCAACACCAACGCGGAGCGCCCACCGTGGAACGCGAACACGTTCCCGGCCAGCCGGGACACCCCGGCGCGCTTCAGGGAGGCCAACTCCTGCGGGGTCTCCCAGCGCAGCACGTCCTCGGTCGAGCAGCCGCCGCCGATGGGCCGGGCCTCGATCCAGTCGACGCGGACGACGGCCCGAGCACCGGGCAGGGCCAGCGCGATGTCGGTGACCCCGACCGCGGGGACGGTCATCCGCACGAAGGACAGTCCGTTGTGGTTGATCCGCACGCGCTTTTGTAGGCCGGGTTGCCATTGGCCGTCCCGGGTGCGGTAGCGCAGCCGCGTCATTGGCGCGTTCTGCGACTGCTCGAAGGCCTCCGGGCTCACCACACCCGAGGCCACTGCCTGGGCGGCAGCCCCGAGTTGCGGGTCGGACGCTGCGGCCAGGGCCGGCCAGAAAGCCTCGCGCATGTCGAGGTCACGCAGGTCGTTCGGCGAGAGGTGCGGGAGGGCGGTGAGCAACTCGGTGCCCAGCAGGGCGGTCACCGTGTCCGACCCGAAGTTCTCCTCGTGCTCCCAGGACCCGAATAATGCGGCCTCCCGCGGTGTCGGCAGGGCGATCGCCGCGCGGAGCATGCCGGCCAAGCGGGGCCGGGCCTGCTCCGTCAACATCGGCCAGGAGGCGTCCCCCCGGACCTGGTCGTTCCACAGCCGTTGGAAGCGGAAAATGCCGTCCCGGGCGGCAATCCGCTCGGCCTGCCGCGCCGGGCTGTCCGCGAACGGACCGAGCACCGGGGACCCGTCGGGCTCGAAGCCGATCAGCGACCCACACAACGAACTGACGATCTGCTCCAGCGCCTCCGGACTACGGGTGATCACGTCCGACACGGCCCGCGGGTGACCCGCCGAGGCGAGGAATCCCTCGACCCGCAACCCCTGCCCCAGTGCGTGAATCACCGCCTGATGGGTCACCAGATACCACCCGACAGGCGGTCGGAAGGGCCCCGATTGGCGGAGCAACCGGGCCAGCAACCGCTGAATGGTGCCGCCCCAGCCCAGATCCACCAGCACGAAGGGCTCGGCGTCCAGCGCGCCGCACTGCTGCAGCGAGGTGAGCAACCGCTCCTGCATGCGGGTGGTGGTCACGGCCAGCCGGTTCTGCAGGTGCGGCGAGCCGGCGATGGTGTCCGAAATCTCCTTGCACAGGACGTCGCAGTCGACCACGTCGTCCAACTTGGCCGCCAACGTGGGTACCTCACCGGGGCGCAGATCAAGCATGGACAGCATCTGACGCACCGTCGGGCGGTGCGGCTTGCACAACAGGTCGAGCACCTCGTCGGGATCGAACGGGTTCAACGAGGCGATCGCCAGCACGTGCCGGGACAGCCAGATCGGCTTGGCCGCCACCTCCCAGCCGCGGGCGGCGGCGGCGTTGTTGATCAGCGCCGCGAGCATCTCGCCCTCACGCATCGGACACCACACCACCGGGATGCCCTCCCGGTGCGCCTTGTCCGCGATCCACTCCGCGAAGCCGGTCAGCACCGGGCCGAGGACGCCCGCACCGAACCGCCAGGCCTCCTCCGGGCCGTGGCCCGAGGTCGGCAGGTCCGACAGCACCGCTTTGGCACGCAACGCCGTGATGCCAAAATCCCCGTGCTGTTCGTCGACCCCTTCGGCAACGTCGTCCTCGGCGATCGGCTCATCCTCGCGGCGCAGCACCTCAACCAGACGAGAGTCCAGCCGCCGGTAGGGCGCGGTCCGAATGCCGAGCTGGCCGGGGATCCGATCGTCGGCCAACGGGTGATCCCCGACGTGAATCACTTGCTCGGGTCGCAGTCCCAATTCGTCCAGCACGATGGGCCACAGCCCCGACCCCTTGCCCACCCCGTAGTGCTGGGAACAGAAAAGTGACGCCTTGATCAGCGGCTGCAACTCGTCCCGATCGAGCAGAAATCTGATCTGGTCCTCGGAGAAATAGGTGTCCGAGACCAGGGCCAATGGCATCTCGTGCTCGGTGGCCAGCTCGATCAGCGAGGCGATCGAGGAATCCGCGACCGTCAGCTCCCGCTCTGCCTCCAACTCGGCGGCGATCAGGTCGTAGGAATGGCCGTCGAACAGGTCCGCCGGCATGGCGGACCAGATCTCGGCCAGGCAGACCTCCGGCCCCAACGATTCCTTGGCCGCCCGCGCGCGGCGTTCGGCCTGCACCCGCACCTCACGGAACTGAGTCGGGGTCAACCAAGGGGGCGCCAGGTTCAACTCCCGCAGCCGGGCGCCGAGCACCACGAACAAGTCGGTGGGCCGGGGCACCCGACGCCACAGCACGGTGTCGAACACGTCGAAGGAGAGCGCCGAACACGAGCGATTGACGATCGCCTGCCGGACAGCCTCGATCGTCGCCGAGTGATCCCAGAGCCGTTCATCACTGGTCATGGGCCCCACCTGTCACGGGAAAAACCGGTGGCCGAGAAGACGGCTCAGGGCCCGCGTTGCCCTCACCGATGATCCATAAACCTGACCCTCCGAGACTTTCCCCGGGTGGCGTACAGGTTTAACCCGGCTGCCGTTTAGCGGCGGTAGCTCTCCAGCCAGCGCAGCAGCAGGCGCACGCCGTAACCCGTGCCGCCCTTGGTGTTCTCGTGCTCGTCGGCATCGATCTTGCCGGGGCCCGCCATGTCGATGTGCGCCCAGCGGCGGGGGCCGGCGAACTCGCGCAGGAACAGCGCCGCGGTGATCGCCCCGCCCTGCACCTTGCGGTCACGCGGCACGTGCGCGAGGTCGGCCACCGGCGACTCCAGCGCGCACCGGTAGTCCTCGGTCAACGGCAACCGCCACAGCCGGTCACCGGAGGAGTCCCCGGCCGCCAACAGCGCCGTGGCGAGCCGTTCGTCGTTGCTGAACAGCGCCCCGATGCGCCGGGTCAGCGCCAGGGTGGCCGCCCCGGTCAGCGTGGCGAGGTCCACCACCAGGTCCGGATTCAGTTTCGCGTCCGCGTAGGCCAGCGCGTCGGCCAGCACCAACCGACCCTCGGCGTCGGTGTTCAGCACCTCCACGGTGCGTCCGCCGTAATGCCGGATGACATCGCCGGGCCGATAGGCCGACCCGGACGGCATGTTTTCCGCCGCAGCCACCAATCCGGTCACCCGCACCGGGATCTGCAAGGCCCGCAGCGCGCTCATCGCGCCGATCACCGCCGCGCCGCCGGCCATGTCGGCCTTCATCGCCACCATGCCGTCGTTGGGCTTGAGCGACAGGCCACCGGAGTCGAACGTGATGCCCTTGCCCACCAGCACGATGTGCGGGCCGGTGGCCCCGGTCGGGGTGTGCGTCAACTGGATCAGCCGTGGCCCGCGGCGCGGCGCGGCGCCACCGCCCACCGCCAGCAGCCCGCCGAAACCTTCCCTGGTCAGCTGCTCCGGATCCCAGACCTTGACGCCCAGCCCGGATTTCTTGGCCATGGCGGCGGCCTGATCGGCCAACCAGGCCGGGGTCTTCTTGGCCGACGGGGTGTTGGCCAGATCGCGGGCCAGGCACACCGCGCTCGCGGTGACTCGACCACGGTCCAGCGCCTCACCGGCCGCGGCCACCACCCGCTCGTTGCCCTTCACATGCAGCGTGACGGCGCCGACCGCCTGCGGCTTTTGCGGGCCACTGCGCAGGCCATAGCTGTAGGAGCCCAGCGCTAGGCCCTCGACCAACGCCCGCAAACCGTCCGCAGTCACCGACATGCCCAGCGTGGTGGACAGCGTCTTGCGGGTGCGGACCCGGCGCGCCACGGCGGCGCCTGCCCGGCGCAACTCGGTCACCCCGCCGGCCCCCACGCCGACCAGCAGCACCTGCTCGGGCCCGGTTCCGCTCGGGATCGGGACCGACACCATGTCGCCCACCGCCCCGGTGGCCTTCTCCCGGGCGGCAAACGCGGCCAGGTCCAGGCCCAGCGCCTTCCCCACCTCGGCGGTGCCCGGACCGGCCAGCGGCCCGTCGGCACCGGGGGCAATGGGCAGGGCGAGCACCTCGGCACCATCGCCGAGCAGCGGCCGGCCGGTGGCCAGCGTCATGGAGGTCACGACGGAGTGACGACTCCTTTAAGGGCCTCCCCGAGGGCACCTGCCTCGTCGGCGGAAAGTTCGACCACCAGTCGGCCGCCGCCCTCCAACGGAACCCGCATGACGATGCCGCGACCTTCCTTGGTGACCTCGAGCGGTCCGTCACCGGTCCGCGGCTTCATGGCCGCCATGCTCGCTCCTCTCCTGCGCGCGCGTCACGCGTCTGTTGCCGATCGCAAACGCCGACAGGCGACGCGCTGTTGGCCCGGCCTCCATTATCGGGGATCGCCCACCGGACCGCGTGCGGCGCACCCCCTCCGGCGCGCCCCGGGCGGCCAGATTGTGAACGTTGGCCGGCCGGAACCTGAGAATCCGTGCCTCTAATGGAGTCATCAGGGCGTGGCTGCTGTTCCCCCCACAGTTCACAAATTACGCTGAGCTCACATAGTGACACTCGGTGTTACTACCGCTCGGGGGGGCAGTAGTGAGCAACGCACGTCGGATGACGGGCATGGCGCTCGCCGCGTCGATAGTCGCGGCGGTGAGCATCGTTGCCCGGCCACCGACCCCCGCCGCCGCTGCGGACGTGCAGCCGGCGCCGCCTGCCATCGTGCCGCGAACCGGCGCCCCGCTGACCGTGCCCGCCCTGCCCTCAGGGACGCTCGCCGGCCCGCCGCCCACCCGCGCCCAATGGACGCCGCTGCCCTGCGCCAACCAGACCGTCACCGCGAACGGCCCCTTCTACCCGGGTCCGTCCGCCTCCTACGTCTACGACCAGACGTTCAGCAAGTCCTACGCCATCCCCTACCTGCCCGACCTCACCCCGCAGGGCATGGCGCTGTGGCCCAAGTGGTTCAGCGACGGCACCCCGATGCTGGTGATCGGCATGTACAAGGACGGGGACTCCTACCTGGTCGGGGTCGACCCCACCACAGGCGGGGTGTTCGGCACCCTGCGCACCGAGCCGGCGCACTTCGGCGGCATCGCCATCGTCGGTAACTGGCTGATCGCCCAGCACGAGGCCGTGGACGGCGGGGAGCAGGTCCGCAAGTACCGGCTCCAGGACCTGGCCGCGGCCTTCGAGCAGTCCCGCGCGGATGGCAGCAAGCCGTTCGTGAAGCGCTTCGGGGACCTGCAGCGGGTGTACTTCGCCAGCTTCATGTCGGAGTTCGACGGCCACCTCTGGGCCGGGCACCACGGCGGCAACATCGACAAGATGTACGAATACTCGGTCTCCGACGACGGCACGCTGACCCAGATCGGCGACCCCTGGGAGGTGCCGCCGAAGATTGACGGCCTGGTGGTCACCGCCGACCGGTTCATCTTCAGCAGCGCCTCGGGCACCCAACAGTCGGACATGACGGTGAGCATGAAGACGCACCATCTGGCCGACGGCCACGGCCGGTGTTTCCGCACCCCGAGCATGACCGAGGGCATGGTGCTCAACGGGGATCAGGTCTACGTCACGTTCGAGAGCGGCTCGGCCCGCTACCCGGACGCGGTGAACCGAGTGGGCAACCTGCACACCGCGCCGTACGAGAAGCTCGCCGCGCTGCTGAACCCGCCGCCACGCTGATCGGGTCAAGACGACTCAAAGGCCGCTGACCTGGGTAAACGTCCCCCGGGGAAAATTGCTCTCAACCCGGGGCACCCATGTCCCCAAGAACGACGACATCGCCCGATCGAGACTTACTCTGAGTCCCCTACGACACACATGTGGTGACATGTGCTCACAGGGGCGGAATGAGCGCAATGCGACGTTTGGGAATAGCGATGGTGGCGACGGCGACCGCCACCGCGTTCGGCATGGCCTGGCATCCGTCGGTGTCCGCGCAGGCCGCGGCACCGGTCGTGCAGTTCATGGCGCCGCTGTCCTCCGGGCCGACCTCAGGCGGTCCGGCGGGCGAGAACCAGTCGATCACGCCGGCCACCGTCGACCAGGAGCCCATGCCCGCAGCGGCGGACCGGCCCGCCAACCTCCCGCTGCCGATCGAGCGGGTGTGCGACATCGTCGGACAGGGCCTGCAGACCTTCTACCCGGGGCCGGCCGGCTCCGCGTTGTACGACCAGCTGTTCAAGCCGACCTTCGCGATCCCCTACCTGGCGGACAAGTACACCCCGCAGGGCATGGCGGTCTGGCCGCGCTGGTTCAACGACGGCGGCAGCCTGGTGATCATCGGCATGTACTCCAAGGGGCACGACTCCTACCTGGTCGGTGTCGACCCGGCCAACGGCGCGGTCTACGGCACCATCCGCGTGCTCGAGGCGCACCTCGGCGGTCTCGCGGTGGTCGGCGATTGGCTGTTCGCCCAGGACCAGGCCCAGTGGGGCGGCGAAAGTGTGCGCAAGTACCGCTTGGTCGACCTGGCCGCAGCCTTCGAGCAGTCGCACACCGACGCCAGCAAGCCGTACGTGAAGCGCTGGGGTGGCACGCAACCGGTGTACAACGCGAGCTTCATGTCCTCCTACAACGGGCACCTGTGGGCCGGGCACCACGGCGGACAGGTCGACAAGATGTACGAGTACTCGGTCTCCAGCGACGGTGTGCTGACCCAGGTCGGCGATCCCTGGGAGGTGCCGGGGTTCACCGACGGCCTGGTGGTCACCGCGGACCGATTCCTGTTCATCAGCCACAACTCCGACGGCGACAAGCCCGGCTTCGTGACCGTCACCGCCAAGAACCACCATCTGACGGACGGCCCTGGCCAGTGCTTCGGGGCGCCCTCGCTGGGTGAGGGTGCGGTCCTGGACAACGGACAGGTGCTGGTGGTCTACGAGAGCGGGTCCTACCGGTTCGCCAAGTCGGCGAACAAGGTGACCCACATGCATGAGGCGCCGTACGCGTCGCTGAGTGCGATGGCCGACCCGAGCGGGGACAGCGGCATGTCCGAGCGCACCGGGCAGGGTCCCAGCACCGCGCAATAGTGACCACCGCGCATCGGTCGAAACCCGGCGCCACCCGATCGGAGCAGCGCGTCTTGCCGGCCGCTGCCTGATCACTAACGTCCGGACCATGGCAACGGGTAATGGGCGCCACCGGCGCGTCGCCCAACATCGACGCCGCCGGTCCTCCCCGCCGCGCAAAGCCGCGGCGTTGGGCGCGGTGAGTGTGACGGTGGCCGTGGTGGCCGCCGCGTCCTCCTCGGGCGCCACCACCGCCGAGATGACGGCCGCCTCCGGCGTCGCCGCGCACCCGATCGCGCTGAGCCGACTGCCCGATTCCTCGGTGTGTGCGAACGCGCCGAGCGCCGACGATTCGCGGTTCTACCCGGGACCCTCCGCGTCCTACGTCTACGACGACATGTTCCGCCAGTCCTTCGCGATCCCGTTCCTGTCCACGCATACCCCGCAGGGCATGGCGGTGTGGCCGGATTGGGACGGCCTGCATCACCAGCTGTTGTTGATCGGCATGTACCGCCCGGGGGCGGCGAGCTACCTGGTGGCGCTCGACCCGGACACCGGGTTGCCCTACGCCACCGTGACCACCGAGTCGTCGCACTTCGGCGGGATCGCGGTGGTCGGCGACTGGCTGATCGCGCAGGACCGCCCGCGGCGCGGGCCGGAGCGGGTGCGCCGCTACCGGCTCAAGGATCTCGCGATGTCGCTCCAGAGGGCGCATCAGACCGGGACGCAGCCGTTCGTGCCGCACTTCGGCGACCTGCAGGAGATCTACGGGGCCAGCTTCATGAGCGCACACGACGGGCACCTGTGGGCCGGGCACTACAACGCCAACGGCCCGGACCGGATGTGGGAGTACGCGGTGTCCAAGACCGGGGTGATGACCCCGGTGGGGCGGGCCTACGAGGTGCCCGCGGAGACCCAAGGTCTGTTGGTCACCGACGACCGCTTCGTGTTCGAGGGGTCTCTGGGCCAGAGCAACAAGGGCACGATGACCGTGGTCGAGCGGTCCCCGTCGATCAGCCCGGTGGGTCGGTGCTTCGCCACTCCGAGCATGGGCGAGGGCCTCGCGGCGTTGGACGATCACGTTTTAGTGGTGTACGAGAGCGGCGCGGCGGCGTACTCGAAAGCGACGAACCGGGTCACCAATCTGCACATCGCGCCGTATGCGTCGTTGAGCGCCCTCACCAACCCGTCACCGTCCGAAACCGCGTTTTCTGACCCAAATAGTGACGATCCGTCAACTGGATCTCACTTGGAGTAGTCGAAGCTCTCACCTGCTTCGACGACGCCTCGGCGATGACATCCTCATCGATTTCGAGGGGGGTTCTCACACGTATCCTCCGGCGGAAGAAGATCCACGGTCATCCCGCGACAGGTTTACGTAAATAGTCTCGTCCCGGCCCTGGCGCTTTACGTCAGCGCAGCAATACTGCAGCGAATTCCCCTTGTGGAATGCGCTCTGCCGAGCGGCGGTGAAAGGCATCCCGGCGGGCGCGTTCCATCGGTGGTACCCACCTGGCCGACCGCCCGCTGCCGGAGGAAGTCATGTCGCCGCGTCCGCGGAATGCAGCCCTGGTGCTGCTCGGTGGACTCGCGCTGGTCACGTTGGCCCCCAACGGGCCGGTCTCGCTGCCCGCCGCGTTGGGCGACGCGGTGCACTCGAGCCACCCGGCCCGCCTCGAGGCCGCCGCCGCGAAGCTGCCAGACGCCGCGGCCGCGCCCGCCGCGGCCCGCGCCTTCTCCGCTCCGCTCACCAGCGACACGCCGGTGGTGCGGGTGCTGCCGCCGGCCCGGCCCGGCCCGGAGTGCAACCGCGGCCAGCGCCCCGCCAAGCGCGCCCGTTACCAGGGCGGGTCCGTGTCCCGGCTCTACGACGAGGTGTTCCACCCCGGCCCGGTGATGCCGTACCTGTCCACGTACTCGCCGCAGGGCCTGGCCACCTGGTGGAACTGGGACGGGCAGGGCCACGCGCTGATCCTGCTCGGCGAGTACCACCTCGGGCACAAGTCCTACCTCGCCGGCATCGACCCGCTGACCGGCAAGCACGTCGGCACGGTGAAGATCGCACCCTCGCACCTGGGGGCGATGGGCGTGGTCGGCAACTGGCTGATCACGCAGGACACCGCCGGGCACTACAAGCAGGCCAAGGTGCGCAACTACCCGCTGTCCCGCCTGCGCCGGCTGATGATGGAGGCCAAGCACGGCGCGATGCCGTACATGCGCGCCGATGGTCGCCCGCAGCCCATTCACTCCACCGGCTTCATGTTCGTCGAGCCCAACGGCTCGGTGTGGGCCGGGCGGCACTCGATTTTCCGGCCGACCCGCATGTACCGCTACACCGTTGACCAGGCCAGCGGCCGACTGCACCAGGTCGAGGGCCCGTGGAAGGTGCCGCCGCGCACGCAGGGCCTGCTGGTGACCCAGGACCATTTCGTGTTCATCTCCTCGAACAGCCACTACCGCGGGCAGATGAACATCGTTCGGCGTGCCGACCCGAAGCAGTGGAAGGCCCCCGTTGCCTGCCTGTGGACACCGAGCCTGCCGGAGAACATGACGCTCTACCGGGGGCACATCCTGACCGCGTTCGAGAGCGGGTCGGGCCGATTCAACAACCGGCGGACGCACAACCGCATCTCGCACCTGCACACCGGTCTGCTGGACCGGTTGATTCAGATCGCGGACCCGACGGCGCTGCACCCGCTGATGCTGCCGGGCCGCCCGGACGTGCTGCTGCCGGAGCGGGACGACGACCCGAACCCCGACGACCTGTTCCTCGGCGAGCTGACCGACCGCACGCTGCCGCTGTTGCCGTTGCTGGGGCAGACGCCGGGTCCCTCGGGCACACCGGAGGTGTCCACGGAGAGCACCACCGCCACGCCGAGCCAGACGCCGACCGCGTCGGCCACGCCGAGTGAGACACCGAGCGCCACGGCCACGCCGAGCGAGACGCCCAGCGCAACCGCGACGGCAACCGACACCCCGAGCGAGACGCCGCGCGATTCCGCGGATCGCTTCAGCTCCCACGCGCACGACGGGCCGGTCACGCCGTACACCCCGTCCGCCACCCCGAGCGAGACCCCGGCGGACACCCCGAGTACCGCACCGGAGGAGCACATCTCCGACGCCAAACTCAGCTACCAGCAGGAGACCGGGCGCACCCCGTCCTGACGCGACGTCAGTTCGTCAGCGGGGCGATGCAGCCGCTCAGGTGGTCGTCCACCATCCCGGTGGCCTGCATGAGCGCGTAGGCGGTGGTCGGCCCGACGAAGGCGAACCCACGCTTCTTCAGGGTCTTGGCCATCGCCACCGACTCCGGGGTACTGGCGGGCACCTCGGCCAACGTGGTGGGTCGCTTCCGCTTGGCCGGGGCGAACGACCAGAGCAGGCCGTCCAGACCGCCGGGTCCGAGTTCGGCGGCGGCCCGGGCGTTGGTGATGGCGGCGGCGACCTTCAAACGGTTGCGCACGATGCCCGCGTCGGCCATCAGCCGGGCCGTGTCGGCGTCGGTGAACGCGGCCACCGCCGGAATGGAGAAACCCGCGAACGCGGCGCGGAAGTTCTCCCGCTTGCGCAGGATGGTCAGCCAGGACAAGCCGGACTGGAAGGCCTCCAGGGTCATCCGCTCGTAGAGCCGGTCGTCGCCGTGCACGACCACGCCCCACTCGGTGTCGTGGTAGGCGACGTAGTCGGGGGTGGACAGGCCCCAGGGGCAGCGCAGCCGCCCGTCCGGGCCCTTGATTGCCCCGCTCACGAATACGGGTCCGGGGTGGGCGGTGGCGGCGGGGTGATCAGTTCCGCGATGCGGGCATCGCGTTCGGCAAGTTCGGCCCCGAGGCGATCCAGCACCTCATCCACCGCGTCCATCCGGTAACCCCGCAGCGTCACCGGGAACTGCACCGCGGCAAGAGCGTCGGCGTCCACCGGGCCCGCCGCCAACGGCGCCGGCACCGGCGCGCGATCCGGGCCGAGCGTCCCGCCGTGCCCAGAGGCCACCGCGGCCACGCCGAACACCACGACCGAGATGACGATCACCATCAGGAAGAACACGGGCCAACCAATATCAGATCGGGAACTCCGGGGCGGCCAGGAACAGCGCGAACACCGCGGGCCGTTGCTGCACCAACTCCAACCGCGCACCGTCGGAGCGGGCCAGGTCACGGGCCAGTGCCAGGCCCTTGCCGGTGGAGCTCCCGCCGGAGATGCCGTGCTCGAAGATGCGGTGGCCAAGTTCCTCGGACACCCCGGGGCCCTCGTCGGTCACCTCGATGACCACCGAACCGCCGACCGTGCGGGTGCGGATGGACACCATCCCGGCACCGTGGTGCAGGGCGTTCTCCACCAGCGTGGCGAGGATCTGGGACACGCTGGCCGCGTTCGCCCGGGCGGTCAGCGCGGGCACGCCGACCAGCTGGATGGAGCGGCCGAGCTTGCGCAGCGACATGCTCCACTCGTCGATCTGCTGGCCGACGATCTTGTCGATCTCCACGGTCTCCCCGGCGACCACCGGCGGGGTGCGGTGGCTGGTGAGCAGTTGCTCGACCACCTCGGTGAGGCGCTCCACCTGGCCCAGGGCCACGTTCGCCTCGTCGCGCATCGCATCCAGGTCGTCGGACATGGCGATCTCCTCCAACCGCATGGACAGCGCGGTCAGCGGGGTGCGCAACTGGTGCGAGGCATTGGCCGCGAACGCCCGTTCGCCGGCCAGGATGTGCGCTATTCGTTCGGCCCGGCGTTCCAGCACGTCGGCGACCCGATCCACCTCGGGCAACCCGTAGCTGCGCCGATGCCGGCGCCGGGTGGGATCCGTCGAGCCGAAGCGTTCGGCGGTCTCGGCGAGCTCGATCAGCGGACGGGTCAGGCTGCGGGCCTGCAGGGCGGCCAGCGCGCCGGCGGTGGCGATCGCGAAAAACGCCTCGATGAGGATCAGCAGCCAGGCCTTGCGCACCTGGTTGGTGACCCGGCTCTTCGGCTCGGAGACGGTGACCCGGTCGCCGTTGCGGGTGTCACCGATGGTCAGCGTGCGCACGCTGCCCTTGGGCGTCGGGGCGCCCAGGGTCAGTGCGGGGTGGTCATCCAGGACGACGCTGGCCGAGCGGTCACGGGAGACCAGCCGGTCCAGGGATTCCTTGTCGATCGGCTCGTGCAGCTCCGAGCGCACCTCGATGGTGTTGAGCAGGCGCTGGGCCTCGGTGCGCAGGCTGTCGTTGGCGCTGCTGGTGATGCCGTTGCGCATCGCGACGCCCAACGGGACGCCGAGCAGCAACACCACGACCACGACCACCGAAAGGGTGGAGACGACCAAGCGCCTACCCATGAATTACGTGTCCCCCGCCGCGAATTGCTCCTACTCGCGTTCGAAGCGGAACCCGACGCCACGCACCGTGGTGATGTACCGCGGGTTCGTGGCGTCGTCGCCAAGCTTCTTGCGCAACCAGGAGATGTGCATGTCCAGCGTCTTGGTGGAGGTCCACCACGTGGTGTCCCAGACCTCGCGCATGAGCTGGTCCCGGGTGACCACGCGGCCGGCGTCGCGGATCAGCACCCGGAGCAGATCGAACTCCTTGGCGGTCAGCTGGAGCTCGACGTCGCCCATCCAGGCGCGGTGCGACTCGATGTCGATCCGCACGCCGCGGATGCCGTGGCCGACCTCGGGAGCACCGCGGCGCAGCAGCGCGCGGACCCGGGCGAGCAGTTCGGCCAGCCGGAAGGGCTTGGTCACGTAGTCGTCCGCGCCGGCGTCCAGGCCGACCACGGTGTCCACCTCGTCGGCCCGGGCGGTGAGCACCAGCACCGGGATCACCTGACCGTCCCCGCGGAGGCGTCGGCACACCTCCAGGCCGTCCAGGCCGGGCAATCCGATGTCCAGCACGACCAGGTCGATACCGCCCTGGCGGGCCCGTTCCAAGGCCTGCACGCCATCGGCTCTCACCTCCACCGCGTAGCCCTCGCGGCGCAGGGCACGGGCCAGTGGCTCGGAGATTGCGACGTCATCTTCGGCAAGCAGCAGACGGGTCATGGCCGAATGGTAAAACGCAAAGACCCTTCGTAGGCCGCAACGCGTGTTCGTGGCGTTTTGCGATTCGCAAGTCCGCCGCGCCAAAACTCTGGTCAAGAATCCAAATCGGGCTAAATCCGCACCCCGGGACAGCCCTGCAGACGGCGTGGGGACGTCGCGGTCCGGTCTCGAAATCCGAGGTCCGTTCAGCTTTTCCCGCGGAACGACGACACTCAACGCGTGTTGACCAGGGCTCGGGCCTGCGCCGCCGTGCTGGCCGTGACGCTGCTCGCGGCCGGTTGTACCCGGCCGGGCGACCCGGGCCCGAAGGCCGAGCGCTACCAAGTGGTCGTCGCACCGGGCGTGGGCCGCGCGACACCCACCGCTGGGCCGTCGGCGGCAGCGGTGGCGGCGCTCAACCGGTTCGCGGTGGCCGCGCTGCGCCAGGCTGCGCAACCGAGGGGCAACGTGGCGCTCTCCCCGGTCGGCGTGGCGTACGTGTTCGCCATGCTCCGGGCCGGCGCCGCGGGGCAGACCGCGGCGCAACTGGACCGGGCGTTCGGCTTCGACGAGGGCACCGCGGCGCAGTTCAACGCGCTCGGTGCGGCATTGGACACCGTCAACCACCCGACCGGCCCGGCGCCCACGGTGAGCCCGTTCTACGAGGGGCCCGAGGCCAGCGGCATGCCGCGGCCGACGCTGCCGAAGCTGGACCTCGCCGACGCGTTGTTCGGGCAGCGGGACTTCGCCCTCCACCCGGACTTCCTGCACAACCTGGCCGAGTACTTCGGCACCGGCGTGCGCACCGTCGACTTCGTCGGCGATCCCGGCGGGGCGGTCGACGCGGTCAACGCGTGGGGGCGCGCCAACACCGACGGCCAGATCCCCGCCGTGCTGCAGCGCAACGACGTGGACGACCTGACCCGCCTGGCATTGGTGAACGCCATCCATCTCAGCGCGACGTGGGCTTTCCCGTTCAACGGACCCTTCCCCGGCACGTTCACGGTGCAGGGCACGTCGGTGCCAGTGCCGGTGATGCGCAAGCGCGAGCTGCTGCGTTACGCAACGGGTCCGGGTTGGCAATCGGTCGAGGTGCCGTACTTCGGCGACCGACTGGCGCTACGGGTGATCATCCCCACGGACGGCGGGGCACCGGCAGCGCTGCTGACCCCCGAGGTGCTGGCGGCGACCGGCCGGGCCACGACCCACGAGGTCGCGTTCACCATGCCCCTGCTCACCTTGGCCTCGACCTTCGATCTCAAGGCCCTGTTGAGGCCGCTCGGCGTGACGGACGTATTCGACCGGCAGCGGGCCGACCTGTCCGGTGTGGCGGACCAATTCCTCTACGTGTCCACCGCGGTGCAAAAGGCGACGCTGCACATCGATCAGTACGGCACCGAGGCCTCCGCGGTGACCGTGGCGCTGGGTGAGCTGGTGTCCGGGGTGCAGGAGGTCCGGGCCGACCGGCCGTTCGCCTACGAGATCGTCGACCTCCAGACCGGGGCGCCGCTGTTCCTCGGCCAGGTCACCGACCCGCGGGCTCAGTAAAGGTCGGGCAGAGCGGGATCGGGGCCCGGCCGGGGCGGGTCGGGCGGCAGGAAAGCGATCTTCGGGCAGCTGTCCACCAGGTGCAGCAGCAGCGGCTGGACCTCCTTGAGCAGCGGCAGGTCGTCGATGATCAGTAGTCCGTGGCCGGGTTGGCCGGCCGGGTGAAGCTCCGCGGCGTAACCGCCGGCGAACCCGATGGACAGCCGCCCGGCCCCGCACAGGCGCTGCAGCAGGCTGCGGGTGCTGCTCACCCCGGTGACCCGGCCCAGCGGCACGTCGGTGCCGCGTCTGGACCACACCCCCTCGCAGACGATCAGCCGCCGAGTGGTGAGCATCCAGCTGGTGGCGTACCAGACGAGGAAGGGCCACACCGCCCAGCGCAGCCCGACCAGGCCGACGGCGCCGCCGAGCAGGAACCGCAGCAGGTGGTGTTGCCCGGTGTCGGGCACGGTGCCGAGCAGGAAACCGCCGCCGCCGCTGCAGATCAGCAGCACCAGCACCGGGCCGGCCAGCGTGTAGGAGTGCCGGCGCAGCCGCAGGGCGTACTGCTCACCCTCGCCGAGGTTCATCCGGCGGCGGGCCACTCAGCCGACGTCCCCGGCCGCAATCGAACGTTCGCCATCGACGGTGCGCAGCACCAGCGAGCCGTCCGGGTCGATGCGCAACGCGTTGCCGACCACGACGTCGCCGCCCGGCAGGGTGACGGTGACGTCGGCACCGAGGGTGACACTGGCCGCGGCGTAGGCGTCCAGCAGGCCCGCGGCCGCGGCGTCGCCCGCGGCGGCCCGCCAGACGGACAGGCGGGTGTCCAGGCGGGTCAGGATCGCGCTCAGGATCGCGGCCGGCTCGTCGACCTTGCCGCCGGCCATGGCCAGCGAGCCCGCCGTGGGTACCGGGAGCTGCTCCGCCGTGCTGCTGACGTTGAGCCCGATGCCGATGACGGCCAGGGGGCCGGCTGCGGTGTCCACCCGCTCGGACAGGATCCCGGCGACCTTGCGGCGATCGGTGGACTGCACGTCGTTGGGCCACTTCACCCGCAGCGCGACGCCGGTGGCGGCCCGGGCACCCTCGGCCACGGCGAGCCCGGCGAGCAGCGGCAGCCAGCCCCACAGGGCCGGTGCGACGGGGGTGGGGTCCAGCAGCACCGAGAAGGTCAGGCCGGTGTCGGCCGGGGACTCCCAGCGTCGGTCCAGCCGACCCCGCCCGGCGCGTTGG
>Ga0137412_10000366_pt1 | contig 31361 bp, 86 predicted proteins | sample CZODoug2_1_16fun_FD_122160 | JGI IMG/M metagenome (GOLD analysis project Ga0137412, IMG submission 122160) | Vadose zone soil fungal communities from Angelo Coast Range Reserve, California, USA - CZODoug2_1_16fungal (Hybrid Assembly) | ecosystem: Environmental > Terrestrial > Soil > Vadose zone...
GCAACGTGTTCGAGCAGCTGCAGCGCGAGTACTACCCGGCGGCGCTGCTTGAGCGCGCCGTGCGGGTGACGGAGGACTGCGGTGAGGTGTGGAGCGTGCGCGCCGTACGGGAGTACGAGACGCAGATGGTGCGCAGTGAGCTTGACCAGAAGCTCGAGTTCGCGGCGTGGACCGACGAGCAGGCATACCTAACGACCCTGGCGGAGGAGATCCGCGGGCTGGCCGAGACGCTACGCGAGCTTGACGACAGCTACGACGTGGGCGCATGGATCAACGAAGCTGCCGCGAAGGCAATGCGCAACAAGATCGAGGCCACGGGTGTCGTCCTGGCGCTCACCAACGCCGAGAACGAGGAGGCCGCGAAATGGCAGTTCTGAAGCTGGCTGCCGCCGTGGCGCTGGCGCTGGCCTTGACCGGCGGTGTGGCGCATGCGACGCCCCAGGAGGACGACAAGGACTGGTCGTGCGTGACGCAGGGCAACAGGGTGTGTGGACCCGATGGCGACAACTTCGGTCACACGCCTGGCTGCTACGACGACACCGGCCGGATGGTCGCAGCGTGGCCGTGCCACGTGGTCGTCAACCGCGACGGCAGTGCCGACGTGTACACGAACGCGAGTGTTTGATCGTGGACGCCGTGATGGTGTTTGTCTTCGCATTCCCGTTCGTCCTTGGTTTGGTCGGCTGGCTGGACCAGAACCCGCACCACATGGACGGAGACGACCGGTGAAGCTGTACCGAGTGACGATGACCTACCAGACCAGGGACGGCGAGGAGGTGCTGGAGAGTTCGCCGGCTACCAAGAATGGAGCCAAGTGGTTCATGGCCGAACTGGCCAAGGGCCTGAACGCGAAGCTGATCAAGACCGGCAAGCGAGAGTGGGCCCTGAGAGGCGAGAAAGTTCAGGGTCGCCTAACGATGAGGCGCGTGCGATGACCGCCGCGCTGCGCCACCGGATCGTGCGCGAGGCCGCGCGCAAATGCGGACTGGCAGGAGTGCCGACCGGACACCTGCTCGCCCACATGGACCTTGAGCCCAGCGAGGTGCGACTGCGGAGCGGTTGCCCGCTGTGCGCCGAGGCCGCCGAGTGCGGCGGCGCGGGTGACCACGAGAGTGTGTGACCGTGAGCCTGACAGGCATTTTCGGCCCTCGGATCTGCAGACGTTGAGCCCGATGGGACCGAGAAAGCACACCACGAATACTTTCCACAAACCCTTGCGCAACCTGCCAGCGCGCTGGTAGGTTTTAGGTGTAGGGCAAAGCAGTGACCACGCGCACCACGCGCGATGGAAGCCGCACACAGACCCCGATGCGCGGCACCGTGCCGCACACGGAACCGGACCCCGGCAGACCGCCGAGGCCCACTGAGAAAGGGAGTTAGAAATGACTGTTACCGAGAGCACCACCGCGAAGCCTGCCGCACCGGCCAAGAAGGTCGTGGCGCGCAAGGCGGCACCGGCCAAGAAGGCACCGGCCAAGAAGGTCGCCGCCAAGCCCGTGGCCAAGAAGGCCTCGAGCACCGCTGGCAAGAAGATCCGCTGGGCCGTGGGCCAGATCTTCCCCAACGGCAAGAACCAGGCCGGAACCGGCCACGGCGGGACGCAGTACGCGATCGTGCGTGCGGCCAACGGCGAGTTCCAGGCCGTGGCGAAGACCGCCAAGGGCCAGACCGAGCTGGTGCAGGGATCGTTCTCGGCCGCCTACTGGGCCGCCGTGAACCACAACAAGACGGCCGTCGACAAGGCCGCCGAGGCCGCCAGCAAGCGCACCACGAAGGCGACCGCCCCGGCCGCCGACGTGCAGGTCGCGTAGGCGGAACCACTACTGGATGGGACGCCCGGCACCGCGCCGGGCGTCCCGCCAGACCGCTCCGGGAACGCCACGACTGAGGGGCTCGTGGCGTTGCCGAAGCAGCCTGGGAACGTTTGATCGTCTGGCTGTTTTGACGCGCTCGGCAGATGCCAGGCGCACGGAAAGGGAGATGGCATGAACCACAACATCAACGCGTGGCAGAGCGCCAACGCCGCAGCTCGCAGCTGCGGAGGGTGCGGTGCAGGCTACGACGAGAAGCACGACCCGGAGTGCCCGCGCATACCGAAGCCACGCAAGACCTGGCGCAAGCGGATCATCGAGGCCCTCGGCTTCACCGCGGGCGTGGCGCTGGCGAGCAGTGCCGCGATGGGCGGCATGACCCTGCTCGGAATGTGGCACTGGTGAGCGGCCAGCAGCTGGACCTGCTCGCCATGGACGCCTACTTCACGGCGCAGGAAGAGCAGCAGCGGGCCAAGATGACGGCCAGCCAGCTGCGCGACTACCGGATCTTCCAGGGCGAGATCGCCGCGCGCTGCCCGAACTGCGGCAAGCGCGACGTGGAGATCGAGATGCAGGGCGGCCCGGACATGGTCGGTGAGACGTACTGGGCGCACTTCAAGTGCTGCGGCCACGACGACGAGGCCCGCAACACCCACTGCGAGTACGACGCGTACGGCCGGATCGTGGACGTCGGATGACCGAGCCCGAACCTGCTTGGTCCAGCGCGGCGCTGGCGCGTGCGATCACGGCCATGCGGATCGAGCGCGGCATGAAGCGCAAGGACTTGGTCGCGGCATGCCCGATCAGCATGGCGTACCTGTGCGAGATCGAGAACGCGAAGAAGAACCCGTCAATACCGATGGTCGTCTCGCTGGCGAGAGCGCTGGGAACCACGACCGAGCAGGTGTTCCTGCGGGCACACGCCATAAGGATGGACCCCCGGAACGGTCTGGCGGTGGTGTCCGGGAACGTGTGATTTTGACCTGACAGGCATTTTCGGGCCTCGGGTCTGGCGAGGCGCACTAGGGAGGTGAGTGAGATGTACCGGGGCCAAAGACCCCATTGAACGGATGCCCGCCGGGGCTGGCCTTGAGTCCCCCGGTGGGCGCGCGAGCGCGGCAATGAGCCGCGCCAGGCAGGAAAGGGAGCGGGACATGGACGTTGGAACCAAGCGCCTGATCGTGGGCGGCGTCATCGCGGCGGGCCTCATGGTCGGCGGCGCTGGGCTGGTGCTCGGCGCGGGCATCGCGCACGCCGTGCCGGTCGGCGAGGACGGTGCATTTAGCGGACCCAGTGGAGACCAGAGCGCAGACGCCTACTGGGTGGACCTGAGCAACGGCACGAACACGACCGGCAGCGTGGCGGACGCCGCGAATATCGGTCACTACATCTGCCACCAGCTGCTCAACGGGAGCAGTGAGGGCGAGATCATCAGCAACATGGCGGGCGGCGACCGCAGCCAGGTGTCCGACATCCGGTTCGTGGTGCACGCCGCCGAGTGGCACTTCTGCCCAAGTGAATACTGATGAACGTCGACGACGTATTCGCGCTGCTGGGCCAGCCGATCCAGATCAGGGTCGTGCAAGACCGGTATGGCATGTGCCCGCGCTGCGGAGCGTACTGGGGCCACCCGGACCCGGCGCTCGACTTCCCCAACCGCCAGAAGGTGGACAGCTACTGGAGGTGCTACAACCCCGAGTGCACCTGCGGCTACTACGACCCGGAGACCGGCGACATCGAGGAGCAGGCGAGCCCCGAGGAGCAGGCCGCAGCGGCCGAGCGCGCGCACGCGGAGGTCGAAGAGATGATGCGCGGCAAGAAGTGGGAGACCGTGGACCTGGGCAATGGCGTGACGGAGAGTCGGCTGGTTCCGGTCGAGGAGGGCGACGAGGCCGAGCCGATTCGCGCAGCGCGTCGTGCACAGGTTGCCGAGAAGCTCGCCAACCAGCGAGTGTTTGACCGTCAACGTGAGCCGCGGCAGAGCGCCGCAGTCAGAACAAGGAAGGGTTGACATGATCCGCAAGACGGGCCCATTGAAGCACCCGGAGTGGCCAGAGCCGCGCGTGGTGCTGGTGGAGGTGACCTACCAGATGGAGGTCCCACTGGTCACGGTCGGCCAGGAGAACCGGCCCATCGTGGTGCGCCTACAGCGCGACGCCGAGGCGATGGTGGCCGAGAGCATCAACGGCATGGACTGGGGCGGCTACTCCATGCTCGGCAAGGCGTTCACCGGCCGCCGCCTGGACCCGTGGAACGCGGTGCGCGTGCGGGTCGTGCACAAGCCGTTGAGCACCATGACCGAACGCCTGGCGAGCCGTGGCAAAGAGGCGCTGCAGACGTTGGCGACGTGGAGTGCCAGCTGATGGGCGACATGGAGCGCAAGCGCTACGGGGTGCTGGAGTCCAACGGCATGGAGCCGGGTGAGATCGACACGTGGCTCGACCGCCTTGAGGGCGAGGAAGACCTCGACAGCCCCGACCTTGCGCGCATCACCCGCCTGCGCGTGCTCAGCGACCCGGGCTTCCCGTACTGGGACTTGAGCTACTGCTACGGCCAGCGGAAGGACGGCACGCACTGCCGCGTGAACCTTCCGCGCCACCAGTTCCGCAAGCGCACGTTCATGCAAGACCTGGTCGACATGTGCCGGGACTCGGGTGTGTTCGGCAAGGCGCTGGGGCTGTTCGACGAGGAGGTGATCAGCAAATGTCTATGACACGTGGGTGGAGCAAGTACAACTCGGCCGAGAACAACGCGGGCAGCGACTGCGAGTGCAACTGCCGCGACTGCCGGCAGGGTCAGCACGAAGAGTGCGACCAGGACTGCAAGCGATGACGAGGGCATGGCGCGCCGACGAGGATCGCAGCGGCCACGGTGTGGAGACTGCCGTGTTCAGGATGATCGAGCAGGCGCTCGACATGGAGCAGCGAGCGGCCCAGTACCTCGGCCAGGCCGAGCGGGCCGAGTGGGAGGCGCAGCGCGCCGTCGAGCGCGGCAACACTGCACGCGCCTCAGCGGTCGGCGCAAGGAAGCAAGCAGTTCGACTACGACGCCAGGCGGAGAGTCTGTCCAGGCGGATCACCAGAGAAAGGGACGAAGAATGAAACGAATGATCCTGGCAGGAGTAGCGGCGGCAATGCTGTCCACGGCGCTCGCCGCACCTGCTCACGCGCAGCCTCAGGGTTGCGAGGACGTGGCACATCCACAGCTGCTGAACTGGATTCAGCGGCGTGCGATTTGCGACGGCCCGCGCTATGCGGATGGACACTGGGACCGGGTCCGCGTGATCTACACGCCCGCGCACACCACGTCCGGCAGCTCATACTGCGGGAGCTACAGCTGCTCGTTCTCGCTGCCGCAGAGCTACGACGAAACGGTCCAGGAGAGGCGGGCCTACCCGGTCAGCGATGCGCCGGGAGCCGAGAACGCCCCGCTGCCCGATGAGCCGGGCTGGCTGCCGCCGGGAACGGACAACATCGGATGACCGAGGTCAGCGTCACGGTGTATCTGAATGAGGGTCGGAACCGATTTTGGAAGTACGAGCCCGGTGACCAGCTTGACCAGGTGCTCGCCATCGAAATGGACCTGCCCGTCGACCGCAACGTGTTGACGCTGCTGGAAATCCTGTTCGAGCAGCTCAACGTCGACGAGCCGCGAGCCGAGTGGGCCAAGGAGTACCGCCGCCGCCGGAACCGCAGCCTCAGCGTGGGAGACGTGGTCGTGCTGGGCGAGACGGCGTGGGCCTGCCAGAGCGTCGGATGGGTGCAGGTGCGGCTGCCAGCCCGTCTGGGAGTGCTTGACGTTGAACTTGATGCCCCTGACGGCCAATAGAAGCCTGACAGGCGGCTTCGACCGTCGCGCCTGGGTTGAACCCAGTTCAGAAGTACCTACCAGCGCGCTGCAAGCGCGCGGTATAATGGTAAATGCGGGCAACCATGCCCGCACAGACCCGCGGCATGATGCCGCTGGAATGGAAGGGGAGTGATTCGCGTGAGCCATATTTTGGGCGTGCGCGTGAAGTTCGTCGGAAGTCCGGCGTGGACGGGTCAAGGCACGGTGACCGATGGTCACCTGAACCCCGATGGCCGCGAGATCGCAGGCTGCACCGTCGACTGGGACGACGCCAGCGCACCGCAAGAGTTGCGGGGCTGGATTGCCGCCGAGATGCTTGAGGAGGTGACGCGGTGAGAAGCCTGTGGAGCGGATACGTGGGCTTCGGCCTGGTGCAGATGCCAGTGAAGCTGTACAAGACGTTCGACAACCACGACATCGGTTTTCACCAGCACCACGGCGGCACCAGTGAGTGCCTCGGTGCGGTGGGCATGGTGAGGGTCTGCAAGGACTGCGGCGAGGTAGTCGACTACGTGGACATCGTGAAGGGCATCGAGCACGAGGGCAGCCTGGTGATCGTTGAAGCCGACGAGCTTGAGCAGCTACAGGACGAGCAGGGCAAGCAGATCGACATCCTGCAGTTCGTGCAAACCAGTGACATCGACCCACTGATGTACGAGACGGCCTACTACATCGGCGCGCCGGACGGCGCGAAGGTGTACGCGCTGCTGATCGATTCCATGGAGCGCAGCGGCCTGATGGCCGTTGCCAAGTTCACCATGCGCAGCAAGACGCAGCTGGCCGTCATCAGGGTGGCCGAGGGCGTGTTGGTTCTACACACGCTGCTCTGGGCGGACGAACTGCGCGCACCGGAGGTGCCGGGGCTGGGCAAGCCGTTCTCAGCGGCAGAGGCCAAGGCGGCGCACGCCGTGGTGCAGTCGATGGTGATGCCGTTCGATGCGGCCGCGCACCACGACGAGTACCGCGAGCGACTGGGAGAACTAATCGAGGCCAAGGCTGGCGACGTCGAGTTCGTCGCCCGCTCGATGCCGGAAGCCACCGAAGAGGTGAGCGACCTGCTGGCACAGCTGGAAGCGTCAGTGGCGCGCAAGACGCCGGCCAAGAAGGTCGCCGCCAAGAAGGCTCCTGCCAAGGCAGCGGCCAGAAAGAAGAAGGTTGCATGACCTGGTTCGATGGCACCGACCTGATCAATTCAGGTATTGGACCCCACGTGAGCGCGGTCATGTCGTCGCCCATGCCCGCCGATGACAACGAGCGGGCCAACACGTTCGTCAAGTGCGACGGACCGGCCTGCGACATGACCTGGGATGTGATCGGTGATGTCGACACCGACGCCAAGGACGAGTACCTGAGGACGCAGGGCTGGTCGGCAGTCCCGGCCACCTACGCGATCCCGGCGGTCATGCGGCACCTGTGCTTGGAGCACGCATGATGCCCGGCCACGGCCCAACTGTCGATGGGCACTCGTTGCCAAGCGACGTGGACTACACCGAGAACGAGGCGTACCAGCTCGCACGCAAGAACTACCTGGTCACGCTGACGCTGAACGTGACCGACGTGCCCAGCCCCGAGGAGGCGGCGCAGGCATTCAAGCGGTGGCTGGCGACGACCAAGCATCCCGCCGTCAACGTGCGCGAGGTACCGATCGACGACGCGCTGGACAACGTGGAGATCGAGCTGTGACCGAGTCGGTGATCAAGGTCGTCGGCCTAGTCGATGGCACGCCAACAGCGTTTGATGGCCAATACCTCGTCGAGTACGACCTGACCCGCGATGGCGTCGAGCCGAGAACGGGAGCGTCCATGATGGTGCACCTGGTGACGACGCCAGACATCACGAAGGCCGCGCGGTATGAGACCGGCGCTGCGCTCGAGCTGTGGCGGAGCGTGGACCCACGCTGTCCTGTCCGGCCTGACGGTGAGCCCAACCGGCCACTGACGGCGTTCAGCATTGAGATCGGGCCGGTAGAGGAGGTGAACGAGGATGGCTGACATGGGATTCCCAAGGTCGTTCCCCAATGTGAACGAGGCGGGTGAACCACTCATCAGCGGGGAGGCGCTGCGGTTCGAGCAGGAGCTCGACGACGACCCGACCAACTGGTACTGCGGCGAGTGCGGGTTCAACCACTACGGCGAGTGCAGGTACGACGACGAGGAGTGATGGGATGCCCGCGTGGGGGAACTAGGTCAACCCCACGCGGGCACTGGAGAGCTTCGGCAACGGGCCGAGGCTTGGCTAGGGAGAGGTAAGAGTAATGCCCACGAGAACACCGGATCACACCAAGACCCAAGTCGAGGTGATCCCCAACTGTGATCTGCCGCATGACCAGCCGGTTGTGGCCTACGCAGACGCACGCATGGTCAGCAACGCCGGTCTATACAACGGGACCTGGGCCAACGTCTGCCAGGCCCACTTCAACGAGTACGGATGCCAGCTCGGGCTTGGCCGTGGCCAGATGTTCGAGCAGACCTTGACCCGCAGCGCAGATCAGACTGGCGGTCAGGGCGCACACCGAGCGAGGCCAACGACTACGCCTGCCAATACTGCGGAAAGCCGGGTGGACACTGATGCCTGACGACCTGACCGACGAACTGCGCGCCAGCGCCGCGACCGAAGCGGCCCGCGTCGAGTGGGACACCACGCAGCTGCAAGAGGACTTCGAGGTGCTGGGCTTCCGGGCCCCGTACTGCGTGGTGAGGCGCAAGTCAGATGGCCAGATGGGCTCGCTGCAGTTCGACCACATGCCGCGCCGGTACTACGACTTCACGCCACACCGCGAATGAGAACGTTTGATCATTCTGGCGCGTGAAGCTTCCGCTGAAAGCAATCTGCTGAACCTACCAGCGCGCTGGTGTGAATGCGGTATACTTTAGGCAGGGCACAATGTGCCCAAAAGCGTTGCGGCAGAAAGCCGTTGCGATTGGAAAGGGAGACATGAGATGGGAAAAGTAAACCCGCAAGACGCAGCTACGGCACCGACCGTGAAGCTGCTGCTTGTGATGGCCAACGAGCGAGAGTGCGGCGACGACATGCGCGCAGCAATCCTGCACGAACTGCAGCACCAACCCGTCCAGGGTCGGTGCAGTGCGCTGATCGACTACCTCAAGCTGTGCAAACGCACGCCCGAGGCTGAGGCTGCGCAGGATGCGGATGCCGTGACCGAGCCGGGCTACTACCGGCACGACGGTGTCCTGTATCAGGTCGTGCGCGCGAAGGCCGGGCACCTGTACCCGGTCGACGTGCAAGAGAACAAGTTCGCCAAGGGCGTGTTCCGCCAGCTGCGCGCCAGCGAGCGGGTCATCGAGCTTGACGTGGACGTGGCCTGATGGTGCTCAGGGTGGTGCGCAGTGAGCGTGACCTTGTCGAGCGTGAGCTGGTGCACCTAAGCCGCCAGCAGGTCGAGCGAAGGGCAGTCGAGGACGCGCGCCGGAGCGCCGTGCAGGCGCTGGTCGTCCGAAAGCAGCGAGAGATCGACAACCTGCGGGCGCGTCTAGCGGCACTAGACGAAATGGCGGCGGGCGATGAGTGAAGCGCTGCACGAGAAGCTGAGCTTTGAGATGACGGTGGCCGCGGTGATCGTGGTGAACAGCATCACGGCGGTCTACGCCATGCTGGCCGAGGAACCAGAGTGGGTCGAGCACTTCGAAACGGCGTGCCTGCTGTTCTTCGCCGTGGAGATCGGCCTACGGATCAAGCACCACGGGCGCGCGTTCTTCCGCTCGGCGTGGAGCTGGGTGGACACCGGGATCATTGCGCTCTCGCTGCTGCCCATCCTGGGCGTGGGTGTCTCCATACTGCGGGTTGGCCGGTTGGCCCGCCTCGTCCACCTGGGCCGACACATTGCAGGCCTGAGGGTGTTCAGGCTGGTGGCGTTGGCGCACTGGCGGATGACACAGGGTGGCACGCGTCTGGTGATCGAGGGCGGCCACTGATGGCCAAGTTCAAGCCCACCGTCGTCATCAACTGGGGCCCGGACGACACGTCGACGTGGCAGGCCAAGAGTGAGGATGAGGCGCTGTTCGTCGCCACCGTACTGACCGGACACATGGGCGCTACGACGGCCGGGGAGTTCTTCTGATGGGCGAGCTGGCCAAGATCGTCGAGGCGTACAACCGGACGGTCAAGTCGTACACCGCGCTGAACGACAGCGGGCGGATCAGTAGCCGGAAGGCCATTCAGCTGCTATGGGATCTGGCCGGTGACCAACAGATGGTGCTGCAAGAGTTGATCGATCTACTCAACGCTCGGCAGCGTCAGGAGCGCCCCATACCGGGACACCCCGGCTACTCCGTAACGGCAGACGGCCGGTTCGGTCCAACAGGAGGAATGCAGTGAGAATTCGCAAGGACAAGATGGTGAAGGCCATCGACTACATCGTCGCCGAGCATAACAGGCGGCAGGAGGCCTACGACAAGGCGCTGGTGCAGTACGAGCGCGAGCGCAAGGCCATCTGGCAGCGCGACATGTGGCCGCGCTACAAGAAGCTGCAGCTGCTGATCTCGTCGGGCGGGCGAACCAAGGTGATCACGCCAGCCGACCTGCAGGCGATCTTCGCCAAGGGCCACTACACCGACGACTATCGGATGGAGCCATTCGCCCCAGACCTGGCACCGCCGCCGACGCTGAAGTTCGAGTCTGGCCGAAAGGTGGAGCGGCCGACCGGCGTCAACATCGACCAGATGCAGGCTATGAAGAAGCTGCTAGAAGCAGTCGAGGACGACGCGGTGAGCGACAGCGTGCTGGCTCGCCTGGGCGTGAAGGACGTGACGCCGATCTTCCGCATGGCCGTGGAGATGGGCGGGCTGCTGGCATGAGTGAGCTGGACAAGGCGGTCTCGCACCTGCAACGCACTCTGCAGATCTACGACGCGGCCAAGGGCGAAGGGCAGACCATCGAGGCGGTGGGCGGCGTGCTGGCCGCGTCCCGTGCAACCGTCAGGGCCCACTGGCTGGACAAGACCGATCGAGGATGAGGATGCCGCGCAGAGGCCGTGCCGGCGACACCGTTCGTCTTGAAGAGGGCGGCGGGCTGGCCAAGGTGAAGAGCATCGACGAGCGCTGGCTCCGGCTCATGCTCACGGACGGCACGCGCAAGGCCCTGACCATTGCCGAAGGCCGTGAGGTGACCGGCCTCTCCGCCTGGTACCTACAGCCCAAGGAGCCGCATGGGAACGCTTGAACGTCTCTGGCACATGTACGTGCGGAGGCACTACGCGATCTGGGTTGCGAACGAGTTCGGTGGTAATTGGGATTCGCACTGGGAGTGCGAGTGCGGAAAGGACTGGTACTGATGCCAAATCCAACGGCCAACCTGATCATGGTGCTGGTCGATCAACTCATCAGCGAGATCACCGACGAGCGCCAGCGCATTCTGCTGGCTGCGGCCAGCGCACTCATCGCCTGGAACGACCAGGAGCCTGATCCGACCAAGAAGAACGTCGCCAAGCTGCTGGTGGAGATGGTGCAGGAAGACATTCGAGCCAAGGTGGAGTCATGAGTCAGCGCATGGGGCCGTATTCGATCTTGGCGCTGCTCGGCAACACCGGCTGGCAATCGCGCAAGTCAGAGTTCGAGGAGAACGGCGTCGGCATAGACCCCGCGGGTTGCGGGTGCACCGACTGCCTGGTCGGTAACTCATACCCGGAGGACGCCATTGACGCCGCCGTGATCTTGGAGGCAATGGCCTTCAACCTACCGATCTACGACAGGAGATAACCGGGTGATCGACGAATACCCCGAGACGCACCAGCAAGGTCACGTCATGGTGCACAACCAAGAGGACGTCGATGCGGCGTTGGCGACCGGTGACGTGGACTTTGGCGTCCAGATTGCCACTGACGGGCGTGTGTGGGTCTGCGTGGACGGCCTGGCATACCTGCGATTCAAGCCAGCGCCCAAAGGCGTACGGAAAGAGGAGGGGTAATGGGTGGAACTACGTTCAGCTGCACGGCAGAAGGCACAACCGTCAAGGAAGCGTACGACGCGGCCGTCGAGCAGGCGTACTACGACTTCGGCCATGCGGGCTACACCGGCACGATTGCCGAGTGCAGCGGCTACACCGTGTGCTCGACCGAGCCCATGGCCCAGGAGGCCGCCGAGAAGCTGGGCTGGGAGCTGATCGACAAGGACGACCCGCGCATCAGCGATAAGTGGGGACCGGCCGGTGCCATCCCGCTGGACGACGGCAGTTGGTACTTCTTCGGGTGGGCTAGCTGCTGATGGCCAGCTTCGCGAAGGACGACGTGGTGCGTGAGAACTGGTCAAGCATCACCGGCACCGTGCAAGCGGTGCTCGACGACATGGTGCAGGTGAAGTGGCCGCGCCGAACCAAGTGGGTCAAGGCGGCGTTCTTGGTGCACGCACCGAGGAGGGTCTGATGGCCTACGACAAGGAGGCGGTTCGTGTGCGCATGAACGAGGAGACGATGCGCAGTCGTAGCTGCTACTGCGGCGGAAGCGGATCGGCGCGCTGCCGAGCGGGATGCAGATGCGCATGTCATCGGCTCGACTGGGGGCACGGCCCGAACCTGCCCGTGCGGACGTACACCGAGACCGACATCACGCGGGCGCTGGCTGCGCATGGTCCGGTGCCGGTGGCATTCGAGGATGACGACGTGGACCTGCGCTGCAGCTGTTCGCACACCGCCGGTCGATGGCCTGACGGTGGTGTCAAGTACGAGTTCGTCGAGTGGAACGACGAGCACTTTCTCAATGCACTGAGGGAGCTGCCGTGAGGGTTGGCATCGTCCGCGCGGCTGACATCGCCGCGCATCCCACGCACCGCATGGATGCGGAGTACTGGCTCGACCAGCAGGAACGAAACCAAGGAGCAGATATGCCCGCACCACCACGACTGACGCCCTACGGCGTGATCTTGAAGTACATGGAAGAGGAGGGCGTGGCCTGGTCGGGGGCTCATGCCGATGGATTGCTTGATCGGCTACGCCGCGAGGACTACCAAGTCACTGACGGCGCACGCGCCACGGACCAGCCGTGCGACCGCACGTCACCGGCCCAGCTCAAGAACAAGGACCGCATCGTGACCGGACTGCACGGCCAGTGGCTGGCCGACGTTGTCGGCGTGCACGAAAACGTCGATGGCGAGGAAGTCATGGTGGTGATGGTCGTGCCTGCCGAGGCCGTGTTCGAAGTGGCCGGAAAGACGCCCTGATGGACATCCCCGTGTCGACGGCGTGCGGCCACACGCTGGACCGCATCGACCACGTGGCTATCGAGCACCTGATCCTCGACCAGGAGGTGTACCGCGGGCTCAGCATCGACGAGGGCCTGGACGACCGCGTCGGCCTTGGCAGCGAGGTGCGGCTGGTGTGCGGCTACTGCTTGGTCGAAGTACCGCGTGAGCAGCGCGAGTTCTTCTACGCGCACTGGTGGCAGGTCGTGCAGGCCGTCGAGCAGCTGAGAGGCGAGCAGCCGTGAGGAACCGCATCGAATGGGTCCTGCTCACGCTGCTGCTCGTCGTGAGCATTGCCACGGCAGGCTTCCTGGCAACCGAGTTCATCACGCACATGCCGGTCATTTGGAACTTCTGATGGAAGAGGAGGTCTGGAAGGAAATTCCGGGCGAGAAGTTCGCCGGTTATGACGCATCCACTCTCGGCAATATCCGCAGCCACGACAAGATCATCGTCACCAAGGCGGGCGTGACCAAGCACCTCAAGGGCAAGGTGTTGAATCCGACGCCGCCCAAGCCGACCGCGCCGTACCGAATGGTCACGATCAACGACCGGAACTACCGCGTGGCTCCACTGATCCTGACGACGTTCGTCCGGCCGAAGCCCTACCCCAAGGCAATGGCACGCCACCTCGACGACGACAAGAGCAATGACCGCTTGGGCAACCTGGCCTGGGGAACCCGCGGCCAGAACACCCGAGACTCGATCCAAAACCTCACATTCAACCGCCCCTGGCGGTACCGCAAGAAGGGCGGTGGAAGCGCTGCGCTCTGAGACTGTTTGACAATCTGCCTGCTGGACCCGAGAGGGCCTGACAGGCATCTTCTGTATTCGCATCTGGAGAAAGGGAGTGCATCGTGCACTTCGCACACGCGGTAATACTGCCGGGAATGATCGAGGACGACGAGCTGCAGAACAGGCTTGACGGGCTCATGGAGCGCTACTCGGAGCATAACGAAGACGCCGTTGACGGTTGTTGGGACTGGTTCGTGGTGGGCGGCCGGTGGGGCGGCAGCTGGATCCTGAAGGACGGCGAGGACGGCGGGCCGATTGCCACCGAGCCCAGCACGTTCGGCATGCGGACGTGCGACAGGACTGACTGCGGCCGCATGCACACCGACTGCGCGCGGTTGGGTCAGCTTGAAGCAGAGTCACTGAAGACGCCGTACAGCTGGATCGAGCAGGGTGGCACGTGGCGCACGAAGTGGTTGGGCCGAGAGGCCAGCGGCAGCGACGACACCAAGGATTGGGAGATCGACGACGAAACGTGGTCCAAGGAGTGGTTCGAGCTGATCCAGCATCTTCATGAGGACACGTGGATGATCCTCATAGATTGCCACCAGTAGTCATGGCCAAGTCGATACAGGCCGACGCCAAGCGAGGCCGGAAGACCAGCACCCAGAAGCTGCAGGCGCAGTCGCTCAAGGGCTCTACCCGCAACGGGATGCCGTGGGAGGACGACGAGGTGGAGCGGCTGGTACAGGGGATCGAGGCCAACGAGACAACCTTCATCATGGCCCAGGCCATCGGCCGGTCGTACTACGGGACCATGGGCGCTCGCGCGCACGTGGCCTTTGCGCTCAGGCACAGCACCGCGATCTGGGGAAGCAGTCAGAGGAGGTGACCTACCCCGGCATGAGCTGGTATGAACCGCCAACTGATGATGAGCCAGTCGGCGTGCGAATCAAGCGGGCTCGCAAGAACCAGAACCTCACTCAGCAAGAGCTGGCCGACGCCGTGGGCATGAGCAGGTCGAGCATCGCCAACATCGAGCTCGGCGTGCAGAACGTAACCCCTTTCAACCTTGGCGAGATCGCCAAGGCCCTCGGTATCAGGCTGTATGACTAGGCCAGAAAGGTTCGGGGTACTACCCTGAAACCACCAGCGTGCTGGTACGCTTTACTAAGCGCCGCAAGGCGTTGAGCAGCGGTTATGCGGCAAGATGCCGGGCCGAGGAAAGGGAGACATGGCGAGGAGTTTGAAGACGTGCGGACACTGCGGTAGGCAGGCCGAAATACTCGGTGGTTCGCAGTGGAAGGACGGCGTGCACGTTGACCTGTGTCACGTGAACGAGGAGTGGCGCAAGGCCAGCCCGGACTGCTACCACCTAGTGACCACTGGGCAGGAGCAGCTGGGGTCGCGGCTGTGAACCGCTACGCCCAGATCATGGGCCACGTGGTCGAGCACGGCTGCTCGGCGTGCAGGGGTGAGATCGAGCAGCTGGGGCCCGAGCTGGGGCCCGACCCACGGCCAAGGGACACATCGCGGTGGTCGATGTCGCGCGAGGAGTGGGCCGGGCAAGAGCCGGTCGACGCGCCGGTATGGGAGCGCGCATGAGCTTGTGGTGGCGGGTGGTGGTATTCGGGATTCTGATCCTGGCACCAGCGTTGATGGTGATGGTCGTTGTTCTTGGGCGGCAACCGTGAAACCCGAATGTAGTGATGCCCCGGCGGTTTTGGACTCCCTTTCCTCCGCCGGGGTCTCAGTGCATTCGGTGTGCACGAAGAAAGGGAAGAGATGAGCAGGTTCAAGGCGGTGGTGATCGAGGTGCCCGAAGGCACCAAGGTCATCGTCAAGAAGGTGCAGGTCGAGGGCGATAGTGGCAAGTGGTTCAACCAGATGGTGGGCGGCTACTTCGAGCACCTGTACAGCGAGGACCGCAAGACCGACTTCTGGATGAATGAGGACGGCAAGTTCAATGGGTCGCCGGTCAACGTGGTGGCCACAGAGATCCTGTACGAACTACACCCCATCTTCCGTGGCCAGGACATCCTGATGGGCACGGTCATCCTTACCGGTAACCGTGGGCCAAACACCGGTGACGTGCCGGCTGCGACGTGGAAGCGGATCCAGGAGATGGAGTACCCGGCGGCGGCACGGGCTGGCCTGGTGGTCGAGTTTACGGACGATGTGGTCGTGGCCCATGCCTGATCAGAAGGTTCCGATCTACGGCCAGCATGCGGTGCCCGAGGGATTCGACCTACTCGAGCACGCCAAGGGGCACTCGCGCGACGCAGCGGAGAAGCTGACCGAGCCGAACGAGGACATCATGCCGGTGCTGATGTGGATCGGGCCGTACGGGCTGGGCGTGATGCCGCTGCTGGACATGAGCAGCGACGAGGCCAAGGACCGGCTCAGCCATGTGATGACCACCGTGCTGGCGATCTCACGGGCCACCGAGGCCGTGCAGGTCACGACCAGCTGGGCCGTACTGGCCAAGATGCCCGACGACGGCACCTTCGACAGGGACAACCCGCTCGATGGAGTCAAGCCGAGTCAGCACCGCGACCGCACCGAGGTCGTCTGCCTCATGCACATGACCCCAGACGGCCAGCCCGACGCGATGGTGCACGGCAAGATCACGCGCGACGACGGCAAGCCGCCCGCACTGGGCGAGTGGAACGACTTCGGTGGTGAAGACGCCATCGAACGGGTGGGAGGCCGGTTCGGTGACGCCGTGCACATGGGCATGGATCTCGTCGTGGGCATGCCACCCCAGCTGGTGCAGATCATCGACGAGGGCTGGGAGCTGGGCAAGCAGGAGGAGCTGATCCAGCGCTTCCACAACGTGTTCGCCCAGTTCACCGAGGTCATGGACAACATCGAACGGATGGGGTTGCCCGATGGGGTTAGCTGACGAGAAGTGGTATGCCGGTCATTCAAATGGCGAGGTGGTGGTGATCATGGGCATGACCGAGACGCTGCTGCCGCACCACGTGCGCCACAGTCCGGATGGGTTCTCCTGGGGCTATGGCGGGAGCGGGCCAGCCGACCTGGCCCGGTGCATCCTGATCGACGCGCTGGGCAACGAGGCGCGCTGTACGACCTGCGCGGGCACGGGCGTGATCGTGTACGTCGACGGCGAGGCTATGTCGGTCGCACGGGCCGAGCAGGAGAACGCGGGTGGCGACTGGCGCACCGAGGCGTACACCTGCCACCTGTGCGATGACGGCATCACAGTGGACCCACCCATGTACCAGGCGTTCAAGTTCAACGTGATCGCCCGGATGACGATGGATCAGCCTTGGTCAATGTCGAGGTCACAAGTCATGGCGTGGCATGAGGCCTACGCCAGAGAAAAGGAGCACGCATGAGGAAATCGGAATTGGTACGCGAGGCGGGCGCAGCCAGTAAGCAGCACGAGGAGAGTCAGACGACGTGCTACTGCACGCCGAGCCGCGCCATGAGGTTGAGCATCAAGAATGTGTGCCTCAACCAGAACCTCCCCAATCCGGACGAGGTCATCAAGGAGATCGAAGCGCGTGTTGGCGCGCAGATGGCCGAGGTAACCCGCTCGCAAGGCCGTGGCTACGCCCTACGCGACTTCGACACCATGGACAGCAGCGCGGCCTATGCGCTGGGCTGGGATCACAGCAAGGCGACCGAGTCGTTCGAGCGTGCCGCAAAAGCCTATGAGGCGGAGGAGATGGCGGCGTGGGACGCGGCCAAGGCTGCATGGGAGGCCTCGGTACGCGCCGCCGCCAAGACGCCGATACGCCGGGAGGCTGCCCCGGCCCTGGACCCGGCCAGCCAACGAACGAAGACCAAGGCGGTGGTCCAGGAGTCGACGGTGACCCAGACTGCTGGCTCATGAGCACCAGGTCATTAGTGGGCGGTTTGACCGACAGCGGGACGTACGCGGTGTACGTCCACAACGATGGTTACCCGGAGGGGCGGCTGCCCGAGCTGGACGCAATCATCGAGCGCGACGGTGCGGCCAAGGCGCTGGCGACGATCCTCTCGGCCAGGGAGGGCGGCTGGTCGGTGCTCGATGCCAACACCAAGCTCGGCAGGTCCAGCAGCCTGGGCGACCGTGGTCGAGTGGTCGAGGGATATGGCGTCGCCTACACCGATGCGCCCGACGTCCCGCCGCTGCGCTTTCCCGAGGAGTACAGCACCGACGCATGGATCGAGTACGTCTACCTGATCTCCGAGGTAGGGCCGGTCAAGTTCGTCAACGTGCCGCATGGCACGCCACCCGAGGAGTGGAGCTGGAAAGAGCACCACATAGGCGACGTGTCATGAGTTTGCGCGGCAAGATCGTCGAGCTGTGGCTGCGCGCCAGGATCGTCCACCTCTACATGCGGCGCTGGCGACAGCAGCGGCGGTACAGCCGCCTCCTGGCAGAGAGCACCGTGCTTCAGGCCGATGGCCGAACGGCGCTGTTCGAATGAGTGATGCAGGGTCAATGAGCAAGCCTGTCGAATGGCACTACGAGGTCACGCCCGACCGTGGGAGATTTCGAGCGCGGCAGTACATGAACGGGCAGCTGCTCAAGTGCGCGTGGGTCGACACCGAGGACGCGGCGCAGGCGCTGTGCAAGGCATGGACGACCGTGGCGCTGCGATGACGTACGAGTTCGACCCAGACTGGACGGTGCCGCCGGGCGTCATGATCCAGGAGGAGATGCACGTGCGGGGGCTTAGGCAGGTGGACTTTGCACCCATGGTCGGCCTGACCCAGCAGAGCCTGAGCAGGTTGGTCATCGGACGGGCGCACTTGACGCCGCGCGTGGCGTTGAGCCTTGAACGAATGGGGATTGGCACGGCCGAGTCCTGGGTGACCGCCGACGCGCGCTACTGGCTCGACCTGGCCCGCGGGCGGAAGCCGATGAAGCCATTGACGACACGAACGCAAGCGATCAAGGGAGGGGCTAGTGATTGACATTGGAGAGTTAGAGCGCGGTGGCGTATACGAGATCAAGTCGCGCAACTTGATCGTCGGCGTGTACGACGGCGACGAGGGCTTCATCGGCATACGCGAGAAGTTTGGCGACGAGTTCCTGTTCACCGAATACCTGGCGCGCGAGTCTGGGGGCACCAAGCAACCCTTTGACACCGTGCGCCCCGTCAAGCTGATCTGGCGGTTGAATGAGCGGGTTGAGCTGAAGTGTTACCTAGGCTCGGCGTGTGACACCTGCGGGAAGGCCGCCTGGTTCGTGCAAGATCCGCAGATCCAAGGCGGCCAGACACGAGGCTGGTGGGAGTGCGAGGGTAGGTGCCATGTTGACGGCAGCACCCAGCCACGAGCGGTGCAGAATGACCGGTTATTCAAGATTCTCAGTGAGCTGGAAGCGCCCGTGCGCGCACGGCTTGACGACGAGTTTCCAAAGGTCACGCCACCCTGGCGTGATGGCAGTCCGGCAAATAGCCAGACTTAACGAAGAGGAGAAACATGAAGAAGATCATCGCGGGCATCGTGCTTGCGGCCGCTCTCGGCATACCGCTGGCAGCCCCGGCCCTGGCCGGACCCGCCATGTGCGGCGGTCACCAGGACATGGCCGACATGCCCAACGGGTACGGCAAGGACAGCAAATACGTCACGGCGTGCGGCGGCGACTCAGGGCCCGATGCGGCGGGGAACAATGCCACCGCCCCGAAGGTCGACACCAGCGTGACGGGGTAGCGCCGTGGGCTATGACATGAGCGTCGTCGACGAAGAGGGCCGCACCATCAACGGCTGCGACGAGCCGACGCATGGTGAGCACTACTGGCGACGCAGCATCTTCGGGATGCACCCGCAGGCGGACAAGCTCGTTGAGCTCGGACTTGCCTATTGGCCCCGCGAGGGCTTCGCGGTGCCGGGCAAGTGGCCAGAGCCGGAAGACTTCGACATCACGGCGAACGAGGGGTGGAGTGGCGACGAGGACGATCCCAACGACCCCCAGTTCTCCGGTGACCCAGGGAAGATCACGGCGTACTACCTAGCGGCGGCCAATTACTTCAAGCAGACCTACGACGAGCGGCCGGGCATCGCGGCATACAAGCTCTGCCACTCGAACGACGGCTGGTGGGTCACTGCTGCCGAGTGCGCCAGCGCGCTCAAGCTGTGGGAGCAGGCTGGTGAACCGGCGGTTGACGGCGGCAACGGCGACACCATCCCGTTTCTGCGCGCTGGGGCGGCCCACTTTGGATTCCGTGTGTGGTAGCGGTGAAGCTGATGGGCAACTACGAGGTGGCCGTGCGGCTGGGGGTGACCAAGCAGCGCGTCCACCAGCTGCGGTCGACGCGCAACTTCCCCAAGCCCATCGAGGTGCTGGCCTGCGGGCCAGTCTGGCGGGCCATGGACATCGAGTCGTTCGCCCGGACGTGGACTAGGCGGCCCGGTCCACCATCGAAGCAGCACCAGTGAACACGCTTCCATGGCTCCCGCTGATCGTGTCTGCGATCTGCTGGACCTCGCTGCCGGTCGCCTGGTGGGCTGCCATCGACCGGCGGCGCTGGGTTCTCATCCGCGCGTATAGGCGGCACCGCGCCAACGTCGACGCGCGCCACCACATCGCATGGGCGCACACCTTGATCGGCATGGAGCGCCGTGTCGACTACGACCCCTACTGGCTGCACGACCCGTACGACTACGACGACGGCCCGTACTACGGCGACGAGTACGACGAGAGCGAGGGGCACCACGACGGCTACGGCGGTGAGCTGATGAGCGTCCCCGGCAGCTCGGCGTATACGCGGATCGGGTGGCGCACGATTGAGACGCGTGCTCCACGCGAGGAGCTGCTCTGATGTTTGAACGTCGGCAAGGAGCCGGCACATGAAGGAAAGGGAGAAATGACGGCTGTTCTGATGGATGCGATCAAGAGCGGGGCTGAGGGTGTGCCCGACGTAATGGAGGGTCCGGACAGTGACTGGACTCCGATCCTGATGTTCAAGGGTGGTGACGGCGCGTGCCGCGCGGTGGGCTTCGAGGGATTGCAGCCCGAGCGGGTCGACGCGGCCGTGCAGCTGGTCGGCAAGATGCTGCGCGAGGCCAGTGCCACGGCGGCAGCGCTGCTGCTGCCCACGTGGATCACCCGCTTTGACGACACGGGCGCTGGGAAGGCCGAGTACGTGCTGGTCACCTACGTCGACCGTGAGACCACCGAGTGCGAGGCGGCCAAGGTGCTACGCAGTGAAGATGACAAGCCGCGACTGGGCCGCTGGGACCTGTACTCGTCAGACTCAGAGGTGGGGCGGGGCGCGTTCGTCGACGCCATGCGGGCAGCAATCGGATGAGGATCGGCAAGTCGACCGGCGTGGGCCAGGACTTACGCATGACAACGTTCGAGGGCGGTGGTTTGCTGATCATCGAGATGACGTGGGAAGAGTGGGACGGGCTCGTACTGGACGCCAACCACCTGAGGGAAACCGGAGAAATGCGCGATGCTGGAAGCACTGAAGGGGTCCTTGGAGTACTACATCCGCCCAGGCCTCAAGGCAGGCACGGCGCTACATGACCCGACCTGGCGCGGTCTTGGCCCGCTGAATGGACAGGAGTCACGCCAGGACGCCACGCGGCAGATCATCGAGAAGATCAAGCCACCGGTGATCATCGAGACGGGCACCTACCGTGGGATCTCCACCGAGTGGTTTGCCCAGTTCGGCATCCCAGTGCACACCATCGAGGTGAATCCCCGGCTACATGCCTACTCGTCGCAGCGCCTGCGCAACTATGACAACGTCACTTGTCACTTGGGCCGATCACTGGACGTGATCATGCACGACCTCGTCCAGGAGCGGGGTGCGTTCTTCTACCTCGACGCGCACTGGGATGCCGATGTGCCCGTCTATGACGAGCTGAGCGAGATCGCCAAGCGGTGGGTTCAGCCAGTGGTGATGATCGACGACTTTCAGGTACCAGGACAGAGCTACGCCTGGCTGGACAGGGGTCCGGGCCGCGAGCTGGTGCTGCCCATCTTGGGCGAGTTCGCCCAGTGGACCCGCTGGTATCCGAGCACCCCGGCGTACCGGGAGACGGGCCAGAACACCGGGTGGGTGGTGCTCGACCAGGGACCGCGCAACCGGTTCGGGGACATCCCGGAGCTGCGCGTGAATGGTTCGTAAGGCACTGCTGTTCATTGCAGCGCGCTGGTAAACTGTAGTGGGCCCGCACGCCGGGCTCTTAACCCACCGGCACCGTGCCGATGGAGAGAAGGGAAGTGTTGTGACCCAACCCAATGACGTGAAGAGCAACGCCCCGGAGACCAAGGAGCCGACGTTCGTACCACCGCCCGAAGTGCAAGGCACGCGGGCGGTGAGGAAGGCCGTGGCGGCAGACAAGGCGGCAAAGAAGGCCGCTGCGAAGAAGGTGGCCAAGAAGGTGCCGCCGTCGAACGTAGTGCAGATGAACGCGGCGCAGAGCGCGGGCCGCGCCGCTCCGGCCGCGAAGGCGGCACCCAAGGCCGCGCCGAAGCCCACGGCACCCAAGGAGCCGCAGGACGCAGAGCATCCCTGGTACACGCGCAAGAGCTACACGCCGGTACCAGGCCAGAAGTTGTACGAAGCCGTGGGCGAGAGTGGACAGATCGCCGTGCGGTCGTGCGCCAACCCCGTCACGCATGCCGTCTCGTGGGCGCACACCGGCCAACCGGGCGAGCGGGCCAAGGCCATTCGTGAGGGCGTGATCGCCAACTTCTACCCCAGCGAGGAGGCGGCCAAGAAGGCCGCGGTGAAGTTTCAGGCGGACAACAATGAAGACCGCATCATCGTGGTGCCCGCGCGGGAGTACCGCGGCCAGTGAGACCCGAGCATCGCGATCTAGACCTGCTATCGCAGGTCTTGCAGGGCCAGGACGCCGCGGCCGAGGGTCAGCAGCCCTTGGAGCACATGGTGCCGGTGGACTCCGACAGCCTCATGTACATCGCCCGGCAGCGGGCGCGGTTGGCGATGGCACGCCTGACGCCATTGAGCGACTCGACGCCAGAGACGGTGACGGCGGCAACGTGGATCGACGGCTTCACCGCCGGGGCCGAGACGCTGCGGCGGTTGCAACTACGAGGGGACCGGTAATGAGGAGCTGTAAGCACGGATTCAACCCCGCCACGGGGCCGGGGTTGTGGTGCCCGATGTGCGATGTCGAGGAAAAACGTGGGCCGCTGTGGCGGCGGCTCTGGAAGCTGCTACTGGGGACGGCACCGTGAGCTTGGGACGGAAGATCATGGGCTTTGCGATACCACGTGAAAGCAAGCCGTTGCGTAAATGGAACGTCAAGCTATACATGTTCGGTTCACGACTGCATGATCGAAAGGATAAGTGACACATGCCAATCCAGTCATCGAACTTCTTCGAGCCCGACGCCCGCCGTTGAAGAACCCCTACTGGGACCGGGTCAAGGACTCGGTAAAGCCCAGCGAGTTTCCGTGGGAGGTGGGGGTCCAGCAGGTCGGCCGTTTCAAATTCGACTGGCAAGAAGGTGATCCACCCATACTTGACCGCACTCCGTTCGTGAAGATGTACAGCTGGACGATCACCGACCCCCGCAGTATCGAGTTCGTCCGCACCGTGGCGTACCACGGCATCGTCGACCCGATGGCTGGGACTGGTTACTGGGCGTACGTCTTGGGTCAGGTGGACGTCGACGTGGTGTGTTACGACGAGGCATTGCCCGAGGAGAACCACTACCACAAGGGTGCTGAGCCGTGGGTGGACATCGAGCAGCTGGATGCCGCATTGGCGGTGGTCAAGCACCCGGACAGGGCGCTGCTGCTGGCGTGGCCGCCCTACAGCGAGGACGTGGGTGTGCGGGCGATCAACGCCTACAAGGGCGACCGCATCGTTTACATCGGAGAAGGGCATGGCGGCTGCACCGGCAGCGACGCCATGCACCAGATCCTCGACGAGGAGTGGAGGCAGCTAGCCGAGCACACGCCGGTCCAATGGTGGGGATTACACGATCGAATCACGGTGTACGAGAGGAGGTCACGTGTGGAGCTTGAGAACGTTCTTACGTGGGATCGCGACGGGGACGCCCTGCGTACGAGAGCGAAACGGATTGCTGGCGTGCCGGGACTTGACGCCCCTGCGCGCAATTTGGTGTCCAAACTGCAGAGGAGTGAGTAATGGGATTGACCCGAGTGTCGGGTGACGGTGTTTCGCATGCCATGTTCATCAGGCCGCGCAGGCCAGATGACCACGCGCAGTTCGAGTGGCTACTGCCACAGTGCATGCCGCTGTTCATCTATGCCGACGAGCGTGGGCGCGACTGGGTGCGCTGGTCACTGCCCAAGACGGTGGCGCTCAAGCTCGGCTGGGACATGGGCTGCGAGTGCTGCGGCAACACCGAGCAGGCCACCCACGAGCCGGACAACGCTTACATCATCGACACGGCCTGGGATGAAACGTCGTGGTTCCTGGAGAAACAGGATGCCTGAGTTCGAGCCTCGACAGATCTTCATCGTGCACGAATCGGTATGGCAGGCGATAGAGCGTTTTGCCGAGCAACACAACTTCTACCTGCACCGGATTCCAGATGGTGCGGATGACGACGGTAGGCCGTTCTACAGCGACGATCCCGACACCACGCCCACCTATGGCTTCATGCCGAAGGAGATCATATGAAGAAGACCAGGGCCTGGCTCAGCCAGCCATCCAAACCCAGCAGGCGGTGGCAAGTGATCACCGTCATGGTGGTGAGCACCGCCGTGCAGCACCTGCGCGCCAAGGCCGCGGCCGACCTCGAGAAGCGGGTGGCGGCGCTGGAACTCACGGCCAGTGTCGACGCGGCCATCCGCGAGGCCAAGGATGCAGCGCGGCGGGCTGAAGACATCGCGCGCCGGGACCGCCGAGATGCTGAGCTGCGGCGGGACCGATGAAGGTGCAGCTGAAGGATGTCACGGCGTGGACGGCAGCAGCGCTGATCGTGGCGGGTGTTGCGGTGGCCTGCGACAGCGGCACGCAGTGCGGCGACGGCATGACGGTGTGCGACGACCAGGGCGTGCCGCTGGTCTACGCCCCGTACATCCAACCGGCGTACGGGATTTACGGCCAGCCGTACTACCGGCCACCGATCACGATCTACCCCGGCGCACCGAACTACCACACGACGTACATCAACCACCCGCCGAACTACAACCCGCCGGTCGCACCGAAGCCGCCGTTGGCGAACCCATCCAACGCGAAGCCGACCGCACCGGTCAACGCCCCGGCACCTCCCGGCTACAAGGCACCCACGGTGAAGGTGAGTGCGCCATCGGTCAAGGTCAGCGCGCCGAGCGTGGGCATCAAGCCCGCTGCGCCAGCGCCCAAGGCACCGAGTGTGAAGACCGGCAAATGATCGAGGACAACATGATCACCGAGGGCCTGGTGCTCACGGTGCAGACCAGGCAGGTCGCGCTCAACACGGCGGCGTTCCTAGTGGCGCAGATCCCGGCGGCCTTGATCGAGGGCGACATCCCTGATGTCGTGCTCAAGTACGCCAACCGCTTCGAGACGTACCTGCAGAGGGGGCCTGGCCGGTGACTGAAAGCGAACTGCCGCAGGGACTGGTCCGCTGGCACCCTGAGATAAACCTGCTCGCCATCCGACAGCTCGACAACCCCAAACAGAGAGGCGAGATCAGCCCTACTGAATCTAGATATGAGCCGGGATGGCTGATGATCGGACGCGGCGGCTATTTCACCAATGGAACAACGTTCTACAGCGACGACTACATCGCCGAGCAGGCCGCAAGAGCGGAACGCGGGGAGATCGAGTACGGCGAAACCGATGACCGTCCGTGTCAGCCCGCCCGGTGGGGATCTGCAGAGGACGACAATCTCCGCACGATTGACGAGTTCGTTACGGTGTTCGATCCCCGCGATTGGATGCGCACGATGCCCGCGAAGCCCAAGGCGTGACCGTGGCGCACACCGAGCGGTCGATGTTCGAGGCGTTGCACAAGCGCTACAGCAACGACCAGTACGTGCGTCGGGGCAACGGCATCCGCTGGGTCTGCGCCGAGCACGTGCGCAACGACTCGGGCTTCTGGGCGGCGCGCACGGCCGACTTCATGGCGCTGGACATGTGGCCCGGCACGGGCAACGCGCTGCACGGCCATGAGGTCAAGGTGAGTCGGGGTGACTGGCTGGCCGAGCTGAAGAAGCCGGAGAAGGCGCTGCCGTTCATCGAGGTGGTCGACTACTGGTGGCTGGCGGTGCCGGACGCCAGCATCGTGAAGGACGGAGAGCTGCCACTCGATTGGGGGCTGTTGGTGCTCGGCCCACGTGGCCTACGGGCCAAGAAGGCGGCACCGCGCTTGCATGGCCCAGCCGGTACCAGCGGCCAAGCACACCGGAGCCAGGCCCCGCTGCCCCGCGGGTTCACGGCGTCGTTGATGCGGGGCGTGGCGAAGACGGCCACCCGCGCCGTCTCGCACACGCTGGCGGCGGACGGGCTGCGGTGTCGGTGTGGCTTCTACCCGTCCAGCATGAGCGATGAGCCGGGTGTGACGCTGGCGCTGCACATCTGCCGGGCCAACATGACCTGCGACCAGGACGGCACGTGCAGCCTCGTGTCGCACTGCCAGATGCCATGAGCAAGGGGGACCCCATTCGTGCGTTGAAGTGGACCCAGCGCGGCGACGACTGGACGCGCCTATCTGAGCAGGCCCGAGAGGATCACGTGGTGGAGATCTGCGAGAAGTTCGCCGGGTGGTCGTACGACATGGCCCAGTTCTGGGGCGGCTACCAATGAGCGGCTACCACGTCATTCAACCGCCGCCGGTCCAGCAGGATGAGCTTGTCGCTCGCGTTCGAGTCGTCAGCGTAAGTCGGCACGCCTACAACGGCGACGGCGAGCAGTATGTCGGCATGGCCGGACGGATCACCGGGGTCAGCGGCCAGTTCGTCGTCGTTCAGCTCGAATACGACCAGATTGGCAGCCAGAGAGGCGAGGACCGCCCGCGCCTGTTTCTGCCGACCGAACTCGTCACGATCAACGAGGAGGCGGTATGCGAACCATCCCCCACATGGCCGTAGCCGCGGTGGTCGCGGCGCTACCCGACGTGATGCTGCTGTTCGTCATCCGCAGAGAGTGGCTGCCGCGCGACCACATCGTCATTCGTGCGCACGCGTTCCTCCATCAGAGTCCGTGGGGCTTCGTCTTGGCAGCGTGCCTGGGCTGGAGCTCGCACCTGGTAGCTGACAGGCTGACCAGCCATAACCTCGCGCAAGACGTGCGGGGCAAGAGAAAGTGGAAGTGGTAGATGGCCAACGGGACGATCACGATATTCGTCGACAAGGAGCGGTTGCTTGCGGCGCTTGAGCAGAACCGGGCAGCGCATGGCGCAACCTACGAGAAAGCCAAGGCGGGCTACCTCAAGGTGACCAAGCAGAAGTTGAGCGACCTGCTGGACCGGGTTGTCGAGGGTGAGCTGGTGGGGCAAGTGTGGCTGGACGCGCCGCCCGAGGACCATACCGGTGACTACGACGACGTGATCTCGATGATGCAGTGGGCGCAGAACGACAGCATCGAGCTGACGCAGGGCCAGTTCAAGCAGTACATCCAAGATCAATGGGGGTGGAAGGACTCGTGGTTGACCAGCAACACGGCCTACCTGCAAGCGTGACCGAGCACTACCGCGAGGCGGCCAACGGGTGTGAGCGGATCGCCGAGAGCATGCGGCGTCGGGCCGACGCGCTGGACAACAGGTCGAACGAGAAGCGACTCAAGGCCAACCGGATGCGCAGCAAGGCTGACAAGCTCGGCAAGGCGGCGAACGAGCTGCGCGAAGCAGCCAAGGGCAAGGAGGGCGAGGCGAAGGATTGGCGTGCCGTGTCGACCTTGCTACCCCGTCTCGAACGGCGGTGCGTGGGCTGCGCGCTGGGCTACGTGCCCGAGGGGAGCAGTTACAACGAGATCCACAGCTGCGGCCAGACGGTTGGGCCACTCAAGGTGGTGAACGGGTGACGGAGAACTGGAATCGAGCCCACCTTGGTCGGATCGTGTGGTGGAGACCATGCATCAGGCTGCGCCGGGAAGACTGGCGGGGTCACAGGCGGCAATGGGCCGCCGACAAGGTGAGATGGGGCGATCAGGCAACGTGGCGGGTGTGGCTGAAGTGGCACCGCACCTACCTGAAGAGTGCGCTGAAGATGCGTGAGAAGTCGATGGCCGTGACCGAACGTCGACTGAGGCTTGACGCCGAGCGCGACTACTTCCTCGAGACCGGCGGTGCGCTGATGCTGCACCCCGGCAGATGGGAAGACGGCCCGTGGCTGGGCTACGCCGGGATGCACTACACGACGACGAACTACCGCGGAGAGCCGCTGTGGGCTAACGATATGGGGCTGGTATGACCGAAGGACCGAAGGATCCGTTTGCGGACCCCGGCTGGCTCGCGTACGCCGACCGCGCACTCGATGAGCTGCTGCCAATGATGCAGAGTTCGAGGGTCTGCCTATCGCTGGTGCCCAAGAACGGGGCCGACGTGAAGTTCGCCTTGGAGCTGGGCTTCATGATCATGCTCGACAAGCCCATCATCGCGGTGGTGTTTCCCGGTGCCAAGGTGCCTGCCAAGCTCGCCATGGTGGCCGATGCCATCGTCGAGGGAGACGTGGCCAACATGGATGAAATGGGCGAGCGGCTTGGCGCTGAGATCAAGCGGGTCATAGACGAAGCCAAGGAGGATGGCGATGACTGAGTCGGCCACGCCCAACTTGCGAGACGGCATCTCGGGCATCGACCTACGGGAGATATACGGCGGCTTTCACGTCAAGGACTCCGACGATGGCCTGCACTGCATCGACGTGCTGCAGATGATGTACGGCTGGCGGCTGGTGCTGTGCGAGAAGTTTCCCGGCGAGAAGGAGCACTGGCTGCTCGACGGTGCGTGGTGCTATTTCGGGGCGGGCACCGACGAATACGGGGTTGAGCGCACCATGACCCAGGCATTCGTCAACTGCGTGCTGGCCGCACACGCCTGGGATGGCTACGGCGCACCCGATGGATTTAACAAGGTGGCGGGCACGTGACGCAGCCGAGCTACCGAGAGCCAACGCAGCAAGAGATCGACGAGTTGGGCCTGATCAATGAGCAGGGCTACACCCGTTGTTCGGACCCGCAGTGTGGCGATTCGACATGGGACCACGACTGCGACGACCAGCCACAGAGCCGGTGGCGCACTCGATGGGTTCTCGGAGGAGCGCCGTGAGCAAGAAGTTGGACCAGTACGGCTGGTACCTCGTGATGCTGCACCAGTTCCTCGGTCACGAGAAGACGCGCCAGATCATCGACGGCGAGAGGTATGACCCGGCCGACTGCATCCTCTGCCAGTTCGACAAGGGTGAGGCCACGCAGGCCGACGTGCTTGATCGGATGGGCAGATGAGCATCGGTGGTCACGTGGCGTATCCGGGAGGGTGGTTTGGCAAGAGCTGGGGCGCGCCCGTGTGCAGCCCTGACACGCACAAGCCGACGCCGATTGGCGATCAGTGCATCGACTGCGCGGGCCTGATCATCCCGTTTGCCGGGATGCGCCCGGCGGTGTTGGGGTCGCACCACCTGGACTGCTTCCTGAAGTCCATCGGCGCGCCCACGTGAGCCCCGCCTACCGCGATCCTGATCAACGTTTCTGGGACAAGGTCGACAAGGCTGGCGACGACGGCTGCTGGCTCTGGACTGGATCGTGCAACCCAAAGGGCTACGGGTACTTCAACGCTGGCCGCGATGCGGGCGGAAGGATCGCCTTGGCCCACCACTGGGCATATCAAAGATATGTGGGCGAGGTACCAGCAGGAATGCTGGTTGACCATCGACATACCTGTCCGAAGCGCTGTGTGCGTTCAACGCACCTACGTCTTTTGACGCCCAAGCAGAACGAAGAGAATCGATCGGGCGCTACGCGGAGAAGTAGAACCGGCGTTCGAGGCGTATTTCCGTACAGGAACACGGGTCGATTTCAAGCCAGTGTTGGCCATCACGGCAAGAAGCAACACGTGGGCATTTTCGACACGATAGAAGAGGCGAGCGCCGCTGTGCGTGCGCGTCGCCTTGAACTGTTTACGCACAACGATGCAGATAGGGGTGAGTAAGACGAAGATCTGGGTCGATGACATGCGCAAGCCACCGGATGGATGGACGTGGGCCAAGACCGCCGAGGAGGCCATCGCCCTGCTCGACTCGAACATCGTCTCGCACATGTCGCTCGACCATGACCTGGGCGGCAAGGGCATGGATGCAACGGAGACCAGCAGGCCCATCGTGCTGTGGCTGTGCGAGCAGGAGCAGGCGCTGTGGCCGCCGGACATCACCATTCACAGCTGGAACCCGATCGGTGCTGAGTGGCTGCAGGCGATGTGTGAGCGCTACAGCCCGTGGCAAGACGTCGTGCCGTACATCCCATCAACCCAACACTGGGCAGGAGAGCAGTGACCTTCGACATCGCGGACATACAGAAGCTCATGGAGACGCAGGAGGAATTGGCCCCCGAGCTTGAGCAGTACCTCGATGATGGGCCGCTGGGCGGCAGGTGTCTCAGGCACCCGCTGGTCTACTCGATCTTCTGGGCACCGCAGATGAACGCAATGCTCAACGAGCAGTTCAGGCAGAAGCGGGCGGCGGTCATCGACGCTCGCCGCCAGGAGAACTGGCACGGCTTCGTCTACCTACATGAGCGGCCCTACCGGCTCGATGCATTCGTCGACACGGCCTGGCGGATGCGTGACCAGGAGTATTGGGAAATATTGGGCGGTATCTACATCGACACCGAGAACCTGTGGCAGAACAAGGATCAGTGGGTGGAGTGCCTGACCGCTGACCGTCGACTCCGCAGCCGCCTGATGCGCGCTGAGGACCGGGTGACGCTGCAGAGCCACGATCCCGTCATCGAGGTGTACCGGGGCTACAACAGCGGTGGGACCGTCGACGGGCTGAGCTGGACCACCAGCGCCGACGTGGCGAGGTTCTTCGCTCGACGACTCGCCGACACGGGCGCGACCATGTACCTCTCAGAGGGCCGGGTCAAGCGCGCCAGGGTGCTGGCCTACTTCAACGGTCGCAGTGAGCAGGAGATGTTGGTCCTGCCGGGCGGCGTGAAGGACATCACCACCAAGACGCTGGGCGTGCAGGAATAGGTTCCAGGTTGGGCCCGAGCAGCACCAGCGCGCTGGTAGGCTAAGGGCAGCGCACGCGGTGCGCTGACTAGGCGCTTAGCGGCAGAAGGCCCAAGCGTAAAAGAAGGGGAGAACGCATGGCAACGATAACGAGGGCGTGCACCAAGTGCGGCGAACCGGCCGAGGACTACGAGTGGGAAGCGGGCGAGTACTGGTGTCAACAGCACGTGCTGCTCGACACCGTAGGGCGGAAGTGCATGGGCTGCGACGCAGTGTGCCCGGACGTGAAGGCAGCCGAGGACTGGTACGTCGATAACGCAGGTCAGCTGTGCCCTGAGTGCGACAAGCCGGTGGACCCGGCCGTGCTGAGGCTGAGAAAGACCCGCGTGTGACCGAGCAGGATGGGCTATTCGACAACCCGCCGCCGCCGATCATCTGTGGGCACGCGAACTGCAAGCGCGTCATCGCGTTTCGCTCGCTGGGCCAGTTCGGCCGGTGGCGCTGGGTGCACGCCGACGACAACACCAGCCAGTGTTTCTCATCGGGCACGCAGTGGGCCAGACCGGCTGACGACGCGCGGTGCTCGCGGTGCGAGAAGCCCAAGCCTGCCGACTACTGCTGGGACGGCTGCCGGGTGATCGGTGAGTGCCCACTGGGCTACCTGGCGCGTGACATCGCGGAGAGCCCGCTGGCGGTACGTGAGCTGCACGAGCGCGGC
>Ga0137412_10000367_pt1 | contig 31180 bp, 29 predicted proteins | sample CZODoug2_1_16fun_FD_122160 | JGI IMG/M metagenome (GOLD analysis project Ga0137412, IMG submission 122160) | Vadose zone soil fungal communities from Angelo Coast Range Reserve, California, USA - CZODoug2_1_16fungal (Hybrid Assembly) | ecosystem: Environmental > Terrestrial > Soil > Vadose zone...
TATTGGCAGGTGCCCTATCGAGCCCTGGTTCCCAAAGGCGTCGGCAATCTTCTGGTTGCAGGAAGGTGCATCGGCGGCGACAAGATCTCCCATGCGTCCGCGCGCAACATGATGTGCTGCGCGGTCAGTGGACAAGGCGCCGGCGTCGCTGCTGCGGTCTCCTTGCAACGCAATGAAGCGCTCGATCAATTGAACATGGGCGCAGTGCATCAGGAATTGGCACGTCAAGGCGCACGCTTCCGGTGAGCCCAAGCCGCGGTTCCGCGTCGATGCGCTGGTGGGTGCTGGCGCTGGCCGCCATCGCGGTGTCCAGCAGTTACTACGAAGACGATGTGATCGGGCCGATCGCTGACCTTTTGCACCGGCAACGCGGCTTCAATCAGTCGCAACTGGGCATGCTAAATGGCGTCATCAGCATCCCCAATGTCGCGCTCGCCTTGATGAACGGGCTGCTCATCGACCGCTTTGGCCCGGCTCGCGTGGCGTTCTGGTCAGCCGCAATCGGCGTGTTGGGCGCTGCCTTGACCGCCATCGGCGAACCCTACGAACTCATGGTGGCCGGCCGATTTGTTTTCGGCATCAGCGAAGGCGCAATTTTCATCGCGCTCGTGGCTGGATTGGCCCAATGGTTCCCGCGCAGCGGCATCGCACTCGCGACGGCCCTGTACTTAAGTCTGGCCCGCGTCGGTTCCTATGCAGTGGACACCTCGACGGCCTGGGCTCACTCGCTTTATGAAGGCGGCTGGCAACCGCCGCTCTGGCTCGGTACCGCGATTAGCGCAATCGGCTTGGCCGCGGCCGGCGTCTACTACCGGCTTGATCTTCGCTATCGGCCAACGGCGTCCATCAGCATCACGGTCGAACAGGTGAAGTGGCATCAGCTGCTGCATTTCGACCGCTCCTATTGGTACATCCTCGCGCTGCATGTGCTGTATGCCGCCGTGTTCTTTCCGTTTCGAACCACCTATGTCATTGAGTACTTCCAGCATGCGAAGGGGCTCACGCTGCAGCAGGCAGGCGTGGCCAATAGCTGGGTGTTCTTTGCGGCGATCTTCGCGACGCCTTTTTTCGGCTTGCTCGCCGACCGGATCGGACATCGCGCGCTCATGTTGACCTTCGGCACGCTGCTGCTGTCGCTGACCTTTGTGGTGCTCGGGCTCACCTCCTTAAATCTTTGGGTCTCCACGGTGATGATGGGCATCAGTTGGTCGTTGGTGCCGGCGGTGATCTGGCCGGCCACAACGCTCATCGTGGAGCCCCGCCGCCTGGGCACGGCGCTCGGCCTCATAACCCTGATTCAGGCGCTCGGCATGGCGGCATCCAACCTTGCCGCAGGCAGGCTCGCCGACATGGCCGGCGCGGGATCTCAGAATCCGGCAGGTTACGAGGTCATGCTGTTGTTTTTCTTCGTGCTGAGCCTCACGGCCCTGCTCTCAGCGGTGCTCCTATGGCGACGCGAAGCGGGACCTCACGGACATAATCTCGAATCGGCGCGTGCCGGAGCCTGAGCGGCGAGCAGCGCTAAGCAGCGCGCCGCGCAAATCGGCGCTCGATTTCCCCGACGAAACCGCGCCTGAAGATCATCACGCACACCACAAAGATGGCGCCGATGATCACCGAGACCCAGGCCCCGACGATATCGGAGAGATACTCCTGCAAGGTAACCACCACATTGGCGCCGATCACCGGCCCGAGGAAGGTGCCGCTGCCGCCCAGCAAGGTCATCAGGATGACTTCTCCGGAAGTCGTTTGACTGACGTCCGAGAGCGTCGCGAATCCCAGCACCAACGCCTTGAGGGAACCGGCCAAACCGGCAAGGCTCGCCGAGAGCACGAAGGCGGTGAGCTTGTAGCGATCAACCTTGTACCCCAATGAGATGGCGCGCGGCTCGTTCGCGCGTATGGCTTTCAGCACCTGACCGAAGGGTGAATGCACGATGCGGCGAATGAAAACGAACACGCCGACAAAGACCGCCAGCACGAAGTAATACATGATTCGATCGTTGCCAAGGCCAATTACGCCTAAGAGGCTGCCGCGCGGTATACCCTGCAGGCCATTCTCGCCGCCGGTGAACTGTGCCTGCAGACAGATGAAGTACACGACTTGCGCCAATGCCAGCGTGATCATTGCAAAATAAATGCCCTGACGGCGCACGGCGATCGCACCAATCACGAGCCCCAACAGCATTGACACCGCGACGCCGCCCAAAATCCCTTCAACGGTTCCCCAACCATGAACTGTCGTGAGCCATCCGGTGACATAGGCTGAGGCGCCGAAATAGGCGGCATGGCCGAAGGACAGCATCTTGGTGTAGCCGAGCAATAAATTAAACGCGCAGGCGAACATCGCGAAGCACAGCAGCTTCATGAGAAATACCGGATACAGCCCAAGAAAAGGCGCGGCCAATGCCAGAGCCGTCAGGACGGCGTAGACCGCAATTTGCGCACGCATGCTATTGCTCTTTGCCAAACAGCCCGGCAGGCCGCCAAATCAGCACCACCGCCATGATGATGAAGACGACGATGTTGGAGGCTTCCGGATAGACCACCTTGGTCAGTCCTTCAATGAGTCCCAGCACCAGGCCGCTGACAATGGCGCCGACGATCGATCCCATTCCGCCGATGACCACCACCGCAAAGACCACGATCACGAGAGATGAACCCATCAGAGGACTGACCTGAATCACGGGAGCGGCCAACACACCCGCCAGCGCGGCGAGCGCCACACCGGCACCATAGGTACACATCACCATGAGGGGCACGTTGATGCCGAAGGCTTGCACCAACCGGGCGTTCTCGGTGGCGGCGCGCAACATGGCTCCCAGGCGCGTGCGCTCGATCAGGAACCACGTCATGCCGCATACGGTGACCGAGGCCAGCACCACCCAAGCCCGATAGATCGGCAGCACCATGAAACCGAGGTTGAAGCCTCCCTGCAGTAGCGCCGGCACCGGGTAGGATTTGCCGGAGGACCCGAACAGGCTGTGCATGATGCCCTCGGCGATCAGCGCAATGCCGAACGTCAACAGCAATCCGTACACAGGCTCGACTTGATATAGATGCCGCAGAAACAAGCGCTCGATGAGCACCCCCAGCAGTCCCACCGCCAGCGGCGCGAGCAACAGCGCCCACCAGTAGTTGATCCCCAGCATTTGCAAGCCCACGTAGGCCGCAAACGCACCGAGCATATAGAAGGCCCCATGCGCGAAATTAACGACCCCGAGGAGTCCGAAGATCACGGCCAGGCCCAGACTCAAGAGCGCATAGAACGAGCCATTGACCAGCCCGAGCATGAGCTGACCTAGGATCGCAGGCAGCGGCACACCGAAGACGGTGGTCACAGATCAGTTACCGTCATGCGCGAAAATTGCCGTGTGCGGGCGCGATGAACCTGGCTACTTCTTGACCATCGGACAGGTCTGATCAGGCTGCGAGCCATCGGCTTCCTCAGCCGTCATGGTCTTGATCACCTTGTAATAATCCCATGGATACTTCGACTCCGCCGGCGTCTTCACCTGCATGACATACATGGTGTGCACCATGAGGCCATCGGCGCGAATGGAGCCGTCTTTGGCGAAGAAATCGTTGATCTTGGTCTTCTTCAGCTGCGCCATTACTTTGTCCGAGTCGGTCGAACCCACGACCTTGACCGCGTTCAAGTACTGCATCGTGGCGGAATAGTACGCAGCCTGATTCTCCGTGGGTTGCCTGTTCATTTTCGCGTAGAAGCGCTTGGCGAATGCGCGTGTCTGATCGTTCAGGTCCCAGTACCAGCTGGTGGTGAGGTACAGGCCTTGCGCCGTTTGCAGCGTCAAGGCGTGAATATCGGAAAGAAAGGTCAGCAGCGCCGCGGGCTTCATGGTTTTGGTGATGCCAAATTCGTTGGCCGCCTTGAGTGAATTCGAAAAATCGGTTCCCGCATTCGAGAGCCCCAGGACCTGCGCGCCGGACGCCTGCGCCTGCAGCAGGAACGATGAGTAATCGGTCGTGCCCAGGGGCGCACGTACCGCGCCCAATACTTTGCCGCCGTTGGCCAGCACCACCTTGGTCGCCGCTTCCTGCAGCTGCGTACCGAACGCGTAGTCGGCGGTGACGAAGAACCAGGTCTTGCCGCCTTGACTGACGATCGCACTCGCCGTGCCATTGCCCAAAGCGGTCGTGTCATATGCGTAGTGTATGGTGTAGGCAGTGCAGTCAACGCCGGTCAGCGAAGCGCCCCCGGCGCCGATGGCGATAAAGGGCACCTTCTTCGCGGCTGCAACTTTGGACATGGCGATGCTCACGCCGGTGTTGGATCCACCCAGCACGAGCGTCAAGCCATTTTGATCCGCCCACTCGCGAAATTTCGAAGCACCGATATCGGGCTTGTTCTGGTGATCGACGCTCAGCACGGTAACTTTCTTACCCAGCACGGTGCCGCCGAAATCCGTGATCGCCATGTTGATGGCTTCGATGCCGCCCTGACCGATGACGTCCGCATACACGCTCGACATGTCGTCGATGTCGCCAATGACCACTTGATCGGCAGCAGCGCTCGCCTGCGAGGAGGCGTACAGGCCCAGCAGCGCACCGAGTGCTACGAATTTTGATTTGCGCGTCATTTCGTTATCCTTTTTCAATGTTTTCGTTCAAACGCCTAAAAATTCCTGGAGCAATCCCATTTGCGAAGCAAGTTCGGACTGTGCGAACTGTTTTACGATTCTGCCATGCTCCATCACGTAAAATCGATCTGCCAGCGGCGCCGCGAACCTGAAGTTCTGCTCGACCAGCACCACAGTAATGCCTTTCTGCCTCAAGGTGCGGATTACCTCGCCCAGCTTTTGCACAATCACCGGCGCCAGTCCTTCGGAAATCTCATCCAACAAGAGCAGGCGCGCGCCGGTACGCAAGATCCGCGCCACCGCCAGCATCTGCTGCTCCCCGCCGGACAGGCGGGTGCCGGGACTGGCGGCGCGCTCGAGCAGATTCGGGAAAATATCGTAAATCTCTTCGAGCTGCATCCCCTGGGCGCCCTTGAGCCGGGGCGGCAACAGCAAGTTCTCCTCGGTCGACAGTGCCGAGAAGATGCCCCGCTCCTCAGGGCAGTAGCCCAAGCCCAAACGCGCGATCTTGTGCGGCGCCAGCCCTACCGCCTCGGTCCCCTTGATCAGCACCGAACCGGTGCGTGAGCCGACCAACCCCATAATTGCTCGCAGCGTGGTCGTGCGCCCGGCGCCGTTGCGGCCCAACAGCGTGACGACTTCACCTTCCTGCACCGCGAATTCCACGCCGTGCAAAATGTGCGATTCGCCGTACCACGCCTCGAGATTGGCAATCTTCAGCATCTCTTGAGCCATCAGACAGCCCCCGAGAGTTCGCTGCTCGAGGTGCCCATGTACGCTTCGACCACTTGAGGGTTCTTCGAGACCTGCGCATAGGGACCCGCCGCGATCACGCGGCCCCGCTGCAGCACGGAGATGGTATCCGCGATCGACGCGACCACACTCATGTTGTGCTCGACCATGAGCACCGTGCGATTGGCGGAAACTTGCTTGATCAGCCGAGTTACGTGCGACACATCCTCGTGGCCCATGCCCTGAGTGGGCTCATCGAGGAGCATCAATTCCGGCTCGAGAGCCAGCGTCGTGGCCAGCTCCAGGGCACGCTTGCGCCCGTAGGGAAGATCGGCCGCCAGCGTGCGGGCCCACGATTCGAGGTGAACCTCCGCCAGCAGCTGCATCGCCCGGCTATCCAGGTTCTTGAGGCTTTTTTCCGAGCGCCAGAAATAAAATGAGGTGCCCAGCTTTCGCTGCAGGGCCACCCGTACGTTCTCCAGAACCGTCAGGTGCGGGAACACAGCGCAGATCTGAAAGGATCGAACAACGCCATGTCGGGCAATATCCGCCGGCTGGTCACGCGTGATGTTCCTGCCTTGAAAAAAAATGGTGCCTGAGGTGGGCTGGAGAAACTTGGTCAGCAAGTTGAAAAAGGTCGTCTTGCCGGCGCCATTGGGGCCGATCAGCGCATGGATTTCGCGCCGCCGGACGCGCACGGAAACGCCGTCAACCGCAACGAACCCGTTGAATTCCTTGACCAGACTGTGCGTCTCAAGGATCACCTCCTCTGTCGCCATCGCGCCCAAGCCCCCTTTACATCATAGTAGCGCATGCATTTACATCATATATAACATCTTAACAATCAATATATTACGGTAGTAATATAACAATATGCTTCAATGCGTGTTTCACTTCAGTATGTCGACTATTGCAGCAGATCGCCAACCATAGAGCACGACAGCAGCGCCGGGGACGTGCAAAATCATTGAAATGAAAGCCTTGAGGAGACGCTGCAAATAATGCCCAGTAAAATTCCCGACGGCGAGACACGTGGGTGGATCGTTCCGATCGGTGGCGCAGAGAATAAGGAAAATGACCGCCATATCCTCGAGCGCTTCGTGCGCGTTTCCGGCGCAGCGGATGCAAACATCGTCGTCATCCCGACTGCAAGCCGCATGCACGAGACCGGACCCCGCTACGAGAAGATCTTCAAAGAGATCGGAGCGGCGCACGTCACGGTGATGGACTTTGATACTCGCCGCGACTGTCAGGAACCAGGGCGTCTCAAGCGCCTCGAACAGGCGAGTGGAATCTTCTTCACGGGCGGCAATCAGCTGCGCCTGACGACGCTGCTCGGCGGCACGCCTGTCGCAAAACTCATCCGGGTACGCAATGCTCATGGCGTCACCGTCGGCGGAACCAGCGCAGGCGCGAGCATCCTGAGCGAACACATGATCGCATTCGGCGACGAAGGTTCGGCCGTCATCTCCGGCAGTGTGCGTCTCGCGCCGGGATTGGGGCTGACCAACCGATTCATCATCGATCAGCATTTTCGGCAGCGAGATCGCTTAGGAAGGCTCATCACCGCGCTTGCCTACAACCCGTTTGCCATCGGCATCGGCCTCGATGAGGACACGGCCGCCTTCATCGGGCCGGACGAAACGGTTGAAGTGCAAGGCAGCGGCGGCGTGACGATCGTGGATGCCGCCGACGTCAGCTTCTCATCCATCGGCGAAGTGAGCGAAGGGCAACCGGTATGCGTGCTCGGGCTGCGTTTGCACATTTTGGTTGCCGGCGCGACGTTCAATTTGCACACACGATTGGCATCTGCCGGCGGACTCGTCAACAACAAAGACTGACACTCGTCACAGGGCTGTGGAGCATACATGCGAATCCTCGATCGTTCTGTCTACGTCGGCCCTTCGCTGTATGCCCGATTTCCGGTCATCCGTCTGGAACTCGATCTCGGAGCCCTCGAGGCCTGGCCCACCGGCAAACTCGGCGCTGAATTCGTCGATGCCTTGGCGGGGGCTCTCCCAGGTCTCGCTCAACACGGCTGCTCATACCGGGAACCCGGGGGGTTTTTTCGACGCATGCGCGAGGATGAAGGCACTTGGCTCGGACACGTCCTCGAGCACGTCGCCATCGAGCTGCAAAATATTGCAGGCGAAGAGGTCACCTTCGGCAAGACCCGCAGCGCAGGCCCACCGGGCGTCTATACCGTCGTCTACGAATACGCGCAGCGCGACGAAGGCATCGCAGCGGGGGATCTGGGACTTCGGCTCCTCTGTTCGCTGCTGCCTGTCTCCCTTCGCCCGGCTGACTCCGTTCCCGATGGCTGGAACTGGCAGGAAGCGCGCGATGAATTCATTCGATTCGCACAGCGCCGGGCACTCGGCCCCTCGACATCCTCGCTGGTTCGGGCGGCCGAACACCGCGGCATCCCCTGGCTTCGGCTCAACGATCAATCGCTGGTGCAGTTAGGGCACGGCAAGTACCAACAACGAATCCAAGCCACCGTGACCAGCAGCACGTCGCACATCGCAGTGGAGTTGGCGAGCGACAAAGAAGAGACCAACAAGATTCTGGCGAGCTTGGGTCTGCCGGTACCGAAGCAGGAATTGGTGCAAAGCGAGGCGCAGGCAATCCGTGCCGCGAGACGCATCGGGTTCCCCATTGTGACAAAACCTTACAACGGCAACCACGGACGCGGCATATCCATTCGGCTCACCACCGACGAGGAGGTCGCACATGGCTACACGGCGGCACGCGAACATGCGCGGTCGGTGATCGTCGAGACCTTTCTGGAGGGAGATGATCATCGCCTATTGGTGGTGAACGGTGATCTCGTGGCGGCCACGCGCCGTACCCCCGGCCACGTGGTCGGCGACGGCGTACACACCATCGCGCAGCTCGTCGACATCGTCAACCAGGACCCGCGCCGCGGCGTGGGCCATGAGAAGGTGTTGACCCGATTGGAACTCGACGCGCAGGCGCAAAAGATGCTCGGGCAAGCCAACCTCAAATCAGAGTCGGTAGCCGCAAACGGGCAGGTCGTGCTGCTGCGCTCCACGGCAAATCTGTCCACCGGCGGCACGGCCACCGACGTGACCGATGTGATCCATCCCGACAACCGTGAAATGGCAGAGCGCGCGGTGCGCGCAATCGGCTTGGACGTGGGGGGCGTGGATTTTCTCTCGAAGGACATTACGGAGAGCTACCGGACGATCGGCGGCGGCATCTGTGAGGTCAATGCGGCGCCCGGTTTTCGCATGCATGTGGCACCGAGCGAAGGAACGCCGCGCGACGTTGCCGCGCCGGTCATCGACATGTTGTTTCCCGCCGGCGCGTCCTTCCGTGTGCCGATCGCCGCCATCACCGGCACCAACGGCAAGACCACCACGGCACGAATGCTCGCGCACATCACCAAGATGGCCGGCTACACGCCCGGAATGACGACGACGGACGGCGTCTACATCGACGGTCAGCGCACCGTGCAGGGGGATATGACCGGGCCGGTATCCGCTCGCATGGTGCTCGCCGATCCGCAGATAGACATTGCGGTCCTCGAGACGGCGCGCGGCGGTTTACTGCGCGCCGGAATGGGGGTGAATGAAGTCAATGTCGGCGGTGTTTTGAACGTACAGGCCGACCATCTCGGTCTCAAGGGCATCGATACCCTCGAGCAGTTGAGTGAGCTGAAGCGCATCGTGGTCGAGGTGGCCACCGACTGTGCCGTGCTGAATGCGGATGATCCCCTCGTTCTTAAAATGGCGGGCCATACGCAAGCGAAAAATATCTGCTACGTGACGATGAATCCGCACCATGCGCTGGTGCGCGAGCACATTCGCGCCGGCGGCCGGGCTTGTGCGCTCGAGGCCGGCGTCAACGGTCAAATGATGACTCTGTACGATCGCGGCGGCCACATCCCGCTGCTGTGGACGCATCTGATTCCGGCGACGCTGGAGGGCCGCGCGACGCACAATGTACAGAATGCGATGTTCGCTGCAGCCATGGCATTCTCGCTCGGAATAAAACTCGATGCAATCCGTCAGGGACTGCGCACGTTCGATTCCACCTTCTTCCAGGCTCCTGGGCGCATGAATGTGTTCAATGAGCATCCTTTCAAGGTTCTGTTCGACTATGGGCACAATGCACATGCCGTCGGCATGATGGCCGACCTGGCGCAACGCCTGGACGTCACGGGACGACGCATCGTGGTGCTCGCCGGCCCAGGCGATCGGCGCGATGAGGATTTGGTGGCGATCGCCCTGGCCGTCGCCGGCCGCTTCGATCTTTACATTTGTCGTCGCGATGACAACCTGCGCAATCGGGCCTCGGATGAGGTTCCGCGTATTCAAGCCCGGGCGCTTCGTGCTGCCGGCATAGCCGACAGCGCCATTGTGATCATCCCGGACGAGCAGGAGGCGATCGATGCGGCACTTCGCATGGGAGAGTCGGGTGACCTGCTGCTGATTTTCGCCGACGCCTTGGTGCGCTCTTGGAAACAGATCACGAAGTTCAAGCCGCTGGGTACTGCCGCGGTCAAGGTTGTTGCTGCGCCCCTTTCGCGCCGCCCGCCCCTCTCCGATGCGAAAATCGATTCTAGAATCGAGGCAGCGGCTGCCACACCGGAATTCAATCTTGACGGTCTAATCCGCGACGAGCGTGGTGTCCGGTTGGCACCAGAGAGCGACGACTGAACGATCCGATCGAATTGCCCTTCGTAGACTCCAGGCGTCTCACGGGCAGTAATCTGTTCTTCGCCTCGACGGGTGCTGTGCTCGACGTCGTCGGGGTTGCCATCGATGAGGAGCTGCTCGCGGCTTGGCGCAGGCGAGTCGAGCGCGCGGGCGCACGGCTCGCCTGGGTCGATCGGCAGTCTGCCGTACGGGCGCATGCGGGCGGTGTGTTGTTGGCGATTTCCGCACCCGGCGATCAATTGCTATTGGCGACTGAGGTCAACGAGTGGGCGCTGTGCGCGGCGCTGGTGGAGCGCGATCCTAAACGCTGGGCGGGCCTCAATGAGGCTCTGATCGCAGCGGCATTGGACAGCGCCGACGACGGCACCAATCCGGCCGTGGAATTTGCACCCGTCGTTGAGGAATCGGCTGCGTTGGCGCGCTTTCGGCGGCTTGCAGCAGTGGAGGCTGTTCCCGGAATGCTGGCACTCCTCGGAGTTGCTGCAGCCAGAGCGCTGCCCCACTTCATCGACGACACGGAACTGACTTTGGGCGCGGGCGCGGGCAGCCGCAGTTTCGCGCTGCGCGAGCTACCGAGCGTCGCCGCGGTTTCGTGGAACGAGCTATCCGACATCCCGACCGCCATCGTCACCGGTTCCAACGGCAAGACGACGACCGTGCGGTTGATCGCAGCCTGTGCGCGTGCGCAAGGCTGGCGCGCCGGATACAACTGCACCGACGGTGTATTCATCGGCGCTGAGACCGTGGCGACGGGCGACTACTCTGGACCTGCCGGGGCCCGTTTGGTGATGCGCGATCGGCGCACGCAGGCTGCGATCCTGGAAGCCGCGCGCGGCGGCATCTTGAGACGGGGTCTTGCCGTGGCGCGCGCCGATGCCGCCGTGGTCACCAATATCAGCTCAGACCATTTCGGCGAGTACGGCATCGACGACTTGGCGGGACTGGCGGATGTGAAGCTGAGCGTGGCTGCGGCCGTCGCGGCCGACGGCCGGCTGATCTTGAATGCCGACGACCCCCTGCTGCGCATGAAATCGAGCGAGCTTGCCCAGCGATATGGCCGCCGTCCCGCTCTTGCATGGTTTGCCTTGGACGCCGACCAATCGCACCTGCGCCAGTTTCGATTGCAAGGCGCGTCGACCTGCGGCGTGCGTCACGGGCGTCTGTGCTTGCATCATTCTGGGTCGGAGTACGATCTCGGCGCGGTTTTGAGCATGCCCCTGTCGATCGGCGGTATCGCAATCTACAACGTCGCCAATCTCGCGGCCGCGGCGCTTGCGGCGATCACGCTGGGAATCCCGGCAGCGCTGATTGCAGCCGTTTTCGCGCGGTTCGGTGAAAGAATGAGTGACAATCCAGGCCGCATGATGCGCTTCGAATTCAACGGCGTGCACGTGCTCATTGATTATGCCCACAACCCGGACGGCCTGCGCGGCTTTCTATCGGTGGCCAATCAATTGCGCGGCAGCACCAGCCGGCTTGGATTGCTCTTGGGTCACGCCGGCAACCGCAAGGATACCGATATCGCAGAACTGGCCCGCGTGGCTGCCGGCTTCATGCCGGAGCTTGTGGTCGTCAAGGAAGATGAAGCGCATTTGCGTGGTCGCGCACCGGGGGAAATACCCCGGATCATCCGCGATGAGTTGCTGCGCCTGGGACTGGCTGAATCCGCGCTGCCGGTCCGCGACACCGAACTCGAAGCGGCTCGATTCGCGCTTCGGTGGGCGCAGCCCGGTGATGTACTCGCGTTGCCTCTGCATTCGCCGAGCGCACGCGCAGCAGTCGTTGCCATACTGGAAAATAAAATTGGATAGGGGCGTGTAAACTATGCCTCACCCAGAGGGAGACCCGATGATCCGACATGCAGCGGCGATGACACTTTCCATCATTCTGGCGACGGCCATGCCGGCGGCATCGGTGCCGGCGGCGGCCGAGACCGACGCGAAGCAGGCGGATCCCGTCAAAGTTCTCGTGGCACGCCTCGACCTGGAGCGCTATAAGGCGACCATTAAGGGCCTGACGCAATTCGGCGATCGCCGCCAGGGAACGGATCGCAACCGCGCCGCTGTGGATTGGATCGAGGCGCAACTCAAGCGCTACGGTTGCTCCAACATTTCCCGCGTCAAATACACGTATTCTGCCGGCGAAACGCGGCGTCCGAGCGGGCCGCCCATCGCACAGGACGCCGACGCGGCAAGCGGCGGCGGACGCTACCGCGGCTCGCGAGGCCATACGGGCGTCAACGTCGATCCCATGCTGCAGCCCGATGCGAAACTGCGCGCGCTCAATACACAGCCCACCGAGCCCGGCGCGCGCGAAGAAGTGTATTGCACGAAAATCGGCGCCACGCACCCGGACGAAATGTACATCGTCGGCGCCCATATGGATGGTCACGGATGGGGTGAGGCGGCCAACGATGACGGCTCGGGAACGGCATTGGTCATGGAATTGGCGCGCATCCTGTCGGCGCCGGATGTGAAGACCGACCGGTCCATTCGGTTCGCGCTTTGGAACAATGAGGAAACCGGACTTAACGGCGCTCGTGCGTACGTTGACCAACGCGCGGCCCTTCAGGGCAAGGAAGAACCGGCCGGATCGGGGCGCTATCCTGAGCCCAAGTGGCTGGGCATGATCCAGCACGACATGATGCTCTTCGATCACGGCATGCCGCACGCCGATGGCAGCATGGCAAAGGACCAGCGGCCGGAAGCAGACGTCAACATCGAGTTTCAGTCACTCGCTAAAACGGCGGAAGGCGCGCAGAAACTGGCCTGGGCTTTTTATGCGGCGAACGAAGCCTATGCAACGGACTATCCCGCGGCGGTGGGGCCGCACATGACAAATACCGATAGCACGCCATTCATGGATCTCGTGCCCGCAATCAGCATGCGTGAGAACGAGCGGGGACGAGAGATCGGCGCCGGATGGGATCCGCAATGGCATCAACCGACTGATGTATACGCGACTTACAGCGATGCCGACTTTCGTCTCGGCTTGAATGCTGCACAAACGACCCTGGGAGCCATCGGCAGGCTGACGGACGCAACTCTGGCGCGCTGAACTAGTTCGCCGGCTCGAGACGCAACACCCGTCCGTCCGCCTCGTCGGTGCAGACGTAGAGATAGCCGTCCGGCGCCGCTCGCACGTCGCGGATGCGCCGGTGCAGATCGTTCAGCAATTCCTCTTGGTTCACGACGATTCCGCGCTCGTCGAGATGCACGCGGCGCAGATGCCTGAACGCCAAGGCCCCCACGAACAGATCGCCCTTCCAGGCAGGAAACTTCTCGCCTCGATACATCGCGAGCCCCGATGGCGCGATGGACGGCGTCCAGTAAATCACCGGCTGCTCAAGCCCTGGACGCTGTGTATAGGGAGAGACATAGGCACCTGAATAGTCCATACCGTAGGTGATCACGGGCCAGCCATAGTTCTTGCGCGCCACGATGATGTTCAGTTCGTCACCGCCGCGCGGACCGTGCTCAGTTTCGTAAAGCAGTCCGCTTTGCGCGTCGAAAATCAAGCCCTGCTCGTTGCGATGCCCCCAGGTGTAGATTTCCGGGCGGACACCCGCCTGTCCGATGAACGGATTGTCCCGCGGCACGCTGCCGTCTTCGTTGAGTCGGACGATCTTGCCCAGATCGGAAGTCAGGTCCTGCGCTTTCTCGCGGTATTCGAATCCCTCACCAATCGTCAGCGCAAACGTGCCGTCGGGGAGAAATGCCATGCGCCCGCCGTAGTGGTTGTCCGTATCCTTCAAAGGCGCCGCCTTGAAAATCACATGCAGATCTTGCAGCATGCTGCCGTCGAAACGCGCACGCGCCACTTCAGTGCCGTTGGCCGCAGCCGTTCCCGCGGCATAGGTCAGATAGACGATATTGTTTTGCGCGAAATTCGGATGCAGAACGATGTCGAACAGCCCCGCCTGGCTGCCGGTATGCACCGCCGGGATACCGCCGATCGGCTGAGGCTGCAATTGGCCGCCTTTGATCATGCGCAACCGCCCCTGACGCTCGGTCACCAGCATCGAACCATCCGGCAAGAACGCCATCGACCAGGGATGATCGAGCCCCTTGGCGATCTCGGTAACCTTGTATCCGGCCTTGACCACTTTGGCGGGCTGGGGTGGGGGCGGCGGAGCGCGCCCTACCCTTGGGTCCGCCTCGGCCGACGCCGCGGCGCAGATCATGGCCGCTACCGCGGTAGCCAGAATTGACGATGCAATGCGCGTGTGAGATGAAGGCATCTTGGGTTCAGGACGCAGACACATGACAAAACAGGGATGGGCTCGAATGCTACGCCGGATTGTCGCATTTGTCGTCGCGGTCGCTGTGATGGTGGTGTTGGGCTCGGCCGCTCATTCGCTTTTGGTTCAGCACGCATGGTCCATCGCCGCGGGTCACGCCGGCGCAGCGTCCCCCGCTGCAATCCCCTTGGCCGATCGTATCTCCTGGGCCGCGCACGATCTGGCCGGCATGATCGGGCCTTACGCCGCGTTTACCTCGATCGCTCTGCTCATCTCATTCTTGACCGCTGGCCTGGTCGTCCGTTTCAGCGGTCGTCGCATTGTGGTCTTCGGCCTCGCCGGTGCGATGGCGCTGTTCACTTTGTTCACGGTGTTGAAGATGGCTTTGGGGACTGTCGGCATATTTGGTGCGCGCGGAGCGATCGGCCTCGCGGCGCAAATGGCGGTCGGTCTGGTTGCGGGGGTGCTGTTCGCGAAGCTCACCGGGCACACTCGGCGCACCGGCCAGTCATGAGGATCCGGCTCGCCTACGGCTCCTTACGGGCTTCAGCGTCGATTGCCCTTGCAATCTTCACGGCGGTTTCGGCAATGTCCGTTATTCGCGTTGCCACCAGCCCGCTGAACTTGTCGTAGTGAGCCGCCGCCATTCCCCCCGCGATGCTCGCGGCGGCCTGAATAAGCTGTTCCCGGTCCATACTGATCCTCCTTCGATGGTAAGGTTGATGCCGCCTCAACGTCACCGCATGCTACTCGATGCGGGACCCGCTGCCCATGGGCCGCGCAACCGGCGCATGCGCTCGTCCGTCGACGGATGCGTCGACAGGAACCCCGCTTTGGAGGCGCCGGGATGGCTTTCGGTCAACTTCTGCAGCGCATCCGCGAGCAGGCCGGGCGACAAGCCATTGTGCAGCAGCAGCGCAGCTCCATAGTCATCGGCCTGCCGTTCGAGTTGTTGCGAGTACTTTGCCTCCACCACGGCCGCCGGTGCCGCCGCCAGCAGGCTACTGATGTCGCCAATATAGAAGGTCCAAAACGCGCCCACGGCGGAACTGCGCAGCAGCAGCTGCAAGCCGTGACGTCCGTGCACGTGACCCAATTCGTGCGCCAATACCGCCAAAATCAGCTGATCGTCACCCATTGCGGTAACCAAATCATCCAACACGATAATCGTGCCATCGGGCAAGGTGAACGCATTTGCCCCAAGTTGCGGCGAACGCCGAAACAATAACGCAGATTTCGGAGTGCCGCCTTCCTGCAGGCGCAGCGACTGGAATTTGGCGCTCAACGCCTGCTGACGCTCCTGGTCAATCTTGCTCGGCGCCAGAATCGCGCCGTCCAATATCTTCAGCGTCTGTACGGACAAAGTCTTACCGATAACGGGAGGCAGGTGCTTCGCGCCCTCGCCGGCCGCCCACGGCAGGCCCCATCGGTACGCGGCGATTGCGATCGCCACGCAGGCAACGCACGAAAACAAAACGAATCGCAGATTGCGCTGCAGGCGATCGACGCGTCCATCGCGATGTGCCGTAGACCTCAAGAGCGCATCGAGACCGTCCAGGTCTCGCACTTCGCAGAATGCACCATCCTTGAAGCGCAGGCTGCGCGGCGCCAACCCAAGCCGCTCGTCCACCTTGACGTCGGCGAACGGCACGCGAAAATCGATGCCCTCACCCGCGATAACGAGATCCTCGCCGGCCACCGACAAACTGACGGCGCGAACGCGCGTCGAGCGTCCGTCGAAATAGCTGGCCTGAAGCACCCTCGGACTGCCTGAAGGCCTACAGCGAAATATCGAAATCGAATACGGTCGCCGTTTCTTCGCCGACCGCACCGAGGGACTCCGGCTCCGCCGCCTCGAACTCCTGCAGATCACTGGCCGGCACCAGCCGCATGGACTCGATCTCATATCTCACCAGGCGTACAGACGCCCAAGGCATGAAAAGACCCAGAGTCAGCGCGACCAACACGAAGTTGCTCACCGAAATCCAAATCAGGATCAACGGCGACAGATTGCATTCGATGCGATGTTCGCCGAGACGCGTGTTGTTCCAGATCAGGTTGGTGATGAGAGCGCGAAATGTCGGCCCGATAGAGACGGCCATCAATATGAACGCGCCATAGAGAATGAGCACGGTCCTGATCAGCAAGGCCGGGTCGACCCGCCCGCCCTGTCTCTGGATTTGGAACATCGTGCTGAACGCACCGCCGACTCCGGCAACACCCATGAGCACAATGAACGCCACAATTGCCGCCAGCAGCAGCAGGTAAACGCGATAGAACTGGCCGGCCCGGGCATGAAAGGAAAACTGCGTGCGTCCGAAATAGCTGTTGTCATGCTGATACGCCTTCAACCGCTGATGCGCGAAGGGAGCCATCACGTAAAGAGTGATCAACGTCAGAAATCCGTTGAGCAGGAAAACGCGATAGGACCCCGCCACGCCGCCGCGAAAGTGAAAACGCGTGCCGCGCCAACTTGTATTGTAGAGGCGGAACCGGAATGAATTGCGCAGCAGCCAGGGCATGACTAGCGCCACAATGAGCAGAATGACGAGTGTCATCGAGGACTGCAGGCGAACTGAGAAGTTGTAGCAAACCAGCATGACCAGCGCGATCACCCGGCCGATCAAGATTTTGATCGGGCTGCCGTGAAAATCGAAGCTCGACCCTGCCAGCTGGGTGTGCCGATAAAAGTATTGCAGCCTTCTGACCTTGGCCCACGCCGAATAGATACCGAGCGTGACAATCGTCAACAGCAGATTGACGATCCAGATGCCGAAATATTCGCCTCCCTTACCGGTAAAACTCAAGGCTTCCGGCGCGCGAGCCGAAGAGATCCGTGTTGGCGATTCGCCGCCCGAGATATTTTCCATAGGTTCAATTCCTTTTGAAATTGAGTTGACGCCGCTTATGCTCTGTGTTTTGTGGGTACGCCTTGCGCTATACTACACGAGCGCGGAACGACAAAATCCGGTGATATCACAACGACGTGCGCCAGTTGGCATTTCTCGCTATGTTTTGCTTGAACAACGTCGCACTGCGCGCCCGAACGATTCGCTACGGTAGAGCCCCTACCGCACGGAAGAAGTGACGATGCCAAGGCTCGGCGCATTTATCTTGGCGAGTGCCTGTGTTGTGCTTGCCCAGCCGCTGCGCTCGGCCGAGGTTCTGCTCTCCTGCGTCTGGCAATCACACGGAACGGGCCACGAGAAACGGGCCTTTGAAATCATCATTGACCAGCAGGCGCAAAGAGCAGATCTGGGGGGCAATGAGTTGCTTCCCGCCACCATCTCCGACACTCAGATTTCGTTCTCAGTCAATCGCAGCGGCTCGATCTTCCAATACGCCATTGACCGGACATCCGGATTCGGCACGATACGCATCAAGGACCAAGTCCTGTACAGCGGTACATGCAAGATTGGCGATCCCCCGCACCGGACGTTCTAGACCACGAGACGGGTTCATCCTATCGAAGCGGGCTGGTCAAAAATGAGTATGAAGTTCTCGGCTAAATCTCGTGGGCCGCTGTTCAGCCGGATTGACTGGACGCGGCCCAGATATTGAGTTCGCCATCGCGCGCCAGTGCATCAATCCGGTCGAGTTCCTCCGGGTGAAACGCAAGGTTTCGCAGCGCACCCAGGCACTCCTCGATCTGGAGCCAACTGCTGGCGCCCACGAGCGCGCTGGTGATCGCCGGTTTTCTCAGCACCCACGCGATCGCCATCTGCGCGAGGCTCTGTCCTCGCTCTTTCGCGATTCCGTTGAGCGCACGCACAGCGGCAAGGTTCTTTTCGCCGAGCATTGACTTGCGGAACGACTCATCTCGAATTGCGCGCGAGGAGTCTGGGATTCCGTTCAGGTATTTTGTGGTCAGTAGGCCCTGCGCCAATGGCGAGAACGCGATGCAGCCGATGCCTTCCTGCTCGAGCACGTCCAGCAATCCCTGTTCCACCCAACGATTGAGCAATGAATAGGACGGCTGATGAATCACAAATGGAACTTTCAGCTCGCGCAGAATCGCAGCCGCTTCGCGCGTCTTCTCCGGCCCATAGGACGATATGCCGACGTACAAGGCCCGGCCACTGCGGACCGCGGTATCCAGGGCGCCCATCGTTTCTTCAAGCGGTGTGTCGGGGTCGAAGCGATGTGAATAGAAGATGTCAACGTAGTCAAGGTGCATGCGCTTGAGACTTTGATCGAGACTGGCAAGCAGGTATTTGCGAGATCCCCACTCGCCATAGGGGCCGGGCCACATGAAGTAGCCCGCTTTTGTTGAAACAACCACCTCATCGCGGTACTCGGCAAGATCGGTCGCCAAAATACGGCCGAAATTTTCCTCGGCAGAACCCGGCGGTGGACCGTAATTGTTGGCGAGATCGAAATGCGTGATGCCGCGATCAAATGACTTAAGAACCATTTCGCGGACGTTCTCGAACGGCTTGGTATCCCCGAAGTTCTGCCAAAGCCCGAGCGAAATGCGCGGTAATTGCAGCCCACTGCGGCCGCAGCGAGCGTAGGGGAGCGATTGGTATCGACCATCGGCGGCGGCATACATCGTCAAACTCTTGGGCATCCAAAAAAACCCTGAACAGAGGCTCCAACTCTAAGTATCGCATTTGCCGCGGTTACAATGCGATGTTGACGTGAAGGGGAAGGATTAGGGCCCATTCCGAGCCCTCTTCGGTAGGTAGGAAAGGCAGGGCCGCCTAGGTAATTTGGGTAATCTTGGCGGCTATGCGACCGCGTGATGATTGACGCCAGCCCGTGAACCGCACGCGAATCATCCAAAAAATCAGGAAGGCCAGCACCAGAAGCTGGGGCAGGAAAAAGAGTGATGTCACATGCACGGGAGCGGGCAGGATCCGCGGCAATGCGTTGGTGAAGAACGAACCGACGGCCAACGTCAGCCCCAGGCACATACGCCACAGATGCCGCGCAATTCGCGGCGCGCCAGTGATTCCGCCCGCCAGGACGATCTTGGCATCGCCGATCGCCGCGAGTGCGAGCACGGACGTAAAAACATAAATCGCGATGAGGACAGGACCCTCGAACGGGACAGCGCTTTTGAACAAGGGGGCCATTCCGGTCACCAACTGAAAGGCCAAAATCGCAAAGGGCGCAGCCAGACAGAGGGCGACGACCAAGGCGATCTTTTCGAAAAGGCCGCTCGTTCCCTCTCTTCGGCGGACGGTCATCCAGGCGGTCGTCACAAGGTAGTAGACTAAGGCGCCGATAAACAGATTGACGGTCTGGCCGGGCACGGCAACGGCCAGATAGCCGGCGAACGTCGCCATCACCAACATGGAAACAGTAAAGACGATTCCGGCCTTGCGGTGGAGATACCCGCCCTTGCGGGCAAACGCAGCTACCAGCCCCGAGGCGAGGGCTATCGTGCCCGCGCCGATATGAAAAACGTAGGCCAGTATGCTCATGTGTCCATCCCTACCCTCAAAACACGGCTCGCCCATTAAAGTTTCAGGCTTTCTGGGAATATGGGAGGGCTAAGTGGGCTGGCGTACAGCTCCTTCAATCGTGGAGTGGGATGCGATAGATGTTCCGGCGAGTTTCCCCCTTCACGAACGCATAAACGGATGGATCGGAACCCATCGATAAGTTCAACTCCGGATGCGGTATCAGCGCTGCATCGGGAACCGACGTCGCCGACTCGGATGGCAGGCCGTCGGCGCCGATAGGCAATGAGGCGGTGCGGCCATGCCGCTGCGAATTCTCCCCGGTGCCCACTTCGACGTACAGTGCATTGCCGTCTCGCGACCAGTGCGAAGGCCACCAGCCTTTGCGTATCAAGCTTGGCGCGCCGCCGCCGACCGGCGCCAGAAACGCGCCGGCAATTCCGCCCTCGATCGGCAAATCAACGCTCACCCATCTGCCGTCCGGCGCCACGGCATGGAATTCCACGATCGGAGCCTCTAGTACGCGAACGTTTGAACCACCGTCCGACTTCATGCGATGCAAGAAGTTGGCATGCTCGCCAAGGCTCCTGAAGAAGATATCCCCTGCCCTGCCGAATGCCACTTCATCGCCGCCGCGAATCAACAGACTCGGCGGCGCATGTCGATCCAGCGGAGCGGTCCAGATCTGAGATGCGCCGTCGCGAGTCGTCGTAAAAACCACCTGCTGCTCGTCGAGCGAAATGTCGTAGCCGCTGACGGCAAATCCGGCGAGCAACGACTGCTTGCGGCCCGACGCGATGTCCAGGCGCCATAACTCCGAGGGCTCGGCGGAGCTTCGCGCGGCCAGGAAATAAACCCGATTCGCATCAGGCGAGAGCCATGGCGACGAGGCATAGCTCTCGGTCGTCAAGACGCGCTCGCTGCCGGCGGCGTGCAGCCAGATCGTGCTCTGTTCCCGGCCGAGCGAGGTCAGCAAAGAACGGCCATCGGGAGCGCAGGCGACCGTTTCCTCATCGGTGGGGCCGAACGTGATCTGCTGAACCTGTCCGTCAGGATAGCGTTGACGCCACAGGTGCCAATGACCCCCGATCTGAACGGAGAAATACATCCAGTCTCCGCTCGGGGACCAGGCCGCAGATATGCACGCACCGGAAGGCCCGACGGGACTGCCCGGCGAGCTGCCGTCGAACGGCACGAGACGACAACGTTGAAAATTGGCGGTGCGGTCCATTTCCACTACCAGCACGGATTTGCGATCGGGAGACAAATAGGAGTAGTGCGCCATTGCGCGCTCGTGACTGGGTAGATAGATCTCGCGGTGTTGGGAGCGATCGTCCAGAGAAGACACAATGCCCAGATGCAGACCGGTCTTGAATTCAGAGTACATCACCGCGTGTGGGCCGATGAAACTCAGTGCGGATGCATTCGGCAGTAGCCTTGCCGCATTGCCCCCGGTGATTGGAACGGTCCAGGTGTCCCAGGAGCCGCCCGGTTCGCGATCGATCGCCGAGTAAGCGACATGCGTGCCATCGGGCGTGAACGTCGGTGCAAAGATCAGTCCAGAAGTATGGGTCAACTGGAGAGGTTCGCCGTCGGGCAACAACTTCAACCAGATCTGACCCGAGCTCAAAAACGGTTCGCCACCCTTGATGAAAGCCAGCATGTGACCGTCCGGAGACAGGGCGGGCGCGGTGGAGGAATCGGCCATGTCGGTCAGCGATTCGTAATCGGCGGACGAAGTGACGGCGGGCGAGTGTGAAGTCCAAAGGAACCTTGCGGCGCCAATCGCCAAGATGGCTGCGCAGGGTACCGCGAGCGTGATCCATAGCCGTTGCTGCCGCTTGCGAGTGGGCGCCGGCATCACGCCAGGAATGGCCGCAACGGGTTCCGTCGGCACCGGCAGCCGTACCGAGGGGTCCGCGTCGGCGTGAGGTTCATGACCGGAATTCGGAATCACGCTCACGGATGCTACGAACTTGAACCCACGCCCGGGCACCGTCAGGATAAACCGCCGCTCCCCCGCCGCCTCACCGAGCACCTTGCGCAGGGTAAAAATGCATTGGTTGAGATTGTTCTCTTCGACCACAGCCAGGGGCCAGACCGCATTCATCAAGGAGGTCTTCTCTACGAGTTCGCCGGACCGCTCGACGAGGTATCGGAGCGTTTCAAAGGCCCGGAAGGGCAGCGCGATGGGGTCGCCCGTTGGAGAAGAGAGCACCTGAAGAACGGTATCAAGACGAAAGCCCTCGAACTCGTAACTTGGCGTGCTGGTTTGGTCCATTGCCGAAGATCCGGTGGTATTCGATGTGGTCGGCGCAAACGTACGAATATCGAATTCTGGTTTCCAATATACCCTTAAGAGCGCCGATCCCCGCGTTCATGACAATTAATGTGATTTAAAGTCTTTTCATAGGGCTCGAATGAAGCTCCTTAAGTCAATGCGACCGGCGGGTTGCGGGTCGAAAGCATTAGAACTTAACTTAAGGAGCTAGAACATGAAGCAGTTTGATATAAAGGCGGCTGGGCTGGCCGTCGCATGGAGCCTTCTCGGATTGACCGCCGGTCAGGCATACGCCGGATGTAGCGACGGCGTGGCGCCGGCCAAAGAGCACTCCTCGGCGCGCTTCGTGCCCGCCGTCTACCATCCCGGGTCCGCTTCCACGGCTTTCATGACCGTGGCGGACGAATGGTCCGAAAGCAACGCTATCGTCGGACTTTGGGAATTCGAGGTGCACTTGGATGGCGCACAAAACGGCCTGCCTGACAAAGCGTTGTTCGATTGGGGTCTCGCCACCTGGCACGACGACGGAACAGAGATCCAATTTTCCGCCGGACGTGCTCCGAGCGCCGGAGATGTCTGCATGGGCGTGTGGCGGCAGGTTGGGAAGCATCAATTCAAGCTCCATCACATTGCGTTGGGCCTGACGCCCCCAGTGGCGACCGGTACTTTCGTCGGGCCTGCGATCATCCGCGCAACGGTGACCGTGGATGGCGATGCAGACAGCTATACAGGACCCTACTCGGTCACCATTTACCCGGGTTCGCCCGACAATGGAACCGAGTTCAATGAGAAGGGTACTCCGCTGGTGACATTCACCGGAACGATAACTGCCAAGCGGGTTACCGCCCACTGACCTTAGCGCCCTCCGTACTTCATCGGGAGTACGGAGGGCACCTCTAACTATTCGCGCCGCGATTGTGTCCGATTAAGCGGCGGCGCGGGCCGGTTCTGGCGCTGGCTTGCCTGCGTGGGGCCTAAAGGTCAATGCGATCAAGAAGGCGCCAATGCCCATACCCCACGCACCGATGTAGAGCCATCCGTAACTGGCGAACGTGTCGTAGATCAAACCTCCAGCCAGCGGGCCGGTCGCCATGCCCAGACTACCAGCCATTGCCGTTCCGCCGATGATCGTCCCCATCATCCGCAGCGGGAAATTTTCGCGCGCGAGTACTGCATAAAGCGGCATTACACCGGCGTAGATAAAGCCAAACAGGACCGCCACGGCGTAAAACGCGCTTAATTGGCGCACGAAGAAATAGGCCAGCGCGCCGAACGCCTGCAGCAGCAGGCCTGAGATCAGAACGCGCTTTGCTCCAAACCGGTCGCCGAGAAAACCGAACGCGACGCGACCGCCCAGGCCTGCCAGGCCTTCCACGCTGTAGATCGAAACAGCCGCAATCAGCGGGATCCCGCAACTTATTGCGTAGCTTACCGTATGGAAAATTGGACCGGAGTGCGTGGCACAACAAAAAAAATTCGTCAGCAGCAGCGTGATGAATTGCGGCGATCTGATTGCCTGACCTAATGTGATCCCTGATTGCGGCTCTTCGCGTGCGGCAAGGACGACATTTTCGGATTCCAACGCCGGCGGGCGACGCACCAGCAACGCTACCGGAATCATGACGACCGCGGTGAGTGCGGCGAGGATTTGGAGGGATGTTCTCCAATCGTGGTCGGAAATCAGCCGCGCCGCCAATGGAGACATGGTCATTGGTGCCATTCCCATGCCGGCGGAAACGAGAGACACAGCCAGGCTGCGATGTGTGTCGAACCAGCCTGTCACGCAAGCCATCATGGGCGCAAAGATGGCCGCTGTCGCACCGCCGACCACCAAGCCGAAGATCAGCTGAAACTCAATGAGCGATGTCGCCCGGCTCGCCAGCGCAAGCGCCGTGGCCAAGACACTGGATCCGATCAGCACTATTAGGCGCGGACCGAAGCGGTCCGACAGGTTTCCCCAGATGATGCTTCCCAATGCCATGGCGAGAAAGCCGAAGGTCATGGCGCTCGATACACCGGTGATGGACCAGCCGGTATCCCGTGAGATGGGCCGAAGAAAAACAGGCAGTGAAAACATGGCGCCTATTGCGACACAGCCCAAGAGGCCGCCGGCCGCAACTATCACCCAGCGATAGCGAGATCTGCTCATTTTGTGCTTCCCATCCAACCGTTCCAGCTGATAGTAACGACGCGTGAGAACTGCAATATTCGACACCGACGGGCATATCTTGCTGACATGCAAGTGGGATGGTGCGCGTCAGTTGCTCGAATTAAGTTAACGGATAGAGACGCCCAATTCGAGGAGCGGCAGGTTTCCGGCGGAGAAGATTCCTCGATCTAATCGAGATAAAGATCCCAACTAATTGAATATTAACGAAAAATAATAATGACTCGTAGCGGGCTGCGCCGCCTCAGCATCTCGATAGTGGTTCTCGGCATCACGTTTTTGCGAGCGCTACGGTGGCCCGTTCTTCTACCAGCTCGTTCAGACTCGCACCGCGTGCCCGCCGCAACGGCCAACTCCGACACATGATTTTCACCAGCAGCTGCCTGCGTCAACGCGCAGCACGTTCCTGCCGGTATCGGGTATCTTCCCGATAAGGTAATCAATTCTAACCTTGTAGAGTAGGCGAAAACCAGTGGGAGCCCGGAAGCTCCTTCATATAAACGTAGCGCCTTAGGAGCCGCCCCATGTCCAGCAAGCGATCCGCCGACCAACTGCAAAGCACCCCTGCGCAGTCAACCCAGTTACTGCAGGAGCTTGTGGCGCACCTGCGGCAAAATCGCACTCAATTGCGCGAGGAATGGGCTAACCGCATCGCGGAAGCCCGATTGCTGACGGCCATGACCAAGGACGAACTATTCGCCGAAGCGACTTCCGTGTACGACAACTACGTCGAAGCGCTCGCGACCGGGACGTTCGAGGCGTTGCAATCGTATGCGCGCAATCTTTCCGAGCGCATCATTCCCCGAGGCGTGGAAACACACGAAGTCGTGGGAATCGTGCTGCTGCTGCGCGACGTATTGGCGCGGTCGCTGTTCGCCAAGTATCAAGGCGACTTCACGATGCTCAATCGCATCTTGGACGCTTATGAGCCGGCGGCCAATCGCATTGCCAACACCGTGGCAGTCGGATTCGTGCAGGAACGCGAACGCGTCATTCGTCAGCAGCAGGAAGCAATCCGCGAACTTTCCACACCCGTGTTGCAGGTCCGCGAGCGACTGCTTATTTTACCCATTATCGGCGTCATCGACGCGCAGCGGGCGCGCCAGCTGACGGAGCAATTGCTGCGCGGCATCCGTACAAATCGCGCCAAAGTTGTGGTTATCGACATCACCGGCGTGGCGGCCATGGATGCGACCGTCGCCAATCACCTGGTACAAACCGTGGAAGCGTCGCGGCTGCTGGGTGCCACTGTTATCGTGACGGGCCTGTCTCCCGAGATTGCCCAGACCATCGTCACCATCGGTGTCGATCTCGGCAAAATGAATACGGTCGGCGATTTGCAAGGCGGCATTGAACAAGCCGAGCGCTTGCTGGGCTACAAGGTTGTTCCGGTGGCGGATACCGCCTCGTCATAGGGCAGACCATGGAAGTCCCAATCCTCAAGCAGGGCCGGTTTCTCATAGCCACCATCCAGGCTGCCCTCTCGGATGCGGACCTCGTGCAGTTGCGCCGGGCGTTGATCGACAAAGTCATTCATTTCCGCTCGAATGGCGTGATTGTCGACGTCACTGCGCTGGACGTGATGGATTCTTTCGCGACGCGAACGTTGCGCGACATTACCAATGTGATACGTCTGCGCGGCGCAGAGACTGTCATTGTGGGTATCCAGCCCGAAGTGGCATTTACCATGGTGCAGCTTGGCTTGACGATGGAAGGTGTGGCCACCGCGCTCGATTTGGAGGAGGGTCTTGCGCACTTGCAACAACGAGCGGCCCGTAGTACCTGAGCGAGCAAATGCCGGTGCTACAAGACATTCTAGTGGGCATCCGCTCCGACGTAGACATCGTGTTGGCGCGGCAGCAAGGAAGGGCAATGGCGGCCAGTATCGGTTTCTCCGCGACCGACGCCACCTTGATCGCCACGGCAATCTCGGAGTTGGCCAGAAATATTGTCACGTATGCACGGCACGGCGAGGTGATGATGCGCGGCGAAGAAACCACGCATACGAAGGGTATCGTGATCATCGCTCGCGACAGCGGACCGGGTATTCGAAATATTCACGACGTGCTGCGCGACGGTTATTCAACATCCGGCGGATTGGGTCTGGGACTGCCGGGCGTGAGGAGACTGATGGACGAGTTCGTCATCGAATCGGAATTGCAGCAAGGCACGACCGTCACCGTCAAGAAGTGGCTCAAGTGAAAGCGGCCGACCTGGAATGGAGCACTGCCGCCGCCACAATGCCCGGAGAAACGGAATCGGGCGATCGATATTGGACCGGTGTCGTTTCGAATGGAATGGTTTTTGCCGTAATAGACGGCTTGGGACACGGACCGGCGGCGGCCGCGGCGGCCGGCATCGCAATCGCAACACTGGACCGGCATATCGGCGATCCGGTCAAGGAGCTGCTGCATCATTGCCACGAGGCACTGCGCGGATCGCGCGGTGTGACGATGAGTATCGCGGCATTCAATACCGAGGATGCCATCCTCACGTGGATCGGCGTCGGCAATGTCGAGTGCGCTTTACTGCACCGGGATGCAGCGCGGCCATGCGACAAATTATTGCTGCGCAACGGCGTGGTCGGCGTTCGCTCGCCCGGTCTTCGAGCGGAAGAACTACCGGTCAGGCCCGGGGATATTTTGACGATGGCCACCGACGGAGTGGCTGCCGAGCGTGCCCTGAGCGTCTCCATGCAGGGTCGACTCGAGACCATGGCCGATGGGATTCTGGCAAACGGCAGCAAAGGCACTGATGATGCCTTGGTTCTGGTCGCGCGCTATCGGGGTGCCCAGCCATGAAAGAGGCCGCCACCGCCTATCCAACCTCACTGCGCGACTATTTGGGTGGTGCGGGTGAATCTGCGCTGCAGCAAGCGTATCAAATCGGGCGCCGGGCGCTGGAGGCCGGCATGGGGTTGGTCGCCATCGCGGATATTCACCATTCTTGTTTACGGGAGCTGTTGGCGCATGATGTCGGGATAGACGAGCGTCATCGCATCCTAACGGCAGCCGCGCAATTTTTTGCCGAATGCATCTCGCCTTATGAGATGACATACGGCGGATTTCGCGAAGCCAATACGGCGCTGCGCCACTTTAACGAGGTGCTGGAACAGGAGGCAAAGCGTATCGCGAACGCGCTTCACGACGAGGCCGGCCAATTGTTGGTTGCGGTGTACATCGCATTGCAAGACCTATGCCACGAGGTGCCGGCAGTTCAACCGCATATTCTCAAGGTGACGCAACTGCTCGACCAAATCGAAGTTCAGCTGCGTCGATTGTCGCACGAGTTGATGCCGGCGTTACTGAGCGACCTGGGCCTGGTTCCCGCCCTACGGTACCTCTTCGAGGGCCTCGCACAGCGCTCCCAATTGCAGATAAGCATCGAGGCGGTGCCGGAGCAACGATTACCAAGACGGGTCGAAGCGACCCTGTACCACGTTGCCAAGGAAGCGTTGCACAATGTGGTCAAGCACGCTCAGGCAACTGCGGTCTGGATTCGATTTCAACGAAAAGCCGATTCGATTTGTTGTTGCATACGCGACAATGGCACGGGCTTCGACCCAGCCTCGATTGCGGTTCGCCAAGGCGAACAAGGCTTCGGTTTGATCGGCATGCGCGAGCGCTTGAGCGTCGTCGGCGGGTCCATGCAGATCAACTCGGACGGCTGCGGCACGGAGTTGGCGATAACAATCCCAGTGGAGAACTAAAGATGCCGATTCGAGTAATTCTCGCGGACGATCATCTCCTCGTCAGACAGGGATTGAGGCTCGTGCTGGAGAAGGAGCATATCGAGGTCTTGGGCGAAGCCTCCGACGGACTCGAGGCGATTCGCATGATTCAGGAGCTATTGCCGGAAATTGCCGTCCTCGATCTGGATATGCCGGGACTCGATGGGTTGAGCGTATTGCGCGAAGCGGCGCGAGTAAGTCCTCAGACTCGCACGATCATTCTGACGCGTCATATGGAAGAACCTTATGCGGTTGAGGCATTGCGCATCGGCGCGCGCGCTTATGTACTCAAAACACAGGCGAGCACGGATTTGGTGGCAGCAATACGGCATGTGGATCGCGGTGAGGTGTACTTGAGTCCCAAGATCTCCAACGCGGTGGTCCGTGCGTTCCTTACCAACCCCGACGCGCCCAATGGAAAACTGAGCCTGCGTGAACGACAAGTCTTGCAACTGGTCGGCGAAGGGCATTCGACCAAAAAGATCGCGGCGTTGCTGGGTATCAGCACTAAGACGGCGGACACGCATCGCACCAAGGTAATGGAAAAACTCGATATTCATCAGACCGCCGGACTGGTCCGCTATGCGATCCGAAATGGTCTGATCGAGCCATAATTGGGCCTTCTACAACACTGATTATCGCCTTCCCTCATGGCACCCAGTCTTTTCCACGGGGTCCATCGATAATTCACCCGATTGTGTTCGTCGCTGCCCGGCCTATGCTGCACGCATGATCAATCACCCAAGAAGAGGCGAAACGAGTCTATGAAACTGCCCGTGCTGAAGGCACTTGTCATGTTGGAAAAATGGGAAAACTCTTGGTTTTTGAACGGAGGGTTTCATGAGTCGATCGACGGTCAGCTGATAGATGTGAAAGCCTTGCGGGTGAATCTGCAAGACTTTGACGGCACATTGCGCATGGTCGTGAAGCAGCCACCCGATGTGTTGTTGCTGGAATCCACAATGACGCCGCACTTTGTGTCGAGGATGGCCATCCAAGTGCGCAACAAATTGCCGAACTTGCCGATTTTGTTGCTGCCCGACATTCACGGTGCTGTGGAGCCGCTGGAAGGTCCGCCGGAGGTAGGGGGAAAGCAATCGCGTCTCAGCGCCGCGGCCGGCAACAACCCGGTTGCGTCCGACACCATTGCGCGAACGCTGCGTTATGCTCATGGTCATCTTGGATTACAGCGCACATTGCTGCAAATGGCGTTGAGGGACGATCTGACCGGATTGCATAACCGCCGCGGATTCATGGCGCTTGCGACCCAACATCTTAGATGGGCACGCGAGGCGAGGCAGTACATGCTGATGTTCTACGCCGATTTGGACGGCCTGAAATGGATCAACGACCACTACGGTCACGATGAGGGTGATCGGGCGATATCGCGCGCCGCGACGTGCATCGAGCGGACTTTTCGTAAATTCGATGTGACGGGGCGTTTGAGCGGCGATGAATTTGTGGCGTTGATCCGGGAGGAACCCGGACGTAGCGCCGAAGCGATCTGTCAGCGTTTGCACTTGAATCTGGCCGATTGCAGCGGCGCGGAAAACCGCTACAAATTGTCCTTGAGCGTCGGCGTGGCGCATTTCGATCCCGACAAGCCTGCGACTCTGCAAGACTTGATGCGCCAGGCCGATACCGCATTGTATGAGCGTAAACGCAAGAACCGGGCCCGCGTATCGAACGATCTTACGGCAGCCAATTCGGAAGCGTCGGCGCGCGCCGGCGGCGCCAAGCGGCCGGCTTTCGGTGAATCAGCCGCGGCGGCGTCAAATGATCGCTGGTTGCCGCTGGGGCAGCTCGAACTTAACCCATCCGGCAATTCCGTGTTGTAACGCCCGGATCTCTGATTGAGTAGACGACCCCAAGGGGGTGAATGCGATGCAAACTGGGCGAGAGGTGCCACGGACGGCCACCAATGCTGTGGCGAATCTTGAAGCAGCCGATGAGCCTACGAACAACGAGACCGTGGTTCTCGCGAACATCAGCGAGCGCGGAGCCCGCCTCATTGCCGGCCGCCATTGGGACGCGGGTAAGAAGGTCATTGTCAGCGATTCGATGATAAATTTTCGAACCGAGGCCGAAGTCGTTTATTGTGTGCCGCACACTTCGCGTCAATTCGCCATCGGCCTACGATTCAGCATGCCGCTCGCCCTCGCGGCGCATCTCAGCGAGCTACGGTAGCTAATATTCGGGCCATCCGCCGATAGGGTGTTTACCCGACAGGTGTTTACCTGACTGAATCTGACGGGTGTTTACCCGATGCATTTTCTTGCGAAACGCGGCATTTTCACTACACAATAATTGAGGACACAAGAAATAACACTATGGGCCGAGCTCGAAGATCCACTTCAAACTCACCCTCGGCATTGCTGATCGGTCCGTATGATCCGCACTGCGGCGAATTCACTTTTCTCGCTCCGCCGCTCGGCGTCTGGCGGCTGGCCGGCGTGCTTGAAGCGGCAGGGATCGAGACCAAAGTCTTCGATCCGAATTGCTGTCGCGGGCCGCCGCAGCAAGCCCTCGAGCACGAGTTGCTCAGCGGCGCATGGGACATCGTCGGCGTCTCTACCACGGGGATGACCCTGCGATTCGATCTGGAACTTGCGCACATCGTGCGTCGAGTGACGCCGGAGGCGTTCATTGTCGCGGGCGGTATGGAGGCGACCTTTCGTCCGGAGCTGATGTTCGAGCTCGGCCCGTTCGACTTGGTTGTGCTCGGTGAAGGCGAACGGCCGCTGCTTGATTTGATGGCGCGCCGGCGCGCGGGGCAACCCCTGGGCGGCATTGCCGGAACGGCCGAACGCACCAAGGACGGCCAAATCATTCGGTTACCGCAGCGTGCTCTGAACCGGGACGAGCTGCGCGATGCCATCTTCAGCACACCCTACGAGAAGATGCCGTATTCAGCCTATTGGGAGCGCCTGGAATCGGCTTATCGGATTGGTGCGCTGCCGAGCAAAGCCGCGCGAGAAGCGCACCTTGCCGAAATACGCTCGGTGCGGCTGATCACGCTCAACTACTGCCCGATGGGCTGTACGTTTTGTTCCGCTACCAATTTTCTGCATGAGGCTCAAGGAAGTGTTGCATCCGTTGCACGCCTCGAAGCGGACGAATGTCTGACCATGATCGAGCGCATCGTCGCGGCGCATCCGCGCGTGCGCACGATCATCTTTCAGGACGATATTTTCGTTTTCACGCGGGACCATCGAATCCTGCCGCTGTGCGAGGGAATCATTGCCGCGAAACACAGCGGACGGATTCCAGCGCATCTGCAATTCATCAGCACGAATCGTATCGATGCCATGTCCGCCGAGCGGCTGACGGCCATGAG
>Ga0137412_10000368_pt1 | contig 31082 bp, 29 predicted proteins | sample CZODoug2_1_16fun_FD_122160 | JGI IMG/M metagenome (GOLD analysis project Ga0137412, IMG submission 122160) | Vadose zone soil fungal communities from Angelo Coast Range Reserve, California, USA - CZODoug2_1_16fungal (Hybrid Assembly) | ecosystem: Environmental > Terrestrial > Soil > Vadose zone...
TCTTCGAGCGCCTCGACATTGTGCCACCACAGCGCGGGGATGTAGACCGCGTCGCCGGGGGCGAGCTCGGCGACTTCGGCGACTTTCGCCGCCTCGGCATAGCGGGGAAAACGCTCGAGGTCCGGATTGCGGATATCAACCAGAGTGATGGGCTGACCCGCCGGAGTCAAGTCGAGGGGGCCCACGTAGAGATTTCTGATCTGGTCCGGCGGAAATAGGGTGAAGCGGCGCCGCCCACCCACGACACAGGCGAGGTTTTCGATATGGTCGAAATGCGCCGCAATGCAGGTACGGTTTCCGATCCAGATCGACTCGCGCACCGACTCGGCGGTAACCAGGCTGCGAACATGGTTGACGTCGGAAAAACCCGGAAGGTAAATAGGCAGTGATACGGAACCGGAGTAGAGCGCCGCTGCGGACTCATTCCCTAATTCCTGACAGAGCCGGTCAAGTACATCGCTGAGTAGCGCCCGTTTGGACTCGAAATTAAAACCATCCAGCGTCTCGTTATAGAAGAATCGCCCCTCGATGGATGCGGGCCCTTCGAACATGGGCGCAGCATGGCCGCTGTAGAATGTCTTGAGATAGGCGGTGAGCGAGTGTGCCGATTCAAGTCCCGCCTGGGTCGCCGGCCAAGCCCGCACCAGGCCGCGCAGTACCGCCGGGCGGTCACGAGTCTTGATCGTGTTCTTGAATTCGACAGCATCGACATCTTGCCATTCCTCCGCCTTTCTTGGTTCGACACGCATATTCGTAGTACCCGTGGTGAAGCAATGAAGCCTATTGTACCGCGACTTGGCTTCGCTCCTTCGCCGCGCCGACGAAGACGCAAGAATGAGCGCTATAATCTTCGGATGTGCTGGAGGCGAAAGTGGTCAACCGAGTAGTTCTTGATAATCAGATTCACCGCGACGTCCGCATTGCCGCCACACGGCCGACGCGACAGAACGCAGAAATCAACACGGTGAGCGTGATCCCTCGAGAATTTCCGCGACTCCTGGCGCATTATCCGATCTTCTACACCAAGAACGTGGAAACGGGTCGATTCGAGCCTTCCGCGCTGCTGGGCTTCCAGCCTCAGGAGAACTTGTTCTTCGTGGATGGCCGATGGGATGCTGCCTACGTGCCACTGCAGATCCAGCGGCAACCGTTCTCGCTGATCACCCGCCGCGCGGAGGATTCTGAAGGAAAGCCGCCCACTCTCGACGTGGCGTTTGATCCGAGCCAGACCGTTCAATCGCAGGAGGGTCAACGCCTGTTCCTGGAAGACGGCCAACCGACAAAATTCTTGCAAGGGATCACATCGATGCTGTCGGCGCTGGTTGCGGGAGCGAAGGAGACTTACGCGTTCACCGGCCGGCTGGCGGAGTTCAGCTTGATCGAGCCCGTGCAGATCGATATCGAGTTCGTCAACGGCAGCGAGACCAAATTGCAGGGTCTTTACTGGATAGCCGCCGCTGCACTCAAGGCATTGCCTGCGGTGCAATTGGCGGAGTTGCGCGATCGTGAGTTTCTCGAATGGATGTACTTTCAGATGGCATCACTCTCGCAAGTGTCCGAGCTGGTCGCTCGTAAGAACCGGCTCCTGTCCGGCGTAACCGCCACGCGTCCCTAATGAGGATCGGAAGTGACGTTCCAAACCGAACCGCAACCCGTTCGAAAGATCCTGATTGTCGGCGGCGGCACCGCGGGCTGGATCACCGCCGGGGTGCTCGCGGCGCGTTATCCCCGGCGGGGGGACGACGGGATTTCAGTCACGCTCATCGAATCGCGCCAGCAGCCGCCGATTGGCGTCGGCGAAGGCACCTGGCCAACACTCCGTGCCACCTTGAAACAGATCGGCGTAACCGAAACGGATTTTCTCCGTGCGTGTGACGCATCTTTCAAGCAGGGGTCGCAATTCGTGAAGTGGGCGGACGGTGGCGAGTCGGACGCTTACTACCATCCCTTTACGCTGCCAGTCGGCTACGAAGAACGTAATCTCGCCGCTTACTGGCTGGAGAATCCGCGCGACCAGAGCTTTGCAGACAGCATGTGCTTTCAAACGGCTGTTTGTAGACAGGGCTTGGCGCCCAAACAGATCACGACCCCGGAATTCACAGGCTTGGCGAATTACGCCTATCACCTGGACGCCGGCAAATTCGGGCCCTTTCTCCGTGACCACTGTATCGAGAAGCTCGGCGTTGCTCACGTGTATGACGAGATCGTCCGAGTCGAGTCCACCCAGACCGGCGACATTTCGCACGTAGTGACGAAATCCGGTGAGATGCTCGCCGCCGATCTCTACATCGATTGCAGCGGATTTTCATCGCTCTTGATCGGCAAGCATTTCGGCGTACCGTTTCTTTCCAAAAAAGATGTGCTTTTCATCGACAAGGCATGGGCAGTTCAAATTCCGTATTCGACCGATGAGGCCGCGATCAAGTCGGTGACCGTGGCCACAGCACAGTCGTCGGGCTGGGTGTGGGATATCGGGCTCACGAGCCGCCGCGGCGTGGGGTATGTATTTTCCAGCGGCTACGTGTCGGATGAGGGTGCGCTCGAGGAGCTGAAGAACTACCTCAGCGCCCGAGGCGATCCGTCGCGGGACTTGAGCTTTCGAAAAATCGACATCAATTCGGGGTATCGCCAGGAATTCTGGACGGGCAATTGCGTTGCGGTGGGACTTTCTGCCGGGTTCCTCGAGCCTCTCGAGGCATCGGCCATCGTCATGATCGAGCTGTCGGCAAAGTCCATTGCGAACCTGCTGCCGAGTTGCCGCGGCGGCATGCGGCAGGCCGCGCGAATATTCAACGACACTTTTCGCTATCGCTGGGAGCGCATTGTCGATTTCCTGAAGTTGCACTACGTGCTCAGCCGGCGGACCGACTCTCGATTCTGGATCGACAATAGAATTGCCGAATCGATTCCGGACAGCCTGCGCGAAGGCCTGGAGTTCTGGCGCGACCATTGCCCCTGGCATGAAGACTTCTCGCATCGTGAGGAAGTGTTCTCGGCGGCGAGCTACCAATACATCCTCTACGGGATGGGATTTCAGACCTACACGGCACCTTGGCTGCTGAACGACGGTGACCGAAACCTGGCGCGGGAAAAAATCAACGAGACGGCCCGCTACGCCAAGGCTCTCACGGCGTCGCTGCCCAGTAATCGCGAGTTACTGTCGAAAGTGCGCCGATATGGTCTTCAGAAGATCTAACCTGCGTCGGGCAGCGCCGCTGCTGCAACGTTTTTGGCATGCAATAAAAATTTCACATAGTTGATTCCTTGAGCGCCATTGGCGTTGTTTTTGGCGCTATGCCCCGTTGGCGTGCAGCAACGGATGCAAGCAATCGAGCCGGTACGGCGGGCGAGAATCGGTGTACTGCAAGCAACTCAGTTGTGAGAGGGGAGCCGACTCAACGCGGTAGCAACCGGCTGACGCCAGAACGGCACGACCCGAATAGAAACTTTCGCGGGCATTCTCGGTCCACACTACCCATGCATTCGAGCCGGGGAGCATCGTTGCAAATCAGGGTATTCATTCTGAGCGCTGTGCGGTTGCATCGGGAAGGCTTGGCGGCCCTGCTCCGCGGCTGCCCTACGATCGAAGTGCTCGGTGCACACAACATCCAAGAAACGCAGAACGCCTTGCTGACGACGGCGATCGATGTCGCTTTGATCGATGCACTGTCGCCGAGCGATTCTGATACGGTGAGCGCCCTTCGAAAAATGTGTGCCCGGGTGCGGATTTTGGCCATCGGAATTCGCGAGACCACGAGTGAAGTCCTGGCCTGTGCTGCCGCCGGTATTGACGGTTATGTACCAAGGGACGCCGCGTTGGGCGATATGGTCACCGCCATCGAGAACGTGGTGCGGGGCGAACTGGCCTGTTCGCCCAAAGTGGCCGCCTCCCTGTACCAGTGCGTCGGCCTTTCCAGGGCTGCCGGCGCCACCCCGTTGACCGCGCGTGAGCTTCAAATCGCCGATTTGATGAATCGCGGCTGCCCCACGAAGGAGATTGCATGGCGCTTGGGAATGCAGCCTAGCACCGCGAAAAACCACATCAGAAATATTCTGCACAAGCTGGGCGTACATCGGCGCGGCCAGGCGGTGGCGAAGCTGCAAACCTTGATCGGCGAGCGGCTTGGCTCCTCCTAGCCGGCCATGCAGGCTTCCGTTCAAACCCACAATCCCGCTGCCCGCAATTGCAGGATGGCGTTCATTGGGTTGCCTAGATAGGGAGCACCAGGAAGCGCGAAGGGTGCTTGCAAGCTGCCGGCGCTCATTCCCGCCGCTATCCCGGCGCCGTAGAACTGTTGGCTCGAAAATTGCTGGCCGTTCGGTAGCAACCCGGGTACTTGCTGCAGATCGGGACATCCTGCGCCTACCCGGTTGGGATCGACCTGCGCATACGGTATCGCCGCGGCGCGCAGGAAGTCGTACAAGACCGAGACCCGCTGGTCTGCGCGCGCTCCGTAATTGATGCTTTGTAACATGGGATGATGAGAGAGCAGCAGCGCTGAAAACCCGACGACATGCGCCGCTGCCATCGAACTGCCGTCCCAAGCCGCATAGCCGCCGCCGGGAACACTGGATATGACGGCGACACCCGGCGCGCACACGCCCACCTGCGGCCCCGAACAACTAAAATTGGTTGCGTAGATCCCTGGCAATGCGATCAGTTGCGGCAACGCCCTGTGCGCATGACGCGTGTCCTGCGGGTACTCGCCGAGTTTGCCGACCGCCGAAACCGTCAGCACGCCGGGGACATTGCCGGGGAATTGCACGGCTCCGCCCGTGTTGCCGGCGCCGACGACGCTGGCGATTCCATGCAAGCGAGCTTCGGCGATTTTTTGCGCCACGAGTTCGGAAAACTGCTCGCCGCTGACGCCAATCTGCACGATATCCAGCCGCCGCTCGATGCATTCATCCAGGGCATCAATGAGATCGCTGAAATGTCCACCCGGCACCACTTTGAACACATGCACCTCGGAGGCCGGAGCGCAGCCGACAATGTCGGACGACGCGACAGCAGAGGCGGCGACAATGCCGGCGCAATGAGTGCCCTGTCCCAACTCATCCGATTTCCAGCTCTGAGGGTCCTTGTCTCGGGTGAGATCCAAGCCGCGCACGATCTGGCGAAGCAGCGGGTGCGAGCTGTCACAGCCTGAATCGATAATGCCGATTTTCGTGCCGACACCGTTCCAATCCGTGGATACCCGATCGAATTTCATGATGCGCTGCCCCCAGCTGTAGGGGCGTTCGCCCGGGAAGCTTCCTGAATTCCGGTGCAATGGGCTCAACCGAATCACGTTGACTTGTTCGGCTTCGAGCGACGGATTCTGAATGTACCGCTCCCAGTAGTCCGCCGCGGGACGCACATAGACCGCATGAATGCCCGCGCCATCGACGGCGTAGGTTTGCAGGCTCGCCTGTCCCGAGGAGTCCGTGACGGTTTGGGCGGGGAAGCCAGGGCCATAGAGATTGACAACCGCGTTCGCGAGCGGCCGATCGTCTTCGCCGAGAATGCGGAACCGGAGTTCACGGCGTGGACGAGGGAATGGCATCGCCGGAGCAGTGAGCTGCCAGCTCATGGGCTCCGGTATGGCCATGTCGGAGTATCCCAGGGGCGCGTCAAGCTCGACGATCACGTGAGGCGGCGCGTTCTGGCGCAATGCCGTGCCACGCTGTTCATCCATACGCGCTACCACTATCTCGTGGGGGCCCGTGGTCGGCGTCATCGCGATAGCCTGAGAGCCGCGGCATCGCAGGCGGCGGATGATTTCCACACCGTCCATTTGAGCGAGCCTCTCGAGAAAAGGATCGCTGGGCAGCGGTGTAATTCCGGGGAGCGACCGGAATCCAATCAAATAGCGTTGCTTACGGCGCACAACCGCGGCAGAAGTCTTGTCGGTATTGGCGATAGTCGGATCTGGCGCGGCCCGATCTTGAGCGGTGAATTGCTCCGCCGCACCGCTCGATTGAGTCCCTTTTCTGGATTGGGCTTGCTTTGCCGCCTGACCCTGATCATCTTTTTGCTCAGCCATGACACGTTTCTCCTGCCTCGGTTGTGTGAGATGTATCTTCAATGCATCGCGATACCAGGCTCAATGCATCGTGATACCAGGCACGAAGTTGGCTCCCAGCTGGCCCGATATGAATTGGCCCGCGTAGGGGTTGCCCGCGTAAGGGTTGCCAGAGGTCTGAACTGCCTGTTGTGCCGCTAGCTGTGCGAGTTGCTGCGCTACCAAGTAATGATATTGGGCGAGCTGCTGCAGCAAATGGTGGTGCGGCTGCTGCTGTGTTTGCAGTGCCGGCTGCACTGCCTGTTGATGCGCCAGAAGTTGTTGGAGCGCATGCTGGGAAGCGGCTTGCTGCTGTGGGGCAGTCTGCCAGATCGGCGATTGAGGCAAGCCCTGAGCGAAGCTGGGCGATTGCTGTGGATAACCGTATTGCTGCGGATACCCTAGCTGCGGATAACCGTGAGGCGTGTTCGCGAAGGGCATGTGATTGGGATTGCCCTGTGAGCCGTCGAGTCCGAAGCTCCCCTGAGGAGTGAAGTTTCCTGGTTGATTGAAGTTGCCCTGGGCGCCGAAGCTTGCCTGGGGATTGAAGTTGCCCTGGGCGCCGAAGCTTGCCTGGGGATTGAAGTTGCCCTGGGTGCCGAAGCTTGCCTGGGGATAAAAGTTGCCCACGGGATAAGACATATCAACCTCCATCTGAGTGATTGAAAGAATGAGCGAACCATTTGCCGGTTGTCCGGCATGACGTATCGCACCGCGCGAAGACAGCCTAGATCCGGGCGATTAGTGGGTACATGACTCGAACGTGCTGGTCTGTGTGATCCCGCGAAGGTTCAGGACCGATGATCCCTTTGGGTCATTGCGTGGCGGCGTCTGCAGCGAAGCCTTTCGTGGGGTCGTGAAGAGGACATATTGGCGGCCTATGTATTCGGCTAGTGAAGGGCCTCCTGAGGACCGCGTCTTTCGTAATGAAGACGTCGGTTTCATCGCTTGACGCGCGTGGCGGGCAGGGGCGATATATAACGCTGAGCGGCCCCTGTTTCAGCTCGACATATCTGAAAAGCAGCCTTGCTGGACCAAGTTGACATGAGCGACGAGTTCCTCCAAAGCGTGGGCATAGCGTCTGCCGACGAAAGCGTCGCGGCCGCGGGCCGTAGCAGTGGTATTCGTATCTCTGTGCCAGGCGACGGTGACCGGCGATCAACTCGTCCAAATTTGTCACTTGAGGCGACCTATATTATCGACGTAGACAGAGTTGTCTATCTCTAGTAAACATCTTCAGCCAAAGGATCGTTCATGGACAACAAACCACCGCTCCCGCCTTTCACGCAAGAGACCGCGGCCCTGAAGGCGCGCCTGGCTGAGGACGCTTGGAATACGCGCGATCCCGACCGCGTCGTGCTCGTCTACACTGAGGATACCCGCTGGCGCAACCGCGCCGAATTTCCCGTCGGGCGTGAGCAAGTGCGCCAGTTCCTTCAGCGCAAGTGGGCGAAGGAATTGGACTACCGATTGATCAAGGAGTTGTGGGCTTTCACCGGAGACCGAATCGCCGTGAGGTTTTCTTACGAATGGCACGATGATTCGGGCCAGTGGTTCCGCAGCTACGGCAATGAAAACTGGGAGTTCAATGAGCACGGCTTCATGACGCGCCGCCATGCCAGCATCAACGATCTACCGATCAAGGACTCCGATCGCAAGTTCTTCTGGCCGTTGGGTAGGCGCCCTGACGACCATCCTGGGTTGAGCGACTCCGGTTTGTGATAAGCGCCGAGCCCACCGTCCCTCTATTCGTCCGCGTTCAATTCAAGTGATTCTTCCAGCCGCGCGAGGGCTTCGACGAAGTTCTGCCGCTGCGTATACCCCAAACAAGAGAGCAGTTCGCGCTCGCGCTCGAGCGCGAGCGGTACGAGCGCCAAGTACACCCGTTTGCCCGCTCTGGTCAGGTGTAGCCGCATTTCGCGCCCATCCGCGGAACTGGCGGCACGCTCGATCAGCTTGCGTTGTTCGAGTGAAGCGACCGCCCGGCTGACGCGGGTCTTGTGCATACGGGTGCTGGCTGCAATATGTTGCGCGGTGCAGTCGTGACTTTGCCCCACGGTCACCAGCACGCGCCATTCGGGGATCTCGAGACCGAAGCGGTGCCGATAGATTTCGGACAGATTCCGGCTCACGGCGTCCGCCAGGCGATTCAGGCGAAACGGCACGAATTCCGCCAGCAAGAGCGTAACCGGTGAGCTTATTGGGTCGTTCGTGGGATCGCTGGACAAAGATGCATCCTCCATTGACAGTTGCGAGCGCAACTAATTACTATGATGCTCTGACAGCTGCATCAAGGCAACCCGACATGACAACAGCCGAACCGCAATCAACTGCAACGCGGCCTGCGACGCCGCCTCCCGCATGGGAGAATCCTTTGGGCACCGACGGCTTCGAGTTCGTCGAGTACACCGCTCCCAATGCCGCGGAGCTGGGCCTGCTGTTTGAAACCATGGGCTTCAGCCGCGTCGCGCGCCACCGGTCGAAAGACGTCTCTCTGTATCGGCAGGGCAACATCAATTTCATCGTCAATGCCGAACCGAATAGCCTGGCGCAGCAATTCGCGCGCGCGCACGGACCCAGCGCCTGCGCCATGGCGTTTCGCGTCAAAGACGCCGGCCGCGCGTTGCGCGATGCGGTAGCGGCCGGCGCGCGCGAAGTAAAAGGCACTATCGGCCCGATGGAACTCAACATACCGGCGATCGAGGGTATCGGGGGCAGTCTCATTTATTTGGTTGAACACCATACGGGTCCCTCCATCTACGATATCGATTTCAAGATGGAGCCCGGCGTCGACCCGTTCCCTGCCGGCGTCGGTCTCGCGGAGATCGATCACCTCACCCACAATGTGGGTAAGGGACGCATGGATTACTTCTATGATTTCTACCATCGCGTTTTCAATTTTCGCGAACATCAATATTTCGATATCACGGGGGAATACACCGGATTGACGAGCCGCGCGCTATCCGCGCCGTGCGGCAAGATCCGCATTCCGATCAATGAGTCGAAGTACGCGGAGGGCAGCGATCAAGTCGACCAAATTCAGGAGTTCATTCAGCAGTATCGCGGCGAGGGCATACAGCATGTGGCGCTGCGCACCGACGATATCTTGAGTACCTGGGATCAGCTGCAGGCCAAGGGACTCAAGTTCATGACGCCGCCGCCGGACACCTATTACGAGATGCTGGAAGAGCGCGTTCCCGGACATGGCCAGAAAATCGAGGAGTTGCAGAGGCGCGGTATCTTGTTGGACGGCGCCAACGGCCGGTTTTTGCTGCAAATCTTTACCCAGACTCTGATCGGACCGATCTTTTTCGAGATCATTGATCGCCGCGGCGATGACGGCTTCGGTCAGGGAAATTTCCAGGCGCTGTTCGTGAGCATGGAGCGCGATCAGATTCGTCGCGGCGTCTTGAAAACAACGCCGGCGGGTTGAGCGCCGGCATGGCCCTTCGTTATCAAACTGGTTTTTGCAACGAGTTTGCGACCGAGGCGCTACCCGGCGCGTTGCCCGAGGTCCGCAATTCGCCGCAACGCGGTCCTTTTGGGCTGTACGCCGAGCAATTCTCGGGCACGGCGTTCACCGTTCCTCGCCATGCGAGCCGCCGATCGTGGCTGTACCGCATGCGTCCGGCGGCCGTTCACCAGCCTTTCCGGCGGATCGAACACGGCGGTGTGGTGGCAGCCTTCGACACGCAATTGGCCACTCCCAATCAGCTGCGTTGGAACCCCTTGCCGATTCCGAGCGATCCCCTCGATTTCGTTCAGGGTCTGGTGACGATCGGCGGCAATGGTTCGCCCGCGGCACAAAGGGGCTGTGCCATTCATTGGTACGTCGCCAACCGTTCGATGCAGGACCGCTTCTTCTGCGACGCCGACGGCGAATTGCTCATCGTGCCGCAGCTTGGCCGATTGCGCTTGGCAACGGAGCTGGGGATTCTGGAACTCGAGCCGCTCGAGATTGCCGTCCTTCCGCGCGGCCTGCGCTTCCGAGTCGAACTACTGGGGCGAGAGGCGCGCGGCTATGTGTGCGAGAACTTCGGCGCGCCCCTGCGCTTGCCCGACCTCGGACCCATCGGCTCCAATGGACTCGCGCGTTCGCGCGACTTCCACACGCCGGTGGCAGCTTACGAAGACCGCAGCGGTGACTTTGAGCTCATCACGAAATTCATGGGATCTACTTGGTCGGCGCGTATCGATCACTCGCCCCTCGACGTGGTCGCGTGGCACGGCACCAATGCTCCCTACAAGTACGATTTGCGGCGTTTCAATACGATTGGCTCGATCAGCTATGATCACCCCGATCCGTCGATCTTTCTGGTGTTGCAATCGCCGAGCGACACGCCGGGTGTCGATGACATCGACTTCGTGATCTTCCCGCCCCGTTGGCTGGCCATGACCGATACGTTCCGGCCGCCATGGTTTCATCGCAATATCGCCAGCGAATTTATGGGCCTGATTGAGGGAGTTTACGACGCAAAGGAGGTTGGTTTCTTGCCCGGCGGCGCGTCGCTGCACAATTGCATGAGCGGCCACGGTCCGGATGCCGCAACCTTCGAGAGGGCCAGCCGCGCCGACACGAGCCAGCCGGAATATCTCAGCGGCACCATGGCCTTCATGTTCGAGACACGCTCTGTGATATGTCCGACTCCGGCCGCTTTGGCGTTGCCCCAGCTGCAGGGCGACTACGCGCAATGCTGGAGCACGTTGCCCAAGAACTTTTCGCCAGAGCGAGAACAGACGGCGTAATCGCCCGTCGACGGCACATCGTCAAACCTGCAGGTGACCCAGCGGAATTCTCGTTGACCGCTTGATCGTCGCCAACACCACACTCGATTGCATGTCACGAACATTGGGTACGCGGATGAGTTTCTTGAGAACGACGTTGCTCAGCGCATCCAGGTCCTTGCCATAGACCTCCAGAATGAAGTCATAGGTTCCGGTCATGGCAAAACATTTTGTGACCTCATCCATGAGCTCTATCTCCCGTTCGAACCTTGCCACCGTTTCGTCGGTGTGTTCGGCTAACTTGACCTGAACTATCGCGAGCACTCCCAATCCGACGCGAACCGGATTGAGAATCGCCGCGTAGCCCTCGATGGCACCGCTCGATTCCAGCGCTTTGATGCGCCGTGCACACGGAGTGGGCGACAACCCGATGGACTCGGCGAGATCCACCACCGACAATCGGCCGTTGCGCTGTAACGCAGAAAGTATCTTCGCGTCGAAGCGATCAAACTCCATATACTAGCTCCCCGTAAAGTGAAAATTAGCTAATATCACTAACAATGATGCCTATCTGTAGCGGTTTTAGCGATTCTTGTCCATAGGTCTGGACTAGGCTTACCTCGACGTCCACTGCAAAAGGGATCGAGATGGCGGCGCGCCTTGAGCAAATACGACATGTGACCAGGCCTGGTGCCCTTGATTGGCGCGCCGTATTGCGTCAAGTCGCAATATCTCGTGCACTCGATGAACTCGAGGAGTCCACGCTGCTACCGGAACGCCGGGTCCTCTATCAGTTCTCCGCCCGCGGACACGACCTCACCCAGGTATTGTTGAGTACCCAGCTCACCGGATCCCATGATGGAGTAGGCGGGTACTATCGATCTCGGCCGCTATGCCTAGGCTTAGGACTGCCGCTCGAGGAAGCGCTGGCCTCCACCATGATGCGGGTGGGCGGCATGAGTGAGGGACGGGACATCGGCGTGGTGTTTAATCTGCCGCGCAAGTCGGGTGCCTGCATGTTGCCGGTGTGCGGCGGAGTGGGGGCTCAATACACGCCCGCGGTGGGTTGGGCCCAGGCCTTGCGCTATCGCTCGCTGGTGCTCGGCGACAAAGAGTACGAGAACAGCATCGCCGTGGCGCATGGCGGCGATGCCTCCACGGCAACCAATGGATTCTGGGCCGCTCTCAATATTGTGACCACTGAACGGCTACCGTTTCTATTTTTCATCGAGGACAATGGCTACGGGATTTCGGTTTCATCACAGCAGCAGACGCCCGGCGGCAATATTGCCCGAAATCTCGAGGGCTTCCGAGGTCTTCGGGTACTCGATGGCGACGGTTCCGACCCGCTGGCCGCCGCTGCGCTGATCGAAAACGCGGTGACCGGCGTGCGCTCGGGCGAGGGCCCGGCCTTGATAAGACTGGTCGTGCCGCGCCTCTCGGGGCATTCAGGTCAGGATACTCAGACTTACAAGACCGCCGGTGAGATAGCTGCCGAGAGAGCGCGCGATCCCCTTGAAAAGCTGCGGGCGCAGCTCGTGCCGCACGAGATCTCGTCCGCCGACTGGGACCTTGAAATCTCTCAGGGGCACGCGGCGGTGGCGCAAGCGCTGGCCAATGTCGAGCAACGCAACCCTCCCGACGCTGCGCGCGTTCGGCGCTATGTGTTTTCCGAAATCGCAGCGGATGGCTCGATCGAGTTGCAGGCACAGGGCGGAATACGCTGCGAGGGCGTACTGCCGCCGCCGGGTACGGAGCTCGCGAGTCCGCAAGGTCCACGAATCAATTTGGTCACCGCGGTGCGCCGCACGCTCGAACACGAGCTGCTCGTGAACCCTCGAATGCTCATTTTTGGCGAGGACGTGGGCCGCAAAGGCGGCGTGCACGCCGCGACCCTTGGACTACAAGAGAAGTTTGGGGCCGGTAGAGTGTTCGATACCAGCCTTTCCGAAGAAGGCATCATCGGTCGCGCCGTCGGCATGGCAGCGGCCGGACTGATGCCTGTGCCGGAAATTCAATTTCGGAAGTATGCAGACCCGGCCGCTGAACAACTGAATGACTGTGGGACTATGCGCTGGCGCACCGCGAACCGATTCGCGGCGCCGATGGTCGTGCGCATCCCCGGCGGTTTTTTCAAATGCGGCGACCCCTGGCACAGTCAATCCAATGAAGTGCAATGGGTGCATGGGATCGGTTGGCATGTGGCCATGCCCTCCAATGCCCAAGATGCGGTCGGACTGCTGCGAAGCGCATTGCGCGGCAATGATCCGACGATTTTCTTCGAACATCGTTCGCTGCTCGATGGCAGTTGGGCACGGCGCCCCTATCCAGGCGATGAATTCGTCGTGCCCTATGGCAAAGCGAGTATTTTACGTGAGGGGACGACGCTCACGGTGATCAGCTGGGGCGCCATGGTCGAGCGCTGCGAGCAAGCGCTCGACGCCAGCGGTCGGTCCGCTGACCTACTCGACTTGCGCACGTTGTCGCCCTGGGATCGCGAGGCCACGCTCGCGTCGGTGCGTAAGACTCGGCGCTGTCTGATCGTCCATGAAGATACGCTCACCGCCGGCTTCGGGGCCGAGATTGCGGCGGTTCTCGCCAAGGAAGCATTCTTTGATCTCGACGCACCGATCGAGCGGCTCGCCATGCCGGACGTGCCAAGTCCGCATAGCCCGGTGCTGCTCGAGGCCGTGCTGCCCAGCGTTGAGACGATTTCGCGGGCAATCGACAACTTGGCAACCATCTGATCATGACCGGCGTTGCAGATGTGCTGGTGCCGCCCAACAGTGAAGGAACTCGCGCCACCATTTTGCGGTGGTGCAAGGAAGTAGGCGATACCGTCGCCAAAGATGAACCGTTGGTGGAGCTCGAGACCGACAAAGTCACCGTGGAAATCGCCGCTCCCGTCAGTGGCACCTTGATCGAGGTCCTGAAACAGGTCAATGCGGAAGTGATTCCGGACGAGGTCCTCGCCCGCCTCCGCCTCGCGAGCGAACTCATCGCGCCGAAGGAAGGCCGCGTGGACGCGGCAGCACCGGCTTCTCCACCTGCACCGGCAGCTTCGAATGTAAACGACGCCCGCAAGCCTTTGAGTCCCTCGGTGCGACGACTGCTCAGCGAGCATGCGATCGCGGCAGCCGACATCGACGGCACGGGACGCGACGGACGCATCACGGCGCAAGATGTTACCCGTCACCTGGACGCTCAGGCACGCACTGCGGCGGCCGCCAGCTCAGCCGTTTCTGCATCGATAAATAACGGGTCGCAACCCGCAAAGGCGCGGCCAGTGGCGCCGCGGTCCGAACAGGCCCCTCGACACGGCGACTCGCGCGTCCCGCACACCGCCATCCGCCGACGCGTGGCCGAACACATGGCCCGCAGCCTCACCGAAGCGCCGCATGTCACGACGCTGTTCGAAGCGGATCTCACGCGGGTGCTTGCGCATCGCGCTCGCCACGCTGCCTCCTACGAATCACGCGGCGCGCGACTCACGCTGACGGCGTACTTCATCGATGCCTGCGTCCGCGCGTTGCGAGCGCATCCGGAAGTCAACGCCACCTTTCACCCGGATGCGCTCGAGTTGCACGCGGACGTGAACATCGGCGTGGGCACGGCGCTGGGCGATAAAGGACTGATCGTTCCGGTGATCCATCGCGCTCAGGGACTGAATCTATTCGGGATAGCGCAGCGCCTCAGTCATGTGGTGGAAGCCGCGCGCGCCGGTAAGCTCACGCCGCAAGACGTCCGCGACGGCACGTTCACGATTTCCAACCACGGCGTCGGCGGCAGTCTTCTCGCCGCGCCCATCGTGATCAATCAGCCGCAAGTCGCGATTCTCGGCGTGGGTAAAGTCCAACGCCGCGTATGCGTGGTGCAGATGGGCGATAGCGAAGCCATTAGCGTACGCTCAATGTGCTATCTCACGCTCACCATCGACCACCGGGCACTCGACGCCTTCCAAGCCAATGCCTTTTTGAATTTGGTCGTAACGACGCTCGAACACTGGCCTGAAGAAGAATCATGAGGCCCCTGGGTGCCTACGTTTTCGAATGGCCTAAACAGCCCTGATACCCCCAAAACGCTGCAGGACCGACGGATGAGCCGCGGGCAACGGCCCGTTGAGCTGGGCTGCGACGCGCGACAGGTGCGCTTCGGAGGCCGCGAACATGCGCGCATACATATCTCGGCACAGCGCCGCGGCCTGCGCCCCCGGCCAATTGGCCGGCAACAGCCGCGGCGGCAACAGGGGATCGCGCAGATGGAGCCGGCGGTACTCATGGATGAGCAGCGATCGAATGATGAAGCACGCCTGAGGGTCGAGCGCGCGATCGGCGCGAAGGGCGGCTTGCGCCCGTTCGAAGCGTTTGACAAAGCGCTGATAGCGATTCCCCAAGTCGGCAAGGTCCCATCCCAGGCTCAACAGCCTTTGCGGGGCTTCATCATCGGTGACACTGGCATCAAAGATGATGACTTTGGCGAGCAGGGCCGGACTTTGCTGCAACGCCAGCGAACGTCGATCGATCTCGGGGTGAGCAAAGACGCCGATCGCGAGCTCACCGAATCCCCGCCAGATCAGTTCCTCTCGCAGTTCCTTTCTTTCGGCGCCGCGCATGGGCGGCAGGACGATTACGGTCCAGCGGCCCGACCACGCGGTGTCGGGCTCGCTGTAGATCCGCTTCGTCGCTTCGGCGAACCGCTCGCGGCCGCCGTCCGCGAGACGATATTCGCTCAGTTTGCCGGCGCGACGCGCCTCGAGCCAGCCTTCCTTCGCGAGACGCGCGGCTGCGGTCCGCACCAAGCGCTCATTGAGCCCAAACGGAGCCGCCAGCGCAATCAGACTGCCCAGGGTGATGGCTCCGCCGCGCGGCATGATGGCATCGCCAAAGAGGGTGACGATTAGCGAGCCGCCGCGCAACGGGCGCTGCCGTCGAAAGCGGGTGACGAGCTCGGCAGCGGCGGTGGACGAATCAGTGGCCATTTTGCGCCATTGTAATATGACTTCAATCATGACACAGAAAATGTTGATTTATTCAATTTTCTGTATCAGACTAAGCAAACTGAAGTTCCGAGGGTAGAGATGTATACGCAAGCGCTCGATTCGCAAGCAACAGATTTGACGGCATCGATCGACGAAGCTGCGCTCGAGCAGCGTTTCCTCGCGCGCGTCGACGCGGAGGAGAAGATCGAGCCCAAGGACTGGATGCCGGCGCGCTATCGCCAGACCCTCATCCGTCAGATCTCTCAGCACGCGCACTCTGAAATCGTCGGCATGCTGCCCGAGGGCAACTGGATCAGCCGCGCGCCGACGCTGCAGCGCAAGGCGATTCTGATCGCCAAGGTACAGGACGAGGGCGGTCACGGCGCCTATCTCTACAGCGCGGCCGAGACGCTGGGCGTCAGCCGCGATCAACTCATCGATCAGCTGTTATCCGGCAAGGCCAAGTATTCGAGCATCTTCAACTATCCCACCCCGACGTGGGCCGATATCGGCGCGATCGGCTGGTTGGTCGACGGTGCCGCCATCATGAATCAGATCCCGCTGTGCCGCTGCTCCTACGGACCCTATGCGCGCGCCATGGTGCGAGTCTGCCGCGAAGAGAGCTTCCACCAGCGGCAGGGCTTTGACCTCATGATGCATCTCGCGCAAGGCACGCCGGAACAAAAGCGCATGGCGCAGGGCGCCCTCAATCGCTGGTGGTGGCCGGCGCTCATGATGTTCGGTCCGCCCGATGCGAACTCCACGCACAGCAGCGAGTCGCAGCGTTGGAAGATCAAGCGCTTCTCGAACGATGAGCTGCGCCAGAAATTCGTCGATTTCACGGTGCCGCAGGCCAAATTTCTGAACCTCACCCTTCCCGATCCCTTGCTGCGCTGGGACGAAGCCAAGCAGCAACATGAATTCGGACCGATCGACTGGACCGAGTTCGAACAGGTGCTGAAAGGCAATGGTCCCTGCAATGCGGAACGGCTAGCCGCGCGCAACGACGCCCACGCCGCCGGCGCCTGGGTGCGCGACGCCGCAAGCGCCTATGCCGAGAAGCAGCACCAACGATCCGCCGGCCTCGCGGCCTGAGCAACGCAGGCAATCGGAGTTCTCCATGGAAAATAATCGCCAATGGCCCCTGTACGAAGTCTTCATCCGCGCGCGCGCCGGTCTCGATCATAAGCACGTCGGCAGTCTGCACGCCGTCGATGCGCGCATGGCCATCGAGCACGCGCGCGATCTGTACACGCGTCGTCAGGAAGGCGTCAGCATCTGGGTCGTCCCATCCAAAGACATTACGGCCTCCGATCCCACGGAAGCCGACTCCCTATTCGAGCCGGCGCGCGACAAGATCTATAGGCACCCCACGTTTTACGACATCCCTGACGAGGTCAAGACCTTATGAGCGCCGCCATGGACAGAGTCGAGGCGCAGGCCTTGTTCCGTTACGTCCTGCGTCTCGGCGACTTGAGCTTGATACTGGGCCAGCGCCTGGGTGAATGGGTCGGCCACTCTCCCGCTCTCGAGGAGGATTTGGGTTTGGCCAATATCGCGCTCGACTTGATCGGCCAAGCGCGGTTGCTGCTGACCTACGCCGGTGAGGTCGAAGGCCGGGGCCGCGGCGAAGACGATATTGCCTTTCTGCGCGAGCACGGCGAGTACCTGAACCCCATCCTGGCGGAGCAACCCAACGGTGATTTCGGCCGGACCATCGTGCGTCAAGTACTGATCGATGCCTTCCAGCTGGAATTGTACGAACGCATGACGGCCTCCACCGACGAACGCTTGGCCGCGATTGCCGCCAAATCCGTGAAGGAAATTCGTTATCACTTGCGCTACAGCGGCGGCTGGCTGGTGCGCCTCGGCGACGGCACCGACGAAAGCCATGCGCGCGTCCAATCGGCCCTCGAGGCGCTGTGGCCCTACACAGTGGAACTGTTCGCCGAGGACGAGTTGGATCGCACCATGGCCGACAGCGGGGTGGCGCCTCGCCTGTCCGACGTTCAGCTCGCTTGGGCGCAGCGTATCGATGCGATACTCGGCGAGGCGACGCTGCAACGGCCGCGCGATCGTCCGCATTCCTGGCATGGCAAGCGCGGCCAACACAGCGAGCATCTCGGCTACATGCTCGCCGAGATGCAGCACCTACAGCGCACCTATCCGGGAGCTCGCTGGTGAACGCGGTATGTATCGACAATCACGATTCCGCGCTGGCGTGGCAGGCCCTCGCGGCCGTCGAAGATCCGGAAATACCGGCATTGAGCATCGTCGACCTTGGCCTGATTCGCTACATCGAGCCGCGACCGGATGGAACTCTAGAAATAGGTCTCTCCCCCACCTACGTCGGATGCCCGGCCACCGAAGTCATTCGACGCTCCGCGGAACTGGCACTGCGCGATGCGGGAGTCGGCGCGTGCGTCGTGACCCAGGTGTTGTCGCCCGCATGGACCAGTGATTGGATCACCGCCGAAGGCCGGCGCAAGCTCGAGAGCTACGGCATCGTCCCACCCGAGCGTTCCGTCGCGAACATGCGGGATGTGTTGCGCGGCGACCGGCCGGTCGCCTGTCCGCGCTGTCAATCGGTCGATACCGAAACCCTGAGTCAGTTTGGCTCGACGCCCTGCAAGGCACTGCATCGCTGCCGCGCCTGCCTCGAACCCTTCGAATACTTCAAATGCATTTGACCCGATGCATCTGAGAATCGCCCGTGCTTAACTTTCATTCCCTCAAGGTCACCTCCGTCGAGCGCATCGCCGAGGACGCCGCCTGCGTGACGGTGGAAATTCCCGCCGCGCTGCGCGGGGCGTTTACCTTCCACGCGGGGCAGTACGTCACCGTGCGGCGGAACATCGAGGAGCGCGAGGAGCGCCGGACCTATTCCATCGTCACGGCCCCGGGGAGCGGCGCGCTCAAGTTAGGTATCCGCCTCCAATTGGGCGGCCGGATGTCCAACGAGCTCGCCACAAAACTCCATGCCGGCGACCTGCTCGACGTCGGTACGCCGATGGGTCGATTCCGCACGCAAATCAGCCCGGAGCGCGAGCATTCCTATGTGGCCTTCGCGGCGGGCAGCGGTATCACGCCCATCCTGTCCCTCGCCACCGACATTCTCGCGCGAGAACCCCGCAGCCGCTTCACGCTGATTTACGGCAACCGCAGCATGTCGCGCACCATGTTTCTCGAAGATACCCTGGCGCTCAAGAACCGCTACCTCGATCGCTTTTCGGTGCATTTCGTGATGAGCCGCGAACCGCAGCAGACCGAATGGCTCAATGGCCGTATCGATGGCGAGAAGATCCAGGAGCTTGCACGGCGCATCGCGGAAATTGCAACCGCGGACGAGTACTTGATCTGCGGTCCCGGCGACATGGTGGATGAGGTTCGCAATGCCATCAAGGCAATGAACGCTCAGGCGCCGATCAGAGTTGAACGCTTTGCCACGGCGGCTTCGCCCCCGATTCGAACGGCTCCTATCGAGACCCAGCGCGCGCCGGCGACGCAAGACGTGCTCGCCACCATTTCGATCGTCATGGACGGTCGGCGCCGTACCTTTCCGATGGCGCCCAGCGATCCTTCCGTTCTCGATGCGGCGGAGCGCGCGGGGCTTGAACTGCCGTTCTCCTGCCGGTCGGGCATCTGCGCGACCTGCCGTGCGAGAATCACCGAGGGCCAAGCGGCCATGACGCACAACATCGCCTTGGAGCCCTGGGAAACCGACTTAGGCTTCGTGCTGTGCTGCCAGGCGCGGCCCCTGGGCGCCACACTCGAACTCAGCTACGACCAAAAATGAGCGACGAAAAACCCGCCGCACAGGAGGCCCCCCATGTCGTATGAAACCATTCTGTTCACTGTCGAAGGCGGGATCGCGCGCCTGACGCTCAATCGTCCCGACAAGCTCAACAGTTTCAACACGCAAATGCACGGCGAGGTACAGCACGCATTGGCGCGAATGCCCTCCAGTGACGCGCGGGTGCTGGTGCTCAGCGGCGCCGGTCGCGGCTTCTGCGCCGGCCAGGACCTCGGCGATCGTGCGGTGGCGCCCGGCTCGCAAGGCGTCGATCTGGGCGACTCGATCGAAAAATACTACAAGCCCTTGGTGCTCGCCTTGCACACTCTGCCCATGCCTGTGATCGCCGCGGTCAACGGCGTCGCGGCCGGAGCGGGCGCCAACATCGCGCTCGCCTGTGATCTCGTCATCGCCGCGCGCTCCGCGAGCTTCGTCCAAGCCTTTTGCAAGCTCGGGCTGATTCCCGATTCGGGCGGCACGTGGACCTTGCCGCGCCTGGTCGGCGATGCGCGCGCGCTGGGTCTGACGCTACTCGGCAATAAGTTGCCGGCAGAACAAGCCGCCGCTTGGGGGATGATCTGGCAATGCGTCGACGACGCTGAGCTCACCGCCGCTGTTGACGCGCTGGCGCAGCAATTGGCCGTCGCACCGACGCGCGGCCTCGCCGCAACCAAGGCGGCGATTCGCGGCGGCTGGCAACGCTCGTTCAGCGAACAGCTCGACATCGAGCGCGATGCCCAGCGTGAGCTTGGCCGCTCGATCGACTATGCCGAAGGCGTTGCCGCGTTCGGCGAGAAGCGCGCGCCTCGCTTTACAGGCCGCTGAGCGTGTCCCCCCCGATGCGCGACGCGTTCATTTGTGATGCGATTCGAACACCCATTGGCCGCTATGGCGGTGCGCTCTCCAGCGTGCGCCCCGACGATCTCGGCGCCCTGGTGCTGCGCGAGTTGCTGAAGCGCAATCCCAAGCTCGATCCCGCGGCGATCGGCGATGTGATTTTGGGCTGCGCGAATCAGGCCGGCGAAGATAATCGCAATGTCGCCCGCATGAGCGCCTTGCTCGCCGGTCTGCCCATCGACGTTCCCGGCGTCACGCTGAATCGCCTGTGCGGTTCCGGCATGGACGCCGTCGCCGCTGCGTCACGCATGATTCTCGCCGGAGAAGCCGACGTGGTGTTGGCCGGCGGCACCGAAAGCATGAGCCGCGCGCCCTACGTCATGTCAAAGAGCGCAACGGCCTTTGCGCGCGACGCCCAGATGTTCGACACCACCATCGGCTGGCGCTTCGTCAATCCCCTGTTGAAAAAAACCTACGGCATCGATTCCATGCCCGAGACCGCCGAGAACGTCGCCACGGATTTCAAGGTGTCGCGCGAGGACCAGGACCGGTTTGCGCTTCGCAGCCAGCAACGTGCACTGGCCGCGCAAGCGGCGGGGTTCTTCGCCGGCGAAATCGTCGGCGTGCCGGTAGCCAAGCGCGGAGAGACGTCGGTTGTAGCCGTCGATGAACACCCCCGCGAGACCAGCGTGGAAGCGCTCGCTAAATTACCCACCCCGTTTCGCGCCGGCGGCAGCGTCACCGCCGGCAATTCATCCGGCGTCAACGATGGCGCCTGCGCGCTGTTGCTGGCGGGCGCTGATGCGGTCCAGCATCAGGGCCTCACTCCGCGCGCCCGCGTCGTCGGCACGGCCGTGGCGGGCGTGGCGCCCCGGGTTATGGGCATGGGACCGGTTGCCGCCACGCTCAAGCTGCTCGAACGGCTCCGCCTCAAACTCACCGACTTCGATGTGATCGAGCTCAATGAGGCCTTCGCGTCTCAATCGCTCGCCGTGCTGCGCACTCTCGGCTTGCCGGACGACGCGGCGCAGGTCAACGCTCAGGGCGGAGCGATTGCACTCGGCCACCCGCTCGGCGCCAGCGGCGCACGGCTCGTGACCACGGCACTGCATCAACTGGAGCGCGGCGGCGGCCGGCGCGCCCTGTGTACCATGTGCATCGGCGTCGGCCAGGGGATCGCCATGGTCATCGACCGTACGGTATGAACGGGGCGGCGCCTGCGATGCCTTCATGCGTGCAAACGGAACGCCACGGCGAGATCATCGTACTTGCCATCGATCATCCGCCGGTCAACGCACTGGCGCATCCCGTTCGTAGCGCGCTTCTCGACGCGGTCCTGGCAGCTGAAGCGAATACCGGCATCAGCGCCATGGTGATTCAAGGCGTTGGTCCGCATTTCGTGGCGGGTGCGGAGATCCGGGAATTCGATGCAGAGCCGCGCGCGCCGATCTTAAACGACCTGCTGCTGCGCATTGAGGCTTGTTCCAAGCCCGTGATCGCCGCCATTCACGGCAACGCGCTCGGCGGCGGGTTCGAACTAGCGCTCGCCTGCCACTATCGTTTCGCCGCGGACGACGCATCATTGGGTATGCCTGAGATCAAACTCGGTCTCCTGCCGGGCGCCGGCGGCACTCAGCGCTTGCCCAGACTCATCGGCGCCGCAAATGCCCTGTCGCTGATGTTGAGCGGCGAATCCATCCCCTGTGCTCGAGCCTTGACACTGGGGATCATCGACCGCGTCGGTCCGCGTTCGAACTTCATCGCCGCCGCCGTTGCGTACGCGGACGAGATCGTGCGCTCGGGTCAGGGTGCGCGCCCTCTACGCGATCGGCCGGTCCCGCCCGGCGTCCTCGACGACGCCTTTCTCGGGGAACAGCGCCGGCTCGCCGCGCGCAAATTTCCCGGCGTCGAGTCCCGGGAACCGATCATTGAATGCGTTCAAGCCGCCATCACGCTGGACTTTGACGCGGGCCTCGCCCTGTCGCGGCGGCGCTTCGAGGAGTGCCGACGCTCGAGCTCCTCGCGAGCACTGCGGCATATGTTTTTCGCCGAACGCGGTACGCGGGGCGGCGCTGCGCCCCGCGCCATTCGGCGCGTCGGCGTCCTCGGCGCCGGCACCATGGGGAGCGGCATCGCCATCAGCCTTGCAACGGCAGGCTACAGCGTCTCGCTCATCGATACCCAGACCGCCGCGATAACGGCGGGCTTGACCCGTGTGCGCGACACCGTCAACGCCGCGGTCGACAAAGGCCGTCTCGCGCCGGCCGAGGCCGCCGCCGCGATCGGTCGAGTGCAGGGCAGCGATGCGCTCGCCTCGCTGAACGATGCGGATCTGGTCATCGAAGCCGTGTTCGAAGGCATGGCGGTCAAGCAGGATGTGTTCGCGTCCTTAGGACGCCTGTGTCGACCCGGTACCGTGCTGGCGTCCAATACCTCGACCCTCGACATCGACGCCATCGCCGCGGCCTCCGGCCGCCCCGAAGAGGTCGTCGGCATGCATTTCTTCAGTCCAGCAAACATCATGCGGCTGGTCGAAATCGTGCGTGGCCGCGCCACCTTGCCCGACGTCATCGCCACCGCCGCGGCCGTGAGTCGACGTATGGGCAAGTTAGGCATCGTCGTCGGCAATTGTTTCGGCTTTGTCGGTAATCGAATGCTCTATGCCTACGGCCGCGAAAATCATTTGCTCCTGCTCGAAGGCGCCACGCCCGCGCAGATTGACTCGGCGATGGAAGGCTTCGGCATGGCCATGGGTCCCAATGCGGTCGGCGACCTCGCCGGTCTCGATATCGGCTACCGCGTACGCCGTGAGCGCCAAGATCTGCCGGATGACCCCCGTTATTACCGCGTCGCCGATCTGTTGGTCGAGGCCGGTCGCCTGGGCCAAAAGGCCGGCCGCGGCGCATTTCTCTACGCGCAAGGATCGCGGCGGCCCGTGCCGGACCCGGAGGTCGACGCCCTGATAGCCGCGGAGTCGCAGCGGCTGGGCATCGCACGTCGCACTATCGAGGACAGCGAAATCCGCGATCGCTGCCTGATCGCGCTCATCAATGAAGGCGCGCGCATTTTGACGGAGGGCATCGCGGCCTCGCCCGGCGACATCGACGCCATCTGGTGCAACGGCTACGGCTTCCCGCGCTTCAGAGGCGGCCCGATGTGGTATGCCGACACTCTCGGTCCCGCGGCCGTCCTGTCGGCTATTCATCGCTTCGCCGCAGCACACGGGAATCGCTACTGGACGCCGGCGCCGTTGCTCACCGACATCGCGGCCCGCGGCGACACTTTCGACGCGTGGCACAAGCAGCATTCATCACGGGGTAATCTATGATTTTGCAAAGCTATGTTTGCGGAGCGTGGCAGAGCGGTCGCGATCAAGGCATCGCCATGCGCGATGCCACCACCGGCGATGTCATCGCCGAAGCATCCTCGGCCGGACTCGACTTCGCCGCCGTTCTCAGCCATGCCCGCGAGGTCGGCGGCCCTAATTTACGCGCCTTGACCTTTCATGAACGCGCCACTCTCCTAAAAGGCCTGGCCAAGCGACTCAATGAACTCAAGGAGGAGTTCTACACGCTCTCCTATCGCACGGGCGCCACCAAAAACGACTCGATGATCGATATCGACGGCGGCATCGGCACGGTCTTCGTCTTCGCCAGCAAAGGATCCCGAGAGATGCCGAACGCGCGCGTCTATCTCGATGGCGACGTCGAAGGACTTTCCAAGGCCGGCACCTTCGTCGGCCAGCACCTGTACGTGTCGCGGGAAGGCGCAGCGGTGCATATCAATGCCTTCAATTTTCCGGTCTGGGGCATGCTCGAAAAACTGGCGCCGACGCTGTTGGCCGGCATGCCCGCGATCGTCAAGCCTGCCACCGCCACCGCCTATCTCACCGAGCTCGTCGTACGCCGCATCATCGAGTCCGGCATCTTGCCGGAAGGCGCACTGCAGCTGGTGTGCGGCAGCCTCGGGAATTTATTCGAGCACTTGAATTGTCAGGACATGGTGTCTTTCACCGGTTCCGCGCACACCGCGGCCCGCTTACGCGTGCATCCCAGCATCATTCGCCACGCCGTGCCCTTCATCGCGGAAACCGATTCGTTGAACTCCAGCATTCTGGCGCTGGATGCCGCACCGGGCACGCCGGAGTTCGATCTCTTCGTGAAAGAGGTCGCGCGCGAGATGACGGTCAAAGCAGGCCAGAAGTGTACCGCCATCCGCAAGGCACTGGTCCCCGCCGCCGTGACGGGTGAGGTGGTCTCTGCACTGCAAACGGCGCTGCAAAAGATCGTCGTGGGCGACCCCCGTGCCGACGGCGTGCGCATGGGTCCCTTGGTGAGCCAGGAACAGCGAATCGACGTGCTGGCCCGCGTCGTGGAACTGCGTCGTGAGGCCGAGCTGGTCGCGGGCAACACGGATCACTTCGAGGTGAAAGGCGCGGACGCTGCGCGCGGCGCCTTCGTACCGCCGCTCCTCTTGCTCTGCCGCGATCCGCAAGCGGCGCGCGCGATCCACGAAGTGGAGGCCTTCGGACCGGTGGCGACGGTGCTGCCCTACCGCGACACCGCGGATGCCATCTTGCTCGCGCGCCGAGGGGAGGGGAGTTTGGCCGCCTCGATATTCTGCGCGGACGAGGTTCTCGCCAGCCAACTCGTTCTCGGGCTGGCGCCGTACCATGGCCGCATCCTGGTGGTGAATCAAGCCTGCGCCAAAGAGTCCACCGGCCACGGCTCGCCGCTCGCTCCCTTGATCCATGGCGGCCCCGGGCGGGCAGGGGGCGGCGAGGAGATGGGCGGAATTCGCGGCGTACTTCATTATATGCAACGCACCGCGGTGCAGGGCTCGCCCGACACCATCACCGCCATCGGCGGTCGCTGGGTGCGCGGCAGCCGGCTACGCGAACCGGGTAGACATCCGTTTCGCATCCCCTTCCATGATCTCGAATTGGGCGACACCCTGAAGTCCGCTGAGCGCGAGGTCACCGTTGCCGATATCGAACAGTTCGCGGCGCTGTCGGGCGACACTTTCTATGCGCATATGAGCGAGACCGAGGCGGCCCGCAATCCGTTGTTCGGCGGCCGGGTCGCGCACGGTTATTTCCTGATTTCAGCCGCCGCGGGTCTATTCGTCGATCCGGATTATGGCCCTGTGCTGGGCAACTACGGGCTCGATGAGCTGCGATTCGTCAAGCCGGTGAAGCCCGGCGATAAGATCAAGGTGCGGCTCACCTGTGCCCGCAAAAGCCTGCGCGCCGACAAGGGTTGGGGCGAGGTCGGATGGGATACGGAAATTACCAACCAGAATCAAGAGACTGTCGCCTCCTACACCGTGCTGACGATGGTGAGTGTTCACGCTGTCCCGGATTCGAAAGGAAACTGACCACTTGACCGACCTCACCCGCTACGCACGAGACTTTCCGAGCCTGCAATTCCTCGCACCCGAGCCGGGGATACTGGAACTCGTCATGGCGAATGCGGGCCGCCTGAACGCCGCGACCGAAGCCATGCATCGCGAGCTCGCTCTCGTGTGGCGTGCCATCGATACCGACGACGGCGTGCGTGTGGTCATCGTCCGCGGAGAGGGCTCGAATTTTTCTTCCGGCGGCGATTTCGACATGATCGATCGCATGATCGAGGATGAGGCCACGTTGATCCGCGTCTGGAAAGAAGCGAGCGATCTGGTCTACAACTTGATCAATTGTTCCAAGCCCGTGGTCTCGGCGATCCGCGGCAGCGCGGTGGGGGCGGGGCTCGCCATCGCATTGCTCGCGGATGTTTCGATCGCCGCCGAGGACGCGCGTATTCTCGACGGCCATACCCGGCTCGGCGTCGCCGCCGGCGATCACGCCGTCATCATCTGGCCACTCCTGTGCGGTCTCGCCAAGGCGAGATACTACCTCTTGACCAACAAATCTCTATCGGGTGCCGAAGCCGAGCGCATCGGACTCGTGGCCGTGGCCGTGCCCGATGCACAGGTCCTCGAAACCGCGCTCGACGTCGCGCGCACATTCGCCGGCGGCAGCACGACCGCCATCCGCTGGACCAAGCACGCGCTCAATAACTGGCTGCGGTTGGCCGGTCCGAGCTTTGATGCCTCGCTCGCGCTGGAATTCTTGGGTTTCAGGTTGGCCGACGCGCGTGAGGGCTTGGCCGCGGCGCGCGGCAAGCGACGACCCACCTTCAACCGCGACACGCCTGAATAGCCGGCTGACCGGGGGGACCGCGATGAAATCACACGACATCCAAGAGCTAGCCGCCATGGAGCCGATTCTGGGAACGTCGCGCGCCGAGCTCGAGTCTCTGCAATTGAAGCGTCTGCAGTGGACGCTGCAGCACGCCTACGCCAACAACGCCAATTACAAACGAAAGTTCGACGCGGCCGGCGTGCACCCCGCCGATTTGCACGCCCTCGAGGATTTGGCCCGCTTCCCCTTCACCACCAAGGCGGACTTACGCGACGCCTATCCCTTCGGCTTCTTCGCCGTTCCCGAGGAAAAACTCGCACGCATCCACGCGTCCTCCGGCACCACCGGTAAACCGACCGTCGTCGGATACACACGAGAGGATCTCGCCACGTGGGCAGGCCTGGTCGCGCGATCCATCCGGGCCGCGGGTGGACGTTCCGGAATGAAAGTCCACATTGCCTATGGCTACGGTCTTTTCACCGGCGGCCTCGGCGCACATTACGGAGCGGAGGCGGCCGGATGTACGGTAATCCCCATGTCCGGCGGTCAGACCGAAAGGCAGGTGCAGCTGATCGGCGATTTCGCGCCCGACATCATCATGGTGACGCCGAGTTATATGCTCGCAATCCTCGACGAGTTCAAGCGCAAGGGGCTTGACCCTCGATCGACGTCGCTGCGGATCGGCATTTTTGGCGCGGAACCCTGGGGCGAAGGCATACGCACCGAAATCGAAACCGCATTCGGCATCGACGCCTGCGATATCTACGGTCTGTCGGAGGTGATGGGTCCCGGCGTGGCCCAAGAATTCGCCTGCGCCAAGGACGGGCCCACGATCTGGGAAGACCACTTCATCGCCGAGATCATCGACCCGAACAGCGGTGAGCGGGTGGCGGACGGCGAGCCGGGTGAATTGGTGTTCACCTCCCTGACCAAAGAGGCCATGCCGGTGATTCGCTATCGAACCCGCGACCTCACGCGCCTGCTTCCCGGTTCCGTCACCGCGATGCGCCGTATAGCCAAAATCAGCGGTCGAACGGACGACATGCTGATCGTTCGCGGCGTGAACGTGTTTCCATCCCAGGTCGAAGAGTTGATTTTATCGTGCGGCGGGTTGGCTCCTCACTACCGCATTGAGCTCACACGGCCAGACCGGCTGGACGAACTGGCGATTATCGTCGAAGCGCGGCCGGAACTTCCCTCAGCCGATCATGAGGCCGCCGGCGCTCTACTGGCATCGAGAGTACGGGGTCACATCGGCATCGGCGCCGATGTCAGAGTAACGCAAAGCGGTTCAATAGCCCGTTCCACCGGAAAAGCTTCCCACGTCATCGATCGCCGGGACTCATGAGGGCGGCGGAGAAGGTCAATCGTCGGGCTGATCGCGCAACTTTGACAATAGGCCCCGCAGATGCGCATTTCGATCGCGCTCGCGATAGGCGAGATACAGCGTTGAAAATGCCTCTTTATCGCGCAGAGGCACGTAAGTAACGCCGTCCAAGTGAATGGATCCCGTATCCGCCGGCACAATGGCTATTCCCACGCCCGCATCGACGAGACCGACGATGGTGGTGAGTTCTTGGACCTCTCGGACAATCTGCGGCCGAAATCCGGCACTCGCGCAGAGACGAAGAACTTGCCAATAAAGACCGATGCCGGACTCGCGCGGATACATGATGAGGGGCTGGTCCCGCAAATCACTGATCTTGATCGCGCGCTGCTTCGCGAGGGGATGATCATTTGCCATCGCCGCGACCAGAGGCGCCCGATACCATTCCTCGACCAGTATCCCAGACGGGGCAGACACATCCGATTTGCGAAGTATGCCGGCGTCGAGTGTCCGATAATGCAGGCCGTTGAGCTGATCGAGCGACGTCATTTCATGAAGCGTCAGCAGCACGTGCGGAAATCCAATTTGAAATTGCTTGATGGCCCGCGTCAGCGACGAGGTGAACATCGCGGACGATGCGTAGCCAAGATGCAGTGAACCCACCTCGCCAAGCGCTGCACATCGGACTTCGGCCTTTGCGGCTTCCACGGAGGCAAGAATGCCATATGCGCGGTCGAGCAGGTGCTTGCCCGCTTGCGTCAGAAATACATGGCGCTGATCCCGATCAAACAACCGGGCTCCGACTTCCTGTTCCAGCGCCTTGATCTGAATACTGAGCGGCGGCTGCGCGATATGCAGACGCTCGGCCGCGCGCGTAAAGCTCAATTCCTCCGCGACTGCGACAAAATAACGTAGGCGGCGGATCTCCATGATATCTATATAGTATCGAAAGCGATCGCAATTTTATATTGGCGAATATAACGGCAGCTGCTTACGATCAAGCTCAGCAACCGCCGCGATACCGCAGAGAACTTAAATGGCGGCCACCTCACACCGAGTTGGAGACTGTATGCAGGATGACAAGGCACCATGGCTCGTTGCCAGAGCTGCGGTGGAGCGTCTCACTCAAGGCGTACCGGTCGCAGCACTGGGAGTTCGTAGTTCACGAACCGCCGATATTGCCCGCATAGCGCGCAGCACGGGACACCACGCAATCTGGGTCGATCTCGAGCATAGCACCATGCCGATCGACACTGCGGCGCTGATTTGCGCCGCCGCCGTGGACCTCGGCGTCGCGCCCTTTACGCGTATACCGGAACGCGAGTATGGCGTAATCGGTCGGTTGCTGGACGGCGGCGTCTTGGGAATCATCGCTCCGCGCGTTGAATCCGTCGAAGAAGCGCAGGATATCGTTGCCGCGTGCCGCTTTCCGCCATTCGGTCACCGCTCCGCCGTCGCGACACTGCCTCACCTGGATTTTCAACGGATGCCGGCGGCGGAATTCAATGCCACGTTGAATCGAGCAACGGTGGTAAAAATACTGCTGGAGAGCCCTCGGGGTATCGAGAATGCCGAGGCGATCGCCGCGCTGCCCGGCGTCGATATCGTCGGGATCGGCACGAACGACCTGGCGGCGGAAATGGGCGTCACGGGACAGTTCCGCCATCCGGAGGTACGCAAGGCGCACGAAGCCGCCATTGCGGCGTGCCGACGGGCGCAAAAGCCCCTGGCGATCGGCGGCATCGGCGATGTTGCCTATGCGGCGGAACTGATCCGACTTGGCGCCGCCCCGTTCCTGTTCACCGGCATCGACACCGATCTGCTCCTTGCGGCGGCGCGCGATCGCGTCAGCCAGGCACTCGCGTCGCTCAAATCATAGTTCTCGAGAAACATCCAACCATGTCGTCAGCGATTCTAACGTCCAAACCGATGCGTGATGCCGGCACGCTCACGCGCCCCGCGTTTTCCATGCCGGCGCAAGCCTGCGACTCTCATGTTCACGTGTTCGAGGCCGCGGCGAAGTATCCAAGCGTCGAGACGCCGCATTACACGCTGCCCGATGGCAGCCTGGAGAAGTTGCGACGCATGACCGAGGTGTTGGCGCTGCCACGTTTCGTCATCGTTCAGCCAAGCTACTACGGCACCGACAATCGTTGCATGCTCGACGCGTTGAGCGCGGCCGGCACGCGTGCACGCGGGGTCGCCATGGTGGGAGAGAACTGCGCGGACGAGGAATTGAATGCGATGCATCTGCGCGGCGTGCGCGCGCTGCGTCTGGACTTGTTTCTGCGCTCGGGTTGGCCGACGGCCGATATCATCGCCTACATTGAGGACTGCGTCCGGCGCACGCAAGCGATCGGCTGGCATGTCCAGTTCTACACTCCCGGATGGGTAGTACGCGACTTGCTGCCCTTTCTGGCCGGCCTCGACGCGGACTTCGTCATCGACCACATGGGGTACATGCTCGAGAGCGACGGACTCACGCATACCGACTTTGACCGTCTAATAGACGTGATCCGGGGGGGGCGCGGATGGATCAAGCTGTCGGCGCCGTACCGCCTTGCCAAGGACGGCAACTTCGAGCGCCTGAAGCCCATGGCCCGCGCCATCATCGAAGCCGCTCCTGATCGGGTCATTTGGGGCAGCGACTGGCCGCATATTCCGGAAGGCGGCAAAGATACCGGGGCTCTTCTGAACCTGTTGTCCGACTGGGCTCCGGACGCTGAAGCGCGCAAGCGAATATTGGTCTCGAATCCCGCGAGGCTGTTCAAATTTGAGGAGTGAGCGACCGCTTCGAGGAATCGGCGCCGGCGCTGGGCGGCTCGTCAACGGGCCTGCGCCACGGCGAGATATTTTTCGGAATTGTCGACCAAAAATTGCCGCGGCGACTCTCCATACTGACGCCGGAACATGGCGATGAAGGCGCTGACGCTTTCATAACCCACATCGAGGGCGACGGAAGAGACCTTGTGTCCGGCCGCCACGAGTTCCAGCGCATGTTGGGCAATCACCGCGCGCTTCCACCGCGCATAAGGTAGTCCCGTCTGGCTCCGGAAATGACGTGCGAAGGAGCGCCTGGACATGCCCGCACGCGCCGCCAGCTTGTCGAGGCTCGCCGCGGCGGTGGGGCTCGTGAGCACGCTCTGCGCCGCTTTCAACAGGCGCGGTGCGGTGGGCATCGGCACCTCGAGCTGTTC
>Ga0137412_10000369_pt1 | contig 31067 bp, 31 predicted proteins | sample CZODoug2_1_16fun_FD_122160 | JGI IMG/M metagenome (GOLD analysis project Ga0137412, IMG submission 122160) | Vadose zone soil fungal communities from Angelo Coast Range Reserve, California, USA - CZODoug2_1_16fungal (Hybrid Assembly) | ecosystem: Environmental > Terrestrial > Soil > Vadose zone...
GCCAGCCGTAGTTCTTTCCGGGCACCAGCAGGTTGATTTCATCAAAGAGGTTCTCGCCGAACTCGGTTTCGTACAGCTGATTTCCCGGACCCCATGCCAGGCCCTCAACATTGCGATGCCCCATCGTGTAAACGCGATTGCCGAATGGATTTCCCGGGGCGGCCGCACCGTCCGGCGTAATCCGCAACACCTTGCCGTTCAGGGCATTCTTGTCTTGCGCGCGTGCGCCGACCGTCGCATCGCCAACCGTCACATAAAGCAGATGGTCCGGCCCGAATGCGAGCCGGCCGCCATTGTGGTAGGACGCCTTTACGAGGCCGGTAAGAATTGGCTTTGGTTGCCCGATCTTGTCGCCGTCGAGTCGAAACCGTACGACGCGGTTGTCCGCGGCCGCGCTGAGATATGCATAGACGAGGTGATCGCGAGCGTACGTAGGCGAGACCGCCAGCCCCAGCAGCCCGCCCTCATCCTGCGGCACCACTCCGGGAATCGTGCCGAGCACCCGCTTCGAGCCATCCGGCGCGATGCGCAACAGATGGGCGGTGACCCGCTCGTCGACCAGCGCCGATCCGTCCGGCAAGAACGCAACGCCCCACGGAACCTCGAGATGCTCGACCAGCACCCGCGGCGTTCCCGGCGCTGCCACTGGGCCGCTGCTGGACGCGGTACTTCCCGCGGACGTTGTACTTCCCTCGGGCGCCGTACTTTCCCCCGGCGTCGTACTTCCGGCGGACGCCGTGCTCCCCGCGGACGAGGTTGAATGCGTCGCCGGCGAGTTGTTGGACGAGCACCCACACGCCACGCCCAAAGCCAGCACCAACGCGGCAATCCGCCACGATCCGGTCACCATCCCGCCAGCGTAGTACCCGCGCCCACTAATGTGCGGTCGTGGGATTTACCCGGGCAGAGCTGGAGTCGTTCCGCGACGCCACGTTGCCCGATCTGCTCGGACCCAACGTGCGGCTGCTCTTCGTCGGCATCAATCCGGGGTTGTGGACGGTCGCCGTACAAAGCCATTTCGGCCGGCGCGGCAATCGCTTCTACCCAGCGTTGTTCCGGGCCGGCATCGTCGACCACCCGATCGACGCGTCGGCCGGGCTCGCCGCGGCGGATGTGGCGCACCTGCTCGACCGCGGCCTGGGCATCACCAATCTGGTCGCCCGCGCGACCGCGCGCGCCGACGAGCTCAGCGCCGCCGAGTTGTCCGCGGGCGCGCACGATTTGGCCCGCCGGGTTGCGAAAATCAGGCCGCGGGTCGTCGCGATCCTCGGAATTACGGCGTACCGCACGGGTTTTGGCCAACCACGGGCGGCGATCGGTCGGCAGCCCGACGACCTGAGCGGCGCGCAATTGTGGGTTGTGCCGAATCCGAGCGGGCTGAACGCGCACGCATCCCTCGCGGCGCTGGCCGCGGCGTACCGCGAGGTCGCGCTCGCCGCCGGGCTATAGCCTCAACTCTCGACCAAACTCACGCTCACGTCGATGTTTCCGCGGGTGGCCTTCGAGTACGGGCAGCCGGCATGTGCCTGGTCCATTAAGGACTGTGCCACGTCGGCCGGCACTCCGGGCAGCTCGCCGACGATGGCCACGCGCAGCCCGAATCCGCCGTCGGCGTCATCTGGGCCGATCCCCACCCGTACCGTGACCGCCGACTCCGCGACGTCGACATGCTCCTGTCGGGCAGCCGCCTTCAACGCGGAGTGGAAACAGGCCGAATATCCGACCGCGAACAGCTGCTCGGGATTCGTGCCGGCGCCGCCGTCGCCGCCCATCTCCTTCGGTACGGACAGCTGGACGTCCAGCCGGTTGTCCGAGGACACCGCTCGACCGGTACGGCCACCCCAACTGGTGCCCTCGGCTTCGTAACTGACTTTCACCGGCATGTGCATCTCCTTAGTTCGCCAGTACGGCGGCTGTGTCCGCCTCGTCGACTTCCGGATCCGCGATCTGGCCGCGGTCCGCGTCGTCGAGCGCTCTATGCACGGTAGCAAGCACTAGTGCGGCGGCGACCGCGGTGCCGGCCCCGATCAGGAACGGCACGTGCGCGTTGTAGTGAGCCACCAACTTGGCGGCGACGTACGGCGCCAGGCCACCGCCGATGAAGCGAATGAACCCGTAGGTGGCCGAGGCGACCGGGCGCTCCACCGGTGCGATGCTCATGACCGCCGTGGTCACGAGCGTGTTGTTCACCCCGACGAATGCACCGGCGACGATCACCGCAACAATGACCACGGTGACGTTGCCGGGCCAGATACCGATCACGGCCAGATCTATCGCCAGCAGGCCGAAGTTGGCGTACAGCGTGCGCGGCGTGCCGTACCGCTCCCGGAGTTGCGGTGCGCCGAATACCGCGAACAGGGCGACGAGCACACCCCAACCGCAGAACACCGCACCCAGCCGCAGGGCCGACAGGTTCATCAGAAAGGGCGAATAGCCGAGCAGCGTGAAGAATCCCCAGTTGTAGAGCAGGCCGACCAGACTGGTGGTGGCAAGGCTGCGGTGACGCAATGCCTTGATCGGCTCGGTGATGCTTTCTCGCCGTGCGGGTGGCGGCGTCTTGGGCAGCAGCACCACGGTCGCGATCAGGGAAACCGCCATCAGCGCGGCTACCCCGAAGAATGGCCCGCGCCAGCTCACATTGCCGAGCAAACCGCCGAGCAGCGGGCCGCTGGCAATGCCCACGCCCAACGCCGTTTCATACAAGACGATTGCGCCATCGAAGCCGCCGCTCGCCGAGCCGACAATGACCGCGAGCGAGGTGGCGATGAAAAGCGCATTACCCAAACCCCACCCGGCGCGAAAGCCGATGATGCCGTTGATGCTCCCGGCCGTGCCGGCCAAGGCGGCAAAGACCACGATGAGTACCAGCCCGCTGATCAGCGTCTTTTTAGCGCCGATGCGGCTGGACACCCAGCCGGTCACCAACATCATGACCGCGGTGACCACGAGATAGCTGGTGAACAGCAATTCGACCTGGCTGGGCGTGGCGTGCAGCTTGCCCGCCAGCGACGGCAGGATCGGATCCACCAGGCCGATACCCATAAACGAGATCACGCAGGCGAAGGCGACCGCCCATACCGCTTTGGGCTGCTTGAATGGACTAACTTCATGTTGAATTTGATGACTCATTAATTACCCGAATCTTGTATTTAGATGCTTTCTCAGGGGACCACCACGACGACCGGCGCGTCGTGTCGGCGGACCAGCTTCCGGCCGGCCGAGCCCATGATGTGATGCAGCAGCTTGGCGGATTTCCCCACTACGACGAGATCGGCATGCTGCGTACAAGCAACCCGGGCCAAGGCGTGCGTGACATCGCCGAACTCGCGAATGAAACTGAGCGGTACACCGAGGTCGCGGATCAGCTGCGCGGCCTCGTCCTTGAGCTGGCAGGCGGTATCGTCTCTGGCCCGCTCGGCACCGGCATAGTCGAACGGCACGCCGACCGCCGCGACCGGTTCGACCGCGGGCGTCACGTAGACGGCAATCAGCCGGCCGCCGATCCGGTTGGCCTCACCGGCCGCCCAGCAATACGCATCCCAGCTGCTCGGTGACCCGTCCAGGCCGACCACCACCACCGGCGCCGCGACCCCGAGCGCGCGGTCGGATGAGTCCGGCGAATGCATCGCGGCTCGATCCTCTGTCATCTCGCAGCTCGCCTCCAGATCAGCGGGTGATGCGGCCACTCCCCGGCTCATCCGCGAGCTCAGGCAGTCGGCGCAGTGCCGGCAGGGCAGCCTTGAGCGCGGTCAGGTCCGGCTCCTCGAGCTTGTCGATCAGCCCGGCAAGCACCGCCGCGCCGGCGCGACGTATCTTCCGCAGCTGCTTCAATCCGCCTTCGGTGATGGCAACCAGCACCACCCGGGCATCGCCCGGATCGGACCGCCGTTCGACGAACCCACGCTCCTGCAGCTGGGTGACCAGGGCCGTCATCGACGGCTGGGTGATCTCCTCGTTCATGGCCAGATCGGTCAGCCGGCGCGGGCCGGTCCGCTCCAGGGTGCTCAGCGTCGAGGTCGCGGTCAGGCTCAGCTCACGATCATTGCGACGAATCGCCATCGCCACAAATGCCAGCAGCGCCTCGCCCAGCTCATCACTGTCTGCACTCACACAACAAACATAGTCTGGCCTATATAGTTGTGTCAATGAACTTGGGCACTGGCTCCGGCCCTATCGCCGTGATCATGCACAAACGCAGACTTCGAACGGCGTGTCGTTCGTGCTTTACGCATGATCAATACCAGCGGGCTCAATACCGGCCCCACCGACCATGATCATGAGTACCTGACCCCACGGAATCCGACGCCACAGCACTCATGATCATGAAACGGCCGGCCAGCGGTGCGTGGGGCGCGGCTCATCGTTCAGCGTCCGACAATGCGACCCGCCTTCAGGAACGGCTCATTGCGACCCCACGGCTCACCGGTCTCCGCCGAGCGCATCACGACCGGCGCATATTGGGCAAGGTAAACGCGCCGCATCCGGTCAGTGGTATTGACCCCGCTGCGGTGCAGGACATGGCTGGAGAAGACCGCGATGCTGCCGGCCGGTACCTCCACCATTTGGCCGGGATCGTCGCCGGAATAGCCGACGAGATCATTCGTACCGTCCTCCGCGACATGGGGCACGAGATCGCGGCTGCCGGCCCGCGAATAGGGCAGCAGATAAACCGTCCCATTCTCGGCGGTCATGTCGTCCAGCGCGCACCAGCAGGTGACGTAGGGCGGATGCGGCACGACCCCGCCGAATGCCGAGTCCTGGTGCCAGCTGAACTTCATCCCCCGCTCAGCCGCCTTGACAACGTACTGCTCGTAGTAGCCGAAGGCCTCGTCGCCAATCGTGCTCCGGCAGATCTCGGCGAACAGCTCGCTGTAATAAATGGAGCGGATCGCGGTGCTCTGCAATGAGGGCTGCCCGATGAAATATCGCCGATTGCGGTGGCTGATGCCCATGGTATCGGTACCGGCCCGGTCCATCTCCGCATTCATCTGGTCGATGAACCGCTGGCATTCCCCCCGCAAGGTCTCGAGGTAGTCATCCGGCAGTGCGTTCTCGAGGAGGAAATAGCCCTCTTCTCGATATTGCGCCTTTTGCTGCTCGGATACGGTGAATACGCTCTGCATTGTCTTCGTCCTCCGTTCGTCTGGTTGGTGAGAACGCTACGTTCGCCGCAGCCGGCTGTCCTCTCGTATGGTGCCCAGTTGCTATCATTTCTTGTCGTGCAGGAGACGCTGACGATCCCCGAAGAGCTGTCCGGTCAGATGTGGCGGTACCGGTCGAGCGATAGCCCGCTGATTGACGAGCACCGCCACCATGAGCTCGAGGTGAATCTCGTGCTGCGCGGATCCGCCACCTATCTGATTCGCGGGCGTCGGCGTTACCGGCTGCACTCGGGCTCGCAGGTCTGGCTCTTCCCAGCGCAGGACCATCTGCTTCTCGACCGCACACCGGATTTCGAAATGTGGATCGGCGCGTTCCGGCCAGGACTGGTCCGCCGGCTAGGTGGTGGTGCGCGCACCGCAACCCTCCGCGAAGCGGACCCGGCTGGCTATTTCTGTAGGCATATTCCGATCGGTTCGGTGCGGAGCCTGAACAGCCTGTACGGCCAGGTGCGGCAACATGACAAGGACGCGCCGACCTACAACGCGGGGCTCTCCTTTGCATTGCTTGCCTCCTGGTCGGCGCACCTGGATTCCGTCGATGACAACCTCGGGATCGATCTGCACCCGGCCGTCGAGCAGGCGACCCGGTTGCTGCGGGACGATCCCGACCCGATCGGCCTGCCCGGGCTGGCCGGCCGCTGCGGGCTCAGCCCGAGCCGGCTGTCCCGGCTGTTCCATGAGCAGACCGGCGTGCCGCTGGCCGAATTCCGCAACCAACAGCGCTTGAGTCGATTCTTCGAGCACTTTGGCGACGGACAGCACTACACGATGTTGCAGGCGGCAACGCGGGCCGGCTTCGGCAGCTACGCCCAGTTCTACCGGGTGTTCCACGCCGCGATGCACTGCGGCCCGGCCGACTACCGCCGGGCCGCCCATTAGCCCCTTACGGCACGGCCGTGCCGCGGACCTTGGTGTACGCGGTTTTCATCATGTCCAGCTGCCAGCTGAGCGGCCCCGACATCAGGCCCAGCATCTGCTGGATGCTCGCTTCATCGAGCTTGTAGCCCGATGTGGACAGCGGCGCCTTCATCGCTTTCTGCGACGTGGCGGTGTATTGGGCGAGACCGAGTCCGTTCAACCCCTTCACGTATGCCGACCAGTCCTTGTCCACCGACTTCGCGCCGGTGATGAACTGACCGGCCCACTGCTGGACGTAAGTGTCGATATTGGCCGCCTGGCTGGAATATTGCTGGGCTTGATCCGGAGCCACCCATAGCGCGCTGGGCACCACCTTGTCGGGCGTTAGTCCTATGTAGAACATCTGGGTGGAGAGCTGCAGCAGCGTCGGCGCGTCACCGTGCGCCACGTTCGCGTCGAACCAGTCCTTCGACTGGTACATCGGACCCATCTGGTTCCAGCCCTCATTCTGCAGCTGGCCGGACGAGCCCGACACCTTGGTCCAGTTGATGTCAAACTGCGGCGGCGTGCTGGCCAGTCCTTTCTGGCCGCTCTTCGCCTTCGTCCACAGTGGGCTCCCGGACGGGCCGTAGTCCTCGTAGAGCTGGCCGGTCGTGGTGTACATGAGGTTGAGCACCTTCATGGTGGCGATCTGGTCCGCCTTGCTCGCCTTGTTGGTTATGGCGAATGTGCCACCGGTCGCCGGCGCGGCAAAGGTCGAGAACCGCACGCCGTTCGGGCCCTTCAACGGTGGGACCGCCATCCAATCCTGCCAGTCGTTCACGTTGATGCACTGCACGCACAAGTTGGTGAACGCGCCGACCTTGTGCTGGCTGAGCTGGCGCTCCATGTCTGTGGTTTGCTGGGTGAACGCGACGTCGGAGATCAGCCCCTTCGAATACAGCTCGTGGATGTATTTCAGGCCGGCCTGCCACTGTGCCTGTGCAGGGGCGAACGTGAGCTTGCCGTTGTTGTCGACGTCGAACCACGAGCCACCCCATCCCGGGTCGTAGATGAACGCGTCCATCAAATAGGTCAGCAGGTTGTAGCCCCAGTCGAGGGCGCTGGTGAGCGGGGTGATGCCATGCTGCTTGAACACCTCGAGGACGTGCTCGAACTCGGCCGTGGTGGTCGGAATCGCCAGCCCGTACTGCTTGAGATACTTGACGTTGATCCACATCTTCTGCGGGAAGCTGCAATGCATGCAGTAGTTGTAGTGCGGCAGCGAGTAGACGTTTCCGTCGGGTGCGACCGTCGTGGCCTTCAGATACGGGTCGGTCTGGATCGCCTTCCAGACGTTCGGTGCGTACTGCTTGAGCATGTCGTTCAGCGGTACGAATATGTGCTGGCTGGCGTACTTGAGAATGTCAGGCTGACCGAAGTTGGCATTCCAGAATACGTCCGGATAGTCGCCGCTGGACAGCTCCAAGGACTGCTTCGAGGCGGCATCGCTCGCCGGCACGAGATTCCACTTGATCTTCATGTTGTATTTCTTCTCGACGTATTTCGTGAACGTATTCGTGTCGAGGTTCTGCGCGTATCCCGTCGTGGCATACATGCTGACCGTGCCGTTGTCGGACGTGGCTCCGCCCGACCCACTGCAGGCGGACACTATCAACGACGTCACGGCGATCGCGCTCACCGCGATCAATGCCCGGCGACGTAACCTCCGGTTTCTGGGCATGGGTTGACCCACCTTTCCGCTTCGGTGCATGACGGCCGCTCTATTCTTTGAGCGATCCGATGAACGTGCCTTTCACGAAATACCGCTGGGCCAGCGGGTATACGAGCAGCATCGGCACGCTGGCCACCACGATCACCGAATACTTGAGCAGCGTCTGAATCGCCTGGAAGAGTTGCAACTGCTCCGGACTCAGGGCCATCGCCGACGCCGATACATTGCCCTGCACGAGCACCTGCCGCAGCACGAGCTGCAATGGATAGAGATTGGGGTCGTTCAAGAAGATGAGCGCGTTGAAATACGAGTTCCATTGGTAGACCGCGGCCAGCAGCGCGATCACCGCAATGATCGGCTTGGACAACGGCAGCACGACAGATAGGAGGAATCGCACGTCACCGCAGCCGTCCACCTGCGCCGCGTCGCTGAGCTCCTCCGGGATCGTCCGGCGAAAGAACGTCCGGGCGATGATGACCCAGAAGACGTTCAACGCCGACGGGATAATGATCGCGAGGCGTGTATTGAGCAGACCGAGATCGCGAACCAGGAGATAGAACGGGATCATCCCGCCGTTGAACATGAACGCGATAATCAGCGCCCAGTTGAAAAAGCGCCGACCGTAGAACGCCCTGCGGGACAACGGGTAGGCCATCATCACGGTGAGCACGACCGTCAGCGCAGTGCCGGCAACGGTGTAGATCAGCGAGTTGAGGTAACTGTGCCAGATCTCCGGGTAGCGGAAGACCGCCCGATACGCCAGTAGCGTCGGATGCACGGGCCAGAGCCACACCTTGCCGCTCAGGACCGCGTTTGATGACGAGAACGAGGACGCCAGGATGTAGACGAGCGGGTAGCCGATCAGGAAGACGACGAGACCGAGGAATGCGTACACGAACGTCAGGAAGATACGGTCGCCGCGCGTCTCGCGGATCCGGGTCGACTTTCGAGCTGTGGTCGCCATCAGTATCGCCCTCTCAGAAGAGGCTCTCGTCCGAAACGAACCGGGCCACGAAGTTCACGATCACCAGCAGCACCAAGCCGACGATCGAGTTGAAGAGGCCCACGGCCGCCGCGAAACTGAAGTTGGAGTCCAGCAGGCCGGTTTTGTATACATAGGTCGAGATGACCTCGGAGCTGGAGTTGTTCAATGGGTTTTGCAGCAGGAACGCCTTCTCAAATCCGACGTTGAGCAGGCCGGCGACCGACATGACCAGGAGGATCACGATCGTGGGCGTGATCGACGGCAGGTCGATATGGCGGATCCGTTGCAGCCTCGATGCGCCGTCGATCCGCGCCGCCTCATACAGCTCCGGATTGACCGAGGACAACGCGGCGAGGTAGATCACCGCGCCATACCCGGTCTCCTGCCAGATACCCGACCAGACGTAAATCGAGGGAAATGCCGACGGGCTCGCCATCAGATGCGGCAGATGGTGTACGCCGAAGAGGTTGGCCATCTGCAGCAGCGGGCCGGAGTCGGGTGAGAGCACGATCTGGATAATGCCGACCACCACGACCGTCGAGATGAAGTACGGCGCGTAGGAGACCATCTGGGCCAACCGCTTGAAGCGGGCGTGCTTCACCTCGTTGATGGCCAACGCCAGGATGATCGTCGCCGGAGTGCCAATAACGACCGAATAGAGACTGATCCGCAGCGTGTTCCGCAATACCGGCCAGAAATACGGCCCGTCGATGAATGCCCGGAACTGGCTCAGTCCCACCCATGGGCTGTGCCACATGCCCTGAATCGGGTTGTAGTTGCGAAAGGCGATCTGCAGGCCGATCAATGGCCAATAGTTGAACGTGACCAAAAATGCCATCGGCAGCGCGATGACGAAATACAGCTGCCAATGCCGGCCGATCATCCGCCGCCGCCGACCGGCCGACGCACCGGCCCTGGCGGTCGGGCGTACCGACGCGGCTCGCCGCATTACCGCTGTGCCTCTCATCGCCATGCTCCGCCTCCACAACGTTTGGCGGTGCTCATTGCGGCCACTTCGCTCGCCATTCGCGAAGGAATCGCAGGCCGTCGATCGCCAGCTGATCCTGGCTGGCCGCGAGCGGCCGCCAGATCGAGGCGGCGGTCGCGATCGTGGCATTGTCAGCGGTAAACGACTCGATGCCCAGCATGCCGCCATAGCCGACGCGAGCAAGACTTTCCCGAATTCCCGGCCAGTCCAGATGATCCGTACCCGGCGCGCCGCGATCGTTGCCGCAAACCTGCAGGTGCAGCAGCCGATCACCGGCGAGATCAAAAGCCTTGTCCAGTGAGCTCTCCTCGATATTCATGTGGTACGTATCGAGATTCAGCCCGATCGTCTCGGCCGGCAGTGGGCCGATCACCTCGAGCACCTGTTCGGCTGTGTTGAGCAGGCTGGTCTCGTAGCGGTTCAGCGGCTCGATGGCCAGGCGCACGCCGCGCTCGCCCGCGTAGTCCGCCAACACGGCCAACGATTCGCGCAGTGTGCTGATTGCGGCTGCACGCTCGTCGGCCGCCATCCGCCAGGCGCGCCCGACCGAGGTATACATCGGACCGATCACCAGCGGGGATCCCTGCATGGCGGCGACATCCACCGCACCGCGCACATAGTCCATCGTGTCGGCGATTTGTGCGTCGCCGGCCGCGGCCAGCTCACGCCCGGGCGGGAACACCGCTCCGACGACGGCGGACAGCCCCAGCTCCTGCAGCAAATCGCGCGCAGCGGCCGGGTCCCAGTCGCCGACATTTTCCAGGGCCAGCTCGACCCCGTCGAAACCCATATCGGCGACCTTGCGCAAGGTGTCGTCGAGCAGATCTCCGGTCAGCGGCGAATGCCAGACGAATGTGTTGACGGCAATGGGCAGTTTCATTGCAACACCGTCCGTACGTAGTCGCCGTTCCGGGCCGCCGCACCGTCGGGGTCGCGCTCGGCCCGCGACGACTCGTCCTCCATGACAATCCAACCGTGGTATCCGGTGCGGGAAAGGTAATCGGTCACGGCAACGAAATCGACCGTACCGGCGCCCGTCTCGGCCCACTCACCGCCGACGTCGATATCCTTGTAATGGATGTGATCAACCCGATCCCGATATTTCATCAGGAGCTCCAGCGGGTCCATCCCGCCATTGACGACATGTCCCAGATCGGGCGTGAATCCGATGTGGTCCGGCAACCGGTCGAGCAGGAGGTCGTAGTCATCGGCGGTACGGAATACCGACCCCGCGGGCGAGTTCGGATGGAATGTGCAGTGCACACCACGGTCCGCCGCCCGTTCGGCTATGGCCGCCACACAAGCGATTGCGTGCATTTGTCGCTCGGCGAGATCGTTCCGATCGGTCCCGGGAAGCTGGCACAGGTTGAGAATGGCGCCCGGAATGCCGGCGACCGCGGCTATCGCGGAATCCGCCGCCCGTGCCTCCTCGTCGGTCTCGACCGCGCCACTCCAGGGCTGCACGAAACACAATGCGGCCAACGCGATGCCATACCGATCCAATGTGGACGTCAAGGTGGCCCCGCTCCAGTCGTTGCCGAGCATGACGATCTCGGGCTCGAGCCCGGCGAATCCGGCGTTCGCGGCGGTCGCGGCCATGTGGTCGAGCCGGCCACGGTAGGTGTCGATGGTCATTTGCCAGCTGTACGTCTGGCAGCCGAACCGGATGTCGGTCACCGCAGCCACCCCTCCACAAGCTCGTTGAACGGGTCGAGCGCCTCCCAATGATGGGTATGACCGAGCCCGTCGAATATCTCCAGTCGCGCGTCGGGAATTCCGGCTGCCAACCCCTGCGCGTACGGAACCGGCGTGAACAGGTCCTGCGTACCCGCCGTAATCAAGGTCGGAATTCGAATGGCCGCGAGCCGGTCGAGCGTGTCATGCGCCACGCAGGCCGCCACCTGCGCGGCGAATGCGGGCTGGCTCATCAACGGCCCGGTCGGTGGGCGTGCCAGCTCCTCGGCATGCTGGGAAAACCAGCCGGGGCTCCAGATCCAGAGCTGCAGCAGTCGATGGAACGTCTCGGGCCTGGCCTGGGCCCGCACCGCGGCGAGGTTTTCGAACGTGTCGATCGCGTGCCGGTCGAGCCGGGCCCAGCTCGATACCAGGACCATCCGGCGCACGAGCCGTGGGTGGCGCAGCGCCAACTCCTGCGCGACGGCCCCGCCCATCGACAGGCCCGCGACCCGTACCCGATCCAGCCGCAACTCGGCAATCAGCTCGGCATAGTCCTCGGCCAATTCCGCGGTGCTATAGGGCCCGACAGGCGCAGAGGAATCCCCCGTACCGCGGTTGTCCACGGCTATGCACCGGAATTCCCGCGACCACGCGCGCACATGCGGCTCCCACGCGTCCGCAGTCGCGCCGAGTCCCATGATCAGCACCAGCGGCTCGCCATTGCCTATGTCCTCGTAGGCAAGGTCAACTCGCTGCCGCGGCAGCCGCGCCACATAACGGGACCCGATCATGGCGCGAGACACCACCCGGCAGCGTTGACCAGGAGTCGCCGGAACGGAGTCAGCGCAAAATCGTCGGGGTGGCCGAGACTGGTAAAGAAGGCGCGCCGATCGTCGGTCTCCCGGACCCAGGCAACCGGCCCAGGCGTCGGCTCGTCCTCGGGATCGACCGGGTCGCCGTGCAGCAGCGGGACACAACCCGCCGACAGCTCGACCCGATAGAGCCAGGACCGCGAGTGGAATCTCTCGTCAATCCCCGCAAGCACGGGGTGCACTCGAGTGCGACTGATATCGGTGCTGGAGCCGTGCCCGTGGTGACTGATCCACGGCGAGCCGAGCACGTCGCGACCGAAGCCGTCGTTCCATTCCGCCCAATGCGATTCCGGCGGGAAGTGAAAGGCGTGTGTGCTGGTGCGCAATCCGAGCACCGCGCCACCGCCGGCCAGGTAGTCGGCGAGCTGCACCATCTCGGCGTCGGGCAGCCGGCGAAACCGGGTGTAAATCACCAACAGGTCCGCCGCGGACAGCTCACTCAACCCGCCGAAACTGGACTCCGGAAACTCGGGATAGTCCTCGAGCACGTCCGGCGTTCGATAGGTGACGTCGGCGCCGAGCTCGTCGCGGATATCGTCGGCGACGACCTTCATCGTCTCGTCGGAGCGGTATTCGCCCTCGCCGGCGAACACGACCACGCGGTTCATCGCCAACCCTCCGCGCCATTCGGGAGCAGGAAGACCTTGCCGCACTCGCCGCTGTCCTGCAGGTCCATCGCCTCGGCGACCCGCTCCAGTGGGAATTCGTGGGTCACCATCGCGTCGAGCCGGGGACCCGCGTGCCGGACCACGGTCCACATTCCGGCCGCATATCGTTGATGATTCCAATGCCAGCAACCGTGAATCTCCACGCCGAGTGGCACGAGCGGCGGGAACGTGACGTCGTTTCCCCAGGCCACTATGGCGATCCGGCCGAGCCGGCGGCTTGCCTCGGCAATCAACCGGGCCGCCACGGGAGCACCGCTGGTCTCGATCGCCGCGTCGACGCCCCGGCCGCGGGTCAACGCCCGGATCTGGTCGACCACGTCCGGTGCGGTCGGATCGACAATCGCTTCGGCACCAAGCGTTTCAGCGAGCTTCGCGCGGAACGGGTTGACCTCTAGCGCGATCACCCGGGCACCGCGAACGGCCGCGTTGACGACCGCGCCCAACCCGACCGGCCCGCATCCCGAGACCAACACGGTGTCCAACGCCCCTATCCTCGTGCGGTTGGCGGCGGTAAATGTCGGGCCGAGCCCGCAACACGTCAATGCGGCGTGCCGGAGCGAAACGTCGTCCGGAACGGGCAGCAGCAGCCAGTCCGGTTTCAGAACGTATTGAGCGTAGGTCGCCGTCCCATAAGCGGATCCGGTCTCGGCCAACACGTTCCGCTGGTCCGGGCAATGAATATGGTCACCGGCCGCGCAGAGCCAGCAAACTCCGCAGCCGTATTGCGGCATCACGACCACCCGGTCGCCGACCGCGACCCGCCTCGAATCACCCGGATCCACGACCACACCGGCGGCTTCATGACCTAGGACGTCAACGGCGGCACCGCTGTGCCGCGCCTTGAACTCCGTACACATAGGACCGATCAGAATACGGACCTTGACGATGTCACCGCTTGCCGTTGGCTCGGAGCGATCAACAACCGAGACCGTGCCCGCACCCAATACCGCGGCTCTCATCGTGGCCTCCCATTGCCGCTTGCCGACGATCCGTCCACAAGGGAGCGTACGACCGGCACCGCGGTGGCCGCGTCGCGTTCCGTGCCGGGCCAGAAACAGAAATCCACCGTCCACCAGGGAAGCCCGTCGGCGCCCGGCTTCAACGCCGCGAGCACCGCCTCGAAATCGACCCGGCCGGCACCGAATGGCAGGTGCGCGCTGGTCTCGTTGTCATGCAGCGATCCGTCGCTGTCAATAAGGTGTAGGTGACCGAGCCACGGCCGCAGCTTGTGCGCGTAATCCACCGCACCGCCGAGCAACAACTCCGGCTCATCACCCTGTCTCGCACCGGCGACCGCACCCGTATAGGCATGCGAGGTGTCAAAGAGCACCCGGAAGCTTGGGTGCGCCACCTCGGCGAGCAACCGGACTACCTCGCTCGGGCGGTTGAGCCAGAAACCCGGCTCGAATTCCCACACCAAAGTCACGCCGACCTCGGCACACCGGCTTGCGGCCGCACGCCATGTCCGAACGAGCTGCCCGAACCGGGCATCCCATTCCGCGGCGGACAATGCGACGGGTGGGCTGACCGTGTCCACGCGCAGCATCGAGATGCCCATCCGCCGGCAGAATCGCAGAACGCTGTCCAACCGGGCCAGATAGACCTCGATCGGCACCTCACCCGGCGGCACCGCGGAGAAATCGGGCGCATACGCCGAGATTCCGAGCCCGAACGCCCCGATCCGGGCCGAGAGCTCGGCGCAGCGAGCGTCGCTGTCGAAATCCGCATCGTGTGGGTGCGGACGGTACCCGTTGATCTCGACCCCGTCGTAGCCGTTCGCGGCGGCGTACCGACACAACCGGTCGAATGACCACGGGCTCGCGGCAAACGGGCCGAAGGCAAATGCCCAACTGCCCAAGGCGATCCGCGGTCGAGCGGTCGAGGAAATCGAGGGCTGCGGCGGCGTGACAACGAGGCGCTCGGTCAAGGTCGAAACCTCCACGCAACATGATTGCTGTATCGGCCAAGGTAGGCGCGTGCCCTCGACGACTCTTGGAAGGGATCGCCGTGATATTGGAAAAAACTGCTCTACGCCGGCAGATCCTGGGCGAAAGTACTGTCCTACAACGACTTCACCATTGTCAGACTGCTCATCATGTTGGAAGCTTGTCGAGGTATTGCCCATTGTGGACGACGGGTGCACACATACTCCAGACCGCCGAATCAGGACATTCCATGCCGAATAGCGACACGATCGAACGCGAGTTGGTCGACGCCTGCGGGGAGGCGTTGCTGCTCGCATTCAATGAGTTCAGCGACCTTTTCATGTTCGTCAAGGACCGGGAGCGCCGGTTCGTGCTGTGCAGCGATCCCTTCGTACATTTGATGGGTTACCGGTCGGTCAGCCAAATGATCGGGTTACGCGACGAGGACATCTCGCCCGAGTATCTTGTGGACCACTACCGCGCGCACGACGAGCGGGTGCTCACCACCGGGCATCGGATCGTGGATCTCATCGAGCTGGTGCGCAATGTGGACGGTACGTACGACTGGTTTCTCACCACGAAACTGCCGGTACGGGGCGCCGACGGGGAGATCATCGGGCTGGTGGGGATTACCCGCGGGCTGACGAAACGCAACGCCGTGGCCGACCGACTGCTGCCGCTCACTCCCGCCGTCGAGCTGATCTCCCGCGAATATCACCGGCAACTCACCATCGCCGAAATGGCCGAGACGGTGTCGATGTCGACCAGTCATTTCAGCCGGACGTTCAAGGACCATTTCGGCTCGACACCACATCAGTACATTCGACGGGTGCGGCTCATGGCGGCCTGCGATCTACTGTCCACTACGGACCTGCCGCTGTCGGTTGTCGCCAGCCGCACCGGCTATTACGACCAGAGCCACATGTCGAACGAGTTCGTCCGCGAGCGCGGGATCACCCCGTTGGCATATCGGGTCAAGGTCGCCGGCGACGGCCCGGTGCCCCGCGCGGCGACCAACCACCGCCGCCGGCCGAGCCGCTCCCCCACGCCGTAAGCAACGCAGCCCAACATCCTTGCGCCGATCTTGAAGATAATGCCCCACATTTCGGACATCCATGGGCCATATCTTCAAGATCGGCGAGGGAATTAGGGGCAGGCCGGGACAGCGCCGAGTTGGATCACGGCCTTGATCGTGTCCGGGCCACCGTTGAACGCGGCGGCGTAATTGTCCAGCGGTACGACCGCGGTCAGCAATTTGTCCAGCCAATCGCGATCGGCCTTCTGCAGCGCGGAATGCGCCGCCTCGAAATGCCGGCGGTTGGAGCTGACCACACCGGTCAGCGTCCGATTGCCGATCAAGGCACCGGTGAGCGCCGCAAGCTCGATCGTGCTGACCGCTCCCCCGTGCGCACCCGCGACGAAGCACAGCGAGCCGCCGCGGGCGGTCGCGGCGATCGCGTCGGCGGCCAACTCCCCGCTGCATTCCAGTACCGCGTCGAACTCGCCCTCCAGATCGCCGACGCCGCGATGGTAGGTCGCACCGAGGGCCCGCACCTGCCCGACCTTCGGACCGCCGGTGACCCGGTCGACCACGTGCACCTCGTATCCGCGCTGCTGAGCCAGAAGCGCGGCCAGCAGGCCGATCGGGCCGGCACCGAGCACCAGCGCACGACCCTGCGGCCAGCGTACGGACGCATCCAGCCGCTCCCACGCCTTCGCCACGATGCTGGTCGGCTCGACCAGCACGCCGGCCAGCCCCAGCTGCGGGCTGACCCCGACCGCGTACTCCTCGCCGAGCAGGTAGCGCTGCGCGCCGTACCCGTCGGCGCCCACAATGCCGAGCTCGGTGTACCGGCCGTTCAGGCAGATATCGAGCTCACCCGCGGCGCAGCATCGGCACGGCAGCGGGTCCGGTCGACGCACCAGCCCGGTGACGAGATCGCCTGGTGCAAAGGAGGATCCGGCCGGAGCCGCGCGCACCCGACCGAGCGACTCGTGGCCGAGCACCATCCGATCGCGGCCGGCCGGCAGCCGGTGCGGTCCGCGGGCGAGCAGCCATCGATCCGTGCCGCAGACGCCGAGCGCGACCCCGTCAACCAGCAACTCGCCGGCAGCGGGAGCGGGCTCGGCCAGCTCCTGCAGGGTGACCTCGGCGCCGCCGGTCCGGATGGTCAACCCACGCATTCGTCACATCCCGAGCTTCCGTAGGTTCGCCCGGCTGATCGTGGCACTCTCCAGCGGGCTGGCCTTCTGTGTCACATCAGTCTCCACGATCAGCCAACCGGCGAAGTCGGCACCGTCGAGAATCTCGAACAATGCGGCGAAGTCCACACCGCCCTCGCCGATCTCGGCCCAGATCGCGTGCTGTTCGTACGTCGAATAGTCCCAGCCGGCCACGACGCCCTCGGCCCGCACGGCCAGGTCGATGTCCTTGAGGTGCATGGTCTTGATCCGGCTCGCGTGCCGGCGGGCGAACTCGATAACGTCCACTCCGGCCCACGCCAGGTGGCCGGTGTCCGGACCGAGAAAGACCACCTCGGGATCGGTGTCGGCGAGCAGTCGTTCGACCTCGTCCTCGGTCTCGACGAACGTGCCGGCGTGGTTGTGAAAGCACGCCCGGACGCCCTTTTCCAGCAGCGTCTCGCCGACCGCCTGCAGCGTGTCGGTGAGCTGCCGGAATTCGGCGTCGGTCAGCTTGTCATCGGGCTGGACGTTGGTCACCGCCTGCCGCCGGGTCCGGCCCGACCGGGTCGGCGCGTTGAATCCGCCGTCCGCGACGTAGATCTCGGTCAAGCCCAGTTCCTGCGATATCGCGGCCAGGTGCTGTGCTCTGCTCAGTAGGTCCGCTCGCTGATCCGGGTCCCAGAAATTACCGCCGAAATAGCCCGGGGCCGGGACCAAACCGTGGTTGGCATAAAGGTCGCGGATATCGGCCGCGGTACGTTCGTTTCGAGGGCTCATCGGTGCACCCTCATAACCGGCGCGCGCGATATCGTCGAGTGCCGCTTCTTCCGGAACGCCGCGCCAGGTGATCTGGCCGCATCCAACGTCGACCCGCATTGTTCATACCCCCAAGAGTTGCTCGCGTACGGCCGCCGGCAACGGTTCCGGCGGCTGGCATGTTGTGCTCAGGTCCACCCGCGCACCCGACTCTCCCGATGCGACCAGCCCCGCGATCACGTCCACCACATGGCACGCCAGATCGCCGCTGGCCCGGGGTTTCCGGCCCTCGTCGAGCGCGAGGGCAAGCTCGGCAACGCCGAGCCCACGCAGATTGTGCGGCACCGTCGGCGGGCGTCGGCTGCCCGGCAGCTCGCTGTGTGTCTGGTCGCCGTATTTTCGCACGTACGCCGCGTCGCCAAAATTATTCGGGTTGGGAAATTCCAGCACACCGTCGGTGCCGTATACGTCCAGGACCGGAATCTCCGAACGGTACGCGATTCCCCAGGCGAGCGTTATCGTCGCGGTCGCGCCGCCGGCGAACTCCAGCACACCGGAAATCGCTATGGATGCGCCGGATTCGGTATCTGCCGGTTTCGTATTTCCCGGCCAGGTTCTTGTCACGCCGCTGACCCGGGTGACCGGGCCGAAGATCGAGACGAGCGCGCTCACGTAATAGGGTGCCATATCGAAGAATGGCGTAGCACCGTTGGTGTAGAAGCTCGGCGCGGACATCGCGCCGCGGAACATCACCGCCGTGGCGGACAACGGCCGCCCGATTGCTCCGTCGGCCAGCGCCGCTCGAGCAACCTGAAATCCCGAGCCCAGCAACGTGTCCGGCGCACCGGCGAGGGCGAGGCCGCGCCGGTCGGCCTCGGCCACAAGATCACGCGCATCGTCCACAGTGGTCGCCAGCGGCTTTTCCGTATACACGTGCTTGCCGGCCGCCAGCGCCGCCCGGGTGAGGCCGACGTGGACCGCGATGGGCGTCAGGTTGACCACGAGCTGGATCGCCGGGTCGGCCAGCAGCTCATCGGGCGATGTGGCCCGGGAAATCTGGTATTGCGCCGCGACGTCCCGGGCCACTCCCGCGTCGACATCGGCGACCGCGGCGACCTCGACCGCGGGTGACCGGCCGAGCACCGGAAGGTACATGTGGCTGACTTTTCCGCACCCGAGAATGCCGATCTGAGCCGACTTCATCACGCTCCCTCATGCCGGCAAGCAGTCCGTAACAACGACCCTATGTGGTGCCGGCGACGCCGACGATGTCCGGAACCGGCACCGCTGTCCCCGGGGATGTGAGGCCGCCACGATCCGGATACGGTTCTGGGTGACAACGTTTTCGCGCGCATAAGAGGTTTCTGATGGGGTTGGAGTCGTTCCGGCTTGACGACCGGGTAGCGCTGGTCACCGGCGGTAACCGCGGGCTGGGCCTGGTGATGGCCACGGCGCTGGCCGAGGCGGGCGCCGACGTTGCGGTGCTGAGCCGCCGGCCGGAGGAGGCCGACAAGGCGGCCACCGGTATCGCCGAGGCGACCGGGCGGCGGGCGCTGGGCATCGGCGCGGACGTGACCCAGACCGAGGACGTCAACCGCGCAGTTGCGACCGTGCTCGAACGGTTCGGTCGGCTCGACATCCTGATCAACAACGCCGGCGTAAACATCCGCAAGCCGATCGAGGAATTCGACGAGCAGAGCTGGGACACCGTACAAGCGACGAATCTCAAGGCGCCATACCTCTTTGCCCGTGCGGTGGGGCCGCACATGAAGGCGCAGGGCTACGGCCGAGTGATCAACGTCGGTTCGATGCTCGGGATCACCGCGCTGCCGGACCGGTCGGCGTACGCGTCCAGCAAGGCGGCGGTTATCCAGCTGACCAAGGTGCTGGCCCTGGAATGGGCCGGGCACGGCATCACCGTCAATGCCCTGTGTCCCGGCCCGTTCGCCACCGACCTCAACATTCCGGTGCTCGAGAATCCGGAGACGAACAAGTATTTCCTGGACCGGCTGCCGATCGGGCGATGGGGAAATCCGGACGAGCTCGGTGGCGCGGCGATCTTCCTCGCGTCGGACGCATCGAGCTTCATGACCGGATCCACCCTGGTGATCGACGGCGGGTGGACGGCCCAGTGACCGCACCGATGCGCGTGGGCCTGGCCAGCTCCGGCAGCCCGTACAGCTGGGGCCTGCGGCCGGATTCCGGCCGGCCGCGGATCACGCCGCGCGAGTTCATGGACTACGCCCGGTCGGTCGGGCTGGACGGGATTGAGCTGCCGGCGCGGCTGTTCGCCGACCAGAATGCCGCCGAGCTCGGGCACTACGCCCGCGAGCACGGGCTGTCGGTCACCATCGATACCGACGGGTACGACCCGGACGCATTGGCGCAGGTGATCGAGCTGGCAGTCCAGGTCGGCGCCCCCACGGTACGTACCGTCGTGGGCGGTGCGAAGATCGGCGGCGATCGCCGGCCGTTGGCCGGTCGCTGGCAGCCATTCCTGGACGAGGTACAGGTCAAGCTTCGGACCGCCACCGCGACCGCGGAGAAGGCCGGAGTCGCCCTCGCGCTGGAGAATCACCAGGACCTGGCGTCAGAAGAGTTGCTCTGGCTGTGCGAGACGATCGACTCGCGCTATTTCGGCATCACGCTCGACGCCGGAAACCCGCTTGCCACGGCGGAAGAGCCGATCGACTTCTTTCGCCGGGTCGCCCCGTATGTCAAGAATGTGCACTTGAAGGATTACCGGGTCTGGCTGACCGAGGAGGGCTATCGCCTGGTCCGATGCCCGCTGGGCGAGGGTCTGGTCGATTTCCCAGCCCTGCTGGACATTCTCGACGCCTCCGCGCCGGAGCCGACGTTGGCGATCGAGCTCGCCGCGCTGCAGGCACGGCATATCAGGGTGTTCGCGGACGACTTCTGGCCGGACTATCCACCTCGGACAGCGGCCCAACTCGCCGCGGCGCTGCGCGTCGTGCAGGCCAATGCCCGGCCGGGCGAGGACTGGCAGACGCCGTTCGAGCAGGACGCGTCGGCCGCGGAAATTATCGCGTACGAAGAACGGCAGCTCGACCAGAGCATTGCGTATATCCGTACGCTCCAGACGGCACGCAACACATGACCGACGAGCTGGCCGGAAAGGTCGCCCTGGTCACCGGATCGAGCCGCGGCCTCGGCCGGCATTACGCGCTCGCGTTGGCCCGCAACGGCGCCGACGTCGCGATTCACGACGTCGACCGCGGCGCGGCCGCGCAGTTCGGCGAGGCAGAGTCGGGCGATCAGGTGGCCGACGAGATCCGCGCCCTGGGCCGGAAGTCAGCATTCTTCACCGCCAACCTCACCGACGCGAGCCAGACCGAAAAGCTGATCGGGGATGTTGTCGCGGCATTCGGGCAGCTCGACATTCTGGTCAACAACGCCGGCGGCGATATCGGCGCGCACAACCCGCGGCCGGATCCGAACAACGCGCTCGACATCGACCCGGCCGATATTCGCTCGGTCCTGGATCGCAATGTGATCACGACAATGTATGCCTGTAAGTACGCCGGACAGCACATGCGCACGAGGCGTACCGGCAAGATCGTCAACATCGGCTCGGTCGCCGGCCATGTCGCGGCCCGCAACGGGATCATCTACGCGGCAGCCAAAGCAGCGAATTCGCATTACACCCGCTGTCTCGCCGAAGAGTTGCGGCCGTTCGACGTCAACGTCAACTGCCTCGCGCCGACCGCCACGTACACCGGACGGTTCCGGGCGACCCGCGACGTTGTCGATCAGGGCGATCGCTCCCGGCTGCAGCGGGTCGCCGAGCCCGGCGACATGGCCTCGATCATGCTTTTCCTGACCGGACCGGCTTCGGACCACCTGACCGGCGAAACCATCGTATGTTGGTGAGAGGCGCTCATGGCATGGAATTGGCGGCAGCTGCAGCCCGGCCAGACGGCCCGGCTGTGCACGTTCGATCTCGATTCACGGGAAAAACAGGTCGTTCTGGAGAATGCCGACTCCGTACTCGAAGCTCCTAACTGGACGCCCGACGGCAAATGGCTGGTCTACAACCAGGACGGGCTTATCTACCGGATCAATCCCGACGGTGGCGAACCGGCCGTCCTAGACACCGGCGAGGTGCGCGACTCCAACAATGACCACGTGCTGTCGCCCGACGGGGGATTTCTTTACGTCTCGGCCGGTGGACATCTGTACGAAATCCCGTCATCCGGCGGTCCGGCCCGGAAGGTGTCGAACGATCATGCCGAATCGTTCCTCTATTTCCTGCACGGCATCTCCCCCGACGGCACGACGCTGGCCTACGTCGGTATGCGACTCGAGGGCAATAGCGTCGGGCGGGTCAACATCTTCACGATCCCAGTGGGCGGCGGCCCGGATACCAGGCTCACCGATCATGACGCACCGGACGACGGGCCGGAATTCAGCCCGGATGGTGACTGGATCTATTTCAACTCCGAATTGACAACCGGCCACATGCAGCTGTTTCGGATGCGCGCCGACGGCAGCGACATCAGCCGGGTCACCCACGACGATCGGGTCAACTGGTTTCCGCATGTGTCGCCGGATGGGTCGGAGCTGGTGTACGTCAGCTACGGGCCCGGCGTCACCGGGCACCCGGCCGACCACAATGTCATCCTGCGCCGAATGAGCCCGGATGGTGGCGACAGCGAGGACCTGGTGCATCTCTTCGGCGGCCAGGGAACGATGAACGTCAACAGCTGGGCGCCGGACAGCCGCCGCTTCGCATACGTCGAATATCCGTTGCCCTAGCGTCGCGGTCGAATCGTTACGGGTTGCTCTTGTCCGCGGCGGCTACCCGGCGTTTGGGGCGCAGCAGCGCCAGCCACCATTTGAGATGCGGGATCGTCGCCAAACGCCGTTTGAGGTACGGGAGCGTCAGTCGCTGCTCGGGCTGCGGTATCGGCAGCGGCTTCGGGCCGGCGACGCGAGGCGTGGGATGCGGGACTGACATTCGCGGTTTGTGGTGCGGTATTGATAGGTGTCGTTTGTGGTGCGGTACCGCCTCGGCTCCGCGACCCAAATGCAGGTGCAAGACCGGTGCCCGACTGACCACATATGACCCGAGCACGACCATGACCGCGCCGATAACCTCCACCGCGAGCGCCGCCGTACCGGTACGGAACCGCACGTGCAGCACCATCACGCCGACCGCCACACCGACCACCGGCTCGCCGACGGCCAGGCTCGGCAACGACACGACCAGCGGCGCCGCGTTGAATGCGACCTGGCTGGCCGCGACCGCCGCGGCAGCGGTCCCGATCAACGCATAGAGCTGCCAGGAGATGGGCGCGTGCGGGAATCCGCTGTTGAATGCGGCCTTGCTCAAACCGTCGGACAATCCGAACAGAATGGACGCGGCGGTGGCACAGAGCACCGCGCGGACCGCGCCCTCGGCCCGCCAGGCCGCCATGCATAGCAGCGCCGTCAGGCCGCCGATTACCACCAGAACCGCCAGCCAGGGCTCGCTGTCGCCCACCCCGTGCCCGGCCGTCGGATCGGCGGCGACGAGAAATCCGGCCAGGCCGACACAGACCGCGGCGGCACCACACCACTGCAACCAGCTGACCGACCGCGACGAGAGCCGATTGGCCAGCACCATCGCAAAGACGAGATCCAGCACGAGCAACGACTCGATGACCGGCAGGCTGCCGGAGACCAGCGCACCCTCCTGGGCCGCGGCGCCAACACCCATTGCCAGCAGACCCACCAACCACAGCGGCCGGCGGATCAGGTGCTCGAGCAGCAGGACCGGGCGCAGCTGCAATGCGGTCGGCGCCAGGGCGGCCTCGTGCTGCTGCAACACCCAGTTGGCGCCGTACGCGACGGCGGCCACGAGTGCGAGCACGTAGGTCATGCCAGCACCGCCAATTCCGGTCCCAAAAACAGAGCAATACCCGAAACCAACCGAACTAGCCCAGGCTACCTACCCTGACGCTGCTTCTGGCGCATTCGTTGCCCGCAGGGTGCGCATCGTGCTGGCCAGCCCGGCGGCGCGACTGCGGCCGAGCGGCTGGAGCACCCGCTCACGCAGCACCTCGGCGCAGACCCGGCGGGCCTCCTCGGCGCTCGCTTCACCCTTCTCGGTGAGTACGGCGTACACCGAGCGCCGGTCGGTGGCCGAGGGTTCGCGGCGGAGCAGGCCGGCCGCGACCATCCGGTCGGCGACCTTGGTGAAGCCGCCGGTGGTGAGCGCGGCCTCGGCGGCGAGCTGGCTCATCGGCTTACGGTGCTCGGGTGAGCGGACGAGCCGCAGCAGCACGTCGAATGGGGCCGGCGCAAGGCCCACGCGCCGCGCGATCTCGCCCAGCAGATGCTCCTGGGTGGCCTGATAGCCCTCGATCACCAGACCCCACCAGGTGACGATCTCGTCGTCGGACAGCTCGGCGCTCACGCCGACTCCTTCCGCGGAAATTCGGCCAAACATACCTCAGTACCTGCCAGGAATATATCTTCCATGGAAGCTATTGCTGAAATACGCGGCGCATGCGGCGCCCCCCTGAATGAGGAGTACGAGAGATGGCGATACAGACGACCGGCCTGCACCACGTCACCGCGATCGGCGGCGACCCGCAGCACAACGTCGATTTCTATCTGCGGGTGCTGGGACTGCGGCTGGTGAAGACGACCGTGAACTTCGACGATCCGGGTACGTACCACCTCTATTACGGCGATGAGGCCGGTCGCCCGGGCTCACTGATCACCTTCTTTCCGTGGCAGGGCGCGCCCCGCGGCCGGGTCGGCAACGGGCAGGCGACCGAGACCGCATTCTCCGTTCCCGAGCCCTCGCTGGGCTGGTGGCGACAGCATCTGGCCGACCACGGAATCGCCGCCGGCGCGGTCGAGCAGCGCGCCGAGGAAGATGCGATCACCTTCCGCGACCCGGACGGGCTGGTCTTGACGCTGGTCGCGCACCACGGCACCCCGGATGACCGCGATCCATGGGACAACGGGATCATCCCGGCCGAGCACGCGGTCCGCGGCCTGCACTCGGTGACGCTGTCCGTCCCGACGCCCGACGCAACCGTCGATTTGCTCGAACGGATCGGCCTGCATTCGGCTGGTACGGAAGGCAATCGGCTCCGGTACGCCGCCGGTGCCGGTGGGCCGGGAGCGCTGGTCGACGTATTGGTCACGCCGCAGGCGCCGGCCGGGCTGGTCGCGGTCGGTACGGTGCACCACATCGCCTGGCGCGCGCCCGATGAGGCGACCCAGGTGGAATGGCGCAACGAATTGCTCGGCCAGGGCGAGCGGGTCACCGAAATTCGGGACCGGCAGTATTTCCGGTCGATATATTTCCGCGAGCCGGCCGGCACCTTGCTGGAGATCGCCACGGACAATCCCGGGTTCGCCATCGACGAGCCGTTGTTGGAGCTGGGTCGGTCGCTGCGGCTGCCACCGTGGCTGGAGCCGAACCGCGCGCAGATTCGGGCGGCGTTGCCGACGCTGGAGCTGCCGAGTGAGAACAATCCGGAACGGGTCGGGCAATGACCGCACCGGCATTGACATTCCAGCATCGATATTCACCCGGCGAGCCAACGGCACCGGTGCTGTTGTTGCTGCACAGCACCGGCGGATCACCGGCCGAACTGCTGCCGTTGGCCGACGCACTCGATCCCCGGGCAGCCGTGCTCGCGCCGGCCGGTCAGGTGTCGGAGTACGGCGCGACGCGGTGGTTTCGGCGACTGGCCGAGGGCGTCTTCGACTTCGCCGATGTCGCCGTCCGCGCCGACCAGCTGGCCGATTTCGTGCTCGCCGCCCGCGAGCGCTACTCGTTGCGTGACCGGCGGCTCGTCGCGGTCGGCTTTTCCAATGGCGCCAATATCGCCGCCGCCACCCTGCTAACCCGGCCGGACGCGCTATCGGAGGCGGTGCTGTTCTCCGCGATGATGCCGCTGCCCGATTCGCCGGCAATCGAGTTGAGCGGGACGCGGATTTTCCTTGCTAATGGCGACAATGACCCGATGGCGCCGGCGACCTCGACCGCGGAACTGGTCCGGGCGCTGCGGGCCCGGTCCGCCGAGGTCACCGCGGTCAGCCACCCCGGCGGGCACGGCATCACTCGCGCCGGCCTCGACGCGGCGACCGCCTGGATCCGTCAGTCGTAAGGGTTCTGAAACCACTTCTTCGGCCGGCGGCACAGCCTCGACGCATACGATCTGAAGGTCGCGGATCCTGTGGAGGCGGTTCTGATCACGCTTGTGCTCATCGGTTTGGTGGGCGGTCTCATTACCGGTATCTCGCCGTGCGTGTTGCCCGTGCTCCCGGTGATCTTCCTGTCCGGCGGCGCGCAGGGCGCCCGGACCGGTCGCGGCCGGCCGTATTTCGTGGTGGCCGGGCTGGCCGTGAGCTTCAGCGTGTTCACGCTGCTCGGGACGCTGTTGCTGAGCGCGTTGCCGCTGCCCAAGGACACGATCCGGTGGGCCGGTCTGGTCGTACTGCTTCTGCTCGGTATTGCGATGATGGTCCCGCGGGTGGAGGCCCTGCTGGAACGGCCGTTCGCCCGCATTCCGCAGGGGCGGGTCGGCTCGGAGCACGGCGGATTCGTGCTGGGGCTGGCGCTCGGTGCGGTGTACGTGCCGTGCGCCGGGCCGGTGCTCGCCGCTATTACAGTGGCCGGCGCGACCGGCACGATCGGCGGCGAGACGGTCGCGCTGACGGTGGCTTTCGCAGTGGGTACGGCGATTCCGCTGCTCGTGTTCGCGCTTGCCGGGCGTGGTGTTGCCGAACGGGTACGGGCATTCCGCAATCAGCAGCGGGGCGTGCGCATTGCCGCCGGCGCGGTCGTTATCGGGCTGGCGATCGCGCTCACCTTCAACGTGACCGACGTGCTGCAGCGTGACATTCCGGATTACACCGCCGGGCTCAATGCCGCATTGAACAAGGCCGGCACCACAAAGGCGTTGGGCGGTGGCCAGAGCGCGGCGCTGGCCCAATGCGCGGAGAATGCGGACACCGGGCCGCAGGACTGCGGCCCGGCACCGGCGATTTCCGGCATCCAGAAATGGCTGAATACGCCCGATGGTTCGGCGGCCTCCCTCAAGGGCAAGGTCGTACTCGTTGATTTCTGGGCGTACTCGTGCATCAACTGCCAGCGGGCGATACCACACGTACAAGCGTGGTATTCGACATACAAGAATTCCGGTTTCGAGGTCATCGGCGTACATACGCCGGAGTACGCCTTCGAGCACGTGCCAGGGAATGTCGCGGCTGGTACCAAGCGCCTCGGCATCACCTACCCAGTCGCGCTGGACAACAAATACACGACGTGGAACAACTTCGGAAACCAGTCGTGGCCGGCCGACTACCTGATCGACGCGATCGGGCAGGTGCGGCACGTCGGGATCGGCGAGGGTGAGTACGACACCACCGAATCGGTGATCCGCCAGCTGCTCCTGGCCGCCCACCCGGCCGCGACGCTGCCGCAGCCGACCCGCGTCGCCGACACCACGCCGACCTCCGCAATGCAGACGCCGGAGACCTATCTCGGTGCGGCCAGGGCGAATACGTACGCCGGCGGCCGGCTCACCAGTGGATCGCGAACCTTTAGCTATCCGGATGCGCTGCCCGACGACCAGTTCGCGCTCGCCGGCACGTGGTCCGTTGCCGACGAGGCAATTACCGCCAAGAAGGAAAGCGGCATCGAGCTGAATTACCTGGCCGACGACATATATCTCGATGTCGGCGGCACCGGGACGATCACCGCCACCCTCAACGGCAAGACCACGTCGTACAAGGTCTCCGGCGCGCCCAACATTTATACGCTGCTGCACCGCAAGAACCAGCAGCGCGGAAAACTCACCGTCACGCTCTCCCCCGGGCTGCAGGCGTACTCGTTCACCTTCGGCTAACGCAACCGCACCTACGCGCGCCGATCTTGACGTTGTCGGCCCCGTCCATGATCGGGATCGATTGCGTCACCGTTATGCGTACAAAACCGATCCCGATCACAATAGCCCCGCCACCGCCACCGCCCCCGTCCATGATCGGGATGGATTTCGTCACCGTTTTCGCGTACAAAACCGATCCCGATCTTGGTCATAGGCGGGCCACAAGATCGTGAGCAGTCTTGTGTCGGTTTCGGTAGCAAAATCCACTCATGATCTTGATGGCCGAGCCCGAGCCGCCACTATTTCGACTCACCACCCTTTTACCTGTCGGGGTGTGATGCCGCCGGGCCAACCAACGAATCCCGCCTTCGGCTCTTGTTCGCTTTTTACTTTGGTGCAACAATCCCGTGAGAGCGCTCCCATCACTGCCCGCCCGGTTCCATTGATCGATCTGGATTTGTGGCGATTCGTTGTCTTAACGCGCAGGTTGACGCTATCGAAGGGATGCCCGGTGAGCACATCAGCATTGCGTCGCATTGCGATAGTGACCGCCGCTGCGGCGGTCACAATCGCCGGACTATCCGCGGTCACCGCCGCGGCAGCTCCGGCACCAAAGGTCGAGGTCAATCAGATCGGCTATCTGCCGCATGGGCCGAAGAATGCCACCATCGTCACCGCGGCGACCGCGGCACTTCCGTGGCAGCTACGCGACCGGCACGGGCGGGTCGTCGCATCCGGATCCAGCACCCCGCGCGGCACGGATGCCGCGTCCAACGAAAACGTACAGACCGTTGACTTCAGCCGATTTCAGCGCAGCGGCAAGGGTTACACGCTCGTCGTGGACGGTCAGCCGAGCGATCCGTTCGCTATTAGCAGTTCGTTGTACGACCAGCTCCGGTCCGATTCACTGCAGTTTTTCTATATCCAGCGCAGCGGAATTCCCATTGACGCAAAGCTGGTCGGTGCTAAATATGCCCGCCCGGCCGGCCACCTCGGCATGGCGCCGAACCAGGGCGACACCGACGTGCCGTGCCAACCCGGCGTGTGCGGCTACCGGCTGGACGTGCGCGGCGGTTGGTACGACGCCGGTGACCAGGGCAAATACGTGGTGAATGGTGGCATTGCCGCCTATCAGCTGCTCAGCGAGTTCGAGCGCACCAAGACCGCGCGCACGGCCGACCGGCGCGCGCTCGGCGACAGCACGCTGCGGGTACCCGAGCGGCACAACGGCGTTCCGGACATTCTCGACGAGGCGCGCTGGGAGGTGGCATTCCTGCTGCGCATGCAGGTTCCGGCCGGCGAGCCATATGCCGGGATGGCCCACCACAAGATCCACGATGCACAGTGGACCGGGCTGCCAACGCAGCCGCAGGACGACGCGCAGCCGCGTCAGCTGCACCCCGTGTCGACCGCGGCCACGCTCAACCTGGCCGCGGTGGCAGCGCAGTCGGCCCGGCTGTTCCGGCCGTATGACCGGTCATTCGCGCGCAAGAGCCTAACGGCAGCGGAGACCGCATATGCCGCGGCGAAGGCGAATCCGGCGATCTATGCCAGCGGTGCCGACGGCACCGGCGGCGGCGCGTACGGCGATAACGACGTCACCGACGAGTTCTATTGGGCCGCCGCGGAGCTGTTTATCACCACCGGCGACCGGACCTATCTCGATGACGTAATCGCATCGCCGCACCATTCCGACGACGTCGTGTCCGGCGGCTTCTATTGGGGCGGCACGGCGGCGCTGGGCCGGCTCGACCTGGCGACCGTGCCCAGCAGGTTGCCGGCGTCGGAGCGCAGGTTGGCGAAACAGTCGGTCATCACCGCAGCCGACGGATTCCTGGCCACGCTGGACGCACAGGCATACGGATTGCCATTGCCGGCAGACGGTTATGTGTGGGGCAGCAACAGCTCGGTCATCAATAACGACGTGGTGATTGCGACCGCATTCGACCTGACCGGCAAGGCGAAATACCGCGACGGCGCGATCCAGGGTATGGACTACATCTTCGGTCGCAATGCGCTGGGCCAGTCGTATGTGACCGGCTGGGGTACGCAGAGCTCGCACAACGAGCACACCCGCATTTACAGCCACGAGCTCGACCCGACCCTGCCCAACCCGCCGCCGGGGTCGATCGCCGGCGGCGCGAATCCCGGCCTACAGGACCCGTTCGCGGCCGAGCATCTGGCCGGCTGCGCCCCGCAGCTCTGCTATATCGATGACATCGAGTCGTATTCAACGAACGAGGTGGCGATCAACTGGAACTCGTCGCTGGCCTGGATGTCAGCATTTCTCGCCGACCAGGGCCACGTTCGATAACCCACGCCGATCTTGACCTTATGGTGGCCCGCTGCCCGATTTGTCCAGCAATAAGGTCAAGATCGACGACGGACCAAAGGGTGGTGCCGGAACGGGCCGTCGGCGCCCCCGACTAGCGTGAGCGCGTGCGCATCGCGACCTGGAACGTGAACTCGGCCAAGCAACGCGTCCCCCGGTTGCTGCCGTGGCTGGACCAGCGCCGGCCGGACGTCGTCTGCCTGCAGGAGACCAAGCTCGCCGACACGGCGTTTATGAAATTGCTCGGCGCCGAGCTGGATAAGCGGGGTTACGCGATCGCGCTGAACGGCGAGGTGCAGTGGAACGGCGTGGCGATCCTGTCCCGGGTCGGGCTGGACGACGTCGTGGTCGGGATTCCTGGCGGGCCGGGTTTCCCGGATCCGGAGGCGCGGGCCGTGTCGGCGGTATGCGGCGGCGTCAGGGTGCATTCGCTGTACGTGCCGAACGGGCGCGAGCCCGACTCCGAGCACTACCAGTACAAGCTCGCGTGGCTGGCCGCGCTGCGCGACATGGTGCGGGCCGGCCCCACCGACGCGGTGCTCTGTGGCGATATGAACATCGCCCCGAGCGACGCCGACGTGTTCGACCCGCACGCCTACGTCGGGCAGACCCACGTCACCGCGCCTGAGCGGGCCGCTTTGGCGCAGCTGCAGGCGATCGGGCTGCACGATGTGGTGCGCGATCGGTGGCCGACGCAGCGGGTGTTCACATACTGGGACTACCGGGCGGGCATGTTCCACCAGGACCTCGGCATGCGGATCGATCTGGTGCTGGCGACCGACCGGGTGGCCGACCGGGTGCGCGCGGCCTGGGTGGATCGGCAGGCCCGCAAGGGCACCGGTCCGAGCGACCACGCGCCGGTGATCATCGACCTGGACGGGGCCCCGGACGGGGACATCGGCCCGGTCGTGCCGCCGCCGTCGGCCCGGGGAACGGGCCGGAAGGCGAGGCTGCCGCAGGCGAAGAACTGATCCACATCTCACACCGCGGGGTCATCCGGCCGGCCGGCACCGTATCGTTACGGTGAGCTGCCAACTGGGGGTATGCGGAGGTGAGCCGGATGCGGCAGCGACCATACGTCGCTTATGAGCC
>Ga0137412_10000370_pt1 | contig 31054 bp, 24 predicted proteins | sample CZODoug2_1_16fun_FD_122160 | JGI IMG/M metagenome (GOLD analysis project Ga0137412, IMG submission 122160) | Vadose zone soil fungal communities from Angelo Coast Range Reserve, California, USA - CZODoug2_1_16fungal (Hybrid Assembly) | ecosystem: Environmental > Terrestrial > Soil > Vadose zone...
CCCGCGGCATCGACGATCCGCGGCAGCGCGCGTATGGAGGACTCCACCCCGTCGAGCTGCCGGCCGCCATGATTGGAAACGACGATGCCGGCGGCTCCCGCCCGGGCGGCTTCTCGTGCATCCTCGGGATCAAGAACCCCCTTCACGACGATGGGCCCAGACCAGTTCGATCGTATGAACTCGAGATCCGCCCAGGTCACGGATACGTCAAAGTTCGCGCGGATCCACTCCCACGCCTCGCTGAAGGATTTCGGCTTGCCGCCGGCGGCGGGCAAATTGCCGAATCCATGCGGCCGTCCCCGCATGAACACGTCATATAGCCAACCCGAATGGGACAGGCCGTCGATGACCTGCTGCATCCTTCCCAGAGCATCGTGCGGCGCCGTCATTCCCGACCGATGATCTCGGTAGCGGGCACCCGGGGTGGGAAGATCGACGGTCAGCACGAGCACCGGGCACCGTGCCGCGCGAGCGCGTGCGAGCAATTCTCGAACGAACCCGCGATCCTTGATCATATAGAGCTGAAACCACGGCGGCTTTTCGACGGCGGCGCACACTTCTTCGATGGAACAAATGCTCACCGTGGAGAGGCAGAACGGCACCCCCGCCGCAGCGGCCGCCCGCGCGGCCTGTACTTCGCCCCGCCGGGAGAACATGCCCGCAAAGCCCACCGGGCCCAGGAGCACGGGATGCGCCAGGGGTTGATTGAACAGATCTAACGAGAGATTGACCGAGCTCATGTCCCTCATCACCCGCTGTCGCAGACAGAGCTTGTCGAAATCCGTCGCGTTTCGCTTGATGGTGACCTCGGCGTACGCCCCGCCATCGATATAGTCGAAGAGTACTTTTGGAAGCCGGCGCCTGGCGAAGCTCTGATAGTCCTCAAACGAGACGGCACGGCTGAATCTCACCAAACCTCCTGAGGATTATCTTGGACGGGTGCCGCAGCCACCCAAAAAGGTGGCCGCGGATTTGTTTCCCGGTCAGAACGAGGCGCGCAGCGCGATGGCCACCACCCGGGGCCGCGTGTAGTAGTTCAGGAACGTCGAGGACTGATACGCGTAGTCGCGGCGTCCCGCCCCGGTCAGATTGGATCCCGTGACGGTGAGATCGAGATGCCGGTCGAATTTGTAGGTCGCACTGGCGTCTACCTGCGTATAGCCGTCGGTGTAGGTCGGGAAATTGACGACGCCGATCCAGGGGAGAGCACTCAGATAGTCGCTTCGATACACCAGAGAAACGCGCATGTCGAGCGGGCCTTTGTCATAGTAAAAGGTGCCGTTCACATTGTTCTTCGACGAGCCGGGAAACGCAAAGGAATGCCCGGATATCTGTTGATCGATGGAGCTTTCGACCCGCGTGTAGTTTGCCTGCACGCCAAAGCCATCCAATGCTTCCAGGAAAGTCCTGAGCGGTTGATTGAATCCGAATTCGGCGCCGTACGCCTTTCCCTTGGAGATGTTTTGCGCGGCCGACAGATTGAACTGCTGTGCGCCTTGGCCGGTAACCGTCGCGTTATAAACCGTGACCGGGGTGATGAAATCAGACACCATCTTGTAGAACAGGCTGGCGACGTACGATCCGCCATTGTCGGCGTAGTACTCCAGCGTCGAATCGAAGTTCCAGGCCATCTCGGGTTTCAGGTAGGGGTTGCCCACGATGCCGGTACCCCGGGAATTGGAGTTCGTTGAAGCAAGCTTCGGGTCGGGAATCGACAGCACGTTGATCGGAGACATGTCTTCGTATTCCGGCCGGCTCAACGTGCGCGCGACGGCAAACCGCAAATTCATCCGATCCTCGGGGTGGAGGTTCAAGTTTGCCGAGGGCAGGAAGCTCGTGTATCGATAATCCGTCGCGATCGGTACGAGCACGCTCGGCCCGGTTTGCAGATTATTCTTGTCCACATAGGTGATCGTTTGAAACGCCTTGGCATGTTCGATCGTGTTCACCACCCGCAAGCCAACGTTGCCGCTCGCCTCGACGCCCATGAGCGATCCGGTTGCGTCCATTTGTCCATAAACCGCTTCGGTTTGCTCTTGGTTGGCGTGGCTGTGTGTCGCGTCAATCGTCCAAGGCCCGGAAGCTTGAGTTGATCCAAAGAAAGGGCCGGATAACGGCGCTTGGCTGAAATTGAGGGGAGGAACGGGAAGTGAATTGCCGGAAAAGACCGCGGCGGGGTTTTGCACGGGTTGGGCGTTCATGCCGAAGTTCCAGCTTGGAAATATCGTATCGATCCCGCCCGGATAGAGTTGGTTCTGGAACGCTTGACTCTGCGTCGGGGTCACCGCGCCGTAGTAGGAGACGCTGCGGACGTCGACATCCGTTTCTGCGTATCGGAGTCCGGCCTTGAACGTGAGGTTGTCGTTGAACTTGTTCTCGAGGTCGAACTTGACGGCCCCGCCGTCGTTATTGCTTTGAATGAAGCGCTGGAATACCGCGTTGGTGCTATAGAGCGCGGGGTCCGTGAGCGGTGGGGCACCTGAATTGAAGGTGGCTGGCCCACTGGTGTTTGCGCTGTAGTTGACCCCGGCGTATGACGGATAACTGATGGCGGGAGCATAGAACAAGCCAAGATCCTGCAAGGCCCTCATCCGGCTCAGCGACACGTCCAGTGCGGCAGTCCACCTGTCGTTGTGCCACTTTCCGTTCAGACCACCGATCTGGGTCGTGGAAAAGTTATCGTAGATGAGCGGCAGTGCCGATTCGGTCACTTGCGAGGCAGTGCCCGCTCCGGCCGCGGGAGTGTAATGGGTGAAGTCCAAGCCGGTGACGGCGCCGTTTTGAATGGTGATGCCGCCCGGCTCGAATACCCCGTTGAGGACGCTTCCGCCATCGTACTGCAGGGTATTGTAGTCACGGTTATCCGTACGATCGTATTTGCTGTACGTGTAGTCGACGTTGAGTTCCACGAATTCGCTCGGCTTCCACTGAACGTCGGTGCTGACTGCCTTGCGTTCCTCGACTTTCCTCATCATCCCGAGATCGGGATAGCTCGGAAATATCACTTGCTGCTGACTGACGCCGCCGCCGGCATCTCTGATATTGACGGTATCGATCTGCGGCCGAATCTCGGCAAAGTCCTCGCGGATCGGATTCTTATTCCAGATGCCGGCGACGTACACACCCAAGGTGTCGTCCAACAGCTTGTCGCCGAAGATCCCGCTGACGCCCTTGCCCCATTTGGGTTCCGTGCTGTTGGTTTGCGTCTTGGCGGTAATACTTCCGAAATAGTGTTCGCCATTGGGGGGTTTGTAATCCAGTGGCTTCAAGGTCCGAAAGTCGACTTCGCCTCCGAGACCGGATTCGACCAACTCGGCCGATGGAGTTTTATAAATCAAAACGCCGCTGAGTATTTCGCTGGGCAGCACATCGACGGCGAATTCGCGCAGGCCGCGAAGGCCCTCGATGCCATAGCTTCCCGCCGTTCGGCCGTTGACGGTCGTGGTGATGAATTCCGAGCCCATGCCGCGTATCGATACGTGATCGCCGGATCGGCCATCGGTCCCTCGGTCGATCTGCACGCCGGGCACGCGTTGCAGTTCATCGGCGATGCTGTTGTCGGTAAACTTGCCCAGGTCTTCCGGAGTGATGGCCTCCACGACCACGGAAGCATTTCTCTTCTCCTTCTGCGCCGCTTGCAGCGCCGCCTGGATTCCGGTAACGACGATCTCGTCGAGCGATTGCGAATCTCCGGGCGCATTCCCGCTTGCGTGCGCGGCGGAGTCGGCCGAATCCGCAGTATCGCTCGGTGCACTCGGCGTTACTTGCGCCTGAACTGCCCCTGCATGGACCACAGACAACACACCCAGAAACGTCGACACGAACCGCCAGTACCGAATCCGCATAGCTCACCCCCTCCAGTCGCCAGAACATCGTTATGCTGGCGATACTCACATTCTGGACTGCATGTGTCAACATATAAGAAATATAGATGCATTATCGGGGTCAATAACTTGTTTTGTCTCATATATTGAGATAGTCTTTCTCATAGATGGCTCGCTCCGGCGACCATCAGCTCGTTTTTGGCCTCGTTAACGGTTTATCGATGGGGGAGTTCGGGTGCCTATGGGACGGCTTCAAGGTAAAAATATACTGGTGACCGCGGCCGCCCGGGGCATCGGTCGCGCATGCGCCCTCGCGGCAAGCGCGGAAGGCGCGCAGGTCATCGCGACCGACATTGACGCACCGGCGCTCGCGGACCTCGAGAGCGCCTCAATCAAACCGGTGGCGCTCGACGGTACGGATTTTGAGGCGGTTCGATCTCTGATGGAGAACTCGCCCGGATTCGACGCGCTGATCCATTGCATCGGCTACGTACACCAAGGCACTGTGCTCGACTGCAACCTGAAGTCCTGGCGACGGTCCTTCGAAATCAATGTGGACAGCTTTTTCTTTGCGGCTTGCGCCGTTCTGCCGGGCATGCAGAAGGCGGGCCGAGGCAGCATCGTGTGTATTTCCTCGGTAGCGTCGAGCGTGAAGGGGTTGCCGCGGCGAGCCGCCTATGGCGCCTCGAAATCGGCGGTCAACGGGCTGGTAAAATCTCTTGCCGCCGATTACATCGGCAGCGGGATCCGCTGCAACGCCGTGTGCCCGGGTACGGTGAGTTCACCCTCCCTGGAAGAGCGCATCACGACCCTGGGCGAGGAGCTTGGCGGGTATGACAAAGCCTATAACGTGTTCGTTTCTCGCCAGCCCATGATGCGCTTCGGCACGCCGGAAGAAATCGCCTCCTTGTGCGTCTATCTGGCGAGCGATGAGAGCCGCTTCGTCACCGGCCAATTGCTCGCCATCGATGGCGGCATGACGATCTGAGGGGTATCAATGAAGTTCGTTCGCTACGGGGAAAAGGGGAAAGAGCGGCCCGGTGTGCTCGACCCGCTGAACCGGATCCGTGACATCAGTCACCTGGTGACCGACATTGCCGGCGGGACGCTGAGGCAACTCAGCCGATTCAACGCCATGGACTTGGATTCACTGCCCCTGGTCGAAGGCGCGCCTCGCATCGGACAATGTGTCGGCGGAATCGGGAAAATCATCTGCGTCGGTTTGAACTATGCGGACCACGCCAAGGAATCGGGGATGCCGATTCCCCCGGAGCCCGTCCTTTTCATGAAGGCCGTCTCCGCCCTCACGGGACCTCACGATGACGTCATACTTCCTCCGAATTCAGAGAAGTCGGATTGGGAAGTCGAGCTCGGGGTCGTGATCGGTACCGAAATCCGCTATGTTGACCAGAGCACGGCATCCGAAGCCATCGCTGGCTACTGTGTGGTGAACGACCTCTCCGAAAGAGCCTATCAGTTGGAGCGGTCCGGTCAGTGGTCGAAGGGCAAGAGCTGCGATACGTTCGCTCCCATCGGTCCCTGGTTCGTCACCGCCGACGAGGTGCGAGATCCAACCAATCTCAAGATGTGGCTGGACGTGGACGGGCGCCGCTATCAGCAGGGCAGCACGGCAACCATGATCTTCAGCCCGGCCTATCTGGTGAGCTATATCAGTCAGTTCATGTCGCTGCAGCCGGGCGATCTGATCTCCACCGGCACTCCCCCCGGCGTGGGCTTGGGACGATCGCCGCCCGTCTATTTGAAACCAGGACAGACGATGCGGGTTGGTATCGAGCAGCTCGGGGAGCAATTGCAAAGAACAGTCGCCTACGATCCTAAAAAGAGTCGCTAGAACAAGGGGGTCTACGGTGCCGGCACTTGTCTTGCGAGGAATCACGTGGGGCCACACGCGCGGATATTTACCGATGGTGGCGACCGCGCAGCGCTATAGCGAGCTGCATCCCAATGTGCGGATCGACTGGCATATTCGCTCCCTGCAATCGTTCGCCGATGAATCCATCGCCACCCTGAGCGCCAACTACGATCTTCTCGTCATAGATCATCCTTCCATAGGCGAAGCAGCGGCCCGCGAGATCTTCATACCCTTGGACAAATTCCTGTCAGAGGACTTCCTGCAGGATCAATCGAACAACAGCGTTGGCGCCTCCCATGCCAGTTACCACATCGCCGGCCACCAGTGGGCGCTGGCCATTGACGCGGCCGCACCGGTTGCCGCCTCCCGACCGGACATACTCGAGGCGAATGGCGTCGAGGAGCCGGCCACCTGGGATGACATGCTGGAGTTGGCCCGTGCGGGACTGGTAGCCTTCGCAGGGTTGCCTTTGGACTGTCTCATGCATTGGTACTCGCTTTGCATCAATGAGGGACAAACGCCATTTACCGCGGCCGCAGCAATCGTGGACCCAGAGGTCGGGATGGCGGCCCTCGCCGCAATCAAGGAGCTGACGACGATATGCGGCGAGAGCAGCCTGACGCGCAATCCCATCGCTGCGTATGAATTGATGACGACGAGCAATAGCTACGGATACAGCCCCCTGGCTTACGGGTACTCGAACTACGCCAGGGTCGGATACTCCATCACCTCTCGCAATCTGCTGCGCTTTGGTTCTCCCCCGAATCGACTGGGTAAGCCGCTGCGCACGACCTTGGGGGGCGCCGGATTGGCCGTCTCTGCCCGCTGCAACGGCCTTACCCTCGATGCCGCCCTCGAGTACGCGCAATTCGTTGCGTCCGGCTCTGTCCAGACCGGCTTGTTCACCGCCGGCGGCGGCCAGCCCGGCTATCGTGGGGCCTGGCTTGACCCCGAAAACAACCGCATCACTCAGGGTTTCTTCATGCGCACGCTTGCAACGCTGGATCGGGCTTACGTGCGGCCGCGGCACGAACACGCAATAGAATTTCAGATACGCGCCACGGCCGTGATGGACGCTTGCTTGCGCAGTCGACTGTCGCCTCGAGAAGCTCTCGATGCGCTCAACGAACTGGATCGTCGACTTCGGCTACCCGGCGCACACTCAGGAACTTCTTGATGAAAGACAAGGCCTCACTCTCACCCGAGCCCGACCTGCCGAGAGGCACCGCGTTACCGCTGTCAGGATTGGTGGTGCTCGACTTCAGCCAGTTCCTCGCCGGGCCAAGCGCCACCCTGCGGCTGGCGGACATGGGTGCGACAGTGATCAAGATAGAGCGTCCTGTCACCGGCGATTTATGTCGCCAACTGTACATCAGCGATTTGCAGATCGACGGCGACAGCACCCTCTTCCACACGATCAACCGCAACAAGCGCTCCTATGCCGCCGATCTAAAAACTCCGGCTGATCTGCGGGCGATTCGACATCTCATCACGAAGGCAGACGTGATGGTGGAGAACTTTCGCCCCGGTGTCATGCGGCGCATCGGCCTGGACTATGACGTGGTCCGGGCGCTCAATCCGCGCCTGATCTATGGCAGCGTCACCGGCTATGGTCCGGAGGGGCCCTGGGTGAATTTTCCCGGCCAGGATTTGTTGGCGCAGAGTCTGTCGGGCCTGGTCTGGCTCAGTGGCGACCGCAATCAAGGGCCCATACCGATGGGCCTGGCGATCGCCGACATCCTCACGGGCGCTCATCTGGTGCAGGGCTTGCTCGCCGCGTTGATTCAGCGCGGCAACACCAACAAGGGCGCACTGGTCGAAGTGAGCCTGCTCGAATCCATCGTCGATTTCCAGTTCGAGGTGTTGACCACCTATCTGAACGACGGCGGCCGAGCACCGCAACGTTCATCCGTCAACAATGCACATGCCTATCTCGCCGCCCCCTACGGCATCTACGCAACGGCGGACGGATATCTCGCCGTAGCCATGGGCTCATTGACGACACTGGCGCAAGCACTGGATTGTCCGGCATTGGGCGGCTTCGACCAAGCCAAGAATGCCTTTGCCAAGCGCGACGAAATCAAGGCCGTGCTCGCGTCGCATCTGTCCCAACAATCAACGGCACACTGGCTCGAGCGCCTTCGGGCGGTTGATTACTGGTGCGCTCCCGTTCTGCACTGGCATGAGCTCTTGGAGCACGAGGCTTTCCGTTGCCTCGATATGCTGCAAACCGTGCGGCGTGATCGAGGCGGGGAAATACGGACCACCCGTTGCCCGATCCGTTTTGACCGAGTTCGTCCGGAGTCTCCGCGGGCGGCTCCGCGAATCGGTGAACACAACGACTGGGTGAATCGGACATTCTTACAGGAGCTGACCTGATCATGGCTACACATCCGAAAAATACGCCGCTGGAGAAGCATTCGGACATTCCCGTATGGAACGCCGAGGATTGGTACTGGGAGGACATCGCGCCCGGCCGCCAGATTCGGTCGATTCGCCGGACTTTGTCCGAGGGCGAATGCATGTTATTCAATAGTTTTGTGCTCGACATGCACCCTTACGTTGCTGACGAACCGTTCGCGCGTAACGCCCTGTTCGGCCGGCGTTTGGTTGCGGGCGCAATGGTGTTCAGCGTTGGCCTGGGGCTGGTCGCCACCAATTGCAAGAACGCATTCAGTTACGGATATGACCGTCTGCGCTTTATCGCGCCGGTGTTCATAGGCGACACCATATATACGATCAAGACGGATATGGACAAGGCGCCGAAGAGCGATTCTCTGGGTCTATACCGGGCATCCTACGAGGTTTTCAAGGATGACGGCGCGTTGGTTCTCTATTGCGAGCACTTGCAGACCGTGAAATACCGGGACCCTCGCTCGGCCAAGGCGTGATCGCCATGCGTCAATGGCTGGATACCCATGTGCATTTGCTCTACCCGGAGCGGCTGCATTACGACTGGACAGCAGGACTGCCCGCTCTCCAGCATCCTTTTCATCTGCGGGACTACCGGAGTGAAGCGCAGTCCCTTGGCATCGGTCCGGCGCTGCACATGGAAGCGGACGTGCGCGAGGCCGACATCGAAGTCGAAACCGAGCTGGTGGAAGAACTCGCCGAGGGCCCAACCGGACCGATAATTGGGGCCATTTCATCATGCCGGCCGGAATCGACCGATAGCAAGGCATTCGCATCGTTCGTGGAGCGCACGACCGCCAACCCGCTGATACGCGGATTCAGGCGCGTGCTGCATACGCAGCCGGACGAACTTTCCGCAAGTGAGCGCTTCCGCGCCAATTTGCGCCTCCTGACCGCGCAGGGCCACCCCTTTGACCTGTGTGTGTTGTCGCGTCAGTTGCCGCAGGCCGCTGACCTCGCAAAGTCCCTGCACAACGCTACGTTCGTGCTCGATCACTGCGGTATTCCTGGTGTGGCGAGTGGTGAGCTCGAACACTGGCGCAAGGATATTCGCACTTTGGCGGCGCTTCCCAATGTCCATTGCAAGATTTCCGGCGTTATCGCCTACGGTGATGCCTCGCGCTGGCAGGGAAGCGACGTTGCGCCGGTGGCTGAGGATTTGCGCCCCTACATTGAGGAGGTCATTCAGAGCTTCGGCTGGCAGCGCGTCGTTTGGGGTAGCGACTTTCCTGTTTGCAAATTGACCAAGGGGCTCACGACATGGAAACACGTCACTGATGTTCTGATGCAAGGAGCCAGCGATTCAGAGCTTGACGCACTGGCGCACGGCAACGCGCGGCGCATCTACCGGTTAAATTGACGGAGAATACCCTCATGAGCACCGCCCAGTCCTTGCAACAGGCGTGGCCGACACCGCAGCGCCCGATCCCTATCGTGATAATCGGTGCGGGCGGCATCGTCAATGATGCGCACCTGCCAGCCTACCGCAAGGCCGGATTCCCGGTCGTGGGAATTTTTGACGACAACCGAGATCGCGCGCAGGCGACGGCCGAGCGCTGGAACATTGCTCGCGTGTGGTCCAGTCTGGATGAAGCGATCGCGGACACGGCCGCCCAGAAGGTGATCTTCGACGTCGCCATCCCGCCCACAGCGACGTTGGGCTTACTGGAACGACTGCCCGCGGCAGCGTCCGTGCTGATGCAAAAGCCGATGGGCGTCAATCTGGAGCAGGCGCGCGCCATCGTCGGCTGTTGCCGCCGCAAGCAGCTGGTCGCCGCTGTCAACCACCAACTGCGCTTCGCGCCCTACATGCTGGCGCTGCGCGATGCCTTCCAGCGCGGTTTGCTCGGCGCCATGACTGATATTGAAATGCAGTTGAACGTAGCCGATCCATGGCATCTGTTCCCTTTTCTCGAGCCGCTGGAGCGGGTGGAGATCCAGGTCCATTCGATCCACTATCTGGATTTGATCCGCTCGCTTCTCGGTGAGCCGGCGGGGGTGTACGCACTCACCATTCCGGACGCACGCTTTCCCAAGCTGAAGAGCACACGCTCCTCGATCATTCTGAATTATGGCTCCGCGACACGGGTGTGCCTGTCACTCAATCACAACTACGCGCATGGCTCGCATCGGCAGGCAGCGACCTTCAAGTTCGAAGGTGATAGAGGGGTGGTCTGGATCCGCATCGGCGTGATGCTCGACTATCCGAAAGGACAGCCTGATTCGTTCGAGATCAAACCCGAAGGGCGGGACTGGGAAACCCTGCCGCTGGCCGGTTCATGGTTCCCCGACGCATTCACCGGACCGATGAGCAACCTGCAACGCTTTGTCAGCGGCGAAGATTCAGTGCTGCTGACCGGCGTCGATGACGTGCTCAACACGATGCGGCTGGTGGAAGCGGCGTATGAATCCAGCGCCGGCGGCGGCACCGCGCTCTCAGGGTTTTTATGAGGGAGCGTGAGCATCCCCGCCGACCCCACGCGCCGGGATCTGCGGCCAGGCATTTACTGTATCCCATCAACACCGGTAGTATGTGCTCGTTCAAGCACTTACCGCTTTTTAGCGGAGTTGGGGAGACTCATCGGATTTGTACCTACGGGCTTCGATGCCAGCCATTTGACGCGCGCGACGCATGGCTGCCATGAGAAAATCTATGCTTCGGTGGTTGCCGCCCGGGCAGTTCGATTTGATGGCAATAGGGCGTAGATGAAATCGCAAACCTCGCTCGGAAAGGCGCTCCGCCTGCTCTTCGCGGTTGGAGAAACCACCAACCCGGCAGGAATAAGCGTCGCCGAACTCATGAAGGCAGCCAAGGTGTCCCGGCCGACAGCCTATCGCTTCTTGAACGAGCTCGAGCAATTCGGACTGGTGAGATCGGCTCCGACGCAACCGATGTGGCAGCTCGGTCCCAAGATCATTGCATTAGCGGCTCAAGCCGGAAGCTGGGCCATCATGCGCAGACGGGCAAAGGTAGCCATGGAGGAGTTCGTCCAGTCAGGCGGCCCCACGGTGCACCTGGGAATTCGCGACGGTAGCGAAGTGGTCTATATCGATAAGGCGGAGAGCCTCAAGTTCGCAACCATCGCCTCCGCAGTGGGACAAAGAAGACCACTGAACGTGACCGCTCTTGGAAAATGTCTCGTCGCGTTCGACGCAAACACGGAACTGGCAGATAACCTGGCCGATGCCGGCCTCGTTGGACGCACTCAGAATTCAATCACAGATCGCCAGCGTTGGCTTGCCGAGATTGCTCAAGTGCGCAAAGAGGGAATTGCTCACGATGTCGAAGAATGCGATGTGGGTGCGTGCTGTGTCGCCGCTCCGATTTGCGACTCCCAGGGCTACGCGGTCGCGGCCATCAGCATTTCGGCGCTGTCGATCGACCGGGCTAAGAATGATTCGGACCGTCTGGAGCGCAAGATCCGGCAGCTGGCCAGCGTCATCAGCACGTAAGGTCTCCCCGAAACTCATTTCTGAACGGCGCTAGTCGCGCGCCCCGAACCGCGAATCAAGAGGGTATGGCATCACCCCCAGGCGCTTGATTCTTGCAGCATCGGCATGACGCGGATTGATGATCACGTTGTACGTCTCAGGCACGAGGACGCAGCGAACAATCAGCAACGCGGTATGGGCTTCCCGAAGCCATCGATCCCCCCACGCCCGTGTGACCACGATCCGTCGCGACCAATCCGTCGGCAACTGCGCTTCGTCGACCGTTTGGCGTGAGACCTCATCGGGAATATCGATTTTGATGAAGCGAAGACGAGCGAGCGCCGCGGGTTCGCGCACCTGGCTGTGCACGAGAATCTCCAGAACCGCGGTCGCCGGATTCGGCGCGCAGTAGAGAATCTCTTTGCCGCGCGAGTGCCAGCGGGCAGACGCGAGCAGCCCCCCTCGCCCGTCGAGCGATTCGTGCCGGGAGAACCGCCAGACAATCACCTTACGCGAACATGCCGTGTTCGATGCCCACCAATAATTCCTCGACCGCGAGCGCGCCGGACTCTGTCGCAAGCGCCTGCAATGGCGTTCGATCGCCCAACGCGGCCTTGGGCTCCCGCAGCCAGTCGGCGGCGTAGTCAGGCTGTCCCGCGAAGACCTGTCGCGCGCGCGCGGTGACGCGTGCAACTCGCACCGTCTTGTCGGCTTCTTCGGGGGTCAGCGTTTGTCCCGACGCTTCGCGTCGGCTCAATGTCCGGCGCGGCGCGATGAGTTGGAACGTCTCCGCATCGCTGAGCGCTGCTCTCGCTCGAAGGTGCTGCACAGCGCTGATCGTGAGTCCCTTCTCCAATCGCTCGATAAGATCGACTTCCGAGCGGACCTTCAATCCGAGCAGGACGCCGATGAGCGTATAGAGAGAATCGTCCGGTGACTCGACGGTAGAGGGCCGATCTAGGATGGCGGTATTCACCGAAATCTCCTGTGGCAGATGCCCATATTATCCGCGCAAATGGCCATTGCCGCAACCACGATCAGACCAGCGAAGCAAAAAAGGTACGAGATATTCCACAGTTGAGGCTGGCTCAGTGCGTGTAAAGTCATTTGATTTTATGGTGGCCGGGAGAGAATTATATTCCTCCGTATGTTATTGAATTAACTATAGTTCTGCTCAGCTGAAACAGACGTCTATGGACGTTCCTCGCATGGCGGATCAATCCGCGGTTTGTGCCGGCGCTTTGCTAAGAATGGCTCATTGAGTTTCCCACCCTTGTTGCACTCCCGGCCGGAGACTATTGCCGGGAGTGAGCGACATTCTTTCTGGCCTCTGGGTTGCCTGAACGGTCTTTAGTATCCTGCCGCATGACCATCTCATTGCCTTCCATCCTGGAGACGGCGGCTGACCCTCTTTTTCTGGCGGGAGTCGTGATCGTCACGGGGTTTTTCGCCGCCCGCTACTGGCAGGGGCGCAGTTCGCTGGCACGTTTTCTCGTCCAGTGCCTAACTCTTGCGATCCTCACCGCTCTGATGCTGGCGGGCGGCGTTGTTCCTTATCGCCCGGGCGTGGCGATCGAGGCCGAGCCCCGGCGCTTTTTTGTAGGTGCGCTCGAAGTCATTTGGTGGTTGGGCGCGGCGTGGCTCGCGGCCGGTTTCTTGCGTGCGTTTGTCGTATTGGGGCGGCAGCCGCGCGAATCGAAACTGGTTCAGGACCTGCTGGCCGCATTCATCTATCTCGCGGCAACTTTCGCAATCGTCGCCGACGTGTTCGATCTACCGGTGAAGGGGCTGCTGGCGACCTCCGGTGCTTTGGCGATCATCATCGGTCTGGCGCTGCAAAGCTCTCTCGGCGACGTTTTCTCCGGCATCGTGCTCAATATCGAGCGGCCTTACCGCGTGGGCGACTGGATCATTCTGGACGACAGTGTCCAGGGGAAGGTGATCGAAACCAATTGGCGCGCGACGCACATCCTGACAGGAAGCCAGGATATAGCGATCATCCCGAACAGCGTCATTGCGAAATCCAAGCTGGTGAATTGCAGCACGCCGACCAAGATCCACGGCGCCAGCATCCGCGTCAAATTGGAGCCCTCGCTGACCCCCGCAGCGGGCTGCAATCTCCTGAAGGAAGTGCTGCTCAGCAGCACACATATCCTGCGCCAGCCCGAGCCGAGCGTCACCATCAAGGACCTCAGCGCGGAGATGATCGATTTCGAGCTCTCCTACTCGGTTGCGGACGTCGGCGCGGTCGACCTGGCGCAAAATGAGCTTTACGACCGGGTATATCGTGCGGCCGCAGCAGCGGGAGCCAAATTCTCGCCACGCCTAAGCGGCGCATCGAGGAAAGGCACGCCGGACGACAAAGCAGAGCCCGGCATTCCCGAACGCCTGCTTGCGGGAATCTCGCTGTTCTCGACCTTGAGCGCGGAGGAGAAGGCTTCGCTTGCCTCGCAAATGCGCCGCAAGGACTACAAGCCAGGCGAGGTGATCGTCAGGCCAGGTACTGTCCTGCAAGCCTTGTGCATCGTCAGTTACGGAGTTCTGATTGGGTCATCGGAAGAAAGCGGCCGCAAGGTCGAGGTGATCCGATTGGCGCCGGGAGATTATTTCGGCGAGATCGGATTGCTCACCGGTGAGGCATTGAATGGCGAACTCACTGCTCTCACCAGGGTCGTGATTTATGAGATATCCAAGGAGGCGCTCTCCCCGCTCCTAAAGGCCCGACCCAGCATGGCCGAAGAGCTGAGCGAAAGCCTGGCGAGCCGGCAGATCGCGAATCGCACCGTGCTCAATAAGTATAGCCACAAGGAGCAGCACGCGGACGGACTCGCGGACCGGGTCGCAGCCAATATTCGGCGCCTCTTCTCGCTGCACTGAGCCCCCATGTCCCGAGCGCTCGGAATGAGATCCGCCGTCAGGGCGCTGGATCGTGGATGGCCCCGATGAACAGCAGCGCGCCGCTGCGCCGGTCCTCGATTGCACAGAAAAACGGCCGGTCGACGATCATCTGAAACGGTTGCACGACTGCGGTGGTCCTTATACCGGTCGCCGTAGCGGCCGCGGCTTCGGAGCCTTCCTCATCCACCGTCCAGTAAGTCGATTGAAGCACCGACGAAATGAAGAAGCGCCCGGCGCTGGGTTGACTCGGTGCCGATGAGAACATGCCCATCAATTGCGCACCATCCGCATGGAAGGCGCGCGTCATACCGAGGGTTTGCAGCGGTTCATTCAAGCGATAATTGGATTTCAGCTCGAAGCGCGGCAGTTCAATTTTACCTGAGTGCTGCGCATATTGCGCTTGCCAGCCCGTCCAATGCTCGGGCGTAAGTTCCGCTTCCAACGCGCCCAAGCTTGATGATTTCGCCGGCAGGAGTACCTGCATGACGAGATCTCCCTCACCGAACCACAGACGGACCGCCTGCAGCTGCGGCGTTTCGAAGTAGTCGAAGCGTCCCGATTGCGTCATGCGCGGCACTTGTTTGACGGAACCGCCGGCGAGCGTAAAGTCGCGTTGCTGCGTCTTCGCCTTGTCGAACTTGTGCGTCCATTGCCCCTTGAAATACACCGCGTTGAGGAGCAGCGCGACGTCGGCTGGGTCGATCCGGTCGATTAGCTTGGAAATCCTGCCCTGCGTTTCTTTGGACGCCCAACTGTTGATCCGATTCGCGGCACTCGGATTGGAAAAATCGAGATCGGCCATTTCGGCGTCGTACCACGCTTGCGTCCGCTTCACGTAATCAGGCCGGAGCGTCGCACGACGACTGTCGACCCACAGCGAGTTCGCCACTGACAACGTGATGTTCTTGGCCGGTGTGCGGATGACTTTGATCAGCTCAGCATTGGCTGTGTTGATTGCACCGAGGTCCGACCCGCTGAGCGACAGCGCGGCGAGCATCTCCTGCCTTGTTTGACCCTCTGCGCCGTTGAGCGCCATCGATAGATCCAGGGCCGCACCTACCGGCGAGAGAACGATGTTGCCGCTTGGGCTCGTCTTTTGGACTGCCTGGAGTAAGCGGAAGCCGAACGCGTTGTCCGCGGCAGCCACATCGACTGACGGCGACGGCGCCGCCGCGTGCGTGGCCGCGGCACCGAACAGGGTCGCTGCGACGAATCTGGCGAGCAATCTATGTTGGCGGTGCATGGTACTTTTGTCAGTGGGTGGCCGGCACTCGCCGGTTCCCCTTGGTCCCTGCCAGCTGATTGATCAAACCTACTCCGGCAGGGCTGCCCCAACCGGTCACCAGATCGTAGCCGGGGACGGCGTTGAAGCCGCTGCCGTCGCCAGCCCCGGGCGGGTTACTGCCGCTGCTGATGTCGTGAAATGCGCTGGAATAGCTCGAACTGATGCCAATGTTGTAGAGCGCTGGATTGATGAATCCCACGGTGCCCTTGCCGTTCGCCACGGACTGCTGATTGACCAGCGCCAAAAAACCTGCCCAGCGTGGCGCGGCAAAGCTCGTCCCGCCGTAGGCGGTCACGAAACGGCCGTTGATCACGGTGGGGTTGTCGAAATTCGCTTCCGCCGCCACGTCGGGAGAGTTGCGTAAGGTGATCGAGCCCAGATTCGACGCAGTGACTACGCCCGTGAGTTGTTGCCAGCTGGGAATCGCCGTGCCGCTGACAAAGCCGCCGCCGCTTTGCGGCCAACCGGTTTCGGCTGACCATGCCCCGCCCGGACTTTTAGTCGTCAACACGGTGCCACCGATCTCGGTAATGTATGGATCTACTCCGGGAAAGTAATAGGTCGAGCCATTGAACGCGCCGTCATCGCCGCTTGCATTGACGAAGGATTGGCCTTGCGCCGCAAACTCCTGGAATATCGGGTCGTCGCTCGCCGCATCTTCCGGATTCCAGCTCCAGGAGGAACTGAGCACCTTGGCGATATTGTCGGTCGCCATTCGATTGAGGATTTCGGTGTCCCTCGAACCTTCATAGAAAAGAATCTGCTTGATCCCCGGGGCCATGCCGATCGCATTCACGATATCGAGCACCTGCTCGCCGTCATCACAGGTGGAACTCGTGGTCGAGCCCACCGCGGTGCAGGCACCGCTGAATCCGCCGACCAATACGTTCTTGATCGGTACGGTCGACGACATGCCGGTCTTCGAGTAATAAAGCCGCAGGTCGCTTGCCAGATATCCGTTAAACGAAAAGATTCCTATTGATTGGCCCTTACCGGTGAGCGGACCGTTACCGTAGTAGGCCATACGCATATCGCTGGGCAGATACTCACCGGAGGGTCCGGAGCCGGCGGCGTTCGCCGCTCTCTCCTTGTGCTGCAGCATCGAATGCGGCAGAACATAGTTGTTCATGCCGGTGATCTGCAGCAGCGGCACACTCAGCCCGACGATGGTGGGTTCGCGATCCGGTGAATAAAACTCTCGCGCCTCGGTCGGATGCCGGTAATCGCATACTTTAACGTGGAAGGCCCGGTTGACTGTACCCACAGAGCCCTCGACGGCGACCAACCGCCGGTTTGGCGTCTTGGCAGTCACGCTGAGACCGTTCTTCTTCGCCCAGGCAACCACCGTGTTGTAGTCCGCCGCCGTTGCGCCAAACCGCTCGGTGAACTCAGACACGCTGATGTATTTGTGAAAGTTTGGACTCTGCGGGTCGTATAGGTCGTGCAATAACTGAGTCAGTTCAGGCTGATTGCGCAGCGGCAGTTGAAGCGCAAGTTGGAGACGCTGCTGAGGGCTAACCGTATTCATCATCGCCGCTTTGCCGTTAGCCACCGCGTCGGGAAGATGCGGGGCCAGCGCCGCGTGTGCGGCCACAGCGGGAACGTTCCTCGACCCCGTCGGGGATGGCGGGACGCTGCTGCAAGAGATGCTGCAAGAAATGATGGCTAGATTGACGACCGTGGCAGCGACCTTGAAATGCTTCATAGTTGCCTCCAGAGCCTTGCATGCCCGGAGCCGCAAGACTCCGCAGCAAGCGCAGCGATGCCTTGTCGGTGTTAGATAACTATGGACTGCCACCCGAGCGGATAAGCGTTCGATTCGGAGATGACGGAGAAGGATGGCCAATCATGCGAAAGCACCTCTCTGAGTTGAGTCTACGCGGGCCTCGCGTACTTTTCCCCTCAAAACTAGCGTCTTCTCCGCGGCAATGCGGCAAACATCGCCAACTCATTGATTGTGCGTGCTTACCGCGTTTCGGTGTCTCTAGCGCAATTCCAAACTGCGCTCATCCGATCGCGCACACTGGCAATTTAACGCTCTCACATCCTCGCCGCCATCTCCAAGTACCTGCAAAATGCATTCGCCATGCGCATCTGCTCCGGCGTCCGGCATTCAGGCTCGAACAACGCCGGCGAGCACACCAGAATGCTTAACGCTCGAGCGCGCGAGGTCGCGACGTTCAGTCGATTCAAGCTATAGAGGAAATTCATACCCCGCGGGGCGTCCGCATGCGTCGAGGTCGTCATGGAATAAATCACGATGGGTGCCTCCTGTCCTTGGAATTTGTCCACCGTGCCGATCCTTGCACCCGCTATCCGATCCTTAAGATCGAATACCTGCGCGTTGTACGGCGCGATGATGAGAATATCATCCAACGTAACCACGCTCTCTGCCCCATGCCGATTCACCCACGTGGTCGACGAACCCAAGATCTCTGCCACCAGCTTCGCAATCGCCTCAGCCTCCTCGGGCGACGAATTCTGATTCCCTTGGTGCGCGACCGGCACATAGCGAAGACCCGACCCGCGGATACGCCCCTGCGACCGAATTTCCTGCAGCTCCAGTCCGTTGATCGGCTGCAGCCTACTTTCATAGAACATTTCCGACGTGAAGGCGCAAATCTTTGGGTTGAGCCGCCACGTTTCCGCGAGAAAAAGTCCCCGATCCGCACCGATGGTCTGCTGGCCCTCCAAAATGTAATCCAACGCCGAGACGCTGGTCCCCTCCGGATGACTCCCCTGTGTCGGCTGATCGAGTTGCCGGGGATCCCCCAAAAGCACCAGGCTTGGCGCCGCATGCGAGACCGCCAACACATTGGCGAGAGACATTTGCGCCGCCTCATCGACGAACAGCACATCCACCGATTCGAAGGCCTCGGGGCGGGCCCAAAGCCACGCCGTCCCGGCCGCCACCTGACAACCTGAACCCAAGGCCGCAAACACGTCCTCATTGCTGTCGGTGCAGGTAATAGAGTCCCCGTCCTCCCCGTCGCTCGTTTTCTGGATGCATCGAAGACTTACACCCAGTTCCTCGCCCGCCGCCACAACTTCATCCAGCAACCGCCGAATGACCTTATGGCTCGTCGCAGTTATCCCGATTTTCTTACCCGCCTTGGCGAGACACGCGATCATCCGAGCGCCGACGTGGGTCTTCCCGGTTCCGGGCGGTCCCTGGATCGGCAATACGCCTCCCTGAAACTTGGGAGCAATGCGCATCGCCGCGGCCAGCATCGTCTCACCCGGCACATACAGCGGCTCGCCATTGAGCCGGGGAGACTCCCGGAGCAGCAGGCTGCGGGCAGCGCCGTAACGGCCCTCGCCGCCAATGCCCTCATCCGCTACCCATTCGCCAATCCGCATCAAGCCTTCCGCGAGCACGGCCGTATTAATCACGTTGTGCGCGAAAACGGCATCCGGATGCACATTCGCGCTGTCGCCGCGCTTCTTGATCTCAATGACACGCTCATCCAGCGAGATCCGATCAACGGTTCCCAGCTTCTCGCCGCCGGTCCGATGCAAGGATTCCCCGCCCCGTAGTTCCGTCTCTTGCGCCGGAAACCCATAGCGATGCACCGGTGCTTTAGCGCTACCGCCGACCTTGCCGGCGAAAGTGAGACCACTCAGCGCCGCGCGCTCGTCAAACAGATCCTCGCTCGAAAGTCCTGAGAGCCGAAAGTACTCCCACCACAGCGTCTTCTCCTCGCGCCGATGCCAGTCCAGTGTATGCGCCAGGATCCATCGCGCCTGTTGCTCTGCGCTACGCTCGTCAATGTCCACTGGAATGTCTGCCGTCAAACGCGCGACCAGTTCCTCAACCCTGGCCTGCCACGCGCTTTGCTTCTCGCTGGATTCCGCCTCCACCGGCGCCGGCCGATCGACGACCGCCCCTCCCGCCACCAGAGAATCCCGGACCTCCTCCAGCCAATTCCGAAGTCCCTGAGCCGAGATACAGTCATCCCGGTTGTACCCTGCGACGGTCGCTTTAAGTTCAGACGTTATCGCTGCCGCGTCTTTAAGCTCCAGACACCTCTGAATATTCGCGAGCGCCCGGCTCGCGTCCTCGAGCTTGGTCGTGCGCTCGAAACCAAAAAACCGCTCGAGCTCCTTAATCGAATAGCTCTCAACACTCGCCCGAATGGCGTGCCGCACAATTTGATATAGGTCCACGAACACTCGGCCGCGCAGCAACCGATCGATTTCCTCCTCCCGTGTGGCATAGCGACCCATGAGCCGCTTCATCGCGCTCGGCTCATACGGCGCGTAGTGGTAGATATGAAAATCAGGATATTGCTGCCACCGGGCCATCACAAAATCGACGAAGGTTTCGAACGCCTGCTTTTCGGCCTCTCGCGACACCGCCCAATCGCCGTGGTACTGGATCCCGTCGTCCTCAAAGGCATACCCGAACAGATACTCAAGGCCCCCTTCATCGATGAACGGATCGCCCTCGAGATCAAAAAACACATCCCCCGCCGACGGCGCCGGCAATCCCGACAGCCCCAAATCCTTGCACACGGGCAAAGTCTCATAGAGCGGCTTACCCGCGAGCCTCCCTTGCACCTGGATTCGCGCCTGCTCCCGGATCCGCTCGTACGAAGCAGCCACGCCTCGATCCGGTTTCCACGACAACGGCAGCGGCATTTTGGCCAGCGCCGCGAGCGTCAACACGTCCCGCCCCTTGAGCTCCCCCATCTGCACCTTCGTGATTCCCGCCACCAAACATAGATGATCATCGGCGCGCCGACGCTGATCGCACGGCACCCGCCACGCGCAAAGACCACAGTGCTCATTGGGTTCCGGGTAAGTAGCCCCACCTGAGCCCCCGTCCAGAAACTGCTCCAACCCCGACTTCACCCGCCGGTAATACGCAGCGAAATCGGCTGTCCGATAGCTTTCAGGTTCAAACCCCGAGCCCGGAGTCACCACATACATGTGCTCCGGCACGCTGCCTTGTACGGCGAAGACGAGATCCGCATAAAGCGACAACTGCAGAACCGTCGCCCCCTTCGTCTCCCGCGCGAGCTTCGTATCGATGACCTCGTACGACCAAGGCCCCAGGCCACTTGGACTTTCCACCCGCCGCAGAATGTCCGCGCGCCCGCTCCAGGCGCCGTGCAGCAAAGCCCCCTGCACGATGACGTCCACACCCGATCGCATTGCCTCCAACGTCTGATCGACCTGGGTGACGTTGATTCCCCCACCGGCAATCTCGATCACGGACACGCCCGATTGCTTGAGCGTCTCCACGTACTGCCGTTCGTGCGCAAGACCGCGCTCGACCAACGTTTGCAGGACAGGATCCCAAATCTTCGGTTTGTTTAGGGAGCCCCGGGCAACCGCCGCATCGAGTGCCGTCAGGTGATGACAGTCAAGATGACCGACGAGATCGGAGGCGCTGAAGCGCATTTGCTTATCGACTTGTTGCATACAGTGTTCGTCACCGCTCGAGGAATTGCAGTGCCGAGATTGACACCGTACTTGATGCAGATCAATTCCGAGGGCGGTGGCGCGTAAGACCGGAGGGAATATTGCGGCAGATAGGTTGCGGGTCGAGGGAATCCTTCAGAGTGCCGTACCTTGAGACGCGCATCACATTACAGCGCGCCCAGAACGCCGAAGCGCGAGATTGACCTATCATTAGGCTACGAGGATCAAGAACATGACGAAATTCGCAATTATCGTGCTCTCCGCCATCACGCTCACTCAACCCGCGCTATCAGCCGCTGGCGATAAACCGACCGTCTCTGGCGGAAAGCCGAATTCTTATGTTCCGCACTCTCACACGAATCGCCACGTGTATGGTGCACCCGTTCACCGGGCCATCGTGGGCCACGCAAAGACTTCTCATCACAAGCACGCGCCGAAGAAGCAATCTTAGAGCGCCGCGACCCAATCGATGTTCCGTGGGTAAGCAGGCGCGAAGGTTGCGAAAGAGCACAGAGCACGCACCTGACTGATGCCGCCTGAAAGCCCGCAAGATCCGCAGCCTGATGTCTGCCGGAAGATCAGCACACGGGCGATGAGCCCAATCCGTCCGGAAAATCCAAGAATCCGACAGTCCGTCGAATCTTGGCCTGGCGGCTGGTCATTTGCGAAGTCGGGAGAGCCGATGTGCGATTTGCGCCGACACGCGCGAGGGGGAGTGTTGATAGACTCGCTTGCCAATACGAAGCGCTTGCGCCTGCAGCCGACGGCGGCGCTTCTTGATGACCTTCTCAAGTGCTGGACTTCCCTTGCCTTGCGCCTCTAGCCGAGTGATGAATACGGCCAGGTCGTGATCATCGCCCAGAACGCTGGCCAGCGTATCAGCACGTACATGCAAGTTTTTCATTTTGACGCGAAAAACCGCGCGTATCAGCTCGATTTGATTCAGCAGGTATTTGGCTTGCTTGCGCCACTCGTGTAGCGCGCTATCGGTGCGCGACCGTGATTCGCGAAACGCCAACCGTCCCGACTTGTATACGCGTTTCACTCCATCAATAGCCGAAGCGACCTCCGATGCGGCCGGAGGAAGGGAGCTGAGCGCGTTACGTGTTTGCTGGAGCTTACTGACCGAGACCCGCCAGCCCTTCCTCTCGAGTGCTTTTCGCTGCTTTTCGTAGTCGGCATCAAGAGTGCGCCGCATGTCGGTCGGCCGTTCAGGCAGGTGATCGAGGGTGCGCCGTAGCATGAACGCATCCCGCACCGAGGTGAGCGGTTTACCGGCATCCCGGATGCGGCGATTCTCCCGGTGGTAGGCGTCTGTGCCGATTGAGAGGCGCATCAGTCGCAGGGCCGCCCGTACCTGCTTGGCCCGCTTGCGCGCCGCGTGGACGGTCTCATCGTTACGATGCAATTTGAGCGCCGCGATGGCATCGTCGAGCAGCGCCAATACGGCGTCATGCAGCGAATAGACGGGTTCTTCCCCAACGCGGAGCTCGCGGAGCCGTTTCATCGCCGGCTTCATGGTTGCCATAACGCGATCTCACGCTGGTGAGCTATGCCTGGATCTAGTGACGGGGCACGCCGTCCGGCTTCAGCACCACTTTGGTCACATCGTTCTGTCGTTCCTTGAAGATTTTGTAGCCGGTGGGCGCATCCTCCAGGCTCAAGCGATGGCTGATCAGGAAGGTGGTATCGAGCTTGCCCTCCATGATGAGGTCTAGCAGTTGCTGCATGTACTTTTGCACGTGGGTTTGCCCCGACTTTATCGACAAGCCCTTCTCCATCAACGCTCCGATGGGGAATTTATCGGTCACACCGCCATAGACCCCGGGAATGGACACCTTCCCGCCCTTGCGGCAAGCAATAATCACTTGCCGAAGACCATGCGTTTGGTCTGTCACGAGCTTGACGGCCGCTTTGACCCTGTCCATCACGCTATCCGCGGTTAGGCCATGGCTTTCCATGCCGACCGCATCGATACAGGCATCCGGGCCAATGCCGCCGGTCATCTCCACCAGCGCTTCGCGCACCTCCACCTCCTCGAAATTGATCACCTCGGCACCCATGGATTTTGCGAGATCCAATCGATGCGGAAAGTGATCGATGGCAATGACACGGTGAGCGCCCAGAGCGAAGGCGCTCTGCACGGCGAACAATCCCACTGGACCGCATCCCCATACGGCCACCGTGTCTGTTGCTTTGATGTCGCAATTGTCGGCTGCCATCCAACCCGTCGGCAGAATATCGGAGAGAAATAGGACTTTCTCATCCTCAATGCCATCCGGAATGAGGATGGGCCCGACGTCTGCATAGGGCACCCGCACGTACTCCGCCTGACCACCCGCGTAGCCGCCTGTGAGATGTGAGTAGCCGAAGGCGCCGGTCATCGGGTAGCCGTACAAGAACTCCGACATGTCGGCGGTTTCTGCGGGATTGGAATTATCGCAGGCGGCGAACTGCTGCTGCTTGCAGAAGTAGCATTGGCCGCAGGCAATGACAAAGGGCACCACCACCCGCTGACCCACCTTGAGCTTGGAATTGCCCGGCCCGACCTCTACCACCTCTCCCATGAATTCGTGGCCGAGTACATCGCCGGCCTTCATGGTGGGTATGGTGTGATCGTAGAGATGTAAATCTGAGCCGCAAATGGCGGTCGAAGTGATTTTGATGATGGCATCGCGAGGATTCACAATCTGCGGGTCCGCTACCGTATCGACACGAACATCGTGCTTGCCGTGCCAGGTGAGTGCGCGCATTGAAAACTCCTAAAGCTCGGGTGGGGAATCGGCCGACCGCTAAGCGCGGGGGGCCGCGTCGGGCGGCCTGGCTGTGGACACTTCTCCGGTCTCCATGAGTTGCTTAAAGCGGCGCAAATCCTGGCGGGCCTGAATTTTCGGTTCCTTCTGAAAGAGCTTGGCGATCAGCTTGCCGACGGCACCGCCCGGCGGATCATAGGTCAGGGTGACTCTTACCACGGTGCCGCGTCCATCCGGAGAATCGATGAATTCGACGCGGCCGCTGTTGCGCACGCTCGCTCCTTCCAATGACTCCCATGCGATGAGACGGCCGGCCTCATCTTGCGTGATCTTTGAATCCCACTCGACCGTTTTTCCTGCTGGGGCTTCGATAACCCAATGGGAATGCGCTGAGTCTTGAATGGTGACGCTGTGGATGTTGCGCATGAACAGCGGCAGATTCGTGAAGTCTCGCCAAAATGCGTAGAGGTCCTCGCGCGGGCGATCGATGGTCACCGAGCGGCCGACGAGCACATCGCCCTGTTGCGGCGCGAGATGCTCTGGTGCGCCCGCGGGGTCCGGATGCTTTGCGCTGGAGAGCGGCGCATCGCCGTGGGCGGTATGGGAAATCGGACTGCTCATGTGGGTATCCTTTCGCTGAGGGACCTAAGCCTCCTCGTTACCCGTCATGTCTTCTGTCATCCGCGTTCGACAGCTTCTGTAGGATCAGAAGGCGAACCGGGTTCGAAGGTGCCGCCTCGCGACACTGTCGGTCGCTTCTTCCATCGATATCAAAGAAATGCTGATACTCGCGGCGACTACGAGCGGGTGAGCTACGCCTTCGCTTTACCCCAAATTCCTTTTTTAGGAGACGAGTAAATGAATGCCACTTCACGACAATTGGCTGTCGTCACCGGCGCCTCGACCGGCATCGGTCTCGAGCTTGCGCGCCTGTGCGCGCAGCAGGCTTTCGATCTCATCATCGCCGCTGATGAACCGCTCATCGAAAATGCGGCACGGGAGCTCTCGCAATCCGGTGTGAGCTGTACGCCCGTGCAATGCGATCTTGCCACTGCCGAGGGCGTCGAGAAACTGACGAGCGCGATTGCGGCGGCGGCTCGTCCCGTCGATGCGCTTCTTGCCAATGCGGGGCGCGGATTGGGCAAGGGGTTCTTGGACCAAGATTTAAATGAAGCCCTGAGGGTAATCCACACCAACATCGATGGCACCATTCGGCTCATTTACGAGGTCGCGAGCGACATGCGGGACCGCGGTCGGGGCCGAATCCTCATTACCGGTTCAATCGCCGGCCTCATGCCGGGCACATTTCAGGCGGTTTACAATGGCTCGAAGGCATTTTTGGACTCTTTTTCCGTCGCCCTCAGCCATGAATTGAAGGACACAGGCGTAACCGTCACCTGCCTGATGCCCGGCGCGACCGAGACTGACTTTTTCGATCGTGCCGACATGACGGACACCAAAGTGGGAAGCAGCGACAAGGCGCATGCGTCCGATGTCGCCAAGAACGGTTTCGACGCCATGATGAAGGGGGAACTTAAAGTGGTGGCGGGGCTGGGCAACAAGATGCGGGCGGCAATGTCCCATGTCGCGCCCGATTCCGCTCTCGCCGAGATGCACCGGGGTATGGCAGAGCCGGGCAGCGGCAAAGCGGAGGAGCCGAAGTCCAAGCGCGAGAGAACCGACCGACCGAGGGTCTAGCAAGCAAGACTGCACGGGCGGGCGAGCCCGAGTGATCGACCCGTAGGAAATCACTGATGGGCAATCGCGCGCAGCTGCGACAACAGGGTGAAGTGCGGCATGGTAGTTCTGCAACTATCGTGATGGGGACGGCCGGGATGCAAGACGACAACCGATGGGCAGCGATGCTCGCACTGGCGAGAGAACAGTTCGCAATCGGTTTTCTGGTATTTCTCATATTCACGTCGAGCGCTGGGAGCGCAAGTGTCGATGCCGACACGTCTCTCGCGGCGGGCGACTGGCCCATGCCCGGCAAGGACTATGCGAATACGCGATTCAGCCCGCTTCAGGAAATAACCTCGCAAAATGTGCGCCTCCTGCAGGTGGCATTTACCTTCTCCACCGCGGCGCCTCGTGGGCAGGAATCCGCGCCCATCGTGGTGGGCGATACGCTCTTCGTTGTCGGCGCCTATCCCAACATCCTGTACGCGCTCGATCTCAGCAAGCCCGGCGCGCCACTGAAATGGCGTTATGAGCCCAAGCCCGCCGCGGGTGCGCAGGGCGAAGCCTGCTGCGATCACGTGAATCGAGGGCCGACGGCAAGTGGCGGGCGCGTTTTCTTTACTACCCTCGATGATCAAGCGGTGGCCGTGGATGCGAAGGACGGTAAGAAAATCTGGCAGGTGAGCCTGGGTGACTATCGCAAGGGCGAAACGCTGACCATGGCTCCCTTGGTGGTCCACGATAAGGTCTTGGTGGGAAATTCCGGCGGAGAGTTTGGCGTCCGGGGTTGGCTCGCGGCGCTCGATGTGCGCACCGGCCGCCAAGTGTGGCGCGCCTATTCCACCGGTCCTGACCGCGAGGTGCTGATCGGTGATGCCTACCATCCATTCTATGCCATGGACCAGGGATCGGATCTCGGCGTCAAGAGCTGGCCCGGTGATGCCTGGCAACAGGGCGGTGGCACGGTGTGGGGCTGGATCAGCTATGACCCTGAGGAAAATCTCATTTTTTACGGCACGGGCAACCCGAGCCCTTGGAACGAAACGATCCGGCCCGGGGACAACAAATTCAGTAATGGCATTTTTGCCCGGGATCCGGACAGCGGTAGCGCTCATTGGTTTTATCAAGTCGATCCGCACGATTTGTTCGATCACGACTCGGTCAATGAATTGGTGTTGGTGAACCTGGCCATGGGCGGGCGGGAGCGAAAGGTCGCCGTACGCCCTGACCGGAACGGGCTGATGTATGTCATCGATCGCACCACGGGCGAAGTGCTCTTCGCGGACCCCTTCGCTCCGACCAATTCCAACAGCGGGGTCGACCTCAAGAGCGGCCGGCTGCAATATGTGGAAGACAAAAAGCCGGCGGTCGGAAAAGTGATCCGCAATGTTTGTCCATCCGCGCCGGGCGCGAAGGATTGGAACCCGTCCGCCTATTCGCCCAACACGGGATGGCTATACGTCCCGCACAACAATTTGTGCATGGACTGGGAATCCCGACCGACGAGCTATATCGCGGGGACGCCCTACGTCGGCGCGCAGGTGAAATACTTTCCCGCGAGCGGCGGCATGGGCGGGGAGTTCATGGCCTGGGACATCGCTCACCGCAGAAAAGCCTGGGCCCTCGCCGAGCCGTGGCCGGTGTGGAGCGGCGCCGCAGTGAGTGCCGGGGGCGTGGTTTTTTATGGAACCCTGGACGGCTGGTTCAAAGCCGTCGATGCCGCCAACGGCAAGCTGCTATGGCAGTTCAAAACCGGCTCGGGCATCGTCGGTCAGCCGACGATCTATCGAGGTCCCGACGGCCACGAATACGTGGCGATCCTATCCGGCATCGGCGGCTGGGCGGGAGCCGTGGTATCGAATGACCTCGACACGCGCGATGCCACGGCAGCGAACGGCTGGGGCGAAATGATGCGCAATCTCAAGCGAGAAGCCACCAAGGGCAGCATGCTCTATGTGTTCAGCCTTCCGCACTAGTCCCGTGCGTCGCGCTTTTGCGCAAGGCGGTGGCCCGTGATGGCGCGGCTCATCATCGCGCTCTTGGCACTGGTCTGCATCGGTCTGGGTTTGTCCCTGCTGCGGATCGAGCGGGACTATCGGCCGCCGCCGGGCACGCTGCAAACCGGCGCACAGAGCGCCAGCGTATCGGAGCTGCATCCGGGGGGCTCGACTAGAGAGGGTGCCTTCGCACCGCCGCACTATCGAGAAACCGCTGCGACGATCTCCGACGGCGAGAGCGCTTATGAAAACTTCAACTGCAGCGGGTGTCACCATCACGGCGGCGGGGGCATCGGACCTGCGCTCATGGATGACACCTGGATGTACGGCAGCTCACCCAATGAGATTTACAAATCAATCGCGGAGGGAAGACCCAATGGCATGCCGGCGTTTCACGACAAGATTCCGGAAACGGCGCTGTGGAATTTGGTGGCCTATGTGCGCGCGCTCGGCGCACTGGTCCCTTCGGTAAAGTTGCCGGCGCGGGACGATCATCTGCAATCGGCACCACCGCTGAGCCTGCAAGATCCGGTGCAGCCGGTCACCGGTCGAGCGCCATGAAATTCTGGGCCGTGGCGCTCGTCGGCGCACCCGCTCGAAGCCCCGATCGCTCCATGTTCAGTCCGGCCGGGCCGGCTGCCGAGGCGATTGCCCGCCTGGGATGGTGGCTCACGGCCGTCTGTCTCGCCGTGGCAGTCGTGTCGATCTGCCTATTTTTGATGGCACTGTTGCGGCGGGGCACTGCACGCGGAGAAGACGGCGGCCGAAAAGAGCGCCTCAAAACCCGCTGGGTGGCGCTGGGGCTCGTCGTCACGGTCCTCATCCTGTCGGGATTTGTCAGTGCCAGCTTCCTCACCGACCGGACGCTCTCACAGCTCGGCCAGCAAGCCGCGGCCATCGATGTCGAAATCATTGCGCATCAGTGGTGGTGGGAGATCCGTTATCTGGATCCCACGCCGAGCGCAGGATTCGTCACCGCGAATGAACTGCATTTGCCGCAAGGTGAGCCGGTCTCGCTGAGGTTGAGTTCCGACGATGTGATCCACAGTCTTTGGATCCCGAATCTCGATCGCAAGTGGGACATCATTCCGGGCCACCCGCAATCGGTTGAACTCACAGCGCGGCAAGTCGGACTCTGGCACGGGCGCTGCGCCGAGTTTTGCGGTTATCAGCACGCGCACATGGATTTCATTGCGATTGTGGAGCCTCGCGCCGCCTTTGATCGCTGGCGCGTGCGCCAAGCCGTGGCGGCGCAAGCGCCAGATTCGGCCCTAGGACGGCGCGGGGCAGCTATTTTTGCGCAAAGCTTTTGCGGCACTTGCCACGTGGTGCGGGGCTCGGATGCGCCCGGCTACAGCGGCACGGCTCCCGATCTTACGCATCTTGCCAGCCGCACCACCCTCGCTGCGGGCGCGTTGCCAAACCGCCGCGATACCCTCGCCGCTTGGATCGCGGACCCGCAGCATTTCAAGCCCGGCACAAAGATGACCGTCAATACCTTGTCGCCCGCCGATGCCAGTGCCTTGGTGAGCTACCTTGAGTCGCTGCAATGAATGAGACTGTGAAGGACCGCTACGATACCGATCTCTCGGATCATGAGATCACCGTGGCACTGAAGAAGACCTGGTCCGACCGCCCGGGCTTGTGGGGCTGGCTTTGCAGCGTGGACCACAAGTCGATCGCGCGCCGCTACCTGATCACCGCCTGCGTGTTTCTGGGTCTAGGCGGCATCTTGTCATTGCTCATTCGGATCCAGCTCGCCGCGCCGGACAAAGCGGCGCTCGGGCCGGATGCGTACAACCAGATTTTCACCATGCATGGCACCACCATGATGTTCCTGTTTGCCGTGCCGGTGATGGAGGCGATCGGCGTGTACATCGTCCCGCTCATGGTCGGCTCGCGCATCATCGCGTTCCCGCGCCTGAACGCCTTCAGCTATTGGGTGTATCTTTTCGGCGGGACCATGGTATGGGTGGCTTTCTTGTTGAACGTGGGCCCCGATGCCGGATGGTTCAGCTACGTGCCGCTCGCGGGTCCGGAATACGGCGCCGGTAAGCGTTCGGATTTTTGGGCGCAGCTGATTACCTTCACCGAAATTTCGGCACTTGCGGTCGCGGTAGAAATCATCGTCACGGTGTTTAAATTCCGTGCGCCCGGCATGTCGCTGAACCGCATTCCCATCTTCGTGTGGGCCATGCTGGTGACCTCCTTCTGCATCATCTTCGCCATGCCCTCGATCGTGGTGTGTTCCAGCATGCTCATTTCGGACCGGCTGATAGGCACTCACTTCTTCAATCCCGCAGAAGGTGGCGATGCGCTTTTGTGGCAGCATTTGTTTTGGTTCTTCGGACACCCCGAGGTGTACATCATTTTTCTCCCCGCGGTCGGCATGGCGGCCACGATCGTTGAGAACGCCGCCCGTCGACCCATTTTCGGCTATCCGCTGATCGTTCTCTCGTTGATATCCATAGGCTTCCTGTCCTTTGGCCTTTGGGTGCATCACATGTTCGCGGCCGGGCTGCCGAGGATCGGCAACAGCTTCTTCACCGCCTCCTCGATGGCAATCACCATTCCCACCGGAGCGCAGCTGTTTTGTTGGATCGCGACGCTGTGGGACGCCAAGGTCAGGGTTTCCACGTCGGTGCTGTTCGTCGCCGGATTTTTCCTCATTTTTGTTTTAGGGGGACTTACCGGGGTGATGATTGCCGCTGTGCCATTCGATCAGCAGGTCACCGACACGTATTTCATTGTCGGGCACATTCACTATGTGCTCCTCGGCGGCGCCGTCGCGCCGTTGCTCGGGGCGGTTTACCACTGGTTTCCGAAATTTACCGGTCGATTCCTCGATGAGCGGCTCGGGCGCTGGCATTTCTGGTGCTACCTCCTCGGTACCAATCTTGCCTTTGCCCCCATGCTGCTGCTCGGCGTCATGGGCATGACGCGCAGGATCTATACCTATTCAAAGGATACCGGTTGGGGCGATCTCAATGCGTTGTCCAGCTTCGGCGCCGGCCTATTGGCATTCAGCTTCCTGCTCTTTGCCCTCAATGTTTTGAGGTCGCTGCGAGGGCGGCGCAGCGCTCCCGCCAATCCGTGGGATGCGCCCACCCTTGAATGGGCCTGCGAGTCGCCGCCCGAGCCGCACAATTTCGATTTCATTCCGCTCGTGAGCAGCCGCGTGCCGCTCTGGCAGGACCGCGAGCTTGCCCGCAAGGTCACCGGACTTCACGTCGATAGCAAGGAGGTGCTCATCACCCGTGGGAGCGATGCACGCGCGGACCTGCGCGAACCAGTCCCTGCGCCGTCCATCTGGCCCTTTATCGCATCGATCGCAACAACGGTCATGCTGATCGGTTCGATTTTCAAGCCCTCGGCGCTTCTTTGGGGAAGCTTGCCGGTCGGCGCCGCGCTCATCGGCTGGCTGTATCCGCGAGAGCGGCCATGAAGTCCTCAGATCCGGAATCGCTGGATGT
>Ga0137412_10000371_pt1 | contig 30935 bp, 29 predicted proteins | sample CZODoug2_1_16fun_FD_122160 | JGI IMG/M metagenome (GOLD analysis project Ga0137412, IMG submission 122160) | Vadose zone soil fungal communities from Angelo Coast Range Reserve, California, USA - CZODoug2_1_16fungal (Hybrid Assembly) | ecosystem: Environmental > Terrestrial > Soil > Vadose zone...
GAGGGTGCCGGCGTCGATCAGCGCCTTCTGCAGGATGGCGCCGAACACCTCCAGCGGATTCTCAAGGGCGACAAGCTGAACGGAAGCGTTTGAGGCTAGAGCGGGCAGGTTAGGCAGATGGACGTCGGGTGGTCGGATGGCGACCGTGGATGCCACGACGACGCTGGCTCCCAGTAGGGCGATACCGGCGTTGGCGCGTGCGCGTGTTGCAACTTGCATTTCAATCCTTAACACGAATGTGACCTGGACCGCGGGAAATTTACTCGCAGGTAAGGAAAGAGGGAAGTCATTTTGAGAGAATTGCTTCGACCAATATCGGATGCATTCATGTCAACGACTTCACAGGAATTCGCCGTCAAATTAGCTGTCCTAAAAATGGTATTCATTTTTCGGAACCAAATGGCAAATCAGAGAAATCGAACGCCGAGGAATGGGTTCGTCCGAAAATGGCAGTGGCAGTCAAGTTACTATTCAGTAGCCAGAAGTCGGTACGCAGCAGGACCGCGTCCGGCCGTGAGTTGCCGGAGTCCGCTCTCAGTGAATGTGCGGAGGTTGCGGAATCCGTCGGTCATCGGCGACGTCCGGGAGACGGGCAAGCCGGGAGGCAAACCCTCGGCCAATCTGGTTTCTTTGCTTAAGTAACGATTTCTGGTCGCTGGGCCTGACGCTGCTCCCGGAGCAGCCGGATGCCGTGCGCGGTGAACGCGGCCACGAGGAAGACGATCAGCAGCCAGTAGGGCGGCCGGGCGAGCTCCCAGACGAACAGGGCAGCGAACGCCGGCGCCCGCTGGGTGATGGCCAGCACGCCCGCCGCACACGTCAACGACAGCGCGGGGACCTGGATGTCGGTCCCTGCCACGTGGTTGAGGGCGAGGGCGACCACCGACCCCGCGGCTGCACCTGTCGCCATCGCTGGCGTGATCAGGCCGCCGACCGCGCCGGTGCGCAGGAACAGCGCGGTCGCCAGCGGCTTCAGGATCAGGATGACCGCTGCGCCACCCAGGGTCAGGCCGGCGCCGACGCTGACGATCAGGATGCTGCGGCCGTTCCCTGGAAGCTCCGGCCACCAGATCGAGCAGATGCCGGTGGCCAGCCCCGCGAACGCGATCGCGGGAACGAGCGTCCACGACCGGATCTGCGGCTTTGGCCTGGCCATCGACATCACCTTGTCGAACATCAGGCCCACCGCGACGGCGAGCGGGGAGATGGCAACCGCAAGGATGACGAACAGATAGGACAGGTGCGGGTCGGGCCACGTCAGTATGTGCTCGAGGTGGGTGACGGGAGAGGCCACCGCGACGGCGAGGCTCGACGTGATCAGCGCGGTGCCCACCGCCCTGGGATGCCAGGTGCCCAGCATGATGCGCGCGGCGAAGACGGCTCCACCGAGCGGCACGCTGTACACCGCGCCAAGTCCGGCTCCCGCTGCGCACGCCAGCAGAATCTCGCGGTCACGCGCGGTGAGCGACAGGCGCGAGGTCGCGAGATCGCCCAACGCCGCAGCGATCTGGCGCGGCGCGCCCTCGCGTCCCAGCGACGCGCCGGCGCCGACCAGCAGCACCTGCAGTCCGGCATCGATCGACATGCGCAGCCGCTGGATTGGCCGGTGCTCGGCGATCGTCGCCGTCAGCCCCGGCACGTCCCCCGAGCGGCGCAGCATCCACCAGCCGAAGCCGGTAAGTGCGCCTCCGAGCATGGGGCCGACTGCGCGCCGCACCGGGCTGCTGTTGCCGACGCCGGTCAGCAGGGTGCCGAAGTCGTAGTGGTAGGTGAGGTGTTCGACTGCATGCAGCAGCAAGGTGGTGGCGGCGCCCGCAACACCGGCGAGCAGGCCGATCATCAACACGGCGCATGCGTACTCGAGTGTGCGCCGCGCCACGTGGTGAATCTATCTTGTGCGGATGGAGCTTCCACGATTTCTCTTCGTCCATGCCCACCCCGACGACGAAACGTTGACTACCGGCGCCACGATCGCGCACTACGCAGCGCTCGGCGCCGACGTGCGAGTCGTGACGTGCACGCTGGGCGAGGAGGGCGAGGTGATCGGCGACCGGTGGGCCCGGCTCGCCGTCGACGGCGCCGACCAGCTGGGCGGCTACCGGATCGGCGAATTGTCCGCCGCCTTACGCGAATTGGGAGTGGACGCACCGATGTACCTTGGCGGCGCAGGCCGCTGGCGCGATTCGGGTATGGCGGGCACGCCGCCGCGCGGACCGCAGCGATTCGTCGACGCCGATCCCAGCGACGCCGTCGGCGCCCTGGTCGCGATCATCCGGGAGCAGCGCCCCCACGTCGTCGTCACCTACGACCCGAACGGCGGCTACGGCCATCCGGACCACATCCACGCCTACGAGGTGACGACCGCCGCCGTCGCCGCGGCAGCCGGGGCGGACTACCCGGGCGATCCGTGGCTGGTGCCGAAGTTCTATTGGACCGTGGTGGCCCGCAGCGCGATGGCGGCCGGCATCCGCGAACTGGCCGAGATGGACCTCCCGGCGGACTGGATCCTGATCCCCGCTGACGAGTTCCCTTTCGGGTTCGCCGACGACCAGATCGACGCCGTCGTCGACGCACCCGAGAGCCGGGCCGCCAAGGTGGCCGCCCTTCGGGCGCACGCGACGCAGGTCACCGTGGAGTCCGCCGGACGGGCCTGCGCGCTGTCGAACCTCGTCGCACTGCCCATCGTCGCGACCGAACACTATGTACTCGTCGGGGGCGCGGCAGGCGATCGCGACGACCGCGGTTGGGAGACCGACCTTCTCGCCGGACTGAATCTGGGTTAGCGCGGACAGGACGCGGTAGGCTCCCGTCAACACGTGGCGCGACGGAGGGATGGCGATGGACCCGGACCTGGATCCGAACCTGCAGCATCAGCAGGACCGCCTGGACAACTTCCAGTGGGTCGTCGGCTCGCTAGTGGCGCTCCTCGACAGCATGCCGACCTGACCAGTCGCGTTCCCGACTGGGCGCGCCCCGTCATCCTGTCTGTTCTCGCGTTCGACGGTGTGTTGTCCGCGGTGCTGGGGGCCTTACTGCTTCCGCTCTACGTTGGCTCGATCCCCGTTCCCATCAGTGCCCTGGCCAGCGGCCTCGTCAACGCCGCCCTGGTGTGGGCGGCGCTGCAATGGACCTCGGCGCCCCGGGTGGCAGCGCTGCCGCTGTGGACCTGGCTGGCGACCGTGGCCGCGCTGACGCTGGGCGGGCCTGGCGGTGACATCGTCTTCGGCGGCGCCGGGATCATGCAGTTCGCGCCGGTGATCTTCGTCGTGGTGGGGGCGGCGCCGCCGGGTTACGTGCTCTGGCGCCACGTCCACCCCCGCGCCTAGGAGATTTGGCCCCTGTTCACTCTGCGCTGAGGGCCGTCGCCACTCGAACTCTTACGCCCCGTGCGCAGAGCCAACGCTCGTGTTGGCGTCCCCGCTCTTGTCGGCGTCGCCGGTCTTCGAAGCCTCGCTGGTCTTCGTGCCCTGGGGCGACTCGGCAGGCTTGTTCGCGGTTGACCCACTGCCCTTGTCGCCCTTGGATGCGTCGGGCTTCGAGTCGGGCGTCTTCTCGTCCGTGGCGCTCTGGGTGCCGCCGCGCACCTCGCCCTGCGCTGCGAGGCCGCCCGACGAGCCGGTCGTCGTCGATTCGGGTTTCTTCACCTGCTCCGCTTCGGGCTTCGGAGTGACGGCTTCTGTGGCTGGCTCGGTCTCCGGCTTCGGAGTCGCCGGTTCGGTGGCGGTATCGGTGGCCGGTTGGGTCGGGCTCTTCGGGGCTTCCGGCGCGGCGGGATCGGCCGCGGGTTTGGCCGTTGGTTCGGCGGACGTGACGCCTGGCTCGTGCTTTTCGTCGACGGTTTCGGTGGTCGCTTGGGCAGTCGGCCCGGCAGCGACCTTGAGTGCCGTCGTCTGCGCAGCGGCGAACGGAATGGGCGGAAGCGGCGGCAGGAAGCTCAGTGCCCAGTTGATCTCCGCGTTGACGAACCCGATGCCCGCGTTGATCGAATCGTTGATCACGTTGGATATGCCCTGGACGAGCCCGATGCTGCCGCCGAGGACGTAGGCCGTGTTGAAGATGGCACTCGTCGCGATGGGCTCGATCAGGTCGTAGTAGAAGATGCCGATCTGTGGCGCGAAGATGCCCACCACCGGGATCCACCCGACGGCGTACTGGGCCACGTTCACGCCGTAGTCCACCCACGGGTCGATCACGTTGTAGGCATTGATGATCGCGTTCTGGATTCCGGGGAGGCCTGCCAGCGCGGCCTGTGCTGCTGCGGGCGCCGCCGACGGGGAGGCCTTGACGACCGCGCCCGGCGACGAATTCGGCGCGACCGAGTGCGGTGGGGCCAGCACGACGAACGCCACTGGCGGCTGGACCGGGGCGGTGAACGACCCCGCCGCTGCAAGGAGCGCGACCCGTTCCTTCTGCACCGATGCCGAGAGTGGAGTCAGTGCTGCTGGAAGTTCAGCGGAGGTCGGGATCGCGATCACCGCGGCCGTCAAGGCGGCGATGCCGGCCGCGACGTACGAGCGGGCGGAAACGTTCATCTCAAGACTCCCTAGGTGTGCTATCCATCTCCAACGCCGATGAACTTACGCGGGTGCCGGCCAAACGGTGGAGATGCCACTCACCGTGTCGCCGTCCTCGGACTACTGTGACCCCTATGCCAGCGGCTGTGGTTTCAGATAGTGGGACGCGCGGATGATTCTCGACGACGCCGGGGTTACAGGGGAGTGGCTCTGAACCCCCAGCGCGGCTCCGATCTGCCCAGCCCGGTGTTCCCGTCGAAGCCCCTGATGCCGAATGCCGCCGCGTTGCGGCGCGTTCTGCGGCGGGCGCGCGACGGGGTTGCCCTGAACGTCGACGAAGCCGCGATCGCGATGACCGCCCGCGGCGACGATCTCGCCGACCTGTGTGCGAGTGCTGCGCGGGTGCGGGACGCCGGCCTCGAGGCGACGGATCGGCGGGGGTCGGCCGGACGGCTTCCCATCACCTATTCGCGCAAGGTGTTCATCCCGGTGACGCACCTGTGCCGCGACACCTGCCACTACTGCACATTCGTTACCGTGCCAGGCAAGCTGCGTGCCGAGGGCAAGGGCATGTACATGGAGCCCGACGAGATTCTCGACGTGGCGCGACGCGGTGCCGAGCTGGGCTGCAAGGAAGCGCTTTTCACCCTTGGCGACCGGCCCGAGGATCGGTGGGACGAAGCCCGTCAGTGGCTCGACGAACGCGGATACGACTCGACCCTGGACTACGTGCGGGCGATGGCGATCCGGGTGCTCGAGGAGACCGGGCTGCTGCCGCACCTGAATCCTGGTGTGATGAGCTGGTCGGAGCTGTCCCGGCTCAAGCCCGTCGCGCCGTCGATGGGCATGATGCTGGAGACCACGTCGCGGCGACTGTTCGAGACGAAGGGGTTGGCCCACTACGGCAGCCCCGACAAGGATCCGACGGTGCGGTTGCGCACGTTGGACGACGCAGGCCGGCTGGCCATCCCGTTCACCACGGGCCTGTTGGTCGGCATCGGCGAGACGTTGGTCGAGCGGGCCGAGACCATGCACGCGATCCGGCGCTCGCACAAGGAGTTCGGGCACGTTCAGGAAGTCATCGTGCAGAACTTCCGGGCCAAGGAGCACACCGCGATGGCCTCGGTGCCGGATACCGGCATCGACGACTTCGTCGCGACCATCGCCGTCACCCGGTTGGTGATGGGGCCGAAGATGCGGATTCAGGCGCCGCCCAACCTGGTGTCGCGCGAGGAATGCCTTGCCCTCATCGGCGCCGGCGTCGACGACTGGGGCGGCGTATCGCCGCTGACCCCGGATCACGTCAACCCGGAACGGCCCTGGCCGGCGCTGGACGAGTTGGCTGCCATCACGGCAGAAGCCGGCTACGACCTGGTGCAACGCTTGACCGCCCAGCCGCAGTACGTGCAGGCCGGTGCGGCGTGGATCGACCCGCGCGTGCAGGGCCACGTGGACGCGTTGGCCGACCCGGACACCGGCTTGGCGCGCGACGTCAACCCGGTCGGTCGTCCCTGGCAGGAGCCCGACGAGGCGACCGAGTCGCTCGGCCGGATCGATCTACACACCGCCATCGACTCCGAGGGCCGCTTCACCGAGACCCGCAGCGATCTCGCTAGCGCGTTCGGCGACTGGGAGTCGATACGGGCGAAGGTGGAGGAGCTTGCCGCCCGCGCGCCCGAGCGCATCGACACCGACGTGCTTTCCGCGCTGCGCTCGGCCGAGAACGATCCGGCAGGCCTCAGTGACGACGAATACCTGGCGCTCGCGACCGCTGATGGCCCTGCGCTGGACGCCGTTGCCGCGCTTGCCGATTCGCTGCGCCGCGACGTCGTCGGTGACGAGGTGACGTTCGTCGTCAACAGGAACATCAACTTCACCAACATCTGCTACACCGGCTGCCGGTTCTGCGCGTTCGCCCAACGCAAGGGCGACGCCGATGCGTTCTCGCTGTCCACCGACGAGGTCGCCGACCGCGCCTGGGAGGCGCACGTCGCCGGCGCCACCGAGGTCTGCATGCAGGGCGGCATCGATCCCGAGCTTCCCGTCACGGGGTACGCCGACCTGGTGCGCGCGGTCAAGGCGCGGGTGCCGTCGATGCACGTGCACGCCTTCAGCCCGATGGAGATCTCAAATGGCGTGACGCGCAGCGGCATCTCGACTCGCGAGTGGCTGATCAGCCTGCGCGAGGCGGGCCTTGGTTCCATCCCCGGCACCGCCGCGGAGATCCTCGACGACGAGGTCCGCTGGGTGCTCACCAAGGGCAAGCTTCCGACGTCGGCGTGGATCGAGGTCGTCACCACCGCACACGAGGTGGGACTGCGGTCGAGCTCGACGATGATGTACGGACACGTCGACACCCCGAAGCACTGGGTCGGTCACCTCAACGTGCTGCGCGGCATCCAGGACCAAACGGGCGGGTTCACCGAGTTCGTGCCGTTGCCGTTCGTGCACCAGTCCTCGCCGCTCTACCTCGCCGGTGGGGCGCGGCCGGGTCCGACGCACCGCGACAACCGCGCCGTGCACGCCCTTGCCCGGATCATGTTGCACGGCAGGATCGATCACATCCAGACCAGCTGGGTGAAACTCGGCGTCGAGCGCACCCAGGTGATGCTCAACGGCGGTGCCAACGACCTCGGCGGCACCCTCATGGAGGAGACCATCTCGCGGATGGCGGGCTCGGAGAACGGGTCGGCGAAGTCCGTCGCCGAACTCGTCGCGATCGCCGAGGGCATCGGCAGGCCTGCCCGGCAGCGCACCACCACCTACGCGCCACTGGCCGCCTAAGAGTCGCTCCTCGCCGGTCGATCGGCGGAAATCTTCCGCCGTCGTGAACCGGCTGCCAGGCTCAGCACGTATAGAGGGAGACGACCGTCATCGTCGTCTGCCGAGCCGAGGAGAATCTTGACCACGATCTGGGGATTGCCCGCCCATGCCCTGCTGGTCCACGCCATCGTCGTGCTGGCACCCCTGACGGCGGCGCTGGAGATTCTCTGCGGGTTCTGGCCCGCCGCTCGCCGCCGGTTGGTGTGGTTGGTGCTCGCCCTTGCCGCCGGGACGACGGTGCTGACGCCGATCACCACCGACGCGGGCGAGTGGTTGAAGGACCAGCGAGGCGCCAACGTCAGCCCGATCCTGCAGCAGCACGCCGAGCGTGGCGACTGGATGATCTACTTCTCCGTCGCACTGCTCGTCGTCGCGGTGGCACTGGCGGTGCTGCACTGGCTCGAGGGGCGATCGGACAAGCGTCGGACGGCGGCCACCGTGGTGGTCGCGATCGTCGCCCTCGTCGTCGGCGTCTCGTCGATCGTGACGGTCGCGCGGATCGGGCACACCGGTGCGCAATCCGTGTGGGGCAAGTCGAACTAGGGCGTATCCAACGAATGGCCTCGGCCCGTCGGGGTCGGAAGGCGAGCGATCCCGACGGTTGAAACAACCTTGTTTTCTGAATACCGTCGATCCCGATAATTAGGGCCGTCAAGCCGTCGGGATGCCAGTGGGCTGAAATTGCCGTCTACGTACATCGACTTGATCCAGCGAACTTATTGTCCATCGTAACTGCTGGAAAAGTATCAACTGTATGCTCATGGCAAATGCACAGCTCACCTAGCATGCCTGTGGGTGTCCGCGATGGCATTATGAGTCCACACACGATTGCGTGATGCGCCAACGGAGCTATGGGTTAGCTGTGAGCAATGCCGCGTCAGTGCGGGCCGTGGTCATGGCGATATGAAGGGATTTCACGCGACGTGAGCCGGTCGGCGCTGATTACGGGTATCACCGGGCAGGATGGCATGTACCTCGCCGAGTTGCTGATCGAGAAGGGCTACGACGTCTTCGGGCTCGTCCGCGGCCACGGCAATAGGCGGGAGGACACGCTCCGCCGCGAACTTCCCGACGTCAGGCGGATCAGCGGTGACTTGATCGACCTGCCCAGTCTGAACCAGGCGATGAGGGTCGCCCAACCCGACGAGGTGTACAACCTGGGCGCAGTCACCTTCGTCGAGTACTCCTGGCGAAACCCGCGGGTGACCACGGAGGTAACCGCCGGAGGTGTCCTCAACGTGTTGGAGGCCGTGCGGCTGTGTCAGGAACGGACCGGCACGCCCATCCGCATGTACCAGGCGTCCAGCGCGGAGATGTTCGGTCGCGTGCAGGAGGTCCCCCAACGCGAAACCACCTTGTTGTGGCCGCGGTCGCCGTACGGAGTTGCCAAGGCCTACGGCCACCACATGACCGTGAACTACCGCGAGTCCTACGGGCTGCATGCGAACTGCGGCATCCTGTTCAACCACGAGTCCCCGCGCCGGGGAACGGAATTCGTGACGAGGAAGATCTCACAGGCGGTGGCCAGGATCTCCCTGGGGTTGCAGGACCACTTGCTGCTTGGCAACCTGCGCGCCGAACGGGACTGGGGTTTCGCTGGGGACTACGTCGAGGCGATGTACCTCATGCTCCAGGAGGACGAGCCAGGCGATTACGTGATCGCCACCGGCGAGACGCACCCCGTCACGGAGTTCTTGGACCTCGCCTTTGGCGTCGTCGGGATCGACGACTGGACGTCGTATGTCCGCGTCGACGAGCGGTTCATCCGCCCCGCCGAGGTAGACCAGCTGGTCGGCGATCCGAGCAAGGCGCACGCGGTGCTCGGCTGGAAACCGAAGGTGGAGTTCCCCGAACTCGTCGAGATGATGGTCCGCAGCGACCTCGACCGCGAGCACCGGGCGGCGGCATGCTGACCCGGGTGACGTTCCTGCTTGCCAAGGATCCCGCGTGCGAACAGGGCGGCGACCTGGCCACGTCGCGAGTGGTAATGCGGCTGGCTGCCGACGCGTTCGACGTCTCGGCGATTTGCCTCGCGGCCGAGGGCGGCACGCACCGCTACGACCTGGGGCCCGGCATCGACCTGGTGAAGGTGCCAAAGCCCCCGGTGGCTCCAGCTCGGCTGATGCTCAAGGCGGCGCGGTCGCGTCGGAGCCTGGTGCATGAGCGCTTCGACCTCGACGCCCTGCTGCCGGCCATGGAGGCGTCCGACGCCGACGTGTTCGTGGCTGAACACAGCTACATGGCGGAGACGTTCTTGCGCAGCACGCGACGCGGCGACGCGCGTCTGATCATCAACACGATCAACACGGAATCCCAGGTGTGGAAGGCGACTCGCGGCTGGCTGGGCCGGCGGGAGGGCCCCCGGATCCTGCGCGACGAGGTGCGCGTCGCCCGTGCAGCCGACGCAGTGGGAACCTACGACGCCGAGGAGGCGGAGTTCTACCGCGACCACGGCGTGCCTGCGGCCCGCTGGATCGATCTGACCTTCCCGCCGCAGCAGCAACTCGACATCGCTTCGACCGCACCGCGATTGGTGTTCTTTGGCGTCCGCGACTGGCCACCGAACCAGGAGGCCTTCCTGAGATCGCTGGAGCTGTGGCCGAGGATCTCGGCGGGCATACCCGAAGCCGAACTTTGGATCGCGGGCGCCAAGAAGCCAGGCGCCCGCGACCCGCAGTACCCACCGGGCGTGCACGACGTCGGGTTCGTGCCCGACCTCGCCGAGTTCCTATCCACCTGTCGCGCACTGATCGCGCCCATCAACACCGGAGGAGGCGTGCGGGCCAAACTGCTCGACGCCGCGAGCCGTGGCCTGCCCGTGGTCGCGACCACGCCTGCCATCGGATCGCACGGACCGCTGTTGAACCTCGCGGCTCACGACGACGATGACGACTTCGTCGACCAGTGCCGGCGCTTCCTCCTGGACCGCTCGGCGGCGGCCACTGCGGGGCGGGAGTTGTACGAGCTCAACCGCCTGCACTGGGAGCAGGAGCGTCCGCGGCAAAGCATCGAGGACCTCCTCGGTGCGGCAGCGCAAGTGATCTGAGCCGCGGATCAATCCAATGCCGAAGCGGCCCTTCGGGTTGTCCGATGAGCGCAGCCGGGCGACGCTGGCGCTGACGTGGCTCGGTTGGCTGTGTGCGAATCATCCGTGGCGTGTACTCGCCGCGTGGGCCATCGTCGTTGCGGCGATCGTTGGACTCGCCGCGGGAGTGGGCGGCCGGCCGCAAGACGATTACAACGCACCCCGAACGCCCACTGAATACTCGGCTTTGACGAGTCGCTGGCCCGCCGCGGGCGGTACCGACGCGCGGGTGGTCGTCCGAAAGCCTTCTGGTCGGTTGGCGCCGGCCGAGCTAGCGGTCCTACGGGATCGACTACGGGGGATGCCCGGAGTGTCAGCGGTGTCGATGGAGCGTGTGTCGAAGGCCGGCGATGTGGCATTGGTGAACGTGCTGTACGACGTTCCGATCAATGACATTCCCGGGTCTTCGGGGGTAGACGCATTGCGGCAGGCAATCGCGCCGGTTCAGCGCTCGGGCGTGCAGATCGAACTCGGGGGCGAAGTACCGGAGAACTACACCGCCGACGGCGGCACTCTGGAACGCGTTGCCCTGATCGCGGCCGTCTGCCTCTTCGTGGTCGTCTGTGGCTCGGTGGTCGCTGCCGGTATCGCATCCGCCGTGCAGATATTGGGCGTCGGCACGGGTCTTGCACTGATGTTCATCATCACCGGTCTCGGCGTCGCCACCAGCACCGCGGCACCCATGATTGCGACCATTCTCGGCGTCGCCGTTGGCGTCGACTACGTCTTGCTGTATCTCTCGCGCTTCCGCGGATATCGTCGGTTTGGCCATGACGTGCGCACTGCCGCCGCAGAGACGAACGGGTCAGCCGGACGGTCGATAGTCATCGCCGGGGCGACGGTGATCGTGTCGCTACTGGGGCTGCGCATCGTCGGGATTTCACAGTTCTCCAACTTCGGATATGCAACCGCCCTCGTTGTCGGCGCGGTCGTGCTGACCACCGTCACCGTCCCTCCTGCCGTGTGTGGATTGGTAGGACACCGGCTGCCGCAAGCGGACTCGACGAAGTCGGAAGCGTTTCATCGGAGGTGGACGCGGCGCTGGGCCGAGCAGTTGGTCAAACGGCCCGTGTGCTGGAGTGTCGCGGCGTTCCTCGCGCTCCTTCTGCTCGCAGCCCCCGTTGTCGACATGCGGACGTGGCCGCGAGACGCTGGCAGCCGCTCCACCTCCGACACGGTCCGCCGCGCCCACGACTTGATCGCCTGCGACTTCGGTCCCGGGGCGAACGGACCGTTCAAGCTCATCGTCGACGCCCGTTCCACGAGCTTCCAATCCGTGACCACGACGGTCGAGAATCTGCGTGAAACCGCCGGTGTAGCAACGATCCTCGCCCCGGTTTACAGCGCCGACCGAACGGCCGCCGTTTACGTCATCGAGTCGACCACCGCGCCAGCATCCGAGGCGACAGCCGACACGCTGCGCCGAATCCGCGCTGAGCTGCCCGACGGCATGTACGTCACCGGCCTCGCACCCTACTTCGCGGATGTCTCCGATCGATTCGTTCGTCAGTTCTGGGTGTTGATACTCGTAGTCATCGGGATTGCGGCAGCCTGTCTCGCCGTCGCCTTCCGTGCGCCACTTCTCGCGATCGCGGCCGGGCTGGTGAAGTTCTCGGGTATCGCGGCGACGTACGGCGTCCTCGTTGCCCTCTTTCAATGGGGTTGGGGCGCAGAGCTTCTAGGATTGCCCGGAGCCGTGCCGCTTTCCAGTTGGGCCGCGGTCCTCATCTTCGTCATCGTGTTCGGGACGTGCACCGACTACGAAGTCTTCATGCTTTCGCGTATCGACGACGTCGAGCGGCGACAGACGGGTGTCCTGTCGGCATCACCGGTGGTGATCAGTGCGGCCACGGTCGTGGTTGCGGTGTTTCTCGCCTTCGCCCTAGACCCCGATGTCATCGTCAAGATGACGTGCGTCGGAGTGGCCGTCGGGATACTCATCGACGTCGTTGCCGTTCGAATGATCCTGATGCCGGTGATGATGCTGAAGCTTGGCAGACTCGGAACTCGACGCGGTGCCGCCGGTCGGACATTTCCGCGCAGGCGTGCTAGTCAGAGGAGTGACCTCATCCCAGACGCACACCACTGACGGACGCCCACGAGCCAGGGGACTCGGGATCCCCCTGCCCGGCGAGCCGGGCCCGCTCAATGCGATCACCGACGTCGCGGGCATCGAAGTCGGAACCGTGACGCTCATCGACGGTGACGGCCCGCTTCACGTCGGGCGGGGACCGGTACGCACCGGCGTCACCGCGATCCTGCCTCGCGGACGCGACGGGGTGGGGCGTGCGTGCGCGGCGGGCTGGTACTCGCTCAACGGCAACGGCGAGATGACCGGCACCACGTGGATCGAAGAGGCAGGCGCATTCAATCTGCCCATCCTGCTGTCGAATACGCACGCCGTTGGCGCGTGCCACACCGGCGTCGTGAGCTGGGTGAACCGGGTCCATCCGATGCTGGCTCGGCAATGGTTGTTGCCGGTGTGCGCCGAGACGTGGGACGGCTACCTCAACGACATCAACGGCGCGCACGTGCGCCCCGAACACGCGGAGGCCGCGCTCGACGCTGCCGCGCCGGGCCCGGTGGCGGAGGGATCGGTGGGAGGCGGCACCGGGATGAACTGCTACGAGTACAAGGGCGGAAACGGCACCGCCTCGCGGATCGTCGGATACGGCCGCCACGAGTTCACGGTGGCGGCGTTCGTGCAGGCGAACTTCGGGTCGCGAAGCGAACTGACCGTCGCGGGCCGACACGTCGGTGCGGTGCTCGCCGACGACAACCCCCTCGACGGCGACTGGTTCGCCGAGGATCTGCGCCCGCCACCCGGTGCGGGTTCGGTGATCGTCGTCATCGCGACCGACGCACCGCTTCTGCCGGGACAGTGCAAGGCGCTGGCCCGGCGGGTGCCGCTCGGGCTGGCGCGGACCGGCACCGCGGGCAGCCACTTCTCCGGTGACATCTTCCTGGCGTTCTCCACCGCCGACGCCGCGGGCCTGGACGGTGGGTTCCAGCTCGGCGCGCCCGGCGACGACGAGTTCGGCACCATGAAATTCATCCCGTGGGGGCGGATGGACGCGTTCTATACCGGCGTCGTGCAGGCGGTCGAGGAAGCGGTGCTCAACGCGATGGTGGTCAACGACGATATGGTCGGCAGGGACGGCCACCGCTCGCCGCGGCTGCCCATCGACAGGCTGACGGCGGTCCTCGCAGAAACTCGTCACTAGAATCGGAACAAAATCGGACTGCGGTCCGTTTAGACTTGGTGAGGCGCCGGAAGGGCCGGCGTCCGCAGTCAAGGAGACCAGACATGACCGCAGCAGTAGCCACCGACCTCAGCACCGGAACCTGGGCCATCGACCCCGTCCACTCGTCGATCAGCTTCTCGGTGCGCCACCTCGTGGTGAGCAAGGTTCGCGGCAACTTCGAGGCGTTCAGCGGTGCTGTCGTCGTCGCAGAGGACGGCACCCCTTCGGTGAGTGCCGAGATTTCGATCGATTCGCTCCACACCGGCAACGAGCAGCGTGACGCGCACGTGAAGGCCGCCGACTTCCTCGACGCCGAGAAGTTCCCCACCGCGAGCTTCGTCTCGACCGGTGTGCGCTCGGCAGGCGACAACTACGTGCTCGACGGTCAGTTCACCCTGAAGGGCGTCACCAAGCCGATTGAGCTGACGCTGGAGTTCAACGGCGTCAACCCGGGCATGGGCCATGGCGCGGTTGCCGGCTTCGACGCGTCGGTCGTGTTGAACCGCAAGGACTTCGGCATCGACATCGACATGCCGCTGGAGACCGGCGGCGCCGTGGTTGGCGACAAGGTGACCATCTCGCTGGCGATCGAGGCGCTCAAGCAGGCCTGAGCGCACTCCCGCTCCTGCGCGAGCGTGCGTGAACTGCTGCAGTTTTGCGGCGTGTCGAGAGACAAACGCGCACGCTCGCGCAGAGGGTGGGTTACCCACCCGCGCAGCCAAGCGGCTGAGCTAGAAGCTCGCGGCCAGCTCCGTGCCCTGCCGGATGGCGCGCTTCGCGTCGATCTCCGCGGCGACGTCGGCCCCGCCGATGACGTGTGGCTCGATGCCGTTTCGCCGCAGCCCGTCTTCGAGATCGCGCACCGACTCCTGACCCGCGCAGATGATCACGTTGTCGACGGCGAGGACGCGACCGTCCGAGTGGTCGGAGCCGAAGCTGATGTGCAGGCCCTCGTCGTCGATGCGCTCGTAGTTGACCCCCGAGAGTTGTTGCACCCCCTTGGCCTTCAGCGATGCGCGGTGCACCCAGCCCGACGTCTTGCCGAGCCCGCGGCCCTGCGGCCCCTTGGTCCGCTGCAGCAGGTAGACCTCGCGAGCAGCCGGCAACGGTATGGGCGTGGTGAGCCCGCCGCGCGCCTCCTGCGGGTCGGCCACCCCCCACTCCGCCTTCCACTCCTTGAGGTGTTGAGGCGATCGGATGCCGTCTGTCGGCTCCGCCGACGTGGTCACAAGGAACTCGCTGACGTCGAACCCGATGCCTCCCGCGCCGACGACCGCCACGGTCTTGCCGATCGGCTTGCCGAGGATGGCCTCGGTGTAGGACAGCACCATCGGATGGTCGATCCCCGGGATGTCGGGCAGTCGCGGGGTGACGCCCGTTGCGAGCACCACCTCGTCGAAACCGGACAGCTCGTCGACCGTGGCGCGAGTGCTCAGCCGCACCTCGACGTCGTGCTTGTCGAGCATCCGCGTGTAGTAGCGGATGGTCTCGTTGAACTCCTCCTTGCCGGGAATCCTTCGCGCCAAGTCGAATTGACCGCCGATCGCGTTTCCCGCCTCGAACAGCGTGACGCTGTGGCCACACTCGGCCGCCGTCACCGCGGCGGACAATCCCGCGGGCCCCGCGCCGACCACCGCGACCTGCTTCACCCGCCGCGTCGGGCCGAGCAGCAGCGTGGTCTCGTGGCCGGCCCGCGGGTTGAGCAGACAGGACACCGTCTTGTGCACGAACGCGTGATCGAGGCAGGCCTGGTTGCACGCGATGCAGGTGTTGATCTCGTCGGCGGCATCGGCGCTGGCCTTGTTCACCCAGTTCGGATCGGACAGCAGTGGCCGCGCCATCGAGATCAACTGGACGTGGCCCTCGGCGAGGATCTGCTCGGCGGACTGCGGCATGTTGATCCGGTTCGACGCCACCACCGGGATCCCGACGTACTCGGCCACCGCGTTGCTGATGTCGACGAACGCGCTGTTGGGTACCGACGTGACGATGGTGGGCACGCGGGCCTCGTGCCAGCCGATGCCGGAGTTGATGATGGTGGCTCCGGCCGCCTCGACTTCGGTTGCCAGCGCGATGATCTCGTCCCAGCTCTGGCCGCCCTCGACGTAATCCGCCACCGACATGCGGTAGCAGATGATGAAGTCCACGCCGACCGCTTCACGGGTGCGGCGCACGATCTCGACGGGCATCCGGCGCCGCTTCTCGGGTGTGCCGCCCCATCCGTCCTTCCGCTTGTTCGTGCGCGGTGCCAGGAACTGGTTGAGCAGGTAGCCCTCGCTGCCCATGATCTCGACGCCGTCGTAGCCGGCCTCGCGGGCCAGCAGGGCGCACCGCACGAAGTCGTCGATGGTTCCCTCGACGTCCCGGAGCGCGCGTGGCCGGAACGGATTGATCGGCGCCTTGATCGACGATGCGCTGACCGAGAACGGGTGGTAGGCATAGCGTCCCGCGTGCAGTACCTGCAGCAGGATCTTGCCGCCCTCGTCGTGCACGGCCGACGTGACGCGGCGGTGACGCTTCGCCTCGGCCGACGACACCATCTGCGCGGCGAACGGCAGCAGCCAACCGGTCCGGTTGGGCGCGTACCCGCCGGTGATGATGAGCCCGACGCCGCCGCGGGCACGTTCGGCGAAATACGCTGCCAGCCGGTCGATGTGGCTGGCGCGGTCCTCCAACCCGGTGTGCATCGAGCCCATGATCACCCGGTTGCGCAGCGTGGTGAAACCGAGATCCAACGGCGACAACAGGTTTGGATACGGATCGGTCTTTGGATAAGGATCGGTCACAGTGCCCCCCTCAAGGCAGTGGCTACTTCGTCGAGCCAGTCGATGGCGCCTTCCTCGGCGCGGATGCCGCCGCGCAGCACGAGGTACTGATGCAGTGCACTACCGGTGAGCGCACCGGGGGCGGGGAATTGGTGCTTCATCAATTCGAGGAAGGTGTCCAGGAGCGCGGCCCGCTCGTCGCGCAGCGCCGCGGCCTGGGCGCGCACCACGTCGACGTCGCCGTACGCGGCGCCGCGAACCTTCACGGCCAGATCGCGGGTGCGGTTGTCGGCGACAACGCTTCCACGGCCGGACAGCGGTTCGGCGATCCAGCGGGCCAGCTCGGCGCGGCCGCCATCCGAGACGGTGTACACCTTCTTGTCCGGCCTGCCCTGCTGGACGACGGGTGTGACGTGCACCCAGCCGTCGTCCTCCATGGTGCGCAGGGTCCGGTAGATCTGCTGGTGGGTAGCGGTCCAGAAGTGGCCGATGGACCGGTCGAACCGGCGGGCCAGCTCGTAGCCAGAGCCGGACTGCTCGCACAGCGACACCAGGATCGCGTGAGGGAGTGCCACGACGGCAGCTTAGGATCCCGCGTCGCCCCTATGCAACTTGTTGCACTGCATCAAGACGCATAGGGGCGACCGGATTCGTCGGCGATGATCACCGCCGGGTCGTCCGGTCACCCCTTGACCTGGAAGTTCGGGTCAGCACCAGTTCACGTCGACGTTGGTGCCTCCGTTGTTGACGGTCACCGAGCAACCGACCTGCTGATAGGTCGCCGCGTTGTGACTAGTGCTGTAGACGGCGTCATGGGTCGGGCCGGTGTTGCCCGTTGCGGCCATGGCGGGGCTCGCCATTCCGACGGTCAACGCGGCAAAGGTGCCTGCTGTGGCCAGGCCGAGGATCAACTTCTTCATTTCGACTCCTTGATTGAGCTTAGCTGAGCTAAGCGTTGCTATAAAACGTTCAACGCGCACCTATGTGGCCGTGTTCCGGACAGGCGTAGGTTTTTCCGATTCGCAAACGATCACAGTTGGGTCACGGAGTTGTTCCAGATCACACCGGCGCCGTCGGACCGCGAAAGGGCGTGCCCCTAGGCGACTTGTATGTGCAACGTCTAGTATCAGTAACCACGCGGCACCCATAACGGGCGGCGCGTGAAGTTAGGGCACACTGAGACAGCCGTGCAGGTATGAACACCGCATACTGGCGTCGGCCTCTCACCGAGCCCAACCAGACTGACACTGCCGCCAGCCCAATCAGGAGTCGAGGAGACCTTCGTGACGTACACGATCGCCGAGCCTTGCGTGGACATCAAAGACAAGGCATGCATCGAGGAATGCCCCGTCGATTGCATCTACGAGGGCGCTCGGATGTTGTACATCCACCCCGACGAGTGCGTGGACTGCGGCGCCTGCGAGCCGGTCTGCCCGGTCGAGGCGATCTACTACGAGGACGACGTCCCCGATCAGTGGAGCGGCTACACCCAGATCAACGCCGACTTCTTCAGCGAGCTGGGGTCACCGGGCGGCGCATCGAAGGTCGGTCAAACCGACAACGATCCGCAGGCCGTGAAGGACCTGGCGCCGCAGGGCGAGGACTGACGACGGCCAGGTCGCTCTCCGGGCCCGTTTCGGGGGCGCTGCCGGTGTTCCCCTGGGACACGCTGGCCGACGCCACCGCCAAGGCCAAGGCGCATCCCGACGGCATCGTCGACCTCTCGGTCGGCACGCCCGTCGATGAGGTAGCTCCGGTCATCCGTACCGCGCTCGCCGACGCGAGCGGCGCGCCCGGCTACCCAACCACCGCAGGCACTGCGGCCCTGCGTGCATCCGCGACGTCGGCACTGCGGCGTCGGTACGGCATCACCGACGTCGCCGACGACGCCGTGCTGCCCGTCATCGGCACCAAGGAACTCATCGCTTGGTTGCCCACGCTGCTCGGGCTCGGTCCCGATGACCTCGTCGTGGTGCCCGAACTGGCCTACCCGACCTACGACGTCGGCGCGCGGCTCGCTCGCACGCAGGTGATGCGCGCCGACTCGCTCACCCAACTCGGTCCGCAGACGCCGAAGCTGGTGTTCCTCAACTCGCCGAGCAACCCCACCGGCGCGGTTCTCGGCGTCGAGCACCTCCGCAAGGTCGTCGGCTGGGCGCGTGACCGTGGCGCGTTGATCGCCTCCGACGAGTGCTATCTGGGCCTTGGCTGGGATGCCGAGCCGGTCTCGGTGCTGCATCCGTCGGTCTGCGACGGCGACCACACCGGCCTGCTCGCGGTGCACTCGCTGTCCAAGACGTCGTCGTTGGCCGGTTACCGCGCAGGCTTCGTTGCCGGTGATCCCGCCGTCGTCGCCGAGTTGCTGGCCGTGCGCAAGCACGCCGGGATGATGGTCCCGACGCCGGTGCAGGCCGCGATGGTGGCCGCGCTCGACGACGACGCGCACGAGAAGGAACAGAAGGAGCGCTACGGGCGCCGGCGGGTCGCCCTGCTGCGCGCGGTGCGTGACGCCGGTTTCACGGTCGACGACTCCGACGCGGGCCTGTATCTGTGGGCCACCCGTGGTGAGCCGTGCCGCGAGACCGTCGCGTGGCTGGCGGAGCGCGGAATCCTGGTTGCCCCAGGCGAGTTCTACGGACCGCGCGGTGCCGACTACGTGCGGATGGCGCTGACCGCCACCGACGAGCGGATCGACGCCGCGGTGCACCGCCTGAGCACCTGACGTGCGCGACGGGACGATCGCTGGTCCGCACGGCTCGATCTACTACCGGATCGCAGGCGATTCGGATGCGGTGCCGCTACTGGTGATTCACGGCGGACCGGGCATGTCGCACGACTACTTGCGCGACCTCGATGCCCTGTCCGACGAGCGTCCTGTGATCTACTACGACCAGATCGGCTGCGGCCGGTCCGACCGGCCAGACGACCCCGGCCTCTGGACGCTTGCCACCTTCGCCGCCGAGATCGACACCGTACGTGGCGCGTTGGGGCTCGATCGGATCCATCTGTTCGGCCAGTCCGCAGGCGGCTGGATCGCCATCGACTACGCGCTGCGCGCCCCCACTGGGCTGGCCAGCCTGCATCTGGCCAACACCTGCGCGAGCATCCCGCACTTCGAACGCGGGGTGGCGCAGTTGAGGGCTGCGCTGCCCGGCGGTGCGGGCGCCGTCATCGACGCATGCGAATCGGCTGGCACCACAACCGGTCCCGAGTATCTGGCGGCCGTCGGCCTTTTCAACCGACTGCACTTCATGGGCACCGACGACGTCCCCGCTGGTGTGCAGGCCTCGTTGCGGGCGCTGAACCCCGCGATTTACAGGGCGATGGTCGGCACGGGGTTGACGTTCACCGGCAACATGGCGGGCTGGGACGTCATCGACCGACTCGGCGACCTCGACCTGCCGGTGCTGGTGACCTCAGGACGATTCGACGAGATGACGCCGGACGCGGTGCGCCCCATGGTCGATGCGATCCCCGGCGCACAGTGGCACCTCTTCGAGGAGTCCGCGCACCTGCCCATGGTCACCGAGACCGACGCGTTCATGCGGGCGACGCGGGAGTTCCTGGCCTCGGCGTAGCCGAGGTGTCAGTCGAGCAGGCCCAGCGCCATCGCGGTGGTGACCGCCGCCGTGCGGTCGGACACGTCCAGTTTGTTGAAGGCCCGCAACAGATGTGTCTTCACCGTGGCCTCACTGATGTGCAGTGCCCGCCCGATCTCGGCGTTGGTCGTGCCCTTGGCCACCAGGCCGAGCACCTCGACCTCGCGCGAGGAGAGGGACACCGATGCGGGTTGGCGCACGAAGCGAACCAGCCTGTCCGCCACCGACGGAGCGAGCACCGTCTTGCCGCGCGCCGCGTCGCGCACGGCGTCGGCCAGCTCGACGCGGGAGGCATCCTTGAGCAGATACCCCGCGGCACCGGCTTCGACGGCGCGCAGGATGTCGGCATCGGACTCGTAGGTGGTGACCACCACGATCCGGATCGACGGTGATGCGGCGAGGATCCGCTCGGTGGCCGTCACACCGTCCACGTCGGGCATGCGCAGATCCATCAGAATCACGTCTGGGCGCAAGGATTCGGCAAGCGCCACCGCCTCTGCCCCCGACCCCGCCTCCCCGACGACGATGAGGTCGTCTTCGGCGTTGATCATGCCGCGCAGGCCCTCGCGGACGACCGGGTGATCGTCGACGAGCAGTACTCGCGTCGTCGTCACGTCGGCACCTCGACTTCGACGGTGACTCCGCCGCCGGGCGTCGGCGACACCGACATCGTGCCACCGACCTGGGTTACGCGTGCCTTCATCCCGCGAAGGCCGAATCCCTCGGCGTGATCCTCGGCGAGGCCGATTCCGTTGTCCATCACCGAGAACCGGACTCCACGGCCGGTGGCCGAGAGTTCGACGTGCACCTCGCTGGCCTGTGAATGCTTGCGGACGTTGGCGAGTGCCTCCTGCGCGCCGCGCAGCAACACCACGTCCGAGGCCATGCCAAGAGCGGGAAGCTCGCGGCCGGTGTTTACCGTCACCGTGATGCCGGTCTCGGCCGACAGCCGGTCGGCTAGACGCCGGATCGCGGCAGGCAGTGAGCTGTCGTCGAGGGCGGCGGGCGCCAGATCGGCGACCATCACACGCGCCTCGGCGAGGTTCTCCCTTGCGGTGGCGCGGATCAACTCGACGTGTCTGCTCGCCGCGACCGGGTCGGTGTCCAGCTCGGCCTCGACGGCTTGGGCGAGCGCCACGATGCTGGTGAAGCCCTGCGCCAAGGTGTCGTGTATCTCCAAAGCGAGGCGCTCGCGTTCGGCCGCGGCACCCGATTGCCGCGACAGGCGGGCGGTCTCGGCCCGGGTGGCCTCGAGTTCGCCGACCAGGACGGCCAGTCTCTCGCGTTGCCGGATCGCCGTCATGATCACCGTGCCGATCACCGGGGCCGCGATCACGCCGATCAGGGTAATGGCAACCCCCAGAGCCATATACGGCACGTGGGTGCCCTTGGTCAGAAGGGTGAGGGTCAGCGGGGTGACGTTCACCGCGGTCGTCACCAGCAGTGCGGGCATCAACGGCAACGTCGAGAACACCAGCGGGTAGAGCGCCGGTATCGCCGCGACGGCGATCGGCGAAGCCCACAACGCGACCACCCAAAGCCCGACCAGGGTCGCGACGAAAGCCACTGTTCGCCAGTCGAATTCGGGCGAACGGATGATCCGACGGCCGAAGGTCAGGACGCATGCCACGATGACGGCCAGCGCCGAGACGGCCACGGGAACGTTGCCAGGGATACGATCATTCAGCAGCACGATGGCCACCATCGCCGCAAGGCACAGACCTGCAATGTAGGCCTCCCACAGCCAATGCCAGTCACTCGCGTTCGGTCCAGCGGCCTGCGACCGGTGCGGGTCAGCGGCTTCCATTACGCGATGCTAGCCGTTGGAGGGGACCCAATTGCCGTGAAATCCGTTCGGCACCCTGGCCGGAAGGTGAACGGTGGCCACGGTGTCCAGCGTCTGGCCGTCGAGCAGAACCAGATCACTGCGATCGGCGGCGCGGTCGTAGACGAATCCCATCACCACTCCGTCATCCTCTGCAGCGTCCGGCGCCGACGGCACGAAGACGAACTCGCCGGGTTCGCGGCCTGGACCGAAGCCGACCGTCTGGCGGGCGCCCGTCACCATGTCGTGCCGCAGGATCGCCTCCGGCGCCGTGATCACCCGATTCGCGGGAGCGTAGCCGACCGCGTACCCGTAGCGGTGACGCCGGCCGACCAGGCGCTCGTCGACACGGGGGAACTCCTGCGGGCGGTCATCGAGCCGTTCCTCGCGAACCGTTCCAGCAGTGAGGTCCACCGTCCACCGGTCCAGCGTCCGTGAGCCGAACATGTCGACCTCGTCGGCGAACACCGACTCGTAGCGGACGACGTCCAGCACCACCTTCTCGCCATCGGGACCGGCCTCGTCGAAGGCATTGAGCGGGTGAAAGACGTAACACGGCTGCACCTCGAACCAGTGGATGTCGGCGGCCGTGCCCGTCCTCGGCAGCAGACCGATGCGGGCTTGCCGCCCCGGCGCCCAGCGATATGGGTACCCGCCGAACTGCGGTGGGCCACCCCGCTCGGATGCCCGCATCGCCGACCGGATCATGAAGTCCGGCGCGGCGTGGCGCGCGGCGAACCGGGTCAGCCAACGGCCTACCGCCTTGCCCGGTCGGCTAGACACCGGCCCGGTGAGGTTGAGCACCACCGGAAGGTCATAGATCACGACGTACTTCTCGGTGAGCGAGAAGTCGTGCATCATCGTCTGCTCGTCGAGCTTGATGTCCACCGTGTGCCGCACCCGGCCGTCGACGCCGGTCACCGTGTACTGGACGAGGCTGCCGCGCATGGGGTTGTACGACACGGCGTGGAGTTCGCCGGTGACCGGATCGCGTTTGGGGTGTGCGGTATAGCCGGCGAACAGCGACCCGCAGAAGTCGGACGGGCCAACGGTTTCGAGTTCGTCGGTCAGTTCGTAGGGCCGTACCCCGGCTTCGGCGATGGCCAACGTGCGTCCGCCGTGGCCAATGACGTTGGTGTTGGAGGCGAAGTCGAAGCCGCCGTTGTGCGGGCCGCCGGGCCAGTGCTCCCCGAGCTTGCGGGCGACGTCGGCCGACCGCACCCAGCGGTTGCGGTACCACTGCGCGTTTCCGTCGCGTAGCCGCAGCCCGTGCACCATGCCCTCGCCGAGGAACACGTGGTACCGCTGCGGATCGGGGTCCTCGAGCGGGTTGGGCCCGATCCGCAGGTAGCGGCCGTCGAGGTACTCCGGGATCGAGCCGGTGACTTCGAGGTCGGTCGCCGTGACCTCGTGTCGAACCGGCGCCCAGTTCCCGCTGAGGTAGGGGTTCTCGGACTGTGTCGTGGGCGGGACGGTTGTCGTCATGCGGGTGTCTCCCTTACGTCGATCGCGATGGGTATGCCGGTGTCGAACCAATAGCGGTGCAAATCCTGGATCTTCGTGCGAGTCGGCAGGCCGCGCAGATGCAGTGCGCATTCGCCGTAGTCGAAGGAATGGACGGTTTCGCAGAGCGCCTCGCGGGCGTGCTGCAGTTCTGCGGTGTCCGTGATCTCTCGTGCGATCCCGGGGAGCGTGGCATCGCGCAGCGCCAACCGGACTTTGGGGTTGGCGCGGATGTTCCACACCCACGCCTGGACCGCATTCGGCCGCGTTACGGCGAGATGCGGCGGCCGCAGCGCGACCAGATAGACCCGATCACCCCGCCGAACCGCTCGAACGCACTTGCTCCGTGGCTTGCCGGTCTTGCGCCCGGTGGTGGTGAGGACCCCGAACCCGGCAGGCGTCGACACACGGAAGAGCGGCCGCATCAACGCGCTGAGGACGCGGCCGTCCCTGCCGGAGCGCAACAGATTTCGGTGCTTGCCGATCGCTGCGGCAGCGGCATCCCGCACCCCGTCCGGGGTCCTTCGCGGGGTAGCCGTGTCGCCCATGCCTCCATGGTGCGCCGCACCGACCCCGATCCGCGACGACCGGACGGCTGAACCTCGGTGTCAGCCGATCGGTTGACACCGCTAGGGGGTGCGTTCGGTGGCGCGCAGGCTGAGCGAGAGCAGAAGCCGGACGTCGGGGTCGGCCAGCGACGTCGCCAGCGTCTCCTCGATGCGCCGGACCCGGTAGCGAACGGTGTTGGGGTGTACGTGCAGCCGCTGCGCCGCGGCGCCGATGTCGCCGAAGCCGTCCAGGTACGCCCGCAGCGTGTCGGCCAGTACGGCGTCGTGCTCGCGCAGTTCGCGCACCCGCGGATCGATAAGGCGCTCGTCGGCGGCGATCATGGTGACGATCTCGTCGAGCACCACCGTGGTGCGTGCTTCGGCCAGCGAGGTGACCTGGCCGATGGCGCCGGGGTGGCGTTCCGCGCTGTCGAGGACCCGGTCCACCTCGGCGCGGGCGGCGGCGACTGCGCTGAGTCCCGTTGCCGGGGTGGCGATCACGGCCCGCAGCTCGAGGCCCAACTCGGTGTGCAGGGCACCTATCGTGCCGCGGATCCACGACGTCACCGACGCGGGCCTTCCGGTGTGCGGGAACAGCACGTACACCCGCGACCCGCGCGCGGCCACCTGGGCGTCGGGGCGAAAGGCGCTGGCGCTCAACGCCAGTACGTCGGCCAGCCGTGCGGGCACGTCGGTCACGGAGTCGACGCCGACGACGGCGGCGCGCCCGTCGGCGACGATGCCGAGTTCGCGTGCCAGCTCCGCGAATTGAACGTCGTCGCCCTGACCGGCGCGCAGGCCAAGCAGCTCCTGAACCCGAACCGCATGCGTCGACGGCGTCGCGGCCAGCCGCGACATGATGCGGGCCGCGAGGACTGCCGCCCCACGCAGCACGTCGTCCGCGTCGTCGGCCAGCGGCCGGGACCCCTGCTGCACCCAGATGGTGCCTGCGAACGCGGGCGCCCGCCTCGGGTCCGGTGCCGGCTGGTGGATGCCGATCGCCAGGCGTGGCTGCAGTCCCAGTTCGGGGCGTTCGGCGACGCTGACGACGTCGGCGCGGGCACGCAGCGCGTCGAAGATGCCCCACTGGCCGATCCATGCGAGGTGCTCTGGCGGGCCTGCGCGGCCAAGGATCGACAGGCGCCGCAGCTCGTCGGCCTCGTCGTCGGAGGCGGAGTAGGCCAACACGTGCGACTGCGCATCCTCGATGCTCACCATGCCGTGTGTCCGGTCGGCGATCGACTGGGCGAGGCCGAACAGGTCGGTGCCCGAGTCATAGCGCGGGTCGGCGTGGTCGCCGTGATGTTCGAAGACGTGGTCGACAAGACGGTAGAGGCGTTCCCAGCGCGCCCGCGGCTCGACGGCCACCACCGCCGTCCCCGCGGTGACTGCCCGCGCCACGACGGCGTCGGCCGGTTCCTTGACGAAGATGGCTGCGGGGACTCGCCGGTTCACCTGGTGGTCGAGCCAGGCGATCGCGTCGTCGGAGCCGATGCCGAGTAGGAAGAACACGTCGGCCGAGCCGGAACCGGCCGCCAGCCCGAGCCGCACGTCGTCGGAATCGATAAGGGCGGCCGACGCGACGGGCAGGTCCAGCCCGCGCGGTGCCTCGACCAACGTGACCATGGTCGCGTCCAGCGCAAGGACCAGCTGACCGAGGCTGACACCCGACTTCGCCATGTTGTGTGATCTTACTGACAGTCGTGGCACAGCTTGTCGGATCGGCCAAAGGTTTGGTGGCCTCGGTGCGAGATCGTTGTGCACATGAACGCCTCGCAACCCATTGCGGCAATTTCTCACGTTCCCGCGCCCATCAACGAGCCCGTCCACGAATACGCCCCCGGTAGCCCCGAACGGGCCCGGCTGACCACCGCGCTCGACGCGCTGGTCGGCGATTCCATCGACCTTCCCCACGTCATCGGCGGCGCCCACGTCATGGGTGACGGCGAGCGCATCGACGTCGTGCAACCGCACCGCCACAGTGCGGTGCTCGGCACCCTGACCAACGCCGGACATGGCGAAGCCGCCGCCGCCGTGGACGCCGCCATCGCCGCGAAGGACGCCTGGGCGGCGACCCCGTTCGACGAGCGCGCCGCAGTGTTCCTGCGCGCCGCCGATCTCCTGGCCGGTCCGTGGCGGGAGAAGATCGCCGCCGCCACCATGCTCGGCCAGTCCAAGACCGCCTACCAGGCCGAGATCGACGCATCCTGCGAGCTCACCGACTTCTGGCGCTTCAACGTGGCGTTCGCCCGCGAGATCATGGCCGAACAGCCGATCAGCGCACCCGGGATCTGGAACCGCACCGACTACCGCCCGCTCGAGGGCTTCGTCTACGCCATCACACCGTTCAACTTCACCGCCATCGCAGGCAACCTACCGACCGCGCCCGCGCTGATGGGCAACACCGTGGTGTGGAAACCGTCTGTCACGCAGACGTTCTCGGCGTACCTGACCATGCAGCTGCTCGAGGCCGCGGGCCTGCCGCCCGGCGTGATCAACATGGTCACCGGCGACGGCCTCGCGGTATCCGACGTGGTCCTCGCCGACCCGCGGCTCGCGGGCATCCACTTCACCGGATCGACCCCGACGTTCCAGCACCTGTGGCGCGAGGTCGGCACCAACATCGACCGCTTCCACACCTACCCGCGACTGGTCGGCGAGACCGGCGGCAAGGACTTCGTCGTCGCGCACGCCTCGGCGCGGCCGGATGTGTTGACCACCGCGCTGATTCGCGGTGCCTTCGACTACCAGGGCCAGAAGTGCTCTGCGGCATCGCGGGCGTTCATCCCGCGCTCGGTGTGGCAGAAGATGGGTGACGACTTCCTCGGTGCCACCACGGCTCTGACCTATGGCGACGTGACCGACCTGAAGAACTACGGCGGCGCGCTGATCGACGAGCGGTCCTTCGCGAAGAACGTCGCAGCCATCGAGCGAGCGAAGGGCACGCCGGGTGTCACCATTGCCGCAGGCGGCGAATACGACGACAGCGAAGGCTATTTCGTCAGGCCCACCGTGCTGCTCTCCGACGACCCGACCGATGAGGCGTTCAGCAACGAGTACTTCGGCCCGATCCTGGCCGTGCACGTGTACGAGGACGACCGGTGGGACGACGTGCTCGGCGTCGTCGACGGTGGCTCCAAGTACGGCCTCACCGGCGCGGTGATCGCCGACGACCGTTCCGCGGTGCTCGCCGCCCAGAGCCGGTTGCGTTACGCCGCAGGCAACTTCTACGTCAACGACAAGCCCACCGGTGCCGTGGTCGGCCAGCAGCCGTTCGGTGGCTCGCGCGCCTCTGGCACCAACGACAAGGCCGGTTCGCCGCTGAACCTGCTGCGCTGGACGTCGGCTCGCTCCATCAAGGAGACGTTCGTGCCGCCGACGAATCACACCTACCCACACATGGAGGCATGACGATGGGCTTTTTCCAGGGGGTCGCGCGCCCCGTCATCCTCGCCGCCGCCCGGTCGGACGGATTGCGCCGCGTCTCCGAGCGCATGCCGGTCACCCGCGAGGTGGTGCACCGCTTCGTTCCTGGCGAGACCGTTCCCGAGGCGCTGACGTCGGTTGGCGAGCTGCGGGAGTCGCGGCGGTTCGTGTCGGTCGACTACCTCGGTGAGGACGTCACCGACGCCGATGCCGCCGAGGCCACGATGCGGGCCTACCTGGAACTGCTCGACGCACTCGGGCGCCGTGAGGAGAACGCCGACGGCCCAAGGCCGTTGGAGGTGTCGTTGAAGTTGTCGGCCCTCGGCCAGGCACTTCCGCGCGACGGTGAGAAGATCGCGTACGAGAACGCGCACACCATCTGCGAGAAGGCCCGCGACGTCGGCGCATGGGTGACGGTGGACGCCGAGGACCACACCACCACCGACTCGACGTTGTCGATCGTGCGCGATCTGCGGACCGACTTCGACTGGCTGGGCACGGTGCTGCAGGCCTACCTGAAGCGAACCCACGCCGACTGCGAGGAGTTCGCCGCCTCCGGTGCGCGGATCCGGTTGTGCAAGGGCGCCTACGACGAGCCCGCATCGGTGGCGTTCCGCGACCGCGAGGACGTCACCGACTCCTACCTACGCTGCCTGCGCGTCCTGATGGCCGGCAAGGGTTACCCGATGATCGCCTCGCACGACCCGGAGATCATCGAGGCGGTCCCCGCGTTGACCCGCGAATTCAACCGTGGTGTAGACGATTTCGAGTACCAGATGCTGTACGGGATCCGGGACCCCGAGCAACGCAGGCTTGCCGCCGACGGGAACCACGTGCGGGTGTACGTGCCGTTCGGCACGCAGTGGTACGGCTACTTCGTGCGCCGCCTCGCCGAGCGTCCCGCCAACCTGACGTTCTTCCTGCGGGCACTGGCCGAGCGGCGACACTGACCCTCGGGCCTCACCCCTCCATCGCCGAGACTGCTGACAGATCGCGATTCTCGTCGAATTCACGATCTCCCAGCAGGCTCGCGGTTAGGCCATCGGGAACGAATGATGTTCGTGCGTAACGACCCAGTGGCCGTCGCGCTTGCATAGGCCGGCCGTCACCCGCAACCGGTTGTCCGGTTCGGAGTCGAAGTCGGCGGGCATGCCACACCGCAGCAGCGCGTACGCGAACGCCACGTCAGTGCCCGCCACGACGTCGAGATCGACGAGTTCGAACACCGCACCCTGGCCGAGCCACTCGAAGAACGGTCCCCACGACTCGCGATATTCGTCGATGCCGCGGACCCCTCGGAACGGCGGCGGTACGTCGAACATCACGATGTCGGGATCGTGGCGCGCCAGCACCCCTTCGAGGTCGCAGCTACGCACGGAGGCGATCCAACCGGTGATCAGGTCGCGGATCTCGTCGTCGTCGCTCACACCTCGAACCTAGTGGCGCGTTACGTCTGGTCAATCCTTCGATGGGCACGACACGTCGATGAAGACGGTGGTGTTCTCCTTCTCTACGCGAGTGGCCGCGGCATCGAGGCTTGGATGGGTGCCCGTCACGGCGCACTCGGACAACGGGGCAGACACACTGCCGTTGAACGCCACCCGGTAACCCTCTGCGGACAGGGCGGCTGCGGTGTCGGCTGCGGTCCCGCCCTGCGGGAACGCCGCCGCCGTGCCTGCCAAACCCAACGCCGCCGCGGCGAGGGCGCCGAAAGCCGCTGTCGTGGCGATGAACTTGCTCATGGTGAACCTCTCGATGGGCGAGCTGGAGGTGGGCTCGCAGGAGTTCTTGATGAATGAAATCGTGCCGTTTCGCCGGCGACGGGACTTGGAGGCCGCGTGGAGATCACGTGGAGATTGCTGGTAGACAGCGACGGCTCTGGCTGGGATAACAGGAGCATGACTGAACCGACTACCGACGGCGCCCGGGTCTGGCTCGTCACCGGTGCCAACTCCGGCTTCGGCCGGGCCATCGCAGAGGCGGCGCTGGCGGCCGGTGACACCGTGGTGGCCGCGGCCCGCCGACCCGAGACGCTCGCCGACCTGACGGCCGTCGCGCCCGATCGGGTGAGCCCACTGCGCCTCGACATCACCGAGCGCGACCGCATCGCCGCCGCCGTCGACGAGGTGCTGGGCAGCCACGGTCGGGTCGACGTGCTGGTGAACAACGCAGGGCGCGGCGCGATCGGAGCCGCCGAGGAGACCTCCGACGAACAACTACGCGATCTGATGGACCTGCACTTCTTCGGGCCGGCGGCGTTGACCCGGGCGCTGTTGCCGCAGATGCGTGAGCGGGGTTCCGGCGCGATCGTGCAGATGAGCAGCATGGGCGGCCGGTTCACCTTCCCGGGTGTCGGCGGCTACTCGGCGACCAAGTTCGCACTCGAGGGCTGGTCGGAGGCGTTGGCCAAGGAAGTCGGTGGCTTCGGCATCCGGGTGCTCATCGTCGAACCCGGCGCCTTCCGGACGTCGTTCAACGGGCCGGGCGCGCTGTTGGTGGCCACCCCGATCGCCGCCTACGACGACCAGATCGAGAAGTTGCGCACCGGGATGCCCGACGACGACGGCAAGCAGCCAGGCGATCCCGCCAAGGCCGCCGCGGCCATCCTGACCGCGTTGGCCTCCGACGATCCGCCTCTTCGGCTGGCGTTGGGCACCGACGCCGTCGACCTCATTGGTGCGGTGCTCGACGATGCCAAGGCCGAGCTGGCGGCCTGGGAGGAAGTCGGCCGGTCGGTGGCCTTCGACTCTTAGTTGTCTAGTCGTCGCGCTGGGTCAGCCGCAGCAGCGTCCACGCCGCGATGGTCTGCGCGTCGGTGATGATGCCGTCGATGATCATGCGCTCGATCTGCTCCCCGGTGAACCAGGCGCTGTGCATGTCCTGTTCCTCGGGCTCGCGGTCGTGATCTCCCTCGGTGATCCCGGTGGCCAGGAACACCCAGCCGCGCTGGCTGCTCATACCTGGTGCGACGTCGAGCTGACCGAGAATCACCATCGACTCCGCGCGCAGACCCGTCTCCTCGCGCAGTTCGCGCGCGGCGAGGTCGGCAGGCGGCGGCTCCTTGCCGTCGAGTGTGCCTGGGGCCGTGCCCTGCGGAAACTCCCAGCGGCGCAGACCAATCGGGTACCGGAATTGCTCGACGAGCCGGAAGCGGTCGCCGTCGCGGGCGATCACCAGCGCGTAGGTCGGCTTGTCGATGACGCCGTAGATTCCGGGGCTGCCGTCCTGTCGGCGGACGTCGTCCTCCCGGACGATCATCCACGGGTTCCGGTAAACCTCCCTTGAGGCAACGCGCGAGATGGGATCCACCCGTCCAGTATCCCCGGCGTCACCGGACGGAGGTGGCCGCGGTGTTGGCTGTCGAGATGCGCCAGTAATGGCCTTGCATACTCGTCATCGCGAGCGCCCGCTCGCGATCACGTGGCGGAAGTGTTGACTACCGCGGTGTCCGTGCCTGTTGGATTGCTTTTGGCTTTGGTGCTGGGCGTCGACTTGGCGCCAGAAGTCACGTTGATTGACGATGATCCGGTGCCGGTGCCGGTGCCGGTGCCGGTGCCGGTGCCGGTGCCGGTGCCGGTGCCGGTGCCGGTGCCGGTGCCGGT